>Ga0209656_10001321_pt1 | contig 16135 bp, 15 predicted proteins | sample BogFormECP12_OM2_FD_188239 | JGI IMG/M metagenome (GOLD analysis project Ga0209656, IMG submission 188239) | Bog forest soil microbial communities from Calvert Island, British Columbia, Canada - ECP12_OM2 (SPAdes) (version 2) | ecosystem: Environmental > Aquatic > Freshwater > Wetlands > Bog ... | reverse complement strand
GTCCTGGTGTTCGCGGCGTTCTATTTCAGGTTCTTGAAGCGTCCATGAGAGCAGCCGCCGCAATGCGGCTCACCCAGCTCCGCCGGCGAACCTAAATCAACGCTCGTCGGGTCAGCGCACGCCCGCGGCGGCACGGGCCATCTCGCCGCAAAGCGCCCGGAGGATCTCCCAGGCTGACGTGTGACTCATGAGGCGTGCCCGCATCCGTGCCAGAAGCGGTGGCCGTGCTCGCAGCGCTTGAGGCACTGGATTCGCGCAGACCGGTGGTAACTGCCTCAGCCGAGGCACCGGGTCCGGCTCGTTGTCGCCGGCGCCGGGCGGTCGCCGGATGGCGGGGGTCCGGGCAGTACCGTGGCCGGTGGTAACGCGCGAGGGTGCCTGGGCGGGCACCGCAGGGCGGAGGTGGGATGGAGTGCGAGTACGGGCAGGCGTGGCTGGCCTAGCCGCCGCTGTCCTTGGCATCTGCGGGTGCGCCGCAGCCGGGGGCACATACGCCGCGGTAGCGCAGGGCTCCACGATCTCGGCGGCAAGCGCGGCCCCGGTTACGTCCGCCGCCACATCCCCGGCTGTGCCATCTGCGCGCCCGGCGGCAGCGTCCGCCGCCCGGGGGACCGGCGGCCAGCTTGTCACGGTGACAGCAGCGTCTTACGGGGCAACACAAGCGAAGCTCACCGCCTACCAGCGGTCAGGCGGGCAATGGCGCCGGATCTTCGGGCCGTGGGTCGCGTGGATCGGCCGTAATGGGATGGCCCCGCCCGGCGTCAAGCGAGAAGGCGATGGCCGCACCCCCTCCGGGACGTTCGGCTTCGGATTCTTCTTCGGGGTCAACCCTGATCCAGGGGTGCGATTCCCGTACCGCAGAGTGGATGCGTCCGACTTCTGGGACGACGACCCGTCCAGCCCGCTCTACAACGAGTGGGTGGATGACCGGTATGCCAGCCCTGGCGCCGATCCCGAGCCGATGGACGTCTCCGCTTATGACTATGGCGCCGTTATCGGGTACAACACGGCCCGCACACCCGGGCTCGGCAGCGCGATCTTCCTGCACATCAACATCGGCATGCCGACGGCTGGTTGCGTGACGTTGCCGGCGGACGAGCTCCTGGAGATCCTGCGATGGCTGAACCCTGCCGCATCGCCGCGGATCGCGATGGGCGTTGGGGCACTTGGGATGGGCGCCGGGACACTTGGCGGGTAGGGCGCCAGGCGTCGCGCATCGTCCACGGTCAGCGCCGTTGCGGCAGGCAACATTGTGCCGGCCGGAGAACCGCAAGCCCTAGCTTGCGTCCGTGGCGTGCTAGTAAGAGATGCGACGCTGACCGATCCGGAATAAGGCATGCCCGCTGCGGTCAGCTCGGTAACGATGCCGTACGCGCCGCGCTCGGTGATGCCCAGGCTGGCCGCGATGTCGCGCAGCCGGACGCCCGGGTCGCTGGCGATGCACGGCAGCACCCGGGCGTGGTTGGTCAGGAAGCTCCAGCTCTCCACCTTCACCCATCTAGCATCAGAATCATAGAAAACAATTGCTAGTTTCGGCTTTCCGGTTTAGCCTGAAGGCAGACACCGGGAAAGCAGCCGCTGGAAGCCGCGGCAAGCTCGGGTCCGCAAGGGAGCCGGCCAAGGCATCAACGATTCGCTGGGTCACGGTCTGATCAGAACCGTGACCGTGCTGCACAGCCAGCAGGCCGTTTCGGTGTTTTATTTTGCCTGCCGGGACTTCCCGGCAGGGTACACCGCAGGAGGCACGCCATGAAGCGGCCCGACGGCTCCGTCGCCCCCACTCCCCGGATTTCCGCCGTGCCAGCCGTACCGACCCCACCCGCGCGGGCTTACTCTTCTGACCGGGTGCCCGCGCTCGTCTGGGTGATCGCCGCTGTCTTCGTGGCGGTCGAACTCGCGGTCAGCGGGCGGTACGGCTTCCAGCAGGACGAGTTGTACTTCCTAGTCGCGGGGCACCATCTCGCGTTCGGTTACGTGGACCAGCCGCCGCTTGCCCCACTGCTGACCCGGATCACGGGTGTACTCGGCGTTAGCCCGACGGCGATCCGGATCATTCCCGCGCTGGCCGGCGGGGCGATCGTGATCATGGCAGCCAGACTCGCTGCACTGTTCGGCGCGGGCCGCTTCGGCCGAGTGCTCGCGGCTCTCACCACCGCGTGCGCCCCGGTCATCATCGGCGCCGTGCACGTCGGCAACACCACGCCGCTGGACCTGCTCGCCTGGACAGCCGTCCTGGTCTGCGTCAGCACGGCGCTGCTGCGGGATCGGCCGCGCTGGTGGCTTGCGGCGGGGGCCGCGGCCGGCGTCGGGCTCGAGGCCGACAACCTGGTGGTCTTGCTGCTGATCGGCCTTGCTATTGGCCTGCTCGTCTCTCCGCAGCGCCCCGTGCTGCGGACAAGGTGGCCATGGCTCGGCGCCGGCATCGCCGCGGTGATCTGGGCGCCGAACGTCATCTGGCAGGCGACGCACGGCTGGCCTCAACTGGCCATGTCTGCCGCGCTGCACCACGAGAACACCTCCCCGGCCGATTACGCCGGCGGCCTGCCGGGCCAGCTCGTCTACCTGGGCCTGAGATCCTCGGCGTGCCGGTCGTACGCCTCAGGCTCAACCGGCGCGGATTCCACCTCGGCGCCCGATACCGGCGCATACATCAGGATCGCGTACTCAGCCACGGTGACTCCCTCCAGGTGCCAGGTAGCTGCCTACATTCCTACGTCTACAGCATCCACCGGCACTTCAGCGGCGGCGACTCCGGTCCATGCCAGCCATAGCCTCCGCCCCGCTCGCGCGGACCGCGTGATGCCACGAAACAGCGATGACACAATGGAGGCGAGCTGGGCCGCCTGCTCGTCGGCGCGCTGGACCTCGGCAGGACTCTTCGCCCGCTCTACCTGGTACAGCCGGTAGGTGTCGTAAGGCATCATGGCTTGCTCCTCGGTCACGGGCCGGGATGGCCCAGTGGTCGTGCGGCCGTTTGGCCGGTCACTATCACGACGTACTGGGAAGGCCCCGATGGACAGCCTCTCGGCGGATCAGCCTGGCATGCCGGTGGAAATGTGAGTGGCCTCCCCCCGAACCCGCTGTAGGAGTATTCACGCCAGGTTCGGCAGCAGTCGGGTTCGGGGGAAGGGGGTCTGGGAAGGGGAAGGGCACGGCACGGTCCCGATGACGGGGAAAGACTTGCTGGTGGCGACCAGCACTAGGGCGCGGAGGCCGCCTCGTAGTTGGCCAGAGCTGATCTTGCTAACGGTGGCTGGGAAGACCATAGTCATGGCACTTCAACTCGATTCCGAGGAGCCTGAGGGTGGACCATGGCGTGCCAGGCCGCTGACGGTGGTTGTTGAGGCCATGCTTCGGCATGGTGGCGGGCGAGCTGCTGGGCGCCAGCGCCAGGGTGTCGTACTGGCAGTAGATGGGCGCAGCTCCGGCGGGAAGACCACGCTGGCGGCACGCCTGCAGGACGCCATTGCGGGCTCGGCCGTGTTGCACACCGATGACATCGCGTGGTGGCACTCCCGCTTCGGCTGGGCCGACCTGCTCATTGATGGGATCCTGGTGCCGTTTCACCGCGGCGAACTGGTGAGCTTTCGCCCGCCGGGCTGGGCCAGGCACGGCCGCCAGGGATCCATTCAGGTTCCGGCCATGTGCCCGGTGCTCATCATCGAGGGCGTGGGGGCCGGGCGGTCCGAGGTTTCCCACCTGATCGACGCGCTGGTGTGGGTGCAGGCCGACCAGCAGGAAGCCGAGCGGCGGAGCCTGGCCCGCGTCGGGCAGCCCGACGGGGCGCGGACGGTCGGGGACTATCGGGAATGGATGGCCGAGGAAGACCCGTTCCTGACCGGTCAGCGGCCGTGGGAGCGCGCGGACCTGCTGGTGGCTGGTACTCCTCAGATCCCTTTCGACCGGGCCTTTGAACTTGTCGTGGCGCCGCCGCTCACCCGGTAGCGGTCGCTGCCATGGGCAGGGGTCTCTCACAGTTTTCTCACGGACTGACCGGACGATACCGGACTATGGCATCTATGCCGGACACCTGGCCGGACGCTGACCTGCCGCTACGGATTCCGGCGCACTGGCCGGACGCTTTCCATTGATCTACGGATCAGATGCCTGACCGGTTGCTCAGCGCTCAGCTCGCTGATGTCCGCGAATACGCCCTTCGAGATACCACGAGAAGTACCCGCGGTACCGCTCTTGCAGGTCCGGGCGCTCCCAGTCGTGTCCGTCGATGCGTCGGCGGCACAGTGAGCGACCACAGTTGCATTCCATCGAGCCCTCATAGTCATCGAATAGGGCATAGTCTGTCGTCAGCTCCTCGCTCGCCTCGATGTCGCGCATGGCCACTAGGACGATGTTGCCCCCAAAGCCGACATTCGGTTCGCACGAATGGTTTATAAACAGCATCACCGGCTCGTACTCGTCGTCCGTCAGAGCCACAAGATGTAGGTCATCGGTGATCTGCACATCGGAATTCTGGAGGTGCTCAGGCAGCGACTGAAGCATCGTCGTGGTCACGATGTGGCCCCCCTTGACCGCGACGACCTCGCCCGTTCCGATCGGTTCCATGGCGACGAGGCAGTGATCTGCCATCCCCAGTTCGGCACCCTCGGCGCGCTGGAGATCATCCGCCGCAACGGCCATGAGGTCCACCACCACCTAATGGACATCAACCGCTATCGCGACCGGTAGCCCTGGGGGCCAGGCGATTACCAGGTTGTAAACGGATCTGTAAACGGAACGCCGCGAGACGGGATAAGACGGTGGAGGCGCTGAGGGTCAGACAAGACGCTGGGTCGGCAGTCTGCCCACGTCAACAGCGTGACAGGAGACATGCCGGGACAGCGGAGACGGGCGTCGGCTTGCTCATAACCCAGAGGTCGCGGGTTCAAATCCCGCCCCCGCTACCGAGGCCGGAGGCCCTCTCTCGAACAGAGGGCCCCTGGCATGTAGTTTGTGCACGGCGGCCTACCCAAGCCGCGCCGTCGCTGGTTTCGGTCGTCAGTCTCTAACCCACCCTGGTGAAGACGGGCATGCCTTCGGGGTCCTTTTGCGGCCTGCGTTTGCGGTACCTCAGCCACCAGAACAGCAACACCATCGGCAGCGCCAGACCACCAAGACCGTAGATGAGGAACGCGGCGAGGCTGTTGATGTGTCCGACCAGCCACTCGAAGTTCTGGCCGAAGAAACCGGTGACGAACGTCAACGGCAGGAAAATCGTGGCCAGGATCGTGAGCTGCTCGATGGCGCCGTTCTGCCGGACACTGACCTTCGTCTGCTCGACCGAGATCACCGCCAAGTTGGCCTCCAGCACGGTGCTGAGCAGGTCACGCTGCGCGGCCACATCCTCGTAGGCTAGGAGCAGGTCGTCCTCGACGTCGACCAGATACGGCCGCAGTTCCGGGGGCGCGATGGTGCGCTTGACCGTGGTGACCACGGCGAGCAGCGGATGGACGATGCGGTAGAAACCGGTGGCCTGGCGGCGCAGCGAGTAGATCCGCTCGGTCGGCGCCACCGCACCGGAGAACACCATAGCCTCGACCTCGAGGATGTCGGTCTCGAGCTCTTTCACCACGGGCGCGTAGTTGCTCACCACCTCGTCCAGGATCGCCCAGAGCACCGATGCGGTGCCCAACGTGAGCAGGTCAGGGCGCTGCTCCAGCCGCCGCCTGGCCGCGCGCAGCTCGGATGCCACGCCCTGCCGCACGGTGATCACGAAGGTCGGCGCGACGAAGATGCTGATCTCGCCGAACTCGACCTCTTCGGCCTCGTCGTCGTAACGCGCGGTACGCACGACGACCAGGCGCACGTCTTGGTCATAGCTCTCGATCTTCGGCCGCCGATGAAGGCACTGCGCATCCTCGATCGCCAGCTCATGCAGCCCAAAGGCCTTACGCATCCGGGCCAGCTCGTCCGCGTCCGGCTCGAACAGCCCCAGCCACACAAAGCCGCCCTGGCCACGCTGGGCCGCCGCCTCCTCCAGCGGCACGGAGCTCTCCCCCTGCCTGAGGCCGTCCTGGTAGTAAGCACAATCAACGATCATCTTGAGGAATCCCCTGTCTGAGCAAACGGCAAATGTCCGCTCCTCGGCGCGAGCATGCCGGAGCAGAACGCCACGCCAGTGAACTCCTGGTGAACTTCCCGCAAAACAGAGGCACGCGCACTCTTGCAGCTGTTGCCCGGAAGCGAGTAGCCGCAGTCGGGCGCGTCCCCGGCCAAGGCGCGGATAAGGATCTCGGCGGCAGTTTGTGCTCCTGCGGTCTGTTCAAGAGGCCCCGCCTTCCGCGCGGAGCGAGGCGGTCGTTCGCCAGGCCACAGAGGGGGGGCTCGCGCGGCCCGATGAATGCAGGAGCGACTGATCCTGACCGCGACGCGTCCGAGCCTGCTCAGAGGCGGCACTTTGGGGGTGTGGCTATTCCTGTGCTGGCTACTTGCGCAGTGATCTGAAGCTGGCGCGCATCTCTTCTGAGAAGAGTTGCGGCTGTTCCCAGGCCGCGAAGTGACCGCCTCTGTCGAGCTTGTTGTAGTGGATGAGGTTGTGCGGATACGCGCGTTCCGCCCAGCTCCGCGGTGCTTGATACAGCTCGTCGGGGAAGACGCTGATGGCAAACGGGATCGAGATGTTCTTGGCGTCGAAGAAGTCCGCCTTGTTCTCCCAATACAGACGAGCCGAGGAAATCCCGGTGTTCGTCAGCCAGTAGAGCGTGACGTTGTCGAGGACGTCGTCTCGGGTAAGGTCGCCATCCGGGTGTCCCTGGAGGACCTGTCCTACGAGCCCGGGCTGGCCGGTACCGTCGCCGTGGTCCAGCATGAACGCGGCTAGATCGACGGGTGAGTCCGCCAGCCCGTACAGCGTTTGCGGGCGCGTCGCCATAATTTGTGCGTAGGCCACGTGCTTGCCATAGAAGTTGCTCAGCTGCTCGTAGGCGCGTAGCTCCTCGTCTGAGAGACCGGATGGCGGCGGGTCGCCACGCTCGAACGCCTTGGTGACGTCGGCTGGAGCGGTACCGGGCATGTTGGAGTGAATGCCGAGCAGCTCCGGTGCTGCCTGCTCACCCATCGCCTGCGTGACCGCCGCGCCCCAGTCGCCGCCCTGCGCCACGAACCGGGTGTATCCCAGGCGCTTCATCAGCACGACCCAGGCGCGGGCGATGCGGGCGGGATCCCAGCCGGTGGTGGCCGGCTTGGCGGAGAACCCGTGCCCCGGCAGCGAGGGAATCACCAGATGGAACGCGTCGGCCGCGCTCGCGCCGTGCGCGGTCGGGTTGGTGAGCGGCTCGATGATCTTCAGCTGCTCGATGATCGAGCCAGGCCACCCGTGCGTGACGATCAGCGGCAGCGCGTCCTCGTGCTGGGAGCGGACGTGGATGAAATGAATGTCAAGCCCGTCGATCTCGGTCAGGAAGTTCGGCAGGGCGTTCAGTTTCGCCTCGCACTTGCCCCAGTCGTAGTCTGTCTCCCAGTAGCGCGCGAGGTCCTGCATCATCGCGAGCGGCACGCCCTGCGAGTCGTCGGTGACCGTCTCGCGCTCGGGCCACCTGGCCGCGTTTACGCGTCTGCGCAGCTCGGTGAGCTCGGCCTCCGGAAAACTGACCTGAAACGCGCGAACAGCGGTGTTGCCGCCGACCGTCTCTTCTGCAACCTCATTAGCGGACATCTGCTCCTCCTTGGGTCCTGTCGCGCATCGGGGCCGCGGCCCGCGGCTCGTCACGCAATACCTATCCACAATCATCCCTCGTGCGGCTCCTCGCGCCAGTGGACTCCCTGGTCGCAGGTTGCAGCGCCGTCACCACTGACACCACGATGGCCGCGGCGAGGATCCGCCATGGGTCGCGCTGGCTGCGCGCGCGCCTCCGTCTGCCCCACTGTGCCGCGCAGCGGCTGATAGGGCCTGTTTTGTGCACGGACTGACGCCAGGTAAGTTCACCCATTTGTGGTGGGTCATCTTCGTTCCTCGTCTTTGTCGGGAAGCTCGTCAGCGTGGCGCAGCACGACCTTCCACTCGCCGTTTTCACGGCGGTATGCCTGGGTACAGCGAAGAGTCCTGGACTGCGTGCGATCTCCGACGCGGCGGGTCATGTGCTCCAGGTCGACGGTGTAGGCCAGCTCATCCCCGACGACCGTCACGACATTTTCCGCGGTGCGATCGGTGGCCTGGATGCCGACGGCGGCCCAGTCGAGTCGGGCACTCACCTGCTCCCAGCCGCGCTCGTGACCGCCGAACGCGCCCATGATCACCACGTCATCGGCGTGTGACCAAAGCGCCTTAAACGGCTCCGGTCGTCCTTCGACGAGGTCACCCAGCGCTTGCTGGCAAACTGACACGAAGTGATCCCAGTCGGTATCCACACGTAAATGATGCCAACGGTGGCAGCCGACCGGAAGCACCCCCAAGGCCCGGCGACATCCTAAGCAGGAGACCCCTGGCTACATTTGTGCTGCTGCTGCGACGTCCAAGTTGCGGAAAGTGATGTCGTTGCCGCAGATCTGCCTTAGGCTCCGAGCGAATTCAGCGGTTGCCGGATGATCGGAGTTAGTCATCGCGGCGGCATAATGAGGGAATTCGACGAGCTGGATGAAGTGCCCGGGGCGGTCGTGGTCGGCTGCGGTGATGTACCAGCGGGCGGTGCGCTGCGCTCCGATCGCCGTGATCCAGTGCGCGATCAGAGCGTCCATCTTTTCTGGGTGTTCGGTCTGGTACTCGATCAGTTGTATGAAGGCGCCGGGCATGGTGGGGGCTGGGCTCGAAGTCACTGACTTTTCCTATCCTCGGGTGGAAGGCCGGTTATGGCGTCGGGAGTGGTGCGGCGATGGGCAGGGACGGGTCGTTGCCCCACTCAGCCCAGGAGCCATCGTAGATGCGGACCTGATCGTATCCGGCGAGGTGCAGGGCGACCGCTGTGTGCGCCGCTCGGATGCCGCCTTGGCAGTAGGTGACGATCTCGCGTGCGGGGTTAAGCCCGGCCTGGCGGAAGCGATCACGGAGGCGGCGGGCGTCCAGGTAGCTCCCGGCGTCGTCGACGAGGTTGTCCCAGGGGAGCAGGATCGCTGTGGGGATGTGACCGCCGCGTGCCGCGCGAACTGTGACGCCGTCGTATTCGGCGGCTGATCGCACGTCAAGAATTTGTAGCGACGGATCGTGCAGCCGGTCGTGCAACTCGATGGCCGTGACCGTCTGCTGCGATGTGTCTGGCCGGAAGGTGACCGGCTGAGCGACCACCTGGCCGGTCTCGAGGGTCTGACCTGCGGCGAGCCAGGCTTCCAAGCCTCCGTCCAGTAGCCGTACCTTCGCGTGTCCGTAGTGGCGGAGTACGTGCCAGAGCCTTGTGGCGTAGAGGCTTGCGTTGTCGGCGTAGGCGATGACGTCGGTATCGGCTGTGATCCCGAGGCGACCGAGCGCCATGGCGGCCTTTTCCGGAGGGGGTAGGAAGGTCGTGATCCGGATGTCGTCGGCGCACAGTTCGTTCAGCCAGTCGGAGTAGACGGCTCCGGGGAGGTGCCCGTCCAGGTAGGCCTGGCGGGAGGAGCCCGGATCGCCGGTGAACCTGCAGTCGCACACCCTGAGGTCCGAGTCCGTAAGATGTCCGGCCAGCCACTCGGGGCCGACTAGGTAGTCGTCGTAGATACTCATGGCCGGGTCTTCGTCGACAAGCATGTTGCTGCTCCCTGGTGTTGGACCGCCCGAGGTTACGGCGCGGACGACAACAGGGACCCGTCCGGCAGAGCTACGGCACGATCTCGACCCAGGTGCGGATCACGTCTTCGGTGACGGTTCCCAGCAACTGGGGGTGGTCGGTGCGCAGATGTGCCCGGATCATCGCGACCACGTCATCATCGGTGTCTGCGCGAGCGATGTAATTGCACTCACAGGTCACTTGACTGGCCATCGTCGGTCCCTTCGTCGTAAGGGAAGTCTGGAACAGTTGCCTTGCGGCCACGTTAGCGTCAACCTTGATGAAACGTTGAGAGCGTGGTGGAGCGATGGCGGCCGGCGCTATAGGCCGTGTTCAGTTGTGCGGCCAGTTCGCGGTGATCGCCGGCGGGAGCCGGATCGACGCCAGCCTGCCGGGGCGGCGTGGCCGGCTGCTGGTGGCATATCTCGCCGGGCATCGCAGGCAGCCATGCGCGCGGGACGAGCTGATCGACGCGCTATGGCCCCAGGGAGCCACAGACGCCGCCGCGGCAACCTTGACGGTCCTGCTGTCGCGCGTCCGGGCGCTTCTCGGTCCGGCCACCATCCAGGGCCGCGCGGCTCTTCAGCTCATCCTGCCCGCTGGCGCCATCGTCGACGTCGAGATGGCAGCTGCCTCTCTGCATCAGGCTGAGTCAGCTGTGGCGCTGGGTGAATGGCGGCGAGCCTGGAGCGCAGCACTTGCCGCGCAGCTCACCGCCGGACGCACCTACCTCGCCGGTTACGACGCTCCGTGGATCGACGACGAACGTGCCCGCCTCGACCTGATGCACCAGGCCGCGCTCACGGCCTACTCCGAAGCCTGCCTCGGCATTGGCGGCACGGAGCTGCCAGGCGCCGAACGAACAGCGCGACAGATCATCGCGCGTGCCCCGCTCTCTGAGACCGGTTACCGGCTCTTGATGCTCGCCCAAGCCGCCCGAAGTGACATCAGCTCCGCCCTGCGTACCTACGAACAGCTCCGCACGATCCTCGCCGCGGAACTCGGCGCCGACCCCTGCGCCCAGATCCGCGACCTGCACCAACAGCTTCTCGTCACCGGGCGCTAGAAGACTAAGGAGCGGAAACCTGTAGGTCAAGAACCGGTTCTGTAAACCTATTTGTAAACCGGACGCAGCGGTACGGCGCGAGACGGGGGAGACTTCGAAGACCGGTGTTCCGGACCAGGTGTCCAGACTCTCCGCCAGTCGCTCGCACGCCCCCAGCAGACAGGCGATGTGCATGTCGTGCCCGCGGCAGCCGCGATCATTAGCGATGGTCGCGGACTTTCTTCACCTCATCTGAGCTCAGCCGGGCGATAACCGCTGCCCGCGTAACCGGATCCAGGGTATCGAGCTGCTCATGGATGTTCTCCACGGTCAGCTTCGCCGTCTGGCCCTTGTCGCGCAGTTGAGCAGCCGCGGCGGCCAAGATTGCGGCGGCTGCCACTAGCAGCACGGCCCGGATGATTCGCGTCGATGGGCTCATTTACTTTGTCCTTTCCAGGTGTCACTGATCGGGGCTGACCCGCTGAATCCGGGGACGGCGTCTGGGCTGTGGTTGCTTGCGTTCCGGTGTCATCCTCGGGCAGAGTGAAGCCGTCGCGCACGGACAGAGCGTCGTAGACGGCGAGAACGAGGTCCTGGCCATCCGCGATGTCGGCCGGCGGGTGATCGTCGTTGACGGGGAAGCCGAGCGGGTTGAAGTTGGTGAACGCCGGGTCGATCCAGGACACCGACCGCAGGGTGCCGCGGCCGGCGTCTTCGAGGAAGCTGGCGATCTTCGGGTTGGTAACCGAGCATGTGATCGAAGGAGCGGTTTTCGAGCATCATGACAACGACGTGGTCGACCTTCTCCAGGTTGGCAGCATGGACCCGCTCGCCCTCATCAGGCGGCAGGCTCGTCACCCGAATCAGCCATGTCCGCCGCCTCCTTGGCGTTCCACGGTGGGACGAGCGTTGGCAGCTATGGTGGCCCGCCCATTGGCCGATCTCAACATAACGAATGAGTCCGCTGCCGAACTCACCCCAGCAGGGTGACTACAGGAATCTTGAAATGGCGCATCCCTGCCTCAGTACTTGTTCGCGACGAACAGCTTCTGGGCCGGGAACTTCGTGAGGATCTCGGTGCCGTAGTCGGTGACCACGACCTCCTCCTCGATGCGCGCCGCGGAGATGCCGTCGGAGGCCGGGCAGTAGGTCTCCATCGCGAAAACCATGCTCGCCTGGAGTTCGATCGGGTTCTCGAGCGAGTTGAGCCGCGAGATGATCGGCCGCTCGTGGAGGCCGAGGCCGAGCCCGTGCGCGAACTGCAGGCCGAAGGCGGCGAGCTCGCTGGAGAAGCCGAAGTCTTCCGCCCTCGGCAGGACGCGGGCGACGACGTCGGTCGAGACGCCGGGCTTGATCGCGGCGATCGCCGAGTCCATCCACTCCCGCGCGCGGGAGTAGGCATCGTGCTGGCTCTCGGTCGCGCTGCCGACTCCGAAGGTGCGGTAATAGCAGGTCCGGTAGCCGTTGAAGGAGTGGATGATGTCGAAGAAGGCCTGGTCGCCGGGTCGGATGATGCGGTCGGTGAAGTTGTGCGGATGCGGGTTGCATCGCTCGCCCGAGATCGAGTTGACCGCCTCCACCTGGTCGCTGCCGAGCTCGTACAGTCGCTTGTTCGCGAGCGCGACGATCTCGTTCTCGCGCACGCCCGGCTTGAGCATGTCGGCGATGTCCTGGTAAACGCCGTCGACCATCGCCGCCGCCTGGTTGAGCAACATGATCTCGTCCGGCGACTTGATGACGCGGGCGTCGAGCATGGCCTGCTGGGCGTCGCGCACCGCGATTCCCTGCCGCTCCAGCTCGAACAGGAACGGGGGCTCGACGATATCGATGCCGAGCGGAGCGTCAGCGACCCCCGCCTCCTCCAGGAGCGACTTGATCTCGGTCACCGCATCGCGCATGAGGCCCGCCTCGGGGGCGACCGCACCGCGGAAGCCGAGGAACCCGGGCCTCCAATTCTCGTCCGGCAGCCACTTCGAGTACAGCTTGTGATGCCGCACCGCCGAGCCGAAGTCCCACAGTATCGGCGCCCGGTCCCGGAACAGCAGGGCGTAGCGGATCATCTTGTCGCCGAGCGCACCGCCGATCCAGGTCTGGGTCGTGTAGCGGATGTTGTAGAAGTCGAAGAGCAGGAAGGCGCCGCACTCGCTCGCCTCAAGCGCCGCCCTGGCCCGCGCAATGCGGTACCCGCGCAGTCGGCCGAAGTCGACGCGCTCCTCGTAGTCGACTCCCATCTGGCCGGGGGCACCGAGGGGCCGCACGCCCGCTGGGCGCTCCGCTGGGGTCATGATGACGCCCCCTGCGTCAGTAGCCAATCCTTCCTCCTTCGAGCTGGAGTGCAATCTCCTTCGAGACGAAGTGCAATCGATTGCGATTCGTTGCCACGATCCGCCCTCCCGTCAAGTCTGCCACGCGGACCAGCGGATCACGGCCCAAGGACCCGGCCGAGCCAGGACCGCTGCCACCAGTACAGGACCGCTGCCACCAGTAATTGGGCCGAACGGGTCAGGCGAAGAGCTCGGGATGCTGCTCAAGCTCTAGCCGCGTACGGCGGATGTGAGTCACGAGCACCCGCTCGGCGTCGTCCGGGTCCTGCCTGCGGATGCAGTCGAGCAGCAGGCGGTGCTCCATGTGCGTGAGGCTGAGGCCGTCCTGCGCCGCGAGCCTGGTGAACTCGCGCCGGTAGTGCTGGGTCGTGTTCCACATGCGGTGGATGATCTGCCACATCTCGCTCGACTCCGCGCCCGCGTAGCTGGACAGGTGGAACTCCCGGTCGATGCGCATGAAGGCGTCGAGCTCGGCTCCCGCCTCCATCTCGTCGGCGAGCCCACCGAGACGGTCGACCGCGGCGGCGTCAAGACGAGGCATGCTGGTGCGGAGCAGCAGCGGCTCCAGCCGCTCGCGGATGAGGTAGGTCTCGACGCACTCGCTGAGCGTCAGTTTGGTGACCCAGGCGCCCGAGTTGGCGACGAGGGTGACAAGCCCCTCGGAGTCGAGCATCCGCAGCGCCTCGCGCACCGGGATGCGGCTCGCGCCGGAGCGAGCCGCGACGTCTTCCTGCCTGATGCGCGAGCCGGGCAGGTACCTCCCGGCCAGGATCGCGGTGCGGAGGCTGTCGGCGATCCGGTGGCTCGCGACGTTCTCGCGGTGGCCGGCATCGTAACTCATCGTGGTCCCCGTGCTTGGTCTCACTGCTCCGGATGCCCTGGATGCCAGAGCTTGACGGCGGCGTCCTTCTCGTAAGCCTTCCCCGCCGGGAAGCTCACGAGCTCGAACTGCATGCCCCACGGGCTGAGGAAGTACTGCCAGCGCTGCCCGGCCGAGGCGTTGCGGCTCGCGACCGGGCCGGCGAGCAGCCGCACACCCTTCGCGCGCAGGTAGGCGACGGCCGCGTCCATGTCGTCGACGTAGAAGGCGACGTGGTGGCCGCCCAGGTCGCTGTTGCGCGGCTGCGGGCGCTGGTCCGGCCGGGGCTCGTACTCGAAGACCTCGAAGTTGAGGCCGGAGCGGCAGCGGTAGAACCGGATCTCCCGCACGACCGCGCGCGGCTCGACGTTGAGGTGATGGAGCATCCAGTCGTCGTCGTGCCGCATCTCGGGCAGCGAGTAGACGTAGTCGAAGCCAAGCACGTCCACGAAGAAGGCGTGCGCCTGCTCCATATCGGGGACGGTGATGCCGACGTGGTCGCCGCCGCGCAGTCCGGGAATGCCTGTGCGCATGGGTCCTCCTCAACCTAATATGTATCCATTATCTCTGAATCTACGGCTAATCTCTCGCGGAACCCGGGAGATCAACTATTGATATGGATACATTTGCGCAGTAGCCTCCTGTCAGGCGGTCAGCACATCGAGTCAGGCGGTCAGCACATCGAGGGAGACGCGGATGCCACGCGAGAAGCGCCTTCAGCCCGGCTCTGAATGGATCGAGCTGAGCACGACGGCGGCGGACTGGAGGGCCGCCGACCCTGGGTTGCTCGCGACCATGCTCGGGCAACTGCACCTCATCCGCGCCTTCGAGCAGACGGTCCTCGAGCTCGCCGGCGAGGGCCTCGTCCACGGCCCCGCGCACTCAAGCATCGGCCAGGAGGGCGGCGCCGTCGGCTCCATCGCCTCGCTGCGGTCGACCGACGCCGTCAACGGCTCCCATCGCGGCCATCACCAGTTCCTGGCCAAGGCCATCACACACGTGACCAAGGGCGTGCTCGACCCGGCGGACCTCGTGACACCGGAGGTCCAGACCGTGCTGCAGCGCACGCTCGCCGAGATCCTCGGGCTCGCCCAGGGCTTCTGCAGCGGACGCGGCGGCTCCATGCACCTGCAGTGGTTCGAGGCCGGGGCACTCGGCACCAACGCCATCGTCGGGGGCGGCGTGCCGATGGCGGCTGGCAACGCCTGGGCGCAGAAGCACTCCGGCACCGACGACCTCACGGTCAGCTACTTCGGCGACGGCGCGGTCAACATCGGCTCGGTGCTGGAGAGCCTCAACCTGACATCCGCGTGGCGGCTGCCGCTCTGCTTCTTCATCGAGAACAACCTCTACGCCGTCTCGACCAGCGTCGAGGAGGCCACCGGGGAGCCGCGGCTGTCGGCGCGCGCGCTCGGCTTCGGCATCCCGGCCTGGCGGGTCGACGGCATGGACCCGCTCGCCGTGCACCTGGTGATGCAGCGAGCGCGGGAGAGGTTGCGCGCAGGCCAGGGCCCGGTCGTCATCGAGGCGCTCGTCTACCGCTTCTTCCACCAGAACGGCCCCTTTCCCGGCAGCGCCTTCGGCTATCGCACCAAGGAGGAAGAGGCCGCGTGGCGGGCCCGTGACCCGCTCGGCCGCGTCGCGGGAGAGATGACCAAGCTCGGCCTGATCGACGAGGCGGGAGTCGCTTCCGTGCGCGAGCAGGCGCGCCACGCCATGAGGCTGGCCGCCGACGCGCTCGTCGAGCCGGACCCGGATGCCAAGCCCGGCGTCCGCCGGATTCGCCCCGAACTGTGGCCGGACCCCGCCTTCGTCGACGTCGGCATCCGCGGCGACCGCACCGAACTCGCCGATGCGCGTACGGTCGAGCAACAGGACTTCACCGGCGAACTCTCCCGCGGCAAGCTCATCGACGCCGTGGCCAGGGTCATGGACCGGCGCATGGGCGAGGACCCGCGCATCGTCGTACTCGGCGAGGACGTGCACCGGCTCAACGGTGGCACCAACGGCGCCACCAAGGGCCTGGCGAAGAAGTATCCCGGTCGGGTGCTCGGCACGCCGATCAGCGAGAACGCCTTCGCCGGGCTCGGCGGCGGTCTCGCCCTGGACGGCCGCTTCCGCCCGGTCGTCGAGTTCATGTACCCCGACTTCCTCTGGGTCGCGGCCGACCAGGTGTTCAACCAGATCGGCAAGGCCCGCCACATGTTCGGAGGTCTCAACCCGGTGCCGCTCGTGCTGC
>Ga0209656_10001320_pt1 | contig 16147 bp, 16 predicted proteins | sample BogFormECP12_OM2_FD_188239 | JGI IMG/M metagenome (GOLD analysis project Ga0209656, IMG submission 188239) | Bog forest soil microbial communities from Calvert Island, British Columbia, Canada - ECP12_OM2 (SPAdes) (version 2) | ecosystem: Environmental > Aquatic > Freshwater > Wetlands > Bog ... | reverse complement strand
GCGCGCAGTGATCTCCTCGTCGACGGTTTCCATGCGCTTCTTGGTCAACGGACCAGTGTCCTCAACCGACTGCCCGCCCTTGCCGTCGGCCAAGCAGTGGAGCACGCCGCGGGGTCCAAATTTCTTCTTGAATTCCGGGTTCTTGGGATAGTCCGGCAGTTCCGGTTCTTCCTCGGCGTTGAGGTGGTAGAGATTGCCAAAAAATTCGTCGAATCCGTGTACAGTCGGCAGATATTCGTCTCGGTCGCCGAGATGATTCTTGCCGAACTGACCAGTGGCGTAGCCGAGCGGCTTCAGCAGTTCGGCGATGGTCGGATCTTCCGCGCTGAGCCCGACCGTCGCGCCGGGCATGCCGACTTTGGTCAGGCCGGTGCGGATCGGGTTCTGACCGGTGATGAAGCACGCGCGGCCGGCCGTGCAGCTCTGCTGGCCGTACCAATCGGTGAAGGTCGCCCCTTCTTGCGCGATGCGATCGATGTTGGGTGTTTGGTAGCCCATCATGCCCTTGCTGTAATGGCTGATGTTCCAATATCCGATATCGTCTCCCCAAATGATGAGGATATTTGGTTTGTCCGTCTTCGGCATTTTCCACTCCTGTCCTTGATCCAGTCCATTCTTCCATCGACGATGAACCCCGGGCGAAACGATCCCCCGGGACTTGCAACCCCATCAACATCCAATCATGCCGCCCCCTCCGTCAGCCGAACGGTCCAACATGGAACTGCATGCTGATGATCGCAGCGACCCCGATCACGAGCAGCAGAAGCGCCGTAAGCAAGGTCAGCGACACCGGGAAGACAGTCTCGCCATGAATGAGGCCTTCCTCCCGCATCGATTCCCGCAAGCGGCGAAGGCCGAGCATGAACCGCACGTGATAGCCGATGCCGAGCACCAGCATGACGATCCCGAGCCCGACCAAAGCGATGCCGAAGTGACGCGGCGCCGCGTCGCGCGTGATGACATCCTGTTCGCGCAGCCGCTGGAAGAACTGGAAGATCGTGAAGCCGAAGCCGATCAGCGAGAGCGAAGTGCGTATGACCGCCATCAGCGTGCGATCTTCGGCCAAACGGGTGCGCTGAAACGCCATTCCGGTGCGACGCGCCGCAAGCTCGGTGTTGACGTCGAATTTGAGATCCGAGCTCGCCATCGTCAGACTCTCCGACCGGACTAGAATCAGCCGGACGCGGGCCGGGCGACCCAATGGCGCGCAATGCGACCGATGGGCCCGCGCAAAAGAGCATAGGGAACGAGCGCCAGCAAGATCGCGATCACCGCCGCCTAGCATGGCCGGAGCACGTCGGCTATCTCGCCGGATCACCAACCCACATTCGCGCAATGCGTTCGATCGGGCCGCGCAGCAGCAGGTAAGGCACGAATGCGAGCAGAAGCGCGACGATGACCGTTTCCCCCGGATGAAAGGTATCGAACACGATGTACTGATATATGACGTCCATGACCAGGGCCAGAAGAAGGACCCGAGCGGTCGAGATCAGTCCCTCCCACAGGCGGCCGCCGCGCTCTGTGCTATCGGCGAAGATCGTCCAAAGATAGGGCGAGCGCCCGGCCCGTGCGTCCTCTACGCCGTCATAGAGCGCAGCGATCGTCGCCATGATCGGCTGAAGAATGAAACGGAAGGTCATCGGCCCGCCCGGTCGATCGAGCAGATTGCGCCATATGCGCTCGCGAACCTCCGCCGAGACGCCGTACCAGGCCACACCAAGAGTGACGAATGCGATCATCAGCGCGATAACTACTTGAGCCAACCGAATCTGCGTTTTCGAGGGTGTTTTCGTCATCGTTGAGGCTTCTGCTTTCGCCGGGGGCATCGCACCATCCGATCGGTCGGGTCAACGCGCGGCGTCGCCCTACCGGCTGCCGCCGACCGCTCCCTGGCCCTGGCCCATGTAGGAGAGCACCTGTTCGAGCGGCGCCGGCGACGCGCGAAAGATGCCCGAATAGGGCGAGCTCAGATCGAGGATCAGATAGATCGCGCTCGCGACTGCGAGCGCACCGAAGAGGAGCGCGATGAACGACATCGGGCTCGTCTTCGACATCAAGCCGTAGGCGCAGAACAGAATCACCGCCCAGCCGACCACCATGAACAGCAGCGGATAGGAAACGGGGCTCAGAAGCGCGAAGGACATCTGCAAGCGCGACTGACCGATCGCGTCGACCGTCTGGGACGCGGAGGCCTGCGCCAGTCGTTGTCCATCGGTCGATGGCTGAAGGGCCTGAAGGTAGCCCTCCTTGTGCCGCAGATTGGCGATGGCCGCAGCAAAGTTTCTGGCCGCGAACTCCTCGTCTCCCTGCTCCGCGTTCCAGATCTCGTCGACGGTCTTGGCGAGGTCCTGGCGAAGCTGCGCGCGTCCGCCATCCGCGTCGGACCCGTAGTCCGTCAAGGCGAGATCCAATTGAAGAACCTTGGCGGCGAGGGTCTGGACCGCGACGTTCTGGGTGGCAAAGACGCCATAGGCGGTCCAGATGAGAAGGCCGAGGACGAGCGCCAGCAGAAGCGTGAGCAGCCCGGAGACCGCGCCGATCATGTCGCGCGGCCCGCCAGTGGTGAACCGTTCCGGCAGATTGCGTTGAAGGATAAGCCCGATCGCTCCCCCAGCGAAGACGACGACCGCGACGAAGAGAGCGAGCGTTTCAGCGTTCATCAAAACTCCTCCCGACCCGGATATCGGGCGCCTGTGTACAGCCCGCTCGACGGATTCGGGAGCCGGACGCTTCCCCCGCTAATGTTTTGGTTGTCGCCCAGCCTGCGACCCTTACATGCATCCGCGAGGCTTCGCGAGTCGTCAGGGATGCTTCGCTTTTGCCGCGTCCGAGCCCGTTCGACTGGCAGACCGGCGACAACTGGACAAGAGCGGGACCGGCTGGCATCGTCCGCCGCCACGAAACGCCCGTGCCGAAGGAACGCGCCCGAATGACCACTGCCGCCAGTCCCAGTCCCGCCGTGCGCGCGGAGGTCCCCAACGATCTGGCCGCGTTCTGGCTGCCGTTCACGCCGAACCGCGCCTTCAAGAAGCGCCCGCGGCTCATCGCGCGCTCCAAGGACATGCATTACTTCACGCCCGAGGGGCGGGAGATCCTCGACGCCACGGCAGGCTTGTGGTGCTGCAACGCTGGACACAACCGCGCGCCCATCGTCGCGGCGATCCAGCGGCAGGCGGCGGAGCTAGACTTCACCCCGACCTTCCAGTTCGCCCATCCGCTGGCGTTCCAGCTCTCGTCACGCCTCGCCGATCTCGCGCCGGCCGACCTCGATCACGTCTTCTTCTGCAACTCGGGCTCGGAAGCCGCCGACACCGCGCTAAAAATCGCCATCGCCTATCACAACGTTCGGGGTCACGGCTCGCGCCAGCGCCTGATCGGACGCGAGCGCGGCTATCACGGCGTCGGCTTCGGCGGCATTTCGGTCGGCGGCATGGTCAACAACCGCAGGTTCTTCGGATCCCTCATCGCCGGCGTCGATCATCTGCCGGCGACCTACAATCGCGAGCATCAGGCCTTTACCAAGGGTGAGCCGGAGTGGGGCGGCCATCTCGCCGACGCGCTCGAGGGCATCGTCGGCCTGCACGACGCCTCGACCATCGCGGCGGTGATCGTGGAGCCGATGGCGGGGTCGACCGGCGTATTGCCGGCGCCCAAGGGCTACCTCAAGCGCCTGCGCGAGATCTGCGACAAGTACGGCATCCTCCTCATCTTCGACGAGGTCATCACCGGCTTCGGCCGCCTCGGCGCGGTCTTCGCCGCCGAGCGCTACGGCGTCGTCCCGGACATGATCACCTTCGCCAAGGGGGTGACTTCGGGCACGGTGCCGATGGGCGGCGTGATTGTGCGCAAGGGCGTCTACGACGCCTTCATGCACGGGCCCGAGCACGCGATCGAGCTTTTCCACGGCTACACCTATTCGGGGCATCCGCTCGCCTGCGCCGCGGCTCTGGCGAGCCTCGACGTCTACCGCGACGAACGGCTCTTCGAACGCGCCAAGACCCTCGAGCCCAAATGGTGCGACGCGATCATGACCCTCAAGGGCCTGCCAAATGTCGTCGACATCCGCTGCGTCGGCCTGACCGGCGCAATTGACCTCGCGCCGATCGCCGGCACCCCGGGCTTGCGCGTCTATCGCGCGCTAGAGCATTCGTTCTTCGAGGCGGGCGTCATGATCCGCCCGTCCGGCGACACGATCGAGCTGATGCCGCCGCTCATCATGAGCGAGAACCAGATCGGCGAGATCATCGAGAAGACCGCGGCGTCGATCAAGGCGGCGGCCTGACCCATCCGGCCCTTCGCTCCTCGCATCCGTGAGAGGGCCGAGGTGAGGGTGGCGCTGTGGTCCAGAATTTGGGCGCCGCTCCGCATTCCCAATCGGCCACGCCGCCTGTAAGACTCCATTCGGGTTTCCGCAGGAGGCCGCGACTCCGGACAGGTCTGCCAGTGGGGCAGCCTGAAAGAAGCAACTGGTAGGAGAGGAAAGATGGGCTCGAAATTACTGAAATCCGTCGTCGCCGGCGCGTCGCTGGCCGCCGCGCTGGCGCTTGCGCCCGCCGCGTTCGCCAAGGACTGGAAGACCGTCGTCATCGGCATGGAGGGGGCCTACGAGCCCTGGAACCTGACCGACTCGAGCGGCAAGATCGTCGGCTTCGAGCCCGATCTGGCGATGGACCTCTGCAAGCGCGCGGGCGTCGAGTGCAAGATCATCGCCCAGGACTGGGACGGCATGATCCCGGGCCTGAAAGCGGGCAAGTTCGATGTCATCATGGACGGCATGGCGGTCACCGACGAGCGCAAGAAGGAGATCGATTTCTCGAAGCCTTACGCGGCTTCGCCGGGCTCGTTCCTCGCGCCGAAGGACAGCCCGCTCGTCAAGACGACCGGCGCCGGCACGCTCATCAATCTCGACAAGGAACCCGCCGCAGGCGAAGCGGCGATCAAGTCCGTGCAGGCGGCGCTCAAGGGCAAGACGGTCGGCGTGCAGGTCTCGACGACACACGCCAACTTCGCCAGCCAGTATCTGAAGGACGCCACGGTCAAGGAATACAAGACCACCGACGACCGCGACCTCGACCTCAAGTCCGGCCGCCTCGACGCGGTGCTCGAAGATTATCCGACCAACGCCGCGACCGCGGAGAAGCCGGACGCCAAGGACCTCGCCATCGTTGGTCCGCGATTCATCGGCGGCGTGTTCGGGGTCGGCGAGGGCATGGGCATCCGCAAGAGCGACGCGGATCTGACCGCCAAGTTCGACAAGGCGCTCGCGGCGGCGATCGCCGACGGGACAGTCAAGAAGATTTCGGAGCAGTGGTTCAAGATAGACATGACGCCCCGATAAGGGCCCGGGCGCGCCCTTGAGTTGAAGCGGCGCGCCTCTCGGGGGGCCTCGAAATGAGCGATCTGGCGATCTTTGGCTTCGGCGAGGGCGGCTGGGGCCTGGCGCTCCTCGAGGGCGCGGCGATGACGCTCCTCGTCTCCGCCTGCGGCCTCATGATCGGCGCGGCGATCGGCGGCCTCGTTGCCTGGGCGCGGCTGTCTGGAAAGCGGCTCGCAGGCGCCGTGGGTCAGGCCTACGCGGCCCTGTTCCGCGGCCTGCCGGAACTGCTCATCGTCTATTTCGTCTACTTCGGCACTTCGACGCTCCTGACCGAAACCGCGCTCTTCTTCGGCCACGAGGGCTTCGTCGGAGTGCCGGCCTTCGCCGCGGGCGCGCTCGCCGTCGGCGTCATCTCGGGCGCCTATCAGGCGGAGGTGTTTCGCGCCGCCTATCTCGCCATTTCGCGCGGCGAGCTCGAGGCTGCGATCAGCGTCGGCATGAACCGGGCGCTGATGGCCCGCCGCATCATCCTGCCGCAGGTCATGCGCTTCGCCCTGCCGGGCCTCGGCAATCTCTGGCAGGTGGCGCTCAAGGATTCATCCCTGATCTCGGTCACCGGCCTCGCCGAGCTCATGCGCGTGAGCCAGGTCGGCGCCGGTTCGACCCACCGGCCTTTCGCCTTCTACCTTGGCGGCGCCGTCCTCTATCTCGTGATGACGGTCCTGACGATGCGCGTCTTCGACATCGCCGAGGAGCGCGCGACCCGCGGCGTGCGCAGGGCGGCGGTCTGAGACGGCGATGGATATCGATTTCATCACCAAAACCTTCATCCGGCTCCTCGGCGCGCTGCCGCTCACGCTTTCCGTGTGGTTCCTGTCCGTCGTCCTCGGCGCGCTCGTCGCCGCCGGCGTGACCTGGATGAGGGTCAGCGGCGTGAGGCCTCTCGAGCTTTTCGCGCGCGCTTACGTCATGGTCTTTCGCGGCACGCCGCTCCTGATCCAGCTCTTCATCGTCTACTATGGCCTGGCTTCGCTGCCGGCGGTTCGCGCAAGCGTCTTCTGGCCCTTCCTGCGCGACGCCTTCAACTGCGCGGTGCTGTCGCTTGCCCTCTGCACGGCGGGCTACCAGGCGGAGATCTTTCGCGGCGCGCTTCTTGCCGTGCCGCCCGGACAGGTCGAGGCGGCGCGCGCCTGCGGCATGTCCGGGCTCCTCATGTTCCGCAGAGTCATCTTTCCGATCGCGCTCAGGCACGCGCTTCCGCCCTACTCGACGGAGATGATTTCGATGATCAAGGCGACGGCGCTCGTCTCGCTCGTCACCTTGTGGGACGTGATGAGCGTGGCGCTGAAGATCCGCAACGACACGCTCATCACCTATCTACCGCTCATCCTTGCGGGAGCGATCTATTTCGTCGTCAACTATGTCATTGGCGTCGCGTTCCTCGCGCTCGAGCGGCGCCTCTCGCCACACCTGCGCCCGCGTCCGAGCTGAAAGCGAAAACCCCATGTCCGCCGAGACGCCCGCCCTCACCGTCGCTGGAATGCGCAAGCGCTTCGGCGCGCTCGAAGTGCTGAAGGGCATATCGCTGACCGCGAACGACGGCGACGTCATCTCGATCCTCGGCTCCTCGGGCTCGGGCAAGAGCACGTTCCTGCGCTGCATCAATCTGCTTGAGACGCCGGACGAGGGGGTGGTGACGGTCGCGGGCGAGACGATCAAGATGCGGTCGCGGCGCGGCGGCCGGTCGGAGCCGGCAGACCGCAGGCAGGTCGATCGCATCCGCTCCGAGCTCGGCATGGTGTTCCAGAGCTTCAACCTCTGGTCGCACCTGACCGTGCTCGAGAACCTGATCGAAGCGCCGGTGCATGTGCAGAAGCGGCCGCGCGCGGAATGCGTCGACGAAGCGCGCGCGCTTCTGGCCAAGGTCGGCATCGCCGACAAGTGGAGCGCCTATCCCGCCCATCTGTCGGGCGGCCAGCAGCAGCGGGCGGCGATCGCCCGCGCGCTCGCCATGCGGCCGAAAGTCATGCTGTTCGACGAGCCTACCTCCGCGCTCGACCCTGAACTTGTCGGCGAAGTGCTCCGCGTGATGCGCGCGCTCGCCGAGGAAGGCCGGACAATGCTCGTCGTCACCCACGAAATGGGCTTTGCGCGCGACGTCTCGACCCGGGTCATGTTCCTCGATCAGGGGCTGGTCGAGGCCGAAGGCTCGCCGGACGAACTCTTCGGCGGCTCGACCTCAGAGCGCTTCCGGCAGTTCATTTCGAAGGAGCGGGGTTAGCGCGGAGCAGTGCCGGCTCATCTTCTACCGGTCGGCTCGCCTTGCGGAAGAGACGCTGGCAAATTCCGCAAATAGCAACGAGGGGGCGCCCCTTGCCTCGCCTGTTCACAGGACTGGAGCTTCCTGAGGCCGTCGCGAGCCAGGTGGCGCTCACGCGCGGCGGAGTTTTCGGCGCGCGCTGGCTCGAGCGCGAGGACTATCACATCACCCTGCGCTTCGTCGGCGACGTTGACGTGCGGACGGCGCATGACATCGCGGAGACGCTTGGCGAAATCAAACGTCCGGCGGCCTCGGTGCGCTTCGAGGGCTTGAGCTGGTTCGGCGGCGACAAGCCCCGCGCGATCGTGGCGAAGGTCAAGGCGGACCCGGCGCTCATCGAGCTGCAGGCCGAGCAGGAGCGGCGCCTGAGGCGCATTGGCGTCGCGCCCGAGACGCGCAAATTCACGCCGCATGTGACGCTCGCGCGCCTGCGCGGCGTCGGGCCGCGCGCCGTCGCCGACTATCTCGCCTCGCGCGGCGCGCTCGGGGTCGAGGCCTTTATCGCGGTGCGGTTCGTCCTTTATTCCGCGCGCGACGGCTCTGGCGGCGGCCCTTACGTCGTTGAGGCGGCCTATCCGCTCGGCTAAGGCTTCCGCTCATGATTCTGACCATCGACGCCGCGCGGCGCCGCGTCCGCCTCGATCCGCGCGACCCTGTTTTCTTCGCCGATCCCTATCCGGCCTACGCCGCGATCCGCGCCGCGGCGCCCGCGTTCTTCTGGCAGGACTACGGCTTCTGGTGCTTTGCTGCTCATAGAGACGTCTCGGCGCTTCTGCGCGACAAGCGCTTTGGCCGGCAGATCCTGCATGTGATGAGCCGCGAGGCGCTCGGCTGGCCGGCGCCGAAAGCCCATCTCGCGCCATTCGACGCGCTCGAGCGCCATTCGATCCTGGAGCTCGAGCCGCCCGAACACACACGGCTGCGGGGTCTCGTCAACCGCGCCTTCGTCTCACGCCGGATCGAGGCGCTCGCGCCACGGATCGCAGCGCTTGCGCATGAGCGGATCGACGCTTTCGAGCGACAGGGCTCGGCCGACCTCATCGCCCAATTCGCGGAGCCGATTCCGCTCGCGGTCATCGCCGACCTCATCGGCGTCCCGCGGGAGATGGGCCCGCAGATGCTCGACTGGTCGCATCGCATGGTGGCGATGTATCAGTTCGGCGTCACCCGCGCAGTCGAAGAGAGCGCCGCGAAGGCGGCGAGCGAGTTCGCCGACTTCATGCGCGCTCATGCCCTGGCGCGGCGTTCGGACCTTCGCGACGATCTGATCAGCCAGCTTTTGCGCGCCGAAAGCGATGGCGGCAGGCTCAGCGAGGACGAACTCGTCACGACCTGCATTCTCCTCCTCAACGCCGGCCATGAGGCGACGGTTCACGCCATCGGCAACGGCGTCAAGGCTGCTCTGGAGCATGGCGTAGATGCGGAGAGCGCGTTTGCGACCGAAGCGAGCCGGGCCGCGACGGTCGAGGAAATGCTGAGGCTCGACGCGCCGCTCCATCTCTTTGCCCGTTGCGCGTTGGAAGATGTCGAGTTCGCCGGCGTCCAGCTGAAGAAAGGGGAGAAGATTGGCCTTCTGCTCGGCGCCGCCAATCGCGACCCCGATCGCTTTCCCCGGCCCGACGCGTTCGACAGCAGGCGGGATCCCAACCCGCATCTCGCCTTTGGCGCAGGGATCCACTTCTGCGTCGGAGCGCCGCTGGCGCGCCTCGAAATGGCGACCGCGCTGCCGATCCTGTTCGCCCGTCTTCCCGGCCTCAGGCTGGCCGAGCCCCCCCGATATCGCGACGCCTATCATTTCCATGGGCTGGAGGCCTTAAGCGTGACATGGAGATAAGTCGCGAGCCAGTCTCACTTTCGTAATGTTGACAGAGTCTTTGCGGCCGGGGCAGGGGAAGGCTATAGGGGTCGGCTCATGCGCCGGGCGGCGCGCATGAGTCCGAGCGCGGTTAACGATTTGTCACTCGAGCAAGCGAGGCGAAGGCAATCTGGGTATGGTGTTTTCCTCGATCACGTTCCTGTTCTACTTTCTGCCGATTTTCATCGCGTGCTATTTCCTGACTCCGACCGTCGCCGGCAAAAACGTCGTCACGCTCGTCTTCTCCCTCGTCTTCTACGCCTGGAGCGATCCGCGTTTTCTCTCGATCCTGCTGTTCGCCATCGTCTTCAACTACGCCGCGGCGGTCGCCATCGACAGTCGGGATGGCCCGGCGCGCAAGTCCGCGCTTGGCCTTGCGGTCGCCGTCAACCTTCTCGTGCTCGGAATCTTCAAATACGCCAACTTCGTCACCGGCAATTTTGCTGCTCTTCTCAAGCCGCTGGGCTGGGACTTCGGCCAGAGCAGCATCGAGCTGCCGCTGGGTATCTCGTTCTTCACCTTCCATTGCCTGTCCTACATCATCGACGTCTACCGTCGCCGCTTCGGGGCCAACCGCAATCCGGTCGACGTCGCGCTCTACATCTCGCTCTTTCCGCAGCTCGTCGCGGGCCCGATCGTCCGCTACAAGACCGTCGCCCGCCAACTCGACGCGCGAAGGGCGACGCTCGGCCGCGCCTCAGTGGGAGCGCGCATCTTTATTGTCGGCCTCGCACAGAAGGTGCTCGTCGCCGACCTCGTCGCGCCGCTTGCGCGGGTCGCGTTCGACCAGAGCCCCCACCGCGAACTCGCAGAGGCGTGGATCGGCCTCCTTGCCTACACCGTGCAGATCTATTTCGACTTCGCCGGCTATTCGAACATGGCGATCGGGCTCGGGATCGTGCTCGGCTTCACCTTCCCGCGCAATTTCCGCATGCCCTATACGTCGCTTTCAATCACCGAGTTCTGGCGTCGCTGGCACATGTCGCTGTCGTCGTGGCTGCGCGACTATCTCTATATCCCCCTCGGCGGCAACCGCGGGACCGACCTTCAGACCTACCGCAACCTCGTCACCGTGTTCGTGCTCTGCGGCGCTTGGCATGGCGCGAACTGGACGTTCGTCCTCTGGGGCGTGTGGCACGGCGCCTTCCTCGTGCTCGAACGGCTGGGGCTCGGATCGCTTCTCGCCCGCATCCCGGTGTGGCTGCGCTGGGTTTATGCGCTGCTCGCGGTGATGGGCGGATGGGTCCTGTTCCGAGCCGCCGATCTCCCGACGGCGCTCGATTACTTCGCGAGCCTCGTCGGCCGGAACGGCGCCGGCGACATCAGCTTCGACATGCATGACGCGCTGAACGAGCGGGCGATCGTGACGCTGATCATCGGCTGCGCGCTCGCCGTGCTGCCGCGTTGGCTGCCGCGACTGTCTACGCCCGTTGTCCTGCGCGCCGCGGCTGACGCGGGCTGGACCTTCGCCCTCCTGATCTTCTCGATGATCACGGTGGCCTCGGGCGCCTATAGCCCATTCCTCTATTTTAAGTTCTGACCTGAAATGCTGCGTCGCCATCGCCGCTTCTTCGCCGTCCTGGGCTTCCTCCTCATCGCGACGCCGCTCATCTGGGGAATGCTCCTGCCCGACAGCCCCGACCTGATCCTGAAGGAGGGGCGCAGGCCCGCGACCTCGCCGACCGCGCCCGAATCGCTGGCCGGATACGCTGCGTTTCCCGGCCAGGTCGATGCCTATCTGAAGGATCATTTCGGTCTGCGCCATGCCATGATCCGTCTTCACAAGGATCTGGCGAAGCCGGTCCTTTTCAAGGGGAACAATGTCGTCGTCTATGGCGAGGACGGACGCATGTTCGCGCTCGGCGATGATACGGTCCTTCAGAGCGCCGGACAGCTGCTGCGGGCGGAGAGGGTCGCCGAAACGGCCAACATGCTTGCCGACATGAACGACGCCCTCACCCGGCGCGGCATGAAATTCCTGGTCGCAGTGCCGCCGAATTCGTCGACGATCTACCAGGACGACCTGCCGAAATGGGCCAGGAATCCCGGGAAAAGGACCGAATACGACGCGCTGCTCGATGAACTTTCCATCCGAGGGGTCAAGGCGGTCGACTTGCGGCCGGCGATGAGCGCCGTTCGAGCGCAGGGGGCCGCCTATCTCATGAACGACTTGCACTGGACCGCGCGCGGCGCTCTCGCTGGCTTCAATGCGGTCGTGGAGGCGGACGGGCGCCCCGACTGGCGGCTCGACCCGGGAACGGCGCTCGGCGCGCCTGCGGTCCGCAAAGGCGGCGACATCGCGCGCCTTGCCGGTATCGACGACGCGGTAACGGAAATGACCGAGGCGTTCGCGCTGTCGCGCCTGGGAAAGTCAGAGGAATTCTCAGAAGGGGATATGCCCGATCACATCATCACGACCGAGAGGCCCGGTCCGACGATCCTGGTCATCGGCGACTCGTTCACAACCGCCTATTTTCCGTTGATGCTCTCGCAACATGCCGCTCGGGCGATCTGGATGCACCATCAGCATTGCGGATTCGATTGGGGAGTCGGATCGACAGGTTTCAACCCGACGAGGTTTGGTGGGCGCCGGTCGAACGCTACCTGGTTTGCTGGCCTGGGCAACACCCGAAAGGGCGCGCTGGAGAAAAGCAAGGGACGGGCTGAGTTTTGACGGAGCTTTTGACGGGCTCGCGCGCGCCCCAACTGAAAGACGAAACTCTCCAATTGGCGGCGTCGGGCGACGCGCCGCTGGCCGTCACGTCTCGCTCCGGAATCCTGCTTCGCCACCGTCGCTTCTTCGCCGTGCTGAGTTTCCTCCTCATCGCGACGCCGCTCGTCTGGGGCATGGTCCTGCCCGACAGCCCTGACCTGGTCGCCAAAGAGGGCCGCAGGCTCGCTCCGCCGCCTGCCGCGCCGGACGGCTTGGCAGGATGGATCAAGCTTCCGGGCGAGGTCGACGCCTATCTGAAGGACCGTTTCGGCCTGAGACATGCGATGATCAGGCTACACAAGGACCTGACCAATCCCGTGCTGCTCAAGGTCAACACCGCGGCGCTGATCGGCCGGGATGGGCGCATGTTCTACGAGGGTAATGAGATGGTGCGCCAAAGCGCTGGTCTCGTGCTCAGGGACGAGCGCGTGGCCGAGGCGGCCGACATCATCGCCGCGATGCGCGATGCGTTGTCGAGGCGCGGCATCGGTTTTCTCGTCGCCGTCCCCCCCAATTCGTCCACGATCTACCAGGACGATCTTCCGATCTGGGCGCAGGCCCACGGCCGGAAGACGGAATACGACCTCTTCCTCGAGGACCTCGCGGCGCGTGGCGTCAAGACGGTCGACCTGCGCCCGGCGATGAAGGCGGTCCGGGCTGACGGCGAAGAAGCCTATCTCTTCTACGACGCGCACTGGACCGCGCGCGGCGCCCTGGCGGGGTTCAACGCGGTGGTCGAGGCGGACGGGCGTCCCGGCTGGCGCCTCGATCCCGTAATGGCTATCGGACCAGCCGAGGAGCGCAAAGGCGGCGACGTCGCGCGCATCCTTGGCGTTCAGGACGACGTGAGCGAAAAAGCCGAGACGCTGGCCCTCGCGTCGCCCGGAAAGGACGTGGCTTTGTCCGAAGACGTCATGCCCGACCATATCATCACGACGGGCAAGCCAGGCCCGACGGTCATGGTGATCGGCGACTCCTTCACCGCAAGTTATTTTCCACTGATGTTGTCGCAGCATGCCGGGCGCGCGATTTGGGTCCATCATCATCAGTGCGGATTCGACTGGAAGCTTATCGACCGGTTCCGCCCGGACGAGGTCTGGTGGGCGCCGACGGAGCGTTTTCTCCTCTGCGATCCCGGGGTCCGCCCGATCGATTTCGCGGGGTGACGGCGATGACCGCGCTGCCCAGCGCCGCCGAATTCTGACCGCGCATGCTGATGAGCTGGCGCCGATATTTCGCTCTTGCAGCCTTTCTGCTTCTGGTCACGCCGCTGGTCGTGGGCCTCCTCTGGCCGGACAGTCCGGCCGCGGTCCTCAAAGAAGGGCGGAGACTTGCGCCTGCTCCCCGTCCGCCAGTGTCGGGCAAGGACTGGCTCGCGCTGCCGGCGGGGCTCGACGCCTATCTCAGCGATCATTTCGGGCTTAGGCAGGCGCTCATCCGGGCGCACAAGGATCTGACCAAGCCCATGCTCGGGATGGGCGACGATTCGGTCCTCGTCGGCCGCGACGGACGGATGTTCTATCTCGGCGAGGAGACGGTGCAGCAAAGCGCCGGCCTCGTCCTGCGCGACCAGCGCGTCGCCGACACGGTCGCGCTGATCAAGGCGATGAGGGACGAGCTGCGGCTGCGGGGCGTGGGCTTTCTCGTCGCCTCGCCGCCAAATCCCGCAACGGTCTACCAGGACGATCTGCCGGACTGGGCCCAGAACGCCGGGAAGGTGACCGAATACGATCTCTTTCTGGAGGGGCTCGCCGCAGATGGGGTCAAGACCCTCGACCTGCGTCCGGTCATGACAGCGGCGCGGGCAGAGGGGCCGGTCTATTACCGGCACGACAGTCACTGGACCGCGCGCGGCGCACTCGCGGCCTATAACGCCATCGTCGAGGCGGACGGGTGCCCGGACTGGCGTCTCGACCCGGACGCGGCGCTGACCCCGCTCTCAGAGCGCAAGGGCGGCGATCTCGCGCGCATGCTCGGCGTCCAGGACAATGTGACCGAAGAGACGGAATCCCTGGCGCTTCCGGTCGGGCCGAAGCAGTTGCTGACGTCCGACCCCTACGGCGACTACGTTCAGGCGTCCGGCAGGCCAGGGCCGACCATCATGATCATCGGCGATTCGTTTACCGCGGCGGATTTCGCGCATCTGGTCCTTCAACACGCCGGACGCGTCGTATGGCTGTACCATGATCACTGCGCCTTCGACTGGAAGGCGATCGACCGGTTTCGTCCCGACGAGGTGTGGTGGATGCCGAATGAGCGCTTTCTGATCTGCGGTCCGAGCGTCCGCCCGCTCGACTTCGCCGGGTAGGGGGCATGCCAGAGATGGAGCCGACCGTCATCCCCGCCCGCAGTCTGCTCGTGCTCGGGGGCGCGCGGTCGGGAAAAAGCGCCTATGGCCAAAGGCTTGCTGAGGGCGCCGCGGCCGAACGGCTCTACCTCGCCACCGCCGAAGCCGGCGACACGGACATGGCGGCGCGGATCGCCCGCCATCAGGCCGACCGCGGCGCCGGTTGGACGACGCGCGAGGAGCCGCTGGCGCTTGCCGAGGCGCTCAGCGCGGAGGCGCGGCCCGGGCGGGCCGTCCTCGTTGACTGCCTGACGCTGTGGATTTCGAACCTCATGTTCGCCGGCCGCGGCGTCGAGGCCGAAATCGCGCGTCTTACGCAGGCGATCTCGGCGCTCGAAGGGCCGGCGGTGATCGTCTCCAACGAGGTCGGGCTCGGCCTGGTGCCCAAAACGAAGCTTGGGCGGGATTTTCGCGACGCCCAGGGCCGGGCCAATCGCGAGGTCGCCCGCGCCTGCGACGCGGTCGTGCTGGTCGCCGCCGGCCTGCCGACGCTGATCAAGCCGACCCCCCCGCCGACGCTCCAACTTTGCTGAAAACCGCTGGCGACTCAGTGCGCGACTGGACTAGCATTCCGCCATGTCGCATTTGCGCGGGATCGTCACCCCTATCGTGCGGGCCGCGCCCGCCGCGCGTTCCCGCCGTGAGCGGGATGCGTTGGCGCGCGCCTCTGCCTGCGGGCGGCTCGTCATGGCGAGGCCGCGATGAAAGCGCCCGGCATGTTGCGCCTGTTCGAGCGGCCCCAGCCGGAGCCGGCGCATATCGAGATCTCGCATGACGGCGAAGTCTACCGGGTCGCGCTGAAGCGCTCGCCTCGCTCGCATCGTTTCACGCTGCGGATCAGGACCGCCACCCGCGACGCGCTGCTCACCGCGCCGGCGCGCGCTCCGCTCAAAGCGGCGCGGGAATTCGCCGAGCGCCATTCCGCCTGGATCGGCCTCAGGCTCGCGCGCCTGCCGCTTCTCGTCCCGTTCGAACCCTTGGCGATCGCCCCGCTGCGCGGGGTTGACCATCATATCGTGCACAGGCCCGCCGCCCGCGGCGTCGTCTGGCTCGAGAATGGCGAGGATGGGCCGCTCATCTGCGTCGCCGGCGAACGCCCGCACGTGCCGCGCCGCGTCGCCGATTTTCTGAAGCGCGAGGCGCATAGGGACATCGAGGCTGCTGTTGCGCGCCACGCACGGGCGATTGGCGTCAAGCCGAAGCGAATCGCGGTGCGCGACACGGTGAGCCGCTGGGGCTCGTGCTCGGCGACCGGCGGGCTCAGCTTCTCCTGGCGCCTGATCCTCGCGCCGCCGTTCGTTCTCGACTATCTCGCGGCGCACGAGGTCGCCCATCTCGTCCACCTCAACCATTCGCCGAAGTTCTGGAGTCTCCTGCGCCGCGCGTGCCCGGAGACGAACCGCGCCGAGGCCTGGCTCAAGGTACACGGCCCGAGCTTGCACCGTTACGGGGCGGAATAACCCGCTCTCCCCTTGCGCGCCAAAAAACGGCCGCAGCATTGTACACCATCGCTTGTTGTTCAAAGGCTTGGGCGCCTTTTCCTGCAACGTCGCAACGCCGAGGCGGGCGCTGCGCAACGGCCGCGGCAGGCTGAC
>Ga0209656_10001319_pt1 | contig 16151 bp, 11 predicted proteins | sample BogFormECP12_OM2_FD_188239 | JGI IMG/M metagenome (GOLD analysis project Ga0209656, IMG submission 188239) | Bog forest soil microbial communities from Calvert Island, British Columbia, Canada - ECP12_OM2 (SPAdes) (version 2) | ecosystem: Environmental > Aquatic > Freshwater > Wetlands > Bog ... | reverse complement strand
AATGTCGTGGGCTTGCCGACAGCGCAGAGACGCGCAGGAAGGAAAAGATCAGGTCGTCCGCTGCCGTGGTTGCTTCCATCGCAATGGGAGCGGTGTGGGTCCTCGCGGCGTTCGTCGCTAGTGCGCTAATGGCGGCATACGTCTACCACTAGCGGAGGGCTTACTCAGCCTTGCAATGCCGTTACGTGAGCTTCCCATGCGATTCCATCGTGCACGGTCACTGTGAGTTCTGCCAGTTCACCAGCTCCAGATGTGAGCATAGGCTTGCCTCCTACCTCTCTTGATTGCCGGAAGGGGCTTTGAGAAGGAGATCATGAAATGTATTTCACTCGCGTTGCTCTTTGCGGAGTGCTGTTGCTCGGAGGAGTAATCGGAGGCGCACAGACGGTGATTCGCGTTGCTCCACCTCCGCCTGTCCGAGTAGGGGTAGTTGGATTCGCCCCCGGAGCAGGATATGTATGGGTTGGCGGATACCAGCGTTGGAATGGTACGGGATATGTGTGGGTAGCTGGGAAGTGGGTTCGCCCGCCACGCGCCGGAGCCGTTTGGGTTGCACCCCGTTATGTCCACAGAGGGAGCACCTGGGTGTTTTATAAGGGGTATTGGCGCTAGCCAGAATCGAAAGAAGGGCGTCCGTATCGGAGGTGCCTGCTCGGGAACATCACAAATTACTTGTGCAAGAACCCTCTACTGAGCAGATAATACAAGTGCTCGGTTAGGGGGTTCCCATTCCTCAAGTAACCATCAAGACAGGCCTCGCGACTGTGGACGGGCGCGAAGAACTACTGACAGAATACTTGTGCGACCAGCCCGACTGTCCCAATGTTGCTACCCATGTGCTGGGGTGCGCGAAAGAAGTCGGCGCCACCGCCGCTGTTTGCGACGAACACGCGCCTAACCTCAGTCCTGACATGCGCTAAGCCAGACCTCCACCAGTTCGCTTCTCGCTCCCCGCCGAGGCAGCATGCCGCCCGCAAACCAAGTTACCCGAAGCCAGCAAGACTGTACGTTCTTACAGTTCCCTCGCTGATGCGAGGCTTCTAACGTCGTGATCGAATCGAAAATGGGCACCACCTCTTTCTCTTCGTCATCGCGCCGACATTCCAGATTCCTAAAGGAAGGAAGCCTCTCATGAGTGACTACGACAAGATTCAACGCACCGTTCTCCCCATCCCAGATGTGCAGCCATTCAGTTTGACAACCTATGACGCTAAGAACCCTGAAACGAAGTTCCCACCCATCCGGGACTTGCGGCCCCCTACAGGGGCGCCCAATGTGTTGCTGGTTCTCATCGACGACGCTGGCTTTGGTTCTTCCAGTGCTTTTGGTGGACCGTGCCAGACGCCGAACGCGGAGAAACTGGCGGCCAACGGCCTGAAGTTCAATCGGTTCCACACGACAGCGCTCTGCTCGCCCACACGACAGGCGATGCTGACTGGGCGCAACCACCACTCCGCCGGCATGGGCGGCATCACCGAAATTGCTACTGCGGCGCCGGGCTACTGCTCGGTACTCCCGAATACGATGTCCCCGTTGGCGCGAACGCTTAAGCTCAACGGCTACTCTACCGCGCATTTCGGCAAGTGCCACGAAGTGCCGGTCTGGCAGACAAGTCCGAACGGGCCGTTCGACGCTTGGCCTACCGGTGGCGGCGGCTTCGAATACTTCTACGGCTTCATCGGCGGCGAGGCCAACCAGTGGTACCCGACGCTCTACGAGGGTACGACGCCGGTTGAAAACAAGAGGACCCCCGAAGAAGGCTACCACCTTGTCGATGACATGACGGATAAGGCTATGAAATGGATCGCTCAGCAGAAGGCGCTGACCCCGGACAAGCCTTTCTTCGTCTATTTCGCACCCGGCGCTACCCATGCTCCGCACCATGTGCCCAAGGAGTGGGCCGACAAGTACAAGGGCAAGTTCGACCAGGGCTGGGACAAACTACGCGAAGAGACATTCGCCCGGCAGAAGAAACTCGGAGTCATTCCGCCGGATTGTGAACTTACCGCGCGCCACAAAGAGATCCCCGCCTGGGACGACATGCCGGAGGCCTTCAAACCGGTGTTGCGCCGTGAGATGGAGGTCTATGCAGGCTACATGGAATACACCGATTTCCATGTGGGCCGGATTCTGGACGGTCTGAAGAAGCTCGACATCCTGGACGACACGCTCGTGTACTACATCGTTGGGGATAACGGCGCCTCGGCTGAGGGTTCGATTAACGGCTGCTTTAACGAGATGAGCTACTTCAACGGCCTGCAGTCAATGGAGACGCCCGAGTATCTGGGACAGCGCCTGGACGAACTCGGCGGCCCCTCATCCTACAATCATTATGCTGTGGGTTGGGCACACGCGATGGACACTCCCTACCAGTGGACCAAGCAGGTAGCCTCACACTTTGGGGGAACTCGTAACGGCGCCATTGCTTCCTGGCCGAATGGCATCAAGGCCAAAGGCGAGATGCGGTGGCAGTTCTCGCACGTAATCGATGTCGCCCCGACGATCCTCGAGGCCGCCGGACTTCCCCAGCCTACGTTCGTGAACGGCGTGCAGCAGCACCCGCTCGAGGGCGTCAGCATGTTGTACAGCTTCAATGATGCCAAGGCGCCGGGCCAGCACGAAACCCAATACTTCGAGATGTTCGGCAATCGCGGCATCTATCACAAGGGGTGGACGGCGGTAACACACCACCGGACTCCCTGGGCGCCCCTAAACGTCAAGACAGCGGCCTTTGACGACGACGTCTGGGAGCTGTATGACACAACGAAAGACTGGAGCCAGGCCCATGACCTCTCCAAGCAAATGCCGGAGAAACTGCACGAATTACAGCGCCTGTGGCTGATCGAAGCCTGCAAGTACAACGTGCTGCCTCTCGACGACCGGATGATGGAGAGGATGAATCCGGATCTCGCCGGCCGGCCGGTACTCGTTAGAGGAAAGACGCAGCTCCTTTTCCAGGGGATGGGACGGCTATCCGAAAACTGCGTACTCAACATTAAGAATAAGTCGCACTCAGTCACTGCGGAAATCGTGGTGCCGGAGAAGGGCGCCGAGGGGGTCATCATCTCCCAGGGCGCTAACATCGGCGGTTGGAGTCTGTACGCAAAGGACGGCAAACTCAAGTACTGCTACAACTGGGGCGGCTTCAAGAACTTCATGGTGGAAGGCAGCACGCTTCCGCCAGGAGAGCACCAGGTGCGCATGGAGTTTGTGTACGCGGGTGGCGGCCTCGGCAAGGGCGGTAAGGTTACCCTGTATACCGACGGCAAGCTAGTCGGCGAAGGAACGGTGGGAGCAACGCTGGCCATGGTCTTCTCCGCAGACGATGGCTGCGACGTGGGCGAGGACAGTGGCGCCGCCGTTTCCCCGGACTACGGTCCGGTGGGCAACGCCTTCAACGGCGTTGTGAAGGGCGTCCTGCTCTCAATCGCCGACGATAAGGGTGAGCATATGGTTTCGCCGGAAGACGCTGTCCGGCTGGTTATGGCGCGGCAGTAAACACGGTGACCGGCAGCTCACACTGGGCTGCCGGTCATTGAGGCCTTATGAAGAAGCTCCTGATTCTCGCGGCGCTAAGCGAAGCTTTGACCGGCCTGTTCTTGTTTGTTTATCCTCCCGTCGTGATTCGGCTCTTATTCGACTCCGAGATCGCCGGGGCGGGGCTATTGATTAGTCGGATCTCCGGTATCAGCCTGATCGCGCTGGGAATGGCGTGTTGGCCGGATAGCCACATGCTCCGGCCGTTCCTTGGAATGGTGACCTACAGCTCGGTCGCGATGCTGTATCTCCTTTATGTGGGGGCCAACGGTGGGGTGGGAATTCTGCTGTGGCCAGCCGTTGCCGCTCACGCAGGCCTGTCTGTCCTTCTCGTTCGAGCGTGGCGGAAGGAACGACATTCACTGGAGGCAGACACATACAACACTCCCGGCTCCGAATCGGCCAAGCTCACGCCTGTAGATGTACAGAAGTTGAAAAAAACAGGATGAGCGTAGCAGACGCCAAGGGAATGACTCCGTCAGTTGGCCTCCCAGAAACTGGTGTTTGGTGATCGGGATCGCAGCGGTGCCTCCGATATCAGAGTTCCTCTCTTTGGTAAGCGGGTTCTCTACGCTCTGCACGCTCGTGCTTCCGCCGGACCAGAAATTTCCGTCGAGCCAGAGCTGCCGCGTAAAGTCTTAACTCAGGTTCGATTCCAGGGCTCCAACTGCCCTTTGTGACTGAGTCCGCGTCCCGCCCCGGTAACTGGCAGAACATACAGCCCGCACAGAAATCGTCTGAGCCTCTCGGGATCACGCCCGGACCACGGGCGACACGGAAGTAAAGCTGCCGTGAGCCAGTGCTGACAAAGCATCACGATATAAGTTCCAGGCAGCGGCAGGTTCAATGACCTACGTCGGCAGAGCATCGGCGACCGTCGTCTCGTTCAGACCGTCTTCGTCGCCAGCCCCTCCCGCCACTGTACGTTTTGACAGTTACGTGATTAGAGCGTGCGGGCCTAGTCTGTGACCGCAGACACAATCAGTCTTGGCAGTGGATCTTCCCGTCACACAAATGGTGTTCGAATGGCTCTGATCACCGACGACACCTGGGCGGCCCATACTCCACCGGGCTTCCACCTGCTGGCGAAGCCGAGCGGGTCCACCTGCAACATCGATTGCACCTACTGCTTCTTCTTGTCCAAGGAGGCATTGTACCCGAACCAAAAGCACCGGATGTCAGAGGCCACCTTAGAGGCCTACATCCGCCAGCTCTTAGAGTCGCACCGCACGCCCACGGTGACCGTGGCGTGGCAGGGGGGCGAGCCGACGCTGATGAAGCTTGACTTCTTTAGGCGCTCCATCGAGCTCGTCGAAAAGTATCGCCGGCCCGAGCAGACCGTCGAACATACCTTTCAGACCAACGGCATCCTTCTTGATGATGAGTGGTGTGCCTTCTTCAAGGAATACAATTTTCTGGTTGGCCTGAGCGTTGACGGCCCACGTGAGCTCCACGACACGTACCGGGTGGACCGCACCAAACAGGGCACTTTCGACAAAGTGATGCAGGGCTGGAGGCGCCTGCGCCAGCACGGAGTCGAGTTCAACATCTTGTGCACGGTCAATGCCGCCAATGAGAAACACGGTCGTGCGGTCTATCGCTTCTTCCGCGACGAGATGGAGGCTAAGTGGATGCAGTTTATCCCGATCGTCGAGCGCGCCACTGAAGAGACGATTGAGATAGCAAACCTGGGCTGGAGTGAGCAACCCGGCCGCAAACGTCTGCTCTACACCCAGGCGGGCAACCTGGTAACCAGGCGATCGGTCGGCGGCGAACAATACGGCCGCTTCCTGGTGGATATCTTCGAGGAGTGGGTGCGCCACGATGTGGGCCGGATTTTTGTCCAGCTCTTCGACGTGACGCTCGAGGCCTATTTTGGCCGTCATCTACTTTGCATCCACGCCCCTACCTGCGGTTATGGCCCGGCGCTGGAGTACAACGGCGATGTTTATTCCTGCGATCACTTCGTCGAACCGCGTTACAAGCTGGGCAACATCCATGAAACGCACCTTGTAAAACTCGTCGCCTCCGCCGAGCAGCGCAAGTTCGGGGACGACAAACATGATTCGCTTACCCCGCAGTGCCAGCGTTGCGATGTCAAGCCGCTATGTAATGGTGGTTGCCCGAAGGACCGTTTTGCACTCTCGTGCGAAGGTGATCCTGGCCAGAACTACCTCTGTTCTGGCCTGTATTTGTTCTTCACCCACACCCGCCCTGCCATGCAGACCATGGGGCGGCTGCTGCAAAGCGGCCGCCCTCCTTCCGATGTAATGGAATTAACCGCTGCCGAGGACCTGAAGCGGGGGCCGTATATACCCTGTCCTTGTGGAAGCGGCCAGAGGTTTCGATTCTGCCACGGCGATCGGGGGCCGCAGTCGCCCTTCAGCGGAGTAAGCCCCGCGACGGCCGCGCCGCAGGATGGACGGGTCATCCCCATGCACGCCGAGAGACGGCACTGAGCCCCGTCCGGCGGGACATGTTGTTTAGAGACTTTACTAAGGAGAAGACTTTGACTGCGCTGGAAGGTGGATTGAAACGTGCGTTCGAGACCTCCGTTGTGCTGTCTGTGTTGTTAATCGTTTTCGGAGTCTTCGCGATCATGTTGCCAATGGCTTCATCAATCGGTATCGCCATTGTAATCGGATGGTTGGTGATGTTCGCCGGGGTTGCGCAAGTCGTCCACGCATTTCAGTCCAAGGGTATCGGTCACATTGTTTGGAAGCTCGCGATCGCGGTCCTTTACCTTACGGCCGGAGCCTACCTGCTCGCTCGCCCAGCCTTGGGAGTTGTGGGCCTGACTCTCGTGCTGGGGATATTCCTGCTTGCAGAAGGCGTGGCGGACTTGGTCGCCTATTTTTCCACCCGCAAGAGTAGCAGCTCACGGTGGATGCTGCTGGATGGAATCCTTACTCTGATTTTGGCTTTCATGATTTGGAATCACTGGCCCCACAGTTCGGCGCAGGTGATCGGAACACTCGTTGGCATCAGCATGGTAATGACCGGCACGACTCGCCTCATGATGATCTTGGCCGCTCGTAAGTTAGCCAATCATGCAAGTGAAAATCCAACTCGGGAGCGGGCGGCATGACAGTCCTCGAATTCAATCCATCGACCCGCTTATCCCTGTCGGTTCTTTGTTTGGCAAATGCGCTTAGCTCTATTTTCCCGGCCACAGCCGGCAACCTCAATTCAACTAAAAGGAAGGAACAACTATGGCTACAAAGCAACCGAATATCCTGATCCTCTGGGGCGATGATATCGGCATGTGGAACCTCAGCCACTTCAGCAAAGGCATGATGGGCTACCGTACGCCGAACATCGACCGCATCGCCGACGAAGGCTGCAGCTTCACTGACTACTACGGCCAGCAGAGCTGCACCGCAGGACGCGCCGCTTTCATCACTGGCCAAAACCCGCTGCGCACCGGCTTGACCAAAGTCGGAATGCCCGGCGCCACTCTCGGACTTCAACCGGAAGACCCGACCATTGCCGAAATGCTCAAGCCACTCGGCTACGCCACCGGCCAGTTCGGCAAGAACCATCTCGGCGATCGCAATGAATATTTGCCGACCGCGCACGGATTCGACGAGTTCTTCGGCAATCTCTATCACCTGAACGCCGAAGAGGAACCGGAACTGCCCGACTATCCCAAGGATCCTAAGTTCCTGGCGCGCTTTGGACCCCGAGGCGTGATGCACTGCTTTGCGAGTGACAAAGATGATCCGGCGACGGATCCGCGCTGGGGCCGCGTTGGCAAGCAGACGATTAAGGACACCGGCCCGTTGACCAAAAAGCGTATGGAAACCATCGATGAGGAGATTACTGCAGGCGCTCTCGGCTTCATGGAGAAGCAGGTCAAAGCCAACAAGCCGTTCTTTCTCTGGTACAACTCGACCGCCATGCACTTCCGGACTCATCTTGCCGACAAGAACCGTGGCAAGAGTGGTCAGGACGATTACAGCGATCGGATGGTCACCCACGACGAGCAGATCGGACAGATGCTCGACAAGCTCGATGAGCTGGGCGTCGCCGATAATACAATCGTCATGTATTCCACCGACAACGGACCGGAGAACGACACGTGGCCCGATGGCGCCAACACGCCGTTCCGCGGCCAGAAAGATACAAACTGGGAAGGCGCCTGGCGCGTTCCCGCGTTCATGCGCTGGCCCGGTCACATCAAGGCTGGCTCGCTGCTGAATGGTATCGTCTGCCACCAAGACATGCTCCCGACGTTGGTGGCAGCTGCAGGCGATCCCGACATAAACACAAAGCTCCTGGCGGGTTACAAAGCCGGGGACAAGACGTTTAAGGTGCACATCGACGGAGTCAACCAGTTGCCTTACCTCACCGGCCAGGTGAAGGAGAGCCCAAGAGAAGCCTTCTTCTACGTCAGCGATGATGGCGGTGTCATGGCGATCCGGGCGGGCGACTACAAGATTGTGTTCGAAGTCCAGAATTCAGTTTCAACGAATGTCTGGGCGGACCCCTTTACGAAGCTGCGCCTTCCGCATATTTATAACCTGCGTCGCGATCCGTTTGAGCGCGCCGATTTCAATTCCAACGTTTACTGGGATTGGTATATGAACCACGTCCCGTACCTTTACCTGGCGCAGGAGTTGGTGGCGTCTCAGATCCAAAACTTCGTGATGTACCCGCCTCGCCAAAAGGCGGCCTCCTTCAATCTGGACACGGTGTTAGCGCAGCTAGGGCCAGCGATCCAGGCGTATAAGGCAAAAGAAGCGGCAGCTGAAAAGAAGGAACCAGCCGGTGTAGCAGCCGACTAATGACCTGTTAAAAGGGAGGTCGAAAGACCTCCCTTATTTTAAGCAAAAGTTTCCGCCGAGCCACGTCCGACGGAATTAGGACCCGACGGAGATAAAGATGAAATCGCAAATAACAGACGACCTTAGCGAAACGACCGGCACGCTGCGCCCTGCACGGCATCCTGGAATGACTTGGATACCCGGCGGGACGTTCCGCATGGGTTCGGAAGACTTCTATCCCGAAGAGCGGCCGGTTCACGAAGTCAGCGTGGATGGCTTCTGGATGGATTGCTGCGAGGTCACGAACGAAAAGTTCGCGCAGTTCGTGAACGAAACTAGCTATAGGACGCTGGCCGAGCGCCCGCTCAATTCTGCAGACTTCCCCGGCGCCCCTGCCGAGAATCTCGTGCCCGGCTCCATGGTCTTTCACAAAACGGATGGCCCGGTCGACCTGCGCAATTACTTCAACTGGTGGGCTTGGGTGCCGGGAACGAGTTGGCGCCATCCGCTGGGGCCGGAGTCCTCGCTCGAGAGTCTCGCACAGCACCCCGTGGTTCACATTGCCTATGAAGACGCCGAGGCTTACGCACAGTGGGCAGGGAAAGAACTGCCGACCGAGGCGGAATGGGAGTTTGCCGCTCGCGGCGGGCTCGACGGAAAGAAGTTTACCTGGGGCGATGATTATTTTCCCGGCGGCAAGGCGATGGCCAACAGTTGGCAAGGGGAGTTTCCCTGGCGAAACCTGCTCCTTGACGGTTACGAAGGGACTTCCCCGGTCGGATCCTTCCAGCCGAACGGTTACGGCTTATATGACATGGCGGGTAACGTGTGGGAATGGACCTGTGACTGGTTTGTCCTGCGCCACGCCGATGAAGTGGTCAAGCCCTGCTGCGGCCCGGCAGTCAATCCGCGCATTGTCTCCCCAGCCAAGAGTTACGATGCCGCGCAGGCGCAGTTCCGCATTCCCCGGAAGGTCGTCAAAGGCGGCTCACACCTGTGCGCGCCCAACTACTGCTTGCGATACCGTCCAGCTGCGCGGCAGCCCCAGATGGTCGACACCAGCATGAGCCACATCGGGTTCCGCTGCATTTCACGCCATGCCGTGACAGACGGAGATGGAAAGTGTTCGTGAAGTCAAGTCGGCACCATCAGCGTGGCAGTTTGCCCGAGTTGAACAGCGAAGAGATGCATTAACTAAGCCAGGAATAAGAAGGAGCGAAAGATGAGCACAGAAAACAAAGAACCGAAGACACCAGCAGCGGACCAAAACGTCAGCCCCTACGGCGGTGGGCCGGGCGCCGGCCTGCAGTTCCCGCCCTACTACCAGCCGACGCCGTCCGTCCGCAGCCGGATGAACTACTTCCCCGGCAGTGAGCCGATCGGGAAGGACGAGATGCGAATCTCGTTCGTCGGCAGTTGCCCGTTCCCGCCCCGGCGCGACCAGGCCGGCACGTGCATCATGGTCGAACTGGGCAACGGCGACCGCTTCTTCTTCGACTTCGGCCCCGGCTGCGTCAAGAACATCCTGGCGATGGGTGTCCCGATCCCGAGTATTAACGATATCTTCATTACCCACCTGCACGTCGACCACTACCACGACCTATCCTACCTCCTCCCATTTTCAGCGTGGTCAGGACGGTGGAAGATGCCGTTGCGGGTTACTGGGCCTTCCGGCCGCACGCCCGAGCTCGGCACGAAAGGCATGGTTGCGGGCATGAAGCAGATGCTCAAGTGGCACCTGGAAGCCTTCGACGCTTGCCCGATCGGAGACGGCTATGAGGTCGAGGTCAACGAGTTCGACTGGAAGGACGAAAACGGCATCTGCTACGACAAGAACGGCGTCACCGTCCGCCATTGGCGGCGCTCGCACGTCAAGGACGGCGCCTCGGCCTACCGCCTGGACTGGAACGGTCTTTCGTTCGTGTGGACCGGCGACGGGCGGCCAGATGACCTGACAGCCAAGTACGCTAAGGGTGTCGATGTCTTCGTTACCGAACTCCAACCCGACCTGGCGCACATTAACCAGCTCAAGTATGGTCTGCCGGAATTCCTCTTCAACTACACCGTGGACATCCACCATACGCTAGGCTACGCCACGGGCTACCTCATCAACCAGGTCAACCCGCGCTGCGGTATGGCCACGCACCTCTGCTTCGACAATGACACGCTCAACGAGCAAAGCGCCGATGTCCGCGCACACTGGAAAGGTCTCTTCCTATACGGCGCGCCGGATGTGGTAACCGTCAACGTGACCAAGAATGCGATCTGGCAACGGGATGCCGTCCTGCCGAATTTCGCGGGCCAGCCCTTGCCGAATCCCACCCTACTCTTCGGAGACCCCTTGCCGCTCGCTACGGGCCAGGGCGTCGTGCCACAGCCAAGGTTGCCGCGCGAGCAACAGCAGGAACAATTAACGCGCGACCTTGAGATTGATCCTCATAAGTACTATCCGGAGAACGTCTATCGTGAGCCGCTCACCAAGCTGCCGAACCCGCAACTGGTTGATCTGCTTGAGATGGCGAAGACGATGGGAATTGATCTGAGTAAATTCCTGAAAGACGTTCCCAAGGGCGTAGATCCAAGTAAGACGAAAGCAGCATAGCGGCGTGGTACCCGAGTCCCGCCGCGCCCATGCAGCGGGGCACTCGGGCCGCATCTTGGATGAGTTTGAGTTTTCCGGGCGGCTTCCTTGAGAGGAAACCTTAAACAATGGAGATCATAGATGAAAACGGCAAAACCGTTCCGATCACGATCCTGACCGGCTTTCTCGGGGCGGGAAAGACGACGCTGCTGAATCGCATCCTGACCGGGAACCACGGCCTGCGCGTTGGAGTCCTCGTCAACGACTTTGGCTCAATTAATATCGATGCGGAACTCATCGTCGGCGTGGACAACAATATGATCAGCTTGTCCAACGGCTGCGTCTGCTGCCAGATCCGAGAGGACCTGATCGAGTCGGTGGTGGCCCTGATCGCGCGTCCCGAAGCCATCGAATACATCGTGCTGGAGGCCAGTGGAGTCGCCGATCCCGCCGGGATTTTCGCGACCTTCAGCGACGCCAATCTGCGGGATCGCATCCGCCTCGACAGCGTCACCTGCGTCGTCGACGCGGACCAGGTCTTCGCCCACCCCGAGTATCCGCCACTGCTGGAGTTGAAGCTCCTCCAGGTCGGATTTGCGGACATGCTGATTCTCAACAAAGTGGACCTAGCCGGTCCCGAGCAAGTTGGGAGGGTCAGGGCTTGGCTCGACGACCATTTCAGCCGCCTGCGGACCGTCGAGACCAATTACTGCGAAGTGCCCTACGAGATCCTGTTGGGCGTCGGGCGTTTCGATCCCTCGCGAGCAGGCCTCAACGTGCACACCGTTGAGCATGGCTGCACCAACCCGACGTGTCATGACGGCCACCATGGGGATGACCACTCGAATGTGTTCAGTACGTGGAGCTATGAAACGGACCAGCCGCTGGCGCTGGAAGCTCTGCGGCAAACAATGGGCAAGCTGCCGGGGTCGGTTTACCGAGCCAAAGGTGTGATCTACAACACCGACGCGCCACAGCGTCGGGCGGTGCTGCAGGTGGTCGGCAGGCGCGTGGACATCTCGTTACAAGAGGAGTGGGGCCAGCGCCCACCGCGCACGCAGATCGTAGCCATCGGTGCGGCCGGGAGCATCGACGCGAGTCTGCTGGAAAAAACATTCGCCTCCTGCATTTCGAAGGCAGCGGCGGCACGCGATTACTGAACTCAGAATCCACATTGTTCGAAGAGAAACAGTCTATGAAATATTTGCCATGAGCCAACCAGCAGAACAGCTTTCGCCATTACTTGGTGTCGCAGAGGAAGTCCGGGACTTCTACGATCACTATCCTTACCCTCCGCCGATCGATAATCTCGACAGCTATCGAAGCCAATGGCAGGACCTGCAAAGACGCCGGGTGGACTACCATCTGTTTTGGCCCGCTAGACCTTATACGGAAGACCAATCCATCCTCATTGCCGGCTGCGGGACGTCTCAGGCCGCCAAGCATGCGCTACGTTCGCCCGCGGCTCAGGTTACGGGCATCGACTGTAGCGCAAGGAGTGTGCGCCGCACGGAGGAGCTTAAAGAAAAATACAAGTTGAAGAACCTTCAGGCTCACCAACTTGCCATCGAGCAGGTAAGTGATTTGGATATGAGCTTCGATCAGATCGTGTGTACGGGGGTTCTCCATCACCTCGCTGACCCGGATGCCGGCCTCAAAGCACTGCGCAGCGTGCTCAAACCTGATGGAGCGATGCATCTCATGGTGTACGCGCCTTACGGCAGGACCGGCATCTATATGCTGCAGGAGTTCTGCCGGCGGATCGGTATTCATGCCACCGATCCGGAAATTCGAGACCTCATGGGTGCGCTCAGCGTGTTGCCTCCCGGACATCCGCTGGAAAGCCTGCTGAGCCAGGCTCCGGACTTTCAGCATGAGGCAGCGGTCGCCGATGCGCTACTGCATCCCCAGGACCGCGCGTATTCCGTGCCGCAATTGTTCGAGTTTCTCGAAAGGGGAGGTCTGACGTTCGGCCGCTGGGTAAGACAAGCGCCTTACAGCCTCGACTGTGGTGTCATCGCAAAGATCCCGCAGGCAGCCCGCATAGCGAGGTTGCCTCTGGCGGAACAGTATGCCGCCATCGAACTGTTCCGAGGCACGATGGCTCGCCACAGTGTAATTGCGTACCGAAACGATAGCGCTAGTGGCCCAGAGCAGATCAGTTTTGACGATGATGCCTGGCTCGACTATGTGCCCATTCGAATGACCGACACGATCTGGGTTCAAGATCGGCTGCCGCCCGGCGCGACGGCTGTTCTGATCAACCGAACTCACACTTACAGGGATCTGTTCTTACCCATTGGGTCGACGGAAAAGGAATTGTTCGACGCGATTGATGGGATCCGTGACATCGCAGATATCGTGGACAAAATCCTGTCGTCCTCGCACCGAACAACGAACCTCAATCTAGTGCGCACCTTCTTTAAACGGCTATGGTGGCATGACCAGGTGGTCTTCGACGCCTCACAGCAATCAAGGGAGTCTTAGCGGAGTCTGGGGAGGCGGGATCGCTGAATTATTCTGATTTCCCATTGTTCTGGATTTGGTGAAGGCGTCCTTCAGGCTCGAATCGAGCAAGGATGTCTCACTCGGCGGGGGCGTAATAGCCCTGTTTTGCATAAGCACGCAGGTGTGGCAGCCCCTTTGGCGGCATTAGCCGGATTTTGATCTTGTGCCATTTGCCGTCCTTCGGCCGGTTCTGCGGACGATATCCGATGACATATTGATTGCGCAACTCTGTTCCAATCTTGGTGGCTGCGTCCGCGAGATCATTGGGGTTGTCGACGGTAAAGCTGCGTCCTCCGGTCAACTGGCTGATATCGTTCAGGAGTTCCGGCCCAAGGAGCTCCTCTTGAGTTGAAGAATAGTTATCGTAAAGCCCTATGGCATATATCATCACATCGCTTTCCTTCACTAAGCCTCTTAGTTCGCGTTCGGTATACTTACTGTGGTTATCTCCTCCATCCGAAATGATCAGCAACGCCTTCTTGGCGTATTGTGCCTGCTGCATTTTCCTGACGCCCAAGTAAATGGCGTCGAGGAGAGCGGTTCGGCCCTTCGGCACTGCAAATAGAAGGTTGCTTTCGATCTCCTCTACTGATCGAGTGAAGTCAGAGGTTTCCTCCGGCCTGTCTGCGAATGTGACGATGAAAAATTCATCCTGAGGGTTCGCGGTTTTGAAGAATTCCATCACGGCCTGCCGAGCTCGCTCGATCTTGCTCGTCATGCTTCCGCTCGTGTCAAAGACTACGCCTAAGGAAATCGGTACGTCTTCACTGGAAAAGCTTCGGATGGGCTGCAACTCCTTGTTCTCGTATACTTCAAAGTTGTTTTTCTGCAGCCCCAGCACCACCCGATTCATAGGATCAACGATGGTTACCGGAACCAGAACCAAGTCCACACTGGCCTTCAAAGGTCGCATGCTTGTGTTCAAAGAAGAGTCAGCCTTCGCCTCTGCAGTAACAACTGAAGTTGTTCGGGGGGTGATATGAACTTGTTCGATGCCTGTTTGTGAAAATGCGCGCCCCCACGAAATAAACAAAATCACAGCTACAACTGCAAACAGTAGATGATTTAAGACACGCGGGCTTCGGAACCCTCGAGGGTCGTCGCTCATCATCCTTGGAGACTGTAGATGCATATCAGGGGCTTGGGGACGAACAGCGAGGAGATACTCACGGTACTCTGTCGAGGAATCCAGATAGTTGATTGCTGCCCATATGTAACAATCGCCTATGTGGACAGGCGTTCCGCCAATTACTCGTTGATGACTGCGTTTAAGCATGCAGAGTGTTCGTGCTATTCAATGTTTAAGGCAGGTGGAAGGAGGCTTCCAACTGGCAGTGTTGACAGTCTCAACGGAGAGTTACCCCACGAGCAAACTGCACATTCGACGTAGCAGGCGCGCTGCGCGAGCTGTCAGTTTTGGCAACTGGAGCGCCGCCCCACTACGATGTAGATCTGATCATCTGATCACACACGATAACGCTAACCACGTCTGTGTTCTCCACCCGCGACGGGGCCTGAGGGCATCGCGAGCGTGTTTGACACCGTGCGTGAAACCGCATCTTTCGGACAATGCCGAGGAGTCGGGACGTATCTGTGTTTAATGGATCGGCGAAGGGCAGTGATTTGCATCGCGTCCTGTAACTTCTGACAGTTTCCAACACATGCCAGACGCTTTACAGTTGGCTATGCATAAACTCACTGTGATTTGCGCGCTTCTAGTGCCAATATTCGCAGTCGGACAGAACGGTGGCCAGGTCACCGTGATCTCTGGGTACGCCAGCAACCGGGTGCAGGTGCCGGGAGTGCACGCACTGGCGGGCGTCCCTCTCGTAAATACCCCTTCGGTCACACTGGACGCGGCTCCCCTTGCGGCGTCAAATGGACCGTTTGCCACACTTACCTGGTATGGGCCGGGCGCCGCTTCTGCAGCCTCGGTGGAACCTAGCGAAACACTCGCCCAACCCCAACGTGGGAACTTTATGAATCTGGGAGTTGCCATATCCCAAAGCAGCAAAGGCGTGGCTCAACTGATGGCTGAGGAACAAGTCAATCGGCAGGTTGCGACGCGAGTCTACACCAACGGGGATCTAGCCCAACTGGTCCAGCGACTAAATCAGAATACTGGGCTGGTTAAATACAGAGACAAGACGGAGTACCTGTATTAGCCAACGATCAGCGAACCACCGGCGGGTCGCCGAGATTTTGATCCAGGAGAGGTGTACCCAGGCGACCCCAATTCCAGCGACCCAAGTGGCTCATCGTGTCGACTGGTGAGGACTTGCGGGCTCACCTGCACGTCTGTTGCTTTCGTAAGATGTTGACCCAGTAGCCCAATCCCGAAAAGCCGTTTCCCCTGACGAATCGCTTCCACAGACTGATAACCGGGGCGCGCTTGCGATCCTCGTCTTCACAGAATAGCTCCCAGCTCCGCGGTGAAAGCCAATTGCCACCTGGGTTTTATATAACATTAGATGTACGCGTAATCGCGATGCTTTCCGCAACTCCTAAGTTGCTCCGGAGCAACGATGTTGACCGGCTAAGGAGCTAGTCTTTTCCTCGGCTCGGTTCTTCGCCTGCCTGCTGAGGGGGTGCCTGCCATTCAGCAGGCTGCTACTCCAGGCACGGCGTCGAGCCGAGCCCTATTCAGCCCGCAACTTGTACGTTCGTCATATGAGATGTGGAAGTCTTCCTGGGTGTGTCGGAGCATGGGAAACAGGAAGGAATGACAACAACGAGGATTCCACCGAGTTCGCGGTTAT
>Ga0209656_10001318_pt1 | contig 16160 bp, 11 predicted proteins | sample BogFormECP12_OM2_FD_188239 | JGI IMG/M metagenome (GOLD analysis project Ga0209656, IMG submission 188239) | Bog forest soil microbial communities from Calvert Island, British Columbia, Canada - ECP12_OM2 (SPAdes) (version 2) | ecosystem: Environmental > Aquatic > Freshwater > Wetlands > Bog ... | reverse complement strand
GCAGGCGGTGACGCCCCCAAACCAGCAGCCGAGCGCCCGCTTGAACGATGTCGTGGCGCTGACCGGCGTGAATTTCGACGGCACGAATATCGGCGTGCAGTTCGACCACGCGCTGTGGACCGCGCCGGTCGAGGTTCCGCCGGAGGCGGGTGGAACCGCCACCGCGCTGGCCGTGCAGATCCCGAACCAGCCGGCGGTCTGGCCGGCCGGCTTCTACACCGTCGCTGTTCTGGTGCAGCGCCCGGGCGAAACTTTTCGTCGCACCACGAACGCGCTTGCGCTCGCACTGGCGCCGTCGATCGCCATTGCGCCCGCCAGCGCGCCCGCCGGCACGATCGTTTACACTGTTACCGTGGCGCCGCAGGTCTGGCCGACGCAGCGCGCCTCGCTGATGCTCGGCGACAACGAGTTCCTTGCCGACCCGCACGCGGCCCAGACACCGACGCTGACCTTCTCCGCGACGGGGCTCGTCGCCGGCGACTATTGGGTACGGCTGCGCGTCGACGGCGTCGACAGCCTGCTGGTCGACCGTACACAGACCCCTCCGGTGTTCGACACGACGCAGCAGGTGACCGTGACATGAGCGAAGCCGACTGGCTCGAAGCCAACACGCGATATATGGCGGCCGCCGTCGCCTGGATTCGAGGGCTGTTGCAGGAGCGCGCCTCGCCGCCGCCTGCCCCGAAACCCCCGGCGCAACCGCTGGCGACTGTCCGGACGGAGCGGCACTTCTGGCGCGGCATCGGCCGTCGACCCAATCTGCCGGCACACACAGAAACACCGGCGAGTACCCGGAACATAACCGTAATACCCACCGAGGATGCGAGCGGCGGCGACCCGCAGATGGTGCCTCCGCCGGCGCTTCTGGTCCTGGCGCAACGACTGGGCCTCAGCACCTTCGAGCGCAACGTGCTGCTGCTCTGCGCGGCGATGGAGCTCGATACCTCGATCGCCGGGTTGTGCGCGCAGGGGCAAGGCGATCCCTCTCGCCCCTACCCTACCTTCGCCCTGGCGCTGACCCTGTTCCAGGATGCTGCCTGGGAGGCGCTGTCGCCGGAGCGGCCGCTGCGGCACTGGCGGCTGATCGAGATCACCCAGCCCGGCGCCACGCCGTTGACGGTCAGCCCGCTGCGCGCCGACGAGCGCATCGTCAACTTTCTCAAAGGTGTCACCTATCTCGATGATCGGCTTGCACCTTTGTTCTCGCCGATCGCCGATCCGGGGGACGACGTGCCGGCGTCGCAGCGGGCAGCGGCAGAACGCATCCTCCACCAGCTCAACGCGGTGCCGCGGACGGCGGCGCCGCCGATGATCCAGCTCTTGGGGACCGACGCCGCCAGCAAGCAAATTGTCGCCGGGCTGGCGTGCAGCGCACTCGGTCTTCGACCCTACCGGCTGGATTGGAGCCTGTTGCCCGCCGGGCCGGCCGACCTCGAATCACTTGCGCGGCTGTGGCAGCGCGAGTGCCTGCTGCTGCCCGTTTCGCTGTTTCTCGATGCCGAAACTGGCGAGGGCGGTCAGGCCGGGGCGGTCGATCGGTTGCTTTCGCGGCTTACCGGTGTCGTGTTTCTGGCGACGCGCAATTTGTGGCCCGGCATGGCGCGCGCACCGATTGCCGTCGAGGTCGGCAAGCCCATCCCGGCCGAGCAGCGCGACTGTTGGGCCAAGGCGCTGGGCCAGGCCGCGGGAAGCAATCCCGACGCGCTCGCCGCGCAATTCAGCATGAATACAGGCACCATCCGCGAGCTAGCGCAGCGCGAGATCGCGGAGCCAACGGCGGATCCGGCCACCCTGCACGACCGGCTGTGGGACGCGTGCCGGGCACTGTCCCGCCCGCGGCTCGATACGCTCGCCCACCGCCTGGTGCCGCGTGCGCATTGGGACGACATCGTGCTGCCGCCGAATGAGATGGCGCTGCTGCACCGGATCACCGATCAAGTCTCCAGCCGCGGCATCGTCTATCGCGACTGGGGCTTTGCGCAGCGGATGAGCCGAGGCCTCGGCATCAGCGTGCTGTTCGCCGGTGCGACCGGCACCGGCAAGACGATGGCGGCCGAGGTGCTCGCCAACCATCTGCGGCTCGATCTCTTTCGCATCGATCTCTCGGCGGTTGTAAGCAAGTATATCGGCGAGACCGAGGCTAATCTGCGCCGGCTGTTCGACGCGGCCGAGGACAGCGGTTCGTTGCTGTTCTTCGATGAGGCGGACGCGCTGTTCGGCAAGCGCACCGAGGTCAAGGACAGCCACGACCGCTATGCCAATATCGAGATCAATTATCTGCTGCAACGCATGGAGTCCTATCGCGGGCTGGCGATTCTGGCGACCAACATGAAGAGCGCGCTCGACCAGGCCTTCCTGCGCCGCCTGCGCATGGTGGTGGATTTCCCGTATCCCGGCCCCGCCGAACGCAAGGCGATGTGGCAGAAGGCTTTCCCGGCGGAAACGCCCACCGCCGGTCTCGATTTCGATCGCCTGGCGCGCATCAATGTCAGCGGCGGCCATATCGCCGTGATCGCCCTCAACGCGGCATTCCAGGCGGCCCACTCGGGCACACCGGTGACGATGCCGATGATCCTCAACGCCGCGCGCATCGAGTTGCGCAAGCTCGCCCGCCCGATCAACGAGAACGATCTGCGCTGGCAGGGAGTCCTCGCATGAGGGTCGTTCTCGAAATCGAGCGGCTGGTGTTGGAGGGACTGCCGCTGACGCCGGCCGAGGCGGAGCGCATTCGCGTCGCGGCGGAGGTGGAACTCCGGCGCCTGTTTGCTGTCGGCGAGGTGCCGGCGCGACTGCGCAGCAGCTGGGCCACGCCAGGCCTGGCGGCGCCGGCGCTCAAGCTGGCGTCACCCGGCACGCCTGATGCGGTCGGGACAGGCATCGCGCGCGCCGTGCACGACGCTCTCATGGGGGCGAAATGAGCGAGCGCACGCATCTCCCCGTGATTAAACGCGCGACCCCAGCTCCAGCGCGCGACGCTGGGCTGCGCCGGCACTGCGAGCGCGGTCATCATGTGATCACGGGCGGCGCCTGCGCGCTCTGTGCTTCGCCGGCGCTGCTGCAGCGGCGCGCCAGCCACCCAGTCGTCCAGCAGCATATCCCCGGCATCGTACAGCAGGTGCTACGCACGCCGGGCCAGCCGCTCGACAGCGCCACGCGCAACTTCATGGAGCCGCGCCTCCAACATGATTTCAGTCATGTGCGCGTGCACGCGAATCCGCAGGCGGCAGAATCGGCCGCGGCAGTCGATGCGCTGGCGTACACCGTTGGTCACGATGTGGTATTCGGCTCCGGGCAATACGCGCCGCACAGCAAGGCCGGAAGGCATCTGATCGCGCACGAGCTGACACACGTCGTACAGCAGGCGAGGGGCGGCGTCGGGGGGGACGCTGAGTTAAGAGCCGACAACGCAGCCGAGACAGCCTCACGCGCCGAGCCTGTGAGTGAGGAAGTGGCGGGAGGTTCGCCGGTTTCACTTCAGAAAGCTGACAAAGACAATGCGCCGAGCGCATCCGCAAGCGTTGCTCCAAGTCCGGTCTCCTCCAAACCGGGTGAGCTGCCGGTTGACGAGTTCGAGTTCGACAAGGCCGAAATTCCACCCCAACACCTTGACCGGCTGGCAGCACTACGCACCAGCCTGATCAATTCGCCGAACGCCACCGTTACACTAATTGGCCATACCGACACGGTTGGCACCGAAAGCTACAACCGCGGTTTGGGGATGCGCCGTGCTGCCGTCGTTCGTGATTTCTTGACGCAAGGGAATGGCGTTAACCCGAGCCGGGTCAAGATCGAGAGCAGAGGAGAGACGGAGCCTGCCGCCGGCGAGCCGCCGGCGAAACTCGATCCGAACAAAGGCGAACGGGACCCAAAGAATCGTCGCGTTGAGATTCGGCTAGAAGGTCTTTCAGGCGCAGCGGGTACCCCGCCGCAGCCGACGACGGGCTCGACATTCGACCCGACCGATCCCAAGAAGAAACCGCCGATAAACCTCAATCTGCCGCCAAACTATGTGCCACCTCCGTCCGGGCCTCCAGCCGATCCCGACAAGCCGACGGCATCCATTTCCTCGACGGCGCCGAAAAAGGAGGGCGGACCCGAGGTTGAGGCGTCGGTGGTCGCCGATCCAACTGCCAAGCAAGAGCCGGGCTCGGCAAGGGCCAGCCGGAATGTAGAAACTCAGATCGAGATCAAGCTCGAGTTTAACGTGGCTGGTGAACGGATCAAATCCGAATTTCCATTCACTATCCACGTCGGCCCGAACGGCTTTTCGGAATTCGAGATCGAGGCGGCACTCAAAGCCCAGCTTGCAAAAGAGGTCCTCCGGGGTACCGTCACGGAGCCGACTGTGTTTGTCAGCTTCAACCCAGGCGTCAATCTCGATAAGAGTACCGTCACTCGTTTGATACCTGATTTCTCTGCAAAATTTAAGACGGGCCTGTCGGCCGTGCTCCATGTCCCGGGGACGGCGATTAAGGTCCCGGTCGAGGCTTCTGTATTTGCCGATCCGTTGGGCAAGCCGGGCGGCGAGGCCAAGATCACCCTCTTCACCTTCTAGGATTAGGGAGCCATGCAAACGTCATGAACCAGGCGATGCGGGCGCACTCGACGGAGGTCGCTAGCGCTATTGCCCCGGCTCGCAACGCGGGTTTCGGGCGACGTCAATGCGCTTGCGGGCAGCATAGCATCGCGGGTACCGCCTGCAGGCCCTGCGGCGAGAGTCGCTTCGCCCTGCACCGCACTCCAGCCGAATCCGCGTCGGCCGAAACTGTGCCTTGGCACAACGGAGCAGGTCTGGTGGGCAAAGCGATCAAGGCTCCTGGCCATCCGATCGCGTCCGCGACCCTGGCTTTTATAGCGCCGCGCTTGAACGTTTCCACTAAGCCGACGCGAGGCATTGCTGCTGATTGGATGGCGCTAGCACCCGCCGATGGGGCCCCAGAGCTGGAGGCGCGTGGCAATGCGGAGGCCTTGCATCGCAAACCGCCCATCGGGCGTGGCTATGACTTCAGCAGTGTGCGCGCCCACACCGGCCAGCTTGCAGCTAGCGCGGCCGCGAGCGTAGGTGCACGTGCCTTTACGCTCGGCGAAGACATCGTTTTTGGCGCCGGCGAGTATGCACCGCAGACACCGGCTGGCCTGGAGCTCTTGGCACATGAGCTTACCCATGTCGCGCAACAGCGCGCTGTCGGCCAGTCACTGATTTTGCAGCGGGAGAGCATCGGCCGCACTCTGCGCGATATCGCCTTCTTTATTCCAAGTCTGTTCGGATTCGAGATCGACTACAGCGACGACGAGTTATTGGAATATCTGGATGACATCGTCCGCGAGCAGCGGATCCAAGGGGGGTATTACAGCGACGACAAGGCGCGCCAGATCGTTAAACGTTGGAAGGCTGGCAACGATAAATTCGTTCTGGATACTCTGCGCAAACGGCTGCTAATTCAAGAGATGCTCGATGGCATCGTTACCGACGGTGATCGTGAGGCCATTCTCAGCGTCCTCGAGACTGCGGACGAGAAGGAAACAGCGGTACTGGTGAGCCCGGCTTACGTCGATTTCAGGCGGCTGGTCGAGAAATTGGACAGTGGTGAGTACGCCGGGCGTGCCGTACGCTGGTTCTTCGCGCACCCATCCCTGCACAAGGACATCACCGGCGACTCATTCGTCGGATGGTTTGTGGACGCGAACTTCAGCAGCGAGCAGCGGCCGATTGCCGAGCGCATCCTGCGCGACATTCTCGCGGTGCCCACCGGCCTCGACTATCAGAATGAGAAGGAGCTGAAAGCCGACGTGCTGAAGCGCCTGCGCGTCAGCCAGTTGATGCAGGAGTCTCAAGCTCAGCCACGGGATGGGTTCGACTATCCTGAGAACATGAATGCCGACAGCGGTTGCCCGGACTTCGTGCCGTCGCCTCCGAGCGACCCCGCCGGCTTCTTGCGCAATGCGCGCGTCAATAAGGCGGCGCGCGAATTTTGGAGCCCGCCGAAATTCGACCAGCCGACGGACCGCCCATCGAACCTCGGCCCTTATTATTTCGAGCTCACGCCAGCGGGGTTGGACGATGCTTCCGAGGCGCTGACCACCCTATTCACACCCCAAGACAGCATCTGCGACAAGACGCTTATCCACTGTGACTACTTGGTGAACGTGGTGGAGTTCCGAGCCTTTGCAGAGTCGCTTGGCACGCGCAAATTCAATAATCTCGTGCGCGGCGGTCGGATCCAGATGATCCTATCCTACACGGGATTTGGCGATTGGCCGAAGTCAGACTGGCACAAATCGCCAAAAGCGCTCGGCTATCAAAATGTGCGCCCCGCGTCCAAACAAGACCTAGTCATCGGCGACCATGTCATATTCTGGAACCACCTCGCATTCGACGGACTAAACGTGCGGCAGTATTCTCCCTGGCGGCTGGAAAATGCGGTGCTGATCGATAAACAAGAGTCCGGAGAGGACCTGTTTGAAGGCCACGGCTCCGGCATCAAGAAAGAGCACGACATGCTGCGGGAGCTGGTCGCGGCTCAGGGAGGCTTCAACTATCTTGCGCGGCAAGCCAAGGCTCTCACAGATGCTATTGACGGCGGCCATCCAAAACAAGCGGAGCTCGATCAAGCCTTCCCGCAGGTAAGCAAGGAAATCGATAGGTGGGTGGTCACGGATCCGGGCCGCCAGCCGGAGCGCGCGGGACGTAAGTACGAGCTGAAGCTCGCGAGCGAGACCAGTCCCGAATCGGAGCCGTTGCTGCCCGGCCTTGAGGATCCGCTGGACATGAGCAAGCTTAGCCTTGTGGATCGGCCGATAGAATCGGCGCCAGGCCCGGCACCTCAGCCGTGAGGCGCGGGTGAGCGGCTTCCCTGGTTCCCCGCGCCTGCTGAAGGGCGGGCTCGTGCTGCTCAATCCTGACACTTTCGCGGTGCTGCCGAACGGCGTCATCGTCATGCAGTACAACCCCGACACACTCACGCGCACGCTGAAGATCAAGGGCGCCGAGGAGGGCGGCGACCGGTCGGAGGCGTTGCGCCTCACCGGTCCGCCCGTGGAAACGATCAAGCTCGACGCCGAGATCGACGCCACCGATCAGCTGGAGAACCCAGCCCAGAACCAGGCCGCCGTCCAATACGGCATCGCGCCGCAGCTCGCCGCGCTCGAAACCCTCGTCTACCCCGCCTCCGCGGCCTTGCAGAACAACTATGCGCTGTCCCAGCAGGGCACGCTCGAGATCATGCCGATGATGGCGCCGATGAGCCTGTTTGTCTGGAGCGCCGCGCGCATCGTGCCGGTGCGGCTGACCGATTTCAGCATCACCGAGGAAGCCTTCGATCCGCAGCTCAATCCGCTGCGCGCCAAGGTCAGCCTCGGCTTGCGCGTGCTCAGCATCGACGATCTGTTCTTCAGCGACAAGGGCGGCAGCCTCTACATGGCCTATCAGCGGCAGAAGGAGAGCCTCGCCCAGCTCTATCAATATGGCACCCTGGGCGCGCTCGGCATCACGGGATTGCCATGAACGGCACCAATCCGCAGCTCGATCCCGTCCAAGCGATGCTGGCGCAGACATCGCTCCAGACCACATTGTTCGCACCGACCAGCCGCTACTACGGGCTCGGCACCACGACGATCCTGCAGCAAGGCCGGCCGGTCGCCTATGTGCTGCGACGCTTGGTCCCGCAGCCCGAGCACTTTCAGCTGCTGCAGCAGCATACCGTGATGCAAGGGGAGCGGCTCGACAACATTACGGCGACCTATCTCGGCGATCCGACGCTGTTCTGGCGCGTGTGCGACGCCAATCGCGCGATGCGCCCGTGGGAGCTGGTCGAGACCGTCGGGCGCAAGCTGCGCATCACGATGCCGGACGGCATCACCGGGGCCGCGCTGTGAACCAGGGATTCTATCTGACATTGATGATGGGTGGCTTTACCGCTAGCCCGGTGCCGGAAGCGGTCATCGACGCGCTGAACTCGGTGCAAGTGACGACCACGATGGGCAGCCAGGGCGGCTTCCAATTGAAGTTCTCCTGGTCGAAGAACTCCGCCTTGGCGCAGCTGCATGCCGGCGGCTTTTTCGACCCGCGCCAGCGCGTAATCATCGCCGTCACCGTCAATGGCGCGACCGAAGTGCTGATGGACGGTATCATCACCAAGCAGGACCTGACACCGAGCAGCGCTGCGGGGAAATCGACCTTTACCGTGACCGGGCTCGACCTGACCGCGCTGATGGACTTCATCGACCTGACCGGCATCCCCTATCCGGCGATGCCGACCTTCGCCATCGTCGAGCTGGTCTTGGCGAAATACGCGCTGCTCGGGGTCGTGCCGGTAGCGATCCCGCCTCTGCTGCCGCTGATCAAGAATCCTATCGAGAAGATCCTAAAGCAGGACGGCACCGACTACCGCTACGTCACCACCCTCGCCGGCAAGGTCGGGGCCGTGTTTTACCTCGATCCAGGTCCCACGCCGGGCAGGAGCCTCGCCTATTGGGGTCCGGATCTGACAACGAAGTTCGGCGGCATACAGCCTGCGATCAGCATCAATTTCGACTCTACAACAACGGTCGACTCACTGAATTTTTCCTACGACGGCACCCTAGCAACCAATTACTTCGTCACCGTCATCGAGCCGAACACACATCTTCCGATCCCAATCCCGCTGCCTAACATCGACTTGATCAAGCCGACTCACGCGGCCCACGGACCGACGCCGCTGAAGTTCACCCAGCTGCGACCTATTGCCAGCCAAAGCCTGATTCAGGCGGCGCTCGCCGGCTTGGCGAAGCTGTTCGATACGGCAGACGTGGTCACCGCCAGCGGCCAGCTCGACGTGCTGCGCTACGGCCGCGTCTTCAAGGCGCGTCAGCTCTGCGCGGTGCGCGGCGGGGGCTCCTATTACGACGGTCTCTATTACGTCAAGAGCGTGACGCACGACATCAAGCGCGGCGAGTACAAGCAGAATTTCACGCTGACTCGCGGCGGCACCGGATCTTCGGTCGCGACGGTGAGCGTATGAGTGAGCCCAACAGATATTACGCCATCTACCGCGGCACCGTGGTCAACAACGTCGACCCGATGCAAATGGGCCGCATCATGGTGACGGTCCCGGATGTTGGCGGTGTCATACCATCCACCTGGGCCATGCCCAGCGTGCCGTTCGCGGGCAAGCAAATGGGCGCGTTCATGGTGCCGCAGATCGGCGCCGGCGTCTGGGTGCAGTTCGAGGGCGGCGATCCGGATTATCCGGTATGGACCGGCGGATGGTGGGGCAACGCCGCGGAGGTGCCCGTCCTCGCGCTTGCCGGCGTGCCGGGCGATCCCAACATCGTATTGCAAACGACCTTGCAGAACTCGGTGGTGGTCAGCGACCTGCCGGGACCGACCGGCGGGATCATGCTGAAGAGCACCACCGGCGCCACGATCATCGTCAACGACACCGGGATCTACATCCAGAACGGCAAGGGCGCGAGCATCGTCCTGGTCGGTCCCTCGGTCACGATCAACGCCGGCGCGCTGGTGGTGGTCTGATGCCAGGCTTCCTGCTTCATGTCGGCGCGACGGTACTGTGCAGCCATGCCGGGCAGGCCCAGCCGACCGTGCCCAATCCGCGGGTGACGGTGATGGGCCAGCCCACGGTAGCCCTGACGGCTCCCTATGTCGTCGCCGGCTGCACCTTCCCGCCGCCGCCCGCCGCCAACGGACCCTGCATCACGGCGCAATTCATCACCTCGGCGCTGCGCGTCACCTCCAATGGCCAGCCGCTGCTGCTGCTCGACAGCCAGGCGATCTGCGCGCCGACCGGCACGCCGTTGCTGATCACCCTGACCCAGACCCGCGTCACCGGGACCTGATGCGATGAACTGGGCCTTCCCGTTCCAGTTCGACATGCGCGGCCGCACCGCCACCACCGACGATGCAACGCACATCCGCGACATGGTCGAGCAGCTGCTGTTCACCGCGCCCGGCGAGCGGGTGAACAATCCCGATCTCGGCAGCGGGCTGCTGCAGATGGTCTTCGCGCCGAACAGTACCGAGCTCGCCGCCGCGCTGCAGTTCACCACACAGGCGGCGGTGCAGCGCTACCTCGGCGATTTGATCGACCTGCAGCAGCTCGACGTCACGGCGCAGGACGCGACGCTGAGCGTCACGGTGAAATACATCATTCGAGCAACCCAGCAGCAGCAGACGAACACCTTTGTGCGGAGCGCGCCGTGATGCAAACGGCGACCGGTTGCGTGCTGGACCGGCGTCGCGAGGATGTGCGACAGTCCCCGCTCCGCGGGCTCGACTTTGTCGAGGTCGGGCCGAGCCAGACCGTACTGGAGGTCTTTTTTCTCGGCAAGGCGCCGCCCAATCTGGAGGCGGCGAACGTCATCATCACCGGCGGCAGGCCGGTCTCGGTCACCGGCCTGCGGCTTAACCGCCAGCCCGACCCGACGCTCGACGACTGGATGGAGGTGGATGTCGACCGGCCCGGCGACTTCTCCCTCTACACGCTCGCGCTCGTCAAGCTCGATGCCAACGGCCACCCGACCGGCTCACTGCTCGACGGCCTCGACCCGATCTTTGCGACGGCGACGTTCAGCTTCAAGGCATCCTGTCCCAGCGACCTGGACTGTCGCACATTGCTGGTCTGCCCGCCGCCTGCCCGCGCGCAACCCGAGATCGACTATCTCGCCAAGGACTACAGCAGCTTTCTCCAGCTGATCCGAGACCGCCTCGCGCAGACCATGCCGGGCTGGCAAGAAACGCATGAGCCCGATGTCGGGGTGATGCTAGTGGAGCTGCTGGCCTATGTCGGCGATCAGCTCAGCTACTACCAGGACGCGGTGGCGACCGAGGCCTATCTCGGCACGGCGCGCCAGCGCATCTCGGTACGCCGGCACGCGCGGCTGGTGGACTATGCGATGCACGAGGGCTGTAATGCCCGCGCCTGGGTCACGATTGCGACAACGGAGACGGAAGTAACCCTTCCTCCTTTCTTCTTCTGCACGGCCTTCCCCGGCGCGGCCGGCGGGCATGTATTGCAGCCGGCGGACTTCGCCAAGGCGCTGCCCGGCAGCTGTGAGGTGTTCGAGCCGCTGCTCGCCGACCCGTCGCAGCCGGTCGTGCTGCGCGCCGCGCACAACACGATCAGCTTCTATACCTGGGGCGACTGCGCCTGTTGCCTGCCCAAGGGAACGACCGGCGCCACGCTGCTCGACCAATGGGTGACGACCGACGGCGTCAAGGGACGCGCGCTCACCGTCGCGGTTAACGATGTCCTGATCTTTGAAGAGGTGATCGGACCGCATACCGGCAACCCGGCCGATGCCGATCCGACGCATCGCCAGGCGGTGCGGCTGACCAAGGTCACGCCCGACATCGACCCGCTCTACGACCGCGAAGCGGGCGGTCGGCCGGTGCTGCGGATCGAATGGTGCTCGGAGGACGCGTTGACGTTCCCGCTCTGCCTCTCGGCGGTCATGCCCGCGCCGGATTGCACCTGCCGCGACGGCATCAGCGTCGCGCGCGGCAATGTGATCCTGGTCGACAACGGCGCCACCATCACCGGCGAGTCGCTCGGCACGGTGGCGACCCAGAGCAGCGCCGCCGTCTGTGCGACCGACTGCGAGCCGGCGAGCGTCGTCCTGAGCCCGGGACCGTTCCACCTGGTACTGCAGCAGTCGCCGCTGACTTTCGCACAACCTCTGCCGGCATGTTTCTGCGCCGGCGCGGTGATCGTGCAGGACCCGCGCCAGGCGCTGCCCTGCATCACGCTGACGGGTACCCTCAGCGCACCGCAGGGACCGGTCACGACGGTCTGGACCCCGCGCGCGGACCTGCTGGAGAGCGGACCGGACGACAATGTCTTCGTCGTCGAGATCGACAATGCCGGCGAGGCGCATCTGCGCTTCGGCAACGGCGATGAGGGCCACATGCCGGATGCCGGCACCGCCTTCTCGGCCCAGTATCGCGTGGGCAACGGCACGGGCGGCAATGTCGGCGCGGAGACAATCGTCTACCTGGTGTTCCGCCAGATTACCGGGGGCATCGGCGATCTCTCCCCGCGCAACCCGCTGCCCGCCGCCGGCGGCACGGCGCCCGAGCCGATGACCGATGTCCGCATGTTTGCCCCTTACGCCTTCCGCGACGTGCTGGAGCGCGCAATCACCGCCGACGACTACGCGACCCTCGCCGCCGACAACGCACGCCGCCTGGCCGAACGCCCCAGCCTGATGCGGGCTCCGGTGCCGGCCACCTCGCCACAGCCCGCTGACGGCGATCCGCGCGCCAGCGAGGAGGAGGAGCCGGGCGGGGCCGACGCGCTGCCCGCCGACATCTGCCTCGTGCCGTTCCAGCGGCTGCAGAACGCCAAGGGCACACCGCGCTGGAACGGCAGCTGGTACGAGATATTAGTCGCCGTCGACCCGCTCGGGACGGAGACCGCCGACAGCGAGCTGCTCGCCGAGATTGACGCCTATCTGGAGCCCTACCGCCGCATCGGGCAGGACGTTGCGGTGCGCGCGCCCGATTATGTCGCGCTCGATCTCGGTCTCTCGATTTGCATAATGCCGGGCTATCTGCGCGGCCAGGTCGAAGGCACGCTGCTCGCCGTGCTCGGCACCGGCGTGCTAGCCGACGGCACGCTAGCGCTGTTCAATCCGGAGAATCTAACCTTTGGCCAGGGCGTCTATGTCAGCCCGATTGTCGCGGCTGTGCAGGCGGTCCCGGGGGTCATGGAGGTGCAGGTCGCACGGCTTGCGCCCTACCTGCCGGGCACGCCGGCGCCGACGGCGACGCCGGATCAAGTGCCGAGCACCGGCGTCCTGGCGCTCGGGCCGTTCCAGATAGCCCGGCTCGACAACGATCCGAATGCCCCGGCCAACGGCAGGCTGACACTGCTGCTGCGAGGCGGGCGATGACCCAGGATTGCGGCTGCTGTACCGGCGTCGAGGTCGCCGTTCCCGCCTCCGAGGTCAACCTGCCCGGGCTCTCCGCGCTGAGCTATCGCGTCGGCACCTACGCTACGTTCTTCGAGACGATGGTGGCTCGCCTGACCGGCTTCACGTTGACCGTGCCGTCCCCCTCGGGCGGCGGCACGCAGACTCTGACGCCGCTGGCGGGGCTGACCACGCGCGATCCGTCCGACCCGTCCCTGGCGTTGCTCGATGCCTGGGCAGTGGTCGCCGATGTGCTGACCTTCTACCAGGAGCGCATCGCCAACGAGGGCTATCTCCCCACCGCATTGCAGCGTCGCTCGGTGCTCGAGCTCGCCCGGCTGATCGGCTACCGCCTGCGGCCGGGCGTCGCGGCGAGCGTGCGGCTGGCCTTCACCGTAGCGAACGGCTTCCAGGGCGCGATCCCGGCAGGCACGCGCGCGCAGAGTATTCCAAATGCGGGGCAGAACCCGCAATTCTTCGAGACCTCGGCCGCACTCGATACGCGCGACTCGTGGAACGCGCTGGCGCCGAGAATGACGCGCCCGCAGCTGATCACCCCGGCGGCGACCGACAACAACGGGATCCCGCTGGTCACCGGCGCCGATGTGATCGACACGGTCTATTTCGACGGCATCGCGACCAACCTCAAGCCGGGCGATGCGCTGTTCTTCATCTTCGGGCCCAACGCGGACCCTTCGGCGACACCGCCGCAGCAGTATATGCGCCTCGTCAGCGACATCGATGCGCAAGCGGGCCAGGCGCGGACCGAGGCGACGCTGGCGCTGATCACGTCGGACCCAATAGTCGAACTGAAACTCTATAAGAACAAAGCCTCATATCTGTTCCCCGGGAGCGACCTCGCGCGGGAGGTGGTGGCGATCCTCCAGCCGGTCATCAAGAACATCGCCACCCCCGGTGCAGGTGCGGCGTCGATCCTGCTGCAAGCCGCCATCTCCCGCATTGCGCTCAAGCGCGGCATCGCGGTCCAGCGCGGATTTACCCGTGTCGCCGCGTGGCTGGCGAACCTGCTGCGAGTGTTGCAGCTGTTCAGCCTGCGCGCGACGGGGATTGACCCAAAGCGCACGCCCACGTTCCTGAGCCTGCCGGCCTCTCTTGAAGCGTCGCCGCTCGCCAATCTCGGCGCCATCATCACCAATTTGGCGCAGCCCCCCTCGCAGCAACCGGCCAACCCGCTGCGCCTGTCGCGCAGCATCGCGACCAGCTTTACGCCGCAATCCGACATCGCGCCCCGTTTGCTGGCGGCCCTCCACCCCGCCGCGGCGTCCACCCTCTATCAGGCTTGGTCCGCGATCGCCACTCCCGCCGGGCGGGTGGAGGTGTACGCCGCACGGGTCAAGGCCGGGTTGTTTGCGGCCAACTGGTCGGGTCCGGCCACGGTCGACACGGAAAACAGGGTCAACGTCACAACGACGTTCACCGATCCCGACATACAGAGCGCCTGGGGCAACACCTTTCCGGATGTAAGTACCCAGATCGATGAGCTGCCGTTGGACGCGACCTACGACCAGATCAAGCCGGGAAGCTGGGTGGCAATCACACGTCCGGCGGTGACGGTGGCAGCGCCGGCGCCAGGAACGAGCATTACCGCCGCAGTCACCTTTCATGTCGTCGTTTCGCTGCGTACCGCGAACATGGCGGCGGGTCCGGGTCCGACGGGCGCTACGGGCGGCACCGGCGCTGCAGGTAGCACCGGCGCGACCGGACAAACAGGCGCCACAGGAGCGGCCGGAACCGGGAGCGGATTTGCCGCCAAGGTCACGCTATTGACACTCAACCCGCCGTGGCTAAGCGATTTGGAGGCCACTTCTGGCGCCTACGCCACCGCGACCGGCGTTTCACTCGTTCTGCGCCAGACCATCGTATATGCGCAGAGCGAGCCGCTCGACCTTACCGAAGAGCCGCTGGATACCGATGTCGAAGGCGGCACACTCGACCTCGCCGGTGTCTATGACGGGTTGGAGCCGGGCCGCTGGGTAATCGTCTCGGGCACCCGCACCGATATTCCGAACGTCAGCGGGGTGCAGGCCAGCGAGCTGGCGATGATCGGCGGCGTCGCGCAGGGCGCGCAGCCGCCACTGTGCATCAGCTTCCCGCTGCCGTCGCCGCCGTTCTCGCAGGTCTACTACACGACCGACGCCGACGCGTACGGCGACCGCCTGGTCGTCGGACAGCTTTCCGAGCCGGCAGTGTCGGTAACGACTGCTGGCGTTACTGCGCTCGAGCCCGCTTATTACGCCAGCGTGCCGGCGCCCAAGATGCTGAACCAGCAATTCTGCGATCAGGTGGAGCTGGCGCCAGGCACCTACGCCACCGCCTATGTGCCGAGTGCGCAAGAGCTGCAAGGGATGTTCCCGACCTTCGCCGGGCTGCTGTTCGATCCGAGCACCAACGAGCCCTTTGGCAACGGCACCATCCCGCAGGACAGCATCCAGACTGGCCTCTTCGCGTGGCGCGTCTCCACTGAAGCTCTGCACACCATCCTGAGCCTGGCGAGCCCACTTGCCTACGAATACGACCGCGGCAGCGTGACGATCTACGGCAATGTCGTCGACGCAACGCAAGGGCAAAGCACCGGCGAGGTGCTCGGCAACGGCAACGCCACGATTGCCTTCCCCAGCTTCGGCTTGAGCCAATCGCCGCTGACCTATGTCTCCGCTGCCACGCCCGCGGGCACGTCGAGCACGCTCGGCGTGCAGGTGAACGAGCTCGAATGGCAGGAGGTAGACGACCTCGCTGAAGCGACCCCGACGCAGCGCTGCTATGTCACGAGCGAGGACGATGCGCAGAATACCACCATCACCTTCGGCAATGGTGTGCACGGTGCGCGGCTGCCGACCGGAACCGCCAACATCAAGGCAACCTATCGCTATGGCATGGGCAGCTCGGGCAATGTCGATGCCGGACAGATCAGCCAGCTCGCGACGCATCCGCTCGGCGCGCAGGGGGTGATCAATCCTTTGCCGGCGAGCGGTGGCGCCGATGCCGACCGCGTCGACCAGGCGCGGGCCAACGCGCCGATGGCGGTGATGGCGCTGGATCGCCTGGTCTCGGTGCGGGACTACGCCGATTTCGCGCGCACCTATGCCGGCATCGGCAAAGCGGTAGCAGCGCTTCTGTCGGACGGACGGCGGCGCCTCGTGCATGTCACGATTGCCGGCGCCGACGACATCCCGATCGATACCGGCTCCGACCTCTACGCCAACCTGGTGATGTCGCTGCAGAATTACGGCGAT
>Ga0209656_10001317_pt1 | contig 16166 bp, 16 predicted proteins | sample BogFormECP12_OM2_FD_188239 | JGI IMG/M metagenome (GOLD analysis project Ga0209656, IMG submission 188239) | Bog forest soil microbial communities from Calvert Island, British Columbia, Canada - ECP12_OM2 (SPAdes) (version 2) | ecosystem: Environmental > Aquatic > Freshwater > Wetlands > Bog ... | reverse complement strand
AGCGACTGCGTCGGCGTGCCGCGCACGTCGCCGTAGCGCACCGCCCGGACCAGCGACGGCACCGCGGTCATCAGCGACACCACGTCGGCGTCCGCGGCCGCCCGGGAATCGAGCGCCCGCAGCACCGGGTCCAGCGCCTCCTCCAGCGAGGCGAGCAGCACCTGGACGACCGCGCCCGTCACGACGCTGAGCCGGTCCGCCGATTCCGCGAGCGAAACGATCCGGGCGCTCGCCGCCCCGGCCACCGTCGTCCCCCACACGGCGGCGTCGATGATCGCGACCGAGAGCTCCGGCCGCCAGCGCAGCGACCAGGTCTCGTGGAACGTCCCCGTGCCCCGCACGAGATCGTCGGTCACCTCGCCCCACCCGATGCCGAGAACGCCGAGCCGGTGCAGGAACACCGAACGCGCCCGGTCTCCCGTCCGCCGCAGGTCAAGCGCGAGCGTCCGTTCCAGCGGGTCGATCTTCAGCCGCAGCGTCTTCGCCTGGCCGCGCACGTCGGCGTCCAGCGGCACCGGGGGAGCGCTGTCGGGCACCGACCCGAGCAGTTCGCCGACCACCAGGTCGCGCGTGACGAATGCCGCCGCGACCTCGTCCCCGTCGCACATCACCGCCTTCGTGGCCTCGCTGACCTCGGCGAGCCCGGCCAGCGGCCGGCCGCGCAGCACCGCCAGGGCCTCGGCGAGCCGCACCGCCTCGATGACATGCGACGAGGACACGGGCAGGTCATGGGCGCGGAGCACCCCGGCCACACGCGTCATCCACCGGATGACGGTCTGCTCGCGCGTGGTGAACAGGTGGTGGTACCAGCCCGGCGAGGTGATGCCCGCGCCGTACCCGGACGCGGCCGCCAGCCGCGAATGGGTCCAGGGCACCCACGCGAGCGCCGCTTTCCGCTTCGGGATGCCGCGCAGCAGCGCCGCGTCCTTCGCGGCCGGCGGCAGCGGCTCGCGCAGCGCGGGGGCGTGCCACGCGCCGCACACGATCGCGACCGGCCCGTCCGCCTCCTTCAGCGCCGCGCGCACCGCCTGCCGCATGTGCGCCTCCCGCCGCCGCTCGCGCAGCGGCTCTTCCGGGGCGCCTTCGCGCAGTTCTCCCAGCGCGTCCGCGAGGGCGTCGAACGGCGACCCGCCGTCCACTCGCGACTCGATCAGGTCGTCCCACCACCGCTCCGGGTCGTCGTACCCGGCCGCCGCCGCGAGCCTCCCGATGGGGTCGGAGATCAATTCCTTTTCTTCAGAACGGGCGTTGCGTGACTCCCCATGCTCCTCTTCCTCCTCCCCGCGTGCCAGCACCATCCCGGCGGGCAGGTCGCAGAACCGGACCCGAACTCCGCGGGCGTGAGCCCAGGTGAGCGCCTGCCATTCGGGAGAGAAGACGGCGAACGGCCAGAACGCCGAGATCCTCGGCTCGTCCGGGGCGTAGCCGAGCAGCGCGACCGGCGGCGTCATCCCCGGGACGGCGGCGAGCCCGAGCACCGGGTCCGCGTCGGCGGGTCCCTCGATCAGCACGATCGCGGGCTTGATCCGGTCCAGCTCGGCGAGCACGGACCGGGCCGACCCCGGCCCGTGGTGCCGGACGCCGAGGACGGTGACTCGCGGTTCGCGGTCGCTCAACTGGAAACCTCGCGGCAGGCCCGGTAGAAGTCCTCCCAGCCGGGCCGCTCCCGGACGACCGCCTCCAGGTACTCCGTCCACACGGCGGCGTCGGACACCGGATCCTTGACGACGGCGCCGGTAATCCCGGCGGCCACGTCGGCTGGCCGCAGCACCCCGTCGCCGAAGTGCGCGGCCAGCGCGATCCCGCTCGTCACCACCGAGATCGCCTCGGCGGCCGACAGCGTGCTTGTCGGCGACTTGAGCCGGGTCCGCTGGTCGGCCGTGATCCCGGAGCGCAGCTCCCGGAACACGGTCACCACCCGCCGGATCTCCTCCAGCGCCGACGGCACCTCGGGGAGCTCGAGGACGCGGCCGAGCTGCTCGACACGGCGCGCGACGATGTCCACTTCCTCGTCCTCGCTGGCGGGCAGCGGCAGGACCACGGTGTTGAACCGCCGCCGCAGCGCGGACGACAGCTCGTTGACGCCGCGGTCCCTGTCGTTGGCCGTCGCGATCACCGAGAAGCCCTTGACGGCCTGGACCTCGATGCCGAGTTCCGGCACCGGCAGCGCCTTCTCCGACAAGATGGTGATCAGCGCGTCCTGGACGTCGGACGGGATCCGGGTCAGCTCCTCCACCCGCGCGATCCGCCCCTCCGCCATCGCGGTCATGACGGGGGAGGGCACGAGCGCCGCCCGGGTCGGCCCCTCGGCCAGCAGCCGGGCGTAGTTCCAGCCGTACCTGATGGCCTCCTCGGCGGTGCCCGAGGTGCCCTGCACGAGCAGGGCCGAGTCCCCGGAGATCGCGGCGGCCAGGTGCTCGGACACCCACGTCTTCGCGGTGCCCGGCACGCCCAGCAGGAGCAGCGCCCGGTCGGTGGCCAGGGTCGCGACGGCGATCTCGACGAGCCGCCGCGGCCCGACGTACTTGGGCGTGATGAGCGTCCCGTCCGGCAGGGCGCCGCCGAGCAGGTACGTGACGACGGCCCGCGGCGACAGCCGCCAGGAGGGCGGCCGCGGCAGGTCGTCGGCGGCCGCGAGCGCGGCGAGTTCCGCCGCGTAGACCTGTTCGGCATGCGGGCGCAACAGCTCGTTATCGACAGTGGCGGTCAACGTATCTCCTCAAGGAAGGCGCGGCGAAGCGCGATCGTCTCGGCGGCCGAGCGCAGCAGCGGCGACCAGGTTTGCGGATAGGCGTCCGCCAGCCGGGCGAGCTCGGCGGCGTAGTCACGGTCGCCGGCGGCCGGCAGGCCGCGGCCGGCGGCGGCCAGCAGGCCCCGTGCCAGGCGGGGCAGCACCGCCTGGGTGGCCACGCGGGCCATGACGGCCACCACGGCGTCGGCCAGGACGGCGGGCCAGGGGAGGGGACAGCCCTCGATCTCGGCCATGAGGGCGCTGATGTCCGCCGGCCGGCCGGCCAGGCCCAGGGCGGCCAGCCGCGCGGCGGCACGCGCCGCGCGGACCTCCGCCGGCAGGACGGCCGCGAGCCGCGCCCCGTCCGGCCAGGCGGCCGGCGGCCGGCCGCCGCCGTCGTCGTCCGGATCGCCGGCGTCGAGCAGCGCCTGCGCCCACGCGCCGTCGCCCTGCCTGACCGCGGCCAGCCGCCAGCCGGCGTGCACGGCGATCCCGAGGTCCCGCTCGACCGGCAGCGCCACGATCTCGCCGGGACTCAACCCGAACCGCTGTGTCCAGTACCCCAGCGGCGTCCCGGCGATGACCTGGGTGAGCAGCCACGCCCCGGCGCCGATGCCCGGCGAGGGAGGCCGCGGGCTGATCCCGTCCCGGACGGCCGAGTCGTCGACATCGCTCAGGTTCGGCGCCGTCGCGGTCAGCTGACCGTTGGCCAGGTCGAGTACCGCCGCTGCCCGCTCGGTCGCGCGCCGGTTAAAGGCCGACCCGGGCAGCCGCGACAGCAGCCGCCGGGCGGTGGCGCGCACGGCCTCCACCCGGTCGTCGAGCGCCGCCTCGAGAAACTCCTCGTCACCGGGCGACAGGCCGCGGGCGAGCACGGCGAGCAAGGGCGGCCGCTCCGCGCCGATCTCCCGCGCCCAGCCCGCCGCCAGCAACTCCCGCGCCGCCCCCGGATCGGCGCCGCGCAGCCGCGCAAGATAGGCATGCCGTTCCCCGCGGCTCCCCGTCCGCCAGACTTCGGAGTCCTCGGCAGTGGTCCCGCCCGCCCCGGTACCCGGCTGCCCGCCTTCCGTCCCGCGGGCTCCGGGCCGGCCACCTGCCGGCTGCCTCGCGGCGGCCCGGCCGGGCAGCGCCTCGTCTGCGATCCGCCGCCAGTCCGGCCGGTGGCTGGCTAGCCAGCGGCCGCGTGCGCCGAGTACGGCGGCCACGGCCGGGCGCAGCGCGGTCGTCCTGACCGCCGCGTCCAGCAGCCCGGGCAGCAGCGGTGCCGGGGCCAGGTAGCCCGCCTCGCTGGCAGCGGTGAGCAGCTCGGCCAGCAGTTCGCTGTCCGCCCCGGCGAAGCCCGGCGTCCCCTGCCCGCCGCCGATCTGCCGCAGTACCCGCGCGGCGCGGACGGTCAGCTCGGGCGCGGTGTCCGCGTCCGCCGCCGCCGGGCGGGCCACGTCACGCGCGGGCCGGACCCCGGCCCGCCGCGCCGCGTCCAGCAGGGCCGCCGCGTCCAGCAGCGCCGCGGCCGGGTCGCCGTCGTCGAGTACCCCCGCGTACCCGGCGGCGGGGCCGTCGAGCCCGGTGATGTCCAGCGGCCGCCGCGACACCCCGACGGTCGCCGCCGTCACGAGATCCTCAAAGGACACACCCCCACCCGCACCGGTCACACTGCTAACACTGGTCACAGCGGCACCGCCTGGTCCTCATGCCACACCGTGAGCGGCAGCACCTCGCGCCCGTTCCACTCACCGGCGACGGTCACCGGGTTCCCGCCGGAGACGGCCAGCAGCGTCCACTGCGACTCCCGTTCCGCCAGCGGCAGCGCGGCGCCGGCCTCGTCGACGATGTGCCAGCGATTCCCCGCCGCGGGTCCAGGGACAGGCGTCCCGGTGAGCAGCGCGGGCCACGTGGTCAGCCACGGATCCCGCTCGAGCCCGGCCGCCCAGCCCGCGAGCAGGCCGTCGGTGCCGCCGTCCGGTTCCGGGCTCTTCCCGCGGGCCGGGGCGGCGTGCCGCTCGCCCGTCAGCGCGCGCAGCGGCGGCTCGCCGGGATAGAAGTGCAGGTCCGCGAACACCTCGGTGCCCGGGCGCAGCCCGGCGGTCTCCGGGTCCTGCCAGTACCCGCCGCCGGCGAACGCCAGCAGCATCGCGTGCCGCATGGTGTCCCGCCCGCGTAGCCAGATCCGCCGCCCGGGCACGGTCCCCTCCACCAGGTCGCGGACCGCGAGCACCAGCCAGTGGTCGGTGACCGCCGGCCGCTCCAGCACCTCCGGCCGGCCGGTCGTGTACCCGACCCGGGACCGGACGACCGCGGCGAGCCCTGGCGGCAGCGTGCCGAGCCGCTCGTGGGCGCGCGCGAGCAGCCGCAGCCGGGCGTACTCGCCGAGGACCCTGCCCGGCCACTCGTCCCCGGCCGACCACGGCAGGGCGGACAGGCCGCGCAGCACGCTGGCGACCCCGGGCGCCTGCGCGTCCACCATCCGGGCCGCGATCGCGTCCGCGCCGCCATGGGAGGCGGCGAGGCCGACCCGGACCTGGTCGCTGAGCCACTCCGTGAGTTCGGCGAGCCCGGTGGCGACCCGCTGCGCGCGCTCGTCCGCGCGGCGCGCGGCGGCCGCCTCGTCCTTCGGCTGCCCGTCCGCGGCTTTCGCCGCCTTCTCGTGGCGCGTCTCCAGCCACGCCCGGGCGTAGTCGGCGGGCTCGGTCTCTTCCGGCACGCTGCCGCCGGCCCACAGCAGCAGCAGGCCGAGCGCGTGCTTGCACGGGAACTTCCGCGACGGGCACGAGCACCGGTAGGCGGGCCCGCTCAGGTCGGCGATCGTCTGGTACGGGTTCTTCCCCGACCCCGCGCACAGCCCCCACACCACGTCGCCCGCCGCGCCCGTTCCGCTCCACGGCGCCGGCCGGGCGAGTCCCGACCCGGCGCGCCGCGACGAGTCGTCCGGTGCGAGGGCGAGGACGCTGTCGGCGCTCCATCGGGCTGGCATACGACGGAAGTTAGCCGGCCCCACCGACAATCGATCCGCCCGCCCGCCTCATCCGTCAGCATGGCCCCCCGAGGCGCTCCCGACCCGCCCGCGGCATGACTGTAACTCTCCGTAACTGCCTGCAGTGGCAGCTAACCGCATTATCGCCCGCCGGAAGGCCACGGCGGAGGCCCGTGGAGTGGTCGCGCCCTGTAACCGTCTGTACAGCACAATCGGGACTATGGACCTGCCACGCAGCTTTACCATCCGCGAGAGCAGCCATCGCATCCACAACCCGTTCACCAGCGACAACCTGGCCACCTTGGGCCACGCGCTGAGCCCGCGGCCGGGCACGCGGATGCTCGACCTGGCCTGCGGGACCGGCGAGATGCTGTGTACCTGGGCGGCTGACAGACACCTCCCGTCCCGATCCCTGGGTCGCGGGAGCGGTCGTACGAGGGCTGACCGACAGGCGTACCACGGCATACGAAGGAGCAGGTGAAACAGAACTTGCGATTGCGCCGAACTTGAACGCAATGGAACACGAGAGCAAGCTACGGGTATCGCACTGCCGTCGCGGAGAGGAACGCCAATGCCGGCTCGCTCTCAGCCATGCCGTCTCACCGTCGCGCTTATTGCCGGCGGCCTTATGCTCCTCGGATCGCTCGCCGCCTGGTCCGGGTCCGCCCGGGCCGCCGGGACGGCGTTCGACCCTAGTAGTTGCGTCACCGCGCCAAGCACGGTGGTCCTTGGCGTCCAGATCGCCGACCCGGCGTGCGAGTTCAGCGGTGCGGCCTACACCGGACCGTTCAGCCCGATCGCCAACGGCAGCGGCCAGCTGTCCCAGGTCTGGACCGGCATCGCCAGCGATGGCGGCGCCTACCGGATCGAGGTTCCGCCCGACTGGAACGGGACCCTCGTGATGTTCGCCCATGGTTATCGCGGCACCGGCACCGTGGTGTGGGTTGATGATCCCCAGCTGCGCCAGTACTTCGTCGACAACGGGTTCGCCTGGGCCGCGTCGAGCTACGCGATGAACGGCTACGACCCCGGCGACGGCGTCGTGGACACCCACGACCTGCTAACGGCGTTCCCGACGGTCACCGGACTGCACGCCCGGCAGGTGATCATGAGCGGGCTGTCCATGGGCGGCGAGATCACGACGGCCGAGATCGAGGCGTACAAGGGCGACTTCGCCGGCGCCATGCCTTACTGCGGGGTGCTGGCAGGCAGCAACCTGTTCGACTATTACCTGGGCGCCAACGTCACGGCTGCGGGTCTCACCGGGACGACGATCAGCTACCCGACGACGCCGGCGGCGGGCCAGGCATACGCGCCCGCGTACCAGTCCACGGTGCAGTCCGAGCTGCCCACCCTCGGGATTACCCCCGACCCGGCCACCGGCGGGCAGACGTTCACTACCAACCTGACCAAGACCGGGACGTCGTGGGCCGATACCGTCGAGCAACTGTCCGGCGGTACCCGCCCGGGTTTCGACAGCGCTATCGACTACTGGGACAGTTTCGGGTTCGCTCCGCTCACGCAGGTCCCGTTCCTGTTCGGCCTTTACCCCGGGCTCAACGCCGGCACCCTCGGCTTCGCCAACGGGAGCGTGGCCGGCAACGAGCACACTTTCTACACGTTCAGCGACAACCCGCTGAACAACTTGCGGCAAGAGATCGCACTCAACCGCGCCGTCCTGCGGGTACCGGTCACGGCCACCTCCTCGGCCGACGCCCTGTCGCCCGCGGAACTGCCGGTGATCCACGGCGACCCGGGAATCCCGGTGCTGTCCGTCCACGGGATCGGCGACCTGTTCGTCCCGTTCTCCATGGATCAGGAGTACGACGCCATGATGGTGGCGCACGGCCAGGGCGATCTGTTCGTTGGCCGGGCCATCCGCGAAGTCACGCACTGCGGTTACACGACCAGCGAGCTGTCGTCCGCGTTCTCCGCCCTCGTGTCGTGGATCAACACCGGAAAGCGGCCCGCCGGCGACAACATCCTCGACCCGAGGACGGTCGCATCACCGCTGTTCGGCTGCCGGTTCACCGACCCCACTCCCGGTGCCCACCCGGAGTTCAAGGCCACGGTCCCCTGCCCGGCAAGCAGCCGGGACTAACACGCCTAACACCTGGGAGCGGGACTGGGCACTGCTGACCGGCAATAAGCCGGACGGGCAACCACGTTAGCCCTTCGGCAGCCCGGCGCGGCCCTGTGCCCGGCCCGCCTCGGCGGCGGGCACCCGGGTCGCCGGGTCCAGCGGGTTCGCGCCCATCGCGGCGACCGACGCCTCGTCCGGCTGGAGGACGGTGACGTCGGCGCCGCTGGTTACCGACGGCCCGTACGCGGAGGCCAAGGAAGTGGTGGCCGGCTACCAGATGATCGAGGTGGACTCGATGGAGCGCGCGATCGAGATCGCGGCGCGCGTCTCCGCGGTACCAGGCCCTGGCGGCGTCCCCCTCCAGCAGCCGATCGAAATACGGCAGGTGATGGACGACCCCGCCCGTCGACCTGTGAGCGACCTTCCGCTCGAGGACCTGCTGCGCCGGCTGGCGCCGCGGGTTCTCGGCGCGGTCATGCGGCAGTCCGGCGGGCTCGACGGCGCGGAGGACGCGACGCAGGAGGCGCTCCTCGCCGCCGCACGGCACTGGCCTGAGGACGGGGTGCCGGACAACCCGCTCGCCTGGCTCGTCCAGGCCGCCTCCCGGCGGCTCACCGACCAGATCCGCAGCGACCAGGCGCGGGCGCGGGGTGAGGCCGCGGCCCTGCACGAGCCGCCGCCCGCGGCGGTGCCGGAGCGGGACGACACGCTGACCGTCATGCTCATGTGCTGCCACCCGGTGCTGACGCCGGCGTCCGCGGTCGCGCTGACGCTGCGCGCCGTGGGCGGCCTGACCACCGCGGAGATCGCGCACGCCTTCGGCGTCCCTGAGGCGACGATGGCGCAGCGGATCAGCCGGGCGAAGCAGCGGATCAAGGCGTCCGGCGTCCCGTTCCTGATGCCGGGGGCGGGGGAGCGGCCGGAGCGGCTGCGTTCGGTGCTGCACGTGCTGTATCTCATCTACAACGAGGGGTACGTCGCCGCGAGCGGCACCAGGCTTTACCGGCTGGAGCTGTCCGCAGAGGCGATCCGGCTGTCCCGCATGCTGCGGGAGCTGCTGCCGGATGATCCGCAGGTAACCGGGCCGCTCGCGCTCATGCTGCTGACCGAGGCGCGGCGGGCGGCGCCGCGACCAGCTGAATCAGCCGCGTCGGCCACTTATGGCGCAAGACCGGCATTTTTGCGCCCGTTTTATCCGGTTTGTCTATAGGACTTGCGCCATAAGTGCTGGCAGGTGTCCGAATAGTGAGATAAAGGCTAGGGCGCGGGCGTGGCTGAGCCGGGTTCGACGAGGCGCGCCAGCTTGTCGAGAGACTCGCGCCAGCCGAGTTCGTTGTCTTCCGGCGGCACACCCGAGGGGAGGTTCTCGTGCACGCCGGTGAGGTCGGTGCCGTCCCCGGAGGCGGCGTCGGCGAGCGTGAAGGTGATCGTCATCTCGCCCCGCAGCGCCGGGTCCGCGGTCTCGAACTCCATCACCTGGACGACCTCCTCGCCGGGAACGAGCCTGACGAACCGGCCGTGGTAGGTGTCGGTCTGCGCGCTCGTCTTCCCGGTGCCCGTCGGCGCGTCGTAGGTCAGCGAGACCCGGAAGGTCCCGCCCTCCCGCGCCTCGAAGGTGTGGATTTGGCTGGTCATCGAGTCCGGCACCATCCACTGCTGCACCGCCCCGCCGTCGATGAGCGCCGCGTAGACACGGCCGCGGGGAGCCCGGATGTGCCTGGTGAGACGTGTCGTGGCCATCAAGGCAGGCTAACACCGGCGCCCGCCCGTTACGCCTGGGCGCATGCAGCCAGGGGAGATGCCCGGCACGTTACACGATCAGCCGCCGGGCGTGCAGCGCCTCGTAGTACGGCAGGTGATGGCGGAAGTAGGCGCCGAGCACCGGATCGCGCTCCACGTCCGGGACAGCCCCGCCAAGGCCGCGCACATCACCGAGACCGAACCCGCTGCTCGCCGCCACGCCCCTGTGCCACGGCGCAGACAGCTCCCACTCGGGCAGCTCGGCCGGCTCCCAGGTCAGCGCCTCCGGCAGGAACGTGATCCCCGCCCAGGCGCAGTACCCCGCCACGACCGCCTCGGGGGACCGGACCAGGTCGTCCGCGTCGATGACCAACGGCTGAACACCCGTGAGCCCCGCGACCGCAGTGTAGATCTCATGCAGCGACTCGAACCCGATCTTGTCCCGCGGCGCCGCCGGGTTGAGCGCGTGGTAGGACGCGATCGTCTCCCGCGGGTGCCTGATCAGGAAGGCGTGCCGCGCGTCCGACGCCAGGAACTCCCGGTCCGCGAGGACCTCGGGGTAGCGCCTGCCCGTGGTCTCCTTCGCGAACACGGGCCGCCGCGCCGCCAGCACACGCGACGCACCGAGAAGCTCCGGGACTGACCTGACCCGCGACCCGCCGACGTCGGCGTAGCCGAACTCAGCCAGGTACGAGAACGGCTCGTGCACCACCGTGAAGTCGCCGCGCTGGGCCATCATGCGGAAGAACGCCGTCGAGCGGCTGCGCGGCGCGCTCCACAGCATCAACAGCATCACGCTGGGCTCAGAGAAAACCCCAGGCGCGTTCCGGGATGACCCGGATCGCCACCTTGTACTCCTCGTCGTACCACGACACCGGCTGGCCCATGTGCTCGATCGTCGGCAGGTACTTATCGAGCAGGCCGGGGAACTTCGACGGCGGCGGCGCGTCCGGGACCACCGACGCCCGGCCGTAGATCACCACGATGTCGCCGCCGCCAGGCCCGGAGTCGAAGTGCACCGTCACCTTGTCGTTAGCCGCGATGTGCCGCTGTTTGGCCCCGCTGTTCAGGCTGTAGATGGTGATCGCGGAACCGTCCCAGACGAACCATACGGGCCGCGGCGCGGGCCACCCGGACGGTGTCACCGTGGTGAGCCACGCGATCTGGTCGGAGATGAGGTGGCGTTCGATCTGTTCGGTGAGCTCGAATCCCATGGCACCCAGGCTAGCTGCCGCGGTACGTGGAGTAGGCGAACGGCGACAGCAGCAGCGGCACGTGATAATGCGAGCCAGAGGCAGAGACCGTGAACGTGATTACCACCTCCGGGTAGAACGCCGCCACCCCGCGCGCCTCGAAGTACGCTCCCGTGCCGAACACCAGGCGGTACACGCCGGCCGGAACCACGGCCCCGAACCGGTGCCGGCCGTCCCCGTCGGTTTCGCCCGACTCGACGGCCACCCAGTCGCCGGACGGGCCGTCAACCCACAACGCGACCGCCACTCCGCCAGCCGGGCGCCCCGCGCTGGCGTCGAGGACGTGCGTGGACACAGTCACGAGGCCAGCGCCTTGCGCACCCGCAGGACGGTTATCTTGCGGAGCTCGGCAGTCGCCACCGCCCGTTCTGTATAAGGATCGTTGGAAAGCCTTTCCCGCAGAGCGGCCAGCATCTGCGAACCCGACAGGCCGGTGGCGCAGATCAGGAACACGTGGCCGAACCGTTCCTCGTACTCCATGTTCCCGTCGGCGAGCGCGGCCCGGGAGGCGTCGGCGACCCCCGACTGCTCGGCGGCGGACTGGCCGGACACCCGGGCGCCGATCCGCGGGTGCTCGCCGAGCGCCTCGAGGACGTCCGCCCAGTCGAGCGACCCGAACGCGGCCGCGATCGCGTCCTCGACCGCGGCGGCCGACGCGTAGGGCCGCCCGGCCGCCATCGCCGCCGCGAACCGCCGGGACGCGCAGCACGACAGCATCACGGCGACCGCGTCCTGCGTGGCCGCCGTGTTGAATGAGGCCAGAGTCACAGCACCAGACGCTACTCGCCGCGTCGCTTAAGCCCGGCGTAACGCGCGGCTATTCGTCCTGTAGCTTCCGATAAACACGCGCGGGTTACCGTAGCGCGGTCGCTTACGGGAGGTTTCGCGTGCTTACGGATGATGTCCTGGTGCTGAACGCAGACACGGCGGCGGTCGACTCGCACGAGCGGCTGCTCAGCTGCGTCCCGGCGCCCCTGCTGCGGTCGTTCAGCCAGCGGCTGCTCGGCCCGCTGGCCGACTACGACGCGCGGCGGGGCGCCGAGCTGCTGCCGACCCTGAAGTCGTTCCTGGCCTGCGACGGGTCATGGAGCGCGTGCGCGTCGCAGCTGTACGTGCACGTCAACACCGTCCGGTACCGGATCGGCCGGATCGAGGCGCTGACCGGCCGCGACCTGTCGGCGCTGCCGGACCGGGTGGACTTCTTCCTGGCCCTGCGCGGGGCCTGACAGGTCATTCCACGGGCAGCGCGTTGGCCCGCGTCACGGTCGCGTAGAACTCCCCGCTGTGCTTGAGGATCCGCCGCTGCGTGCCGAAGTCCACGAACGCCAGCCCGAACCGCTTCGCGTACCCTTCGGCCCACTCGAAGTTGTCCAGCAGGGACCAGGCGAAGTACCCGTGCAGGTTCACGCCGTCGGCGATGGCCGCGTGCAGGGCGGCGAGGTGATCGCGCAGGTACTGCAGGCGCTCGTAGTCCTCGACGGTGCCGTCCTGGGTGACGTAGTCATACCAGGACGACCCGTTCTCGGTGATGTACAGCGGCAGCCCGCTGGTCTCGTCGCGGACGCGCGTCATGAGCTCGTAGATCGCGCTGGAGTCGACCAGCCAGTTCATCGCCGTGACCGGCATCCCGTCCGGCTGCACGAGCACCTGGTTCGGCCCGATGAGCTGCTCGCCCCGGCGCGGGTCCCCGTCGGGCCGGATGCCGGCGTACTGCGGCGCGTAGAAGTTGACGCCGAGGAAGTCCATCGGGGCGGTGATCAGGTCGAAGTCGCCGTCGTGCACGAGTCCTGGCACCTTGGCGGGGGAGAAGTCGGCGGCCAGCCGCTCCGGGTACGCGCGGCGGAACAGCGGGCCGAGGTAGGCCCCGTTGTGCCGCGCGTCGAGTTCGTCAGCCAGGTCGGCGGCCTCCGGCGAGACCGGCCTGATGACGGCGAGGTTGAGCGTGATGCCCACCTGCGCAGGGGACGGCGACGTCGCGCGCAGCGCGGTGACCGCGCGCCCGTGCGCGAGCAGCAGGTGGTGGTTGGCCGCGACGGCTTGCTTCGGGTCCCGCACGCCGGGCGCGTGCCGGCCGTCACGGTAGCCGACGTGGGCGACGACCCACGGCTCGTTCAGCGTGATCCACTGGTGCACCCGGTCCCCGAACGCCTCGCCCGCGATCCCCGCGTAGTCAGCGAAGATCTCGGCGATGTCCCGCATCGCCCAGCCGCCCTTGTCCTGCAGCGCCTGCGGCAGGTCCCAGTGGTAGAGGGTGACCACCGGCGTGATGCCCTTCTCCAGGAGCCCGTCGATGAGCCGGTTGTAGTAGTCGAGGCCCTGCCGGTTGGCCGCGCCCCGCCCGTCCGGCTGGATCCGCGGCCAGGAGAGGCTGAACCGGTAGGCGCCGACGCCGAGCCGCTGGAGCAGCGCGATGTCCTCGGGGTAGCGGTGGTAGCTGTCGCAGGCGACGTCGCCGGTGTCGCCGTGGAAGACCTTCCCCGGGGTGTGGCTGAACGTGTCCCAGATCGACGGCCCCTTCCCGTCCGCTTCGGGCGCCCCTTCGATCTGGTAGGCGGCCGTGGCCGCTCCCCAGAGGAACCCGTCCGGGAAGCGGAGCTGGTCGTCGGTGCTCATGCGTGTTACCTCCAAGACTCGACTTAACCGTTTTAGTACATCATGATTCCCCCCTACCCTGTCCAGGTGATCGAGATTCGCCCCGGTTCGCCTGCGGACGCGCCGGCGATCGCCCGGGTGCGCCGCGAGAGCTGGCTGGCCGCCTACGACGGGATCATCGCCACGCCCGTCATCGACCGCGTGACCGCGACCGGCGGCACCGTCGCGTCCCCGCCGCCCTATCGCCGCACGCTGGTGGCGGTGGCCGGCGACCACCCCGCCGTAATCGGCTACGCATCCTTTGGTCCAGAACGAGCGGTCGCGCCTGTTTCCTGGCGACAGCCATCCCCAGCCGGCGGCCGCCCCGCCCGCACCCCGCCCGCGGCCGCGGCCGGTCCCCTCACCCCCGCGGGCCGGGCCGCCGAGGTGGGGGAGCTGTACGCGCTCTACGTGACTCCCGCCTGGTGGTCCGCCGGCGCCGGCCGCGCGCTCATGGGCTCGGTACTCGCCGCCCTGGAGGCCGAACGCTACCGCCGCGTCGTCCTCTGGGTCCTGGCAGACAACTCCCGGGCCAGGCGCTTCTACGACCGGGCGGGTTTCGCCCCCGACGGCGGCACGAACATCCTCACCGGCCTCGGCGGCGTCCTCGAGGTCCGCTACTCCCGCGACTTCTGGCCGCCCTCACACTGATCGGGTCCACTTCTTCCCGTTCCAGTGCAGGATGACTGCCACGTAATTTCCGCTGGAATTAAAGGACCAGGCAGCAGCCCATACGCTGGAGGATGAGGCGCCGGCGAGCCCCTGGAATTCGTAGTCCTCGGAGGTTGTCCCTATCTGGGTCGGGCTCCATTTCTTCCCGTTCCAGTGAAGAGCCCTGCCGCAACAAGCTGCGGCCCACGCACTAGAGCTCGATGTAGTTTCTACCCCGCGCAGTTCGTAGCCGAAGCCGGGTATGGGAAGAGATCCCCGGTACGTTTCGTTGCTCCATGACTTCCCGTTCCAGTGGAACTGGACGGCAGTGTTGGCATCCCCGAGTCCTACCGCCCAGACGTTGGAAGCCGAACTGCCCGCGACTGCCGTCAGCCAGGAGTCGTCGTCGACCAGTAGCTTCGGACTCTGCATGCGGGTCCACGACTTCCCGTTCCAATGGAGGATCAGGGGTACCTCTAGTTCTGTGGCTTCGGAGGTAACCGACCCGACGGCCCAGACGTCACTGGACGATATGGCCTTGACGCTGGTGATGCCGCTGACGTACTCGGCAGAATTCAGGGGAACCGGTACATGGCTCCAGGCTTTCCCGTTCCAATGGAGAACCAGTGCGTCCCCACCGATGGAGCCGGCTGCCCAGATGTTGGCGGCGGAAACCGCGCTAATGGCGTCGAGCGCGTACTGCTTTCCGTAGCGGCCGATGGACGGAGCCGTCGCCTGGCTCCAGGACTTCCCGTTCCAGTGCACGATCTGCACGTAGTTGCCGCCCCCCTCCGTCGTGCCTATCGCCCAGGCGTCAGTGGAGGAGATGTCCGTTACGCTCGTCAGCCCCACGTCGGCACCGAACGAGCCCGCGGGCGACGGTACTGCCACCCGCGTCCAGGTTTTCCCGTTCCAGTGGTCGGCCAGGTCCGAGGCGCAGAGATCGGAAACCGGGATAGCGCAGCCCACTGCCCACGCGTTGGCAGGAGAAGCCACGGACACCGCGTCGAACTCCCCCTTGATAACGGCGGCCGACTCGGGAGCGGCCGAGGCGCTCGCCGGTGGGGCGGCCGCGAGCGACGTGCCCGCGAGCGCGAGCCCGGCGAGGATTGCCCCGGCTGCTACGGGCTTCCTGTTCCTCATTTTCCTGTCCCGCTGGCATAGCTTCATGGTTTCCCTTTCCTTTACCCGCCGCAATTGGTGCCCGCGTCGGTGGCGACCTGCTCGAACTGGGCGTTGACGGCGTGGCCCTCGGTCGCGCCGTACTTGCTGACCACGGCGGCCTCGATCTGGGCGAACGACATGCTCCCGTCCGATGCGGGGTCTACCGACACGACGGCCATCGCGTTCCCGAATGACATGTCCCGCTCGAAGTACCCGATGATGCACGAGTTCTCGCCACCGCTCCCGCCGCCCGCGGTCGTGAACTGGCTGACCTCGGCCTGAGTCCACTGGCCGGGTGCCGACCCCTGGGCCGGGCCTGCCGCGCCTCCGCCGCCGCAGGCCGTGACCGTCAATGCGGTCACGGCGACGGCCAGCGACCCGGTCAGGAGGAGGAACTGCTTCTTGTAAGGCTTGATGAATACCACGATTTTCCCCTTTATCCAAACCAGCCCACTCTGGGCGGGCTTCGTTCTTTTGGTAATTACCGCCGCACTACGCGGGGATAAATGGAGTTCCGCATCCCTGGCAGAATCTGTCTCCCGCGATGATGCGGGTGCCGCACCTGGCGCAGAAGCCCGAAGCGCGCCCGGGAACCGGCGCCGGCACCCGCGGCCCCCCGTCCGCCTGCTGTACCGGCGCCCGCAGCCCCAGGATGGAATCCTTGTGCTTGAGAGCGAGCAGCACCGCGGCGGCGACGACGCAGATCAACGTCAGCCAGCCGGAAGCCGTGTGCAGGAAGCTCTGGCGCTCTATGCACTCGCCGCCCGAGTTGAGTACCGCCATGGTGTCGCCGCATGACGGGAGGCTAGAGGTCGACGCCAGATACACGATCGCGAATACCGCCGCGGCGATAATTGCCTTTGTAAAGGTCGGTGCCTTGGTGAATCGAATTTTCATAAGCCGAACGTAAGGTCCGCCCCGGCCTGGCGGCAGGGGCCGGGC
>Ga0209656_10001316_pt1 | contig 16166 bp, 19 predicted proteins | sample BogFormECP12_OM2_FD_188239 | JGI IMG/M metagenome (GOLD analysis project Ga0209656, IMG submission 188239) | Bog forest soil microbial communities from Calvert Island, British Columbia, Canada - ECP12_OM2 (SPAdes) (version 2) | ecosystem: Environmental > Aquatic > Freshwater > Wetlands > Bog ... | reverse complement strand
TCAGCTCGGTGGGGATCGTGTTGATGCTGTTCCTCGTGATCAACGGCATCTCGAACGACATCGGCCGCCTCGGCGGCTGAGAGGGCCACGTCACCCCCCGGGGGCGCGCACGCACACCCAGCTCTTGACGAGCGGACCGATGCGCTCGGGCAGCGCCGGCCCGAACAGCTCTTCCAGCTCGCGCCGCCTCAGCAGTGATATCTCCTCCCAGCGCCCGGCGGCACCCAGGCGCCAGTAGGCCCTGCGCGGTCGCGCCGGGAGCCAGTGGGCGGCCGGCAGCAGCGAATGCGGCTCGAGCGGGAACGACCATGCGGGGGTCTGCACGAACCAGCCGCGCCCGACGCGGCGGATCTCCTTCGCAAAGGCCGCGCGGCGCGTCGGGAGGACGTGCTCGATGACGCTCGAGCAGTACACCAGGTCGAACTCGTCGTCCGCAAAGGGCAGCCCCGCGGCCACGTCGGCGCGCACGAACGGCCCGGGATAGTCGGGGCGCTCGATCAGATCGACACCTGTTATGTCGAGCTGCGGCTCGAGCTCGCGCAGTCCGATGCGCCCGCAACCCACGTCGAGCACGCGCGCCCCCGTCGGCAGTCGCAACAGCTTGAAGAAGCGCTCGTGGCGACGGACGCGGGCACGGGCGGCCAGCGGCGATGAAAGTCGCGCCAGCGGTCCGCGGGCGGTGGCATAGACGTCGGGCATCTAGAATCAGCCTATGGCCTCGAAACGTCAGATCCAGGTCGGCTCGGTCCCGATCGGGGGCGGTGCGCCGGTTGCGGTGCAGACCATGACGAAGACCGAGACCGCGAACCTGAGCGCGACGATGGAGCAGATCCGCACTGTTGCCGACGCGGGCGCCGACATCGTACGCGTGGCGGTGCCCCGCGAGCAGGACGCCGAAGCCCTGAAGAGCATCGTTCGGCAGTCGCCGATCCCGGTGATCGCCGACATCCACTTCAACCACACGCTGGCACTGAAGGCGATCGAGGCGGGCGCCCACTGCGTGCGGCTGAATCCCGGGAACATCGGCGGGTCCGAGAAGGTAGCGGAGGTGATCGCGCTGGCCAAGGAGCGCGGTACGCCGCTGCGGGTGGGCGTGAACTCCGGATCGCTTCCCAAGCACCTGCGACAGCTCGAGTACGACAACCCGGTCGAGGCCCTCGTCACGGCGGCAATCGAGACGGTGCAGCTGATGGAGCGGCTCGACTTCACGAACTTCAAGGTCTCGATGAAGTCGACCTCGGTGCCCAACACGATCGCCTCCAACCGCATGCTGTCCGAGCGGATCCCCTATCCGCTGCACCTGGGGGTCACCGAGGCCGGCACCAAGTGGTCCGGCTCGCTGAAGTCGGCGGTCGGGCTCGGCACGCTGCTGGCGGACGGAATCGGGGACACGATCCGAATCTCGCTGTCGACGTTCCACGCCGAGGAGGAGGTGAAGGTCGCCTGGGAGATCCTCAAGGCGCTGAAGCTGCGCGAGCGTGGCCCCGTGCTGATCGCCTGCCCCACCTGCGGGCGGCTGCAGTTCGACATGGACACGGTCGTCGTGGAGGTCGAGCGCCGTCTGGAAGCCTACGAGGACCCGATCGAGGTGTCCGTGCTGGGATGCGCGGTGAACGGCATCGGCGAGGCGCGCCACGCCGACTTCGGGATCACCGGGGCCAAGGACATGGGGATGATCTACTCCAAGGGCGAGCCGCTGAAGAAGGTGCCCACCGACCAGCTGGTCGACGAGCTGTTCAAGGAGATCGACCGCTACTACGCGGCCGGCAGGACAGTACAGCGTGACGAGGCCGCCGCCGCGGAGGCGCGCGCGTGGCTCGCCGAGAACGAGGACACGACGGCGATGACCCCCGAGCGGATCGCCGCCCTGGAGGCCGCCGCCGCCGAGAGTGACGCCACGGCCGACGCGCTGCTCGAGGGGATGCTCGAGCCCGCGCCAGTGCTGGATGAGGCCGTCTCGCCGGTGGCCGGCCGGCGTTTCAGCCGCAGCTGAGTCAGCCGACCGCCGAGAAGCGCTGTGCGACGGCGTCCCAGTTGACGACGTTCCACCACGCGTCGATGTAGTCGGGGCGACGGTTCTGGTACTTCAGGTAGTAGGCGTGCTCCCACACGTCGACGCCCAGCAGCGGGGTCTTGCCGGCCGAGAGGGGCGTGTCCTGGTTGGGCGTTCCGAGTACCGCGAGACCAGATCCGTCGTGGACCAGCCAGGACCAGCCCGAGCCGAACTGGTTGACGCCCGCCGTCTTCAGCGCGGTCTGGAAGTCGGCGAACGAGCCGAATGCGGCCTCGATAGCGCTCGCCAGGGCGCCGCTCGGGGCGCCGCCGCCGCCGGGGCTCATGCTCTCCCAGAAGAGCGAGTGGTTGTAGTGGCCGCCGGCGTTGTTACGCACCGGCGCCTCCTTGTCGGCGGGCAGGCTGCCGAGGCTCTTCAGCACGTCCTCGACGGGCGCCTGTGCCCACTCGGTGCCCTCCAGCGCCGCGTTCGCCTTGTCGACGTAGGCCTGGTGGTGCTTGTCGTGGTGGATTTCCATGGTCGCCTTGTCGATATGCGGCTCGAGCGCGTCGTATGCGTAGGGAAGCGGGGGGACGGAATAGGCCATGTTCGGGCTCCTTGTCGAGGTCGGTCGCAGATCGGCAGGTCATCGCTGTTCTATCAAAGGCCTCGCTCTCACCTCGCGCGGTGGCCCGGCGCGCGCGACGAGCGTGAACCCATTGAAGAAGTCCTCGGCCGCTGTCGGGCACGCATCTCGAGGACGTCAACGGCCCTTGGCAATCTCGTCGGGCTCGTCGGGCTCGAGTTCGTGAGCTACCGTCTCACCCATTTGCGGGCCCTTCGAGCAGGCAGCGCTTCGAATCTGAAGCCCAACCCCCGACTCGGCCGGTCGGCACCACTGGTCGAGTCGGGTGATGCGGGCCGTGAGCGCACGCGGCGTGCGAAGCTTCTCACGGCCGTATACGCTCGACGCTCATCCTCGAAGCCGAGCTGCACGATCGATCCATGACCCGCCTCTCCACATACCTCCTGCCGACCGAGAAGCAGCCGCCCGCCGACGCGGAGGCGCTTTCGCACAAGCTGATGGTCCGCGCGGGACTGATCCGCCAGATGGGGGCGGGCATGTGGAGCTGGCTGCCGGTCGGTTGGCGGGTGCATCAGCGGGTGGTGGCGATCATCCGCGAGGAGATGGATGCGATCGGCGCCCAGGAGATGCTGATGCCCGTGCTGCAGCCGGCCGAGCCATGGCGCAGGACCGGGCGTCTGGACATCGAGGAGCTGTTCAAGCTCACCGATCGCAAGGGCTCTGAGCTGGTGCTGGCGATGACCCATGAGGAGGCGGTCACCTTCCACATCGCCCAGATCGTGCGCTCCTATCGGGACCTGCCGCTCATCGTCTACCACTTCCAGGTCAAGGAGCGCGACGAGCCGCGTCCGCGAGCGGGCGTCCTGCGCACGCGCGAGTTCGTGATGAAGGACTCCTACAGTTTCGACCGCGACCAGGCCGGCGGAGAGGAGCGCTACGCGCTGCACGTGGGTGCCTATGACCGCATCATGAAGCGCACCGGGCTGCGCTTCTACCGGGTCGAGGGCGACGTCGGGATGATGGGCGGCCTGGGTGCGCACGAGTACATGGCCCCGTGCGCGGCCGGCGAGGACGAGATCGTGCTCGGGGCCGACTATGCGGCGAACGTCGAGGTCGCCGCCGCGACCGTCGGGGTTGAGCAGGTCGGCGGCGACTACTTCAAGGACGGCGAGAGGCTGACTGTCGAGCCGGCGATCGAGGTGGGCAACATCTTCAAGCTCGGTACCCGCTACTCCGAGCCACTGGGAGCACGCTACCTCGACGAGCACGGCAACGATCTGCCGGTGTGGATGGCCTCCTATGGGATCGGTCCGGCGCGCATCGTGGCGGCTGCCGTCGAGCAGTTCGCTGATGAGCACGGCATCTCCTGGCCGAGGGCGCTGGCGCCGTTCGCGGTGCACCTGGTCGCCATCGCCCGCACGGGCACTCCCGAGCGCGACGCGGCCGAGCGGCTGTATGAGACGCTGCGCGCCGCCGGGGTGGATGTGCTCTACGACGACCGCGAGATCGGTCCGGGGGAGAAGTTCGCAGACGCCGAGCTGCTCGGATGCCCGATCCGCCTGACGGTCGGCCGCCGGACGATCGAGTCCGGCGAGATCGAGGTTCAGCTGCGCCGTGGTCGTCGGGAGGGTCGAAGCCTGCCCCTCGGCGCCGAGCCTGCCGAGCTCTGTGGGATGGTGGACGAGCTGTGGCGGAGCCTCCCGTAGGGCAGGCCGCGCACGGAAGCGCCGGGCGCGCAGGCGAGGATCTCCCCGGCCCCGGTGAGCGGGTCGCGCTCGCCGACCGGCGGCGCCCGAGCGCGCGTCGCCTGCTCGGCCTCGACCGCTCGGGCCCGCTGCCGGCGGAGACGCTCGCCGGGAGGCCCCTGCGGCCGTGGACCGTTCCCAACGCGATCGGCTTCGCCCGGCTCGCGCTGATCCCCGTGTTCCTGATCGTCTCGCTCTCCAGCGAGAGCGGCACGAGCGCGCTCGGAGCGGCGCTGTTCGCGGTGATCGCCTGGGCCGACTACGCCGACGGCATCGCCGCGCGCGTCACCGGACAGTACAGCCGCCTCGGGGCCCTGATGGACCCGGTCACCGATCGTCTGCTGGTCATCGCGGGCGTCGTGGTGTGCTGGCGCTTTCAGCTTCTGCCGAGGTGGGCGCTGGGGCTCCTGGCCGCGCGCGAGCTCCTGATGCTCGTGTTGGGCCGATACGGCGTCAGGCACGGCCTCGAGCTGCGCATCAACTGGCCGGGGAGGCTTGCCGTCGCACCGGTCATGGGCGCGCTCTTCCTCGCCCTCGCGGGAGTCGAAGTGATCGCCGAGATCCTTCTGTACATCGGCCTGACCCTCGCCCTGGTGGCGAGCGGACTGTACGTGCGCTCGGGGCTTGCGCAGCTGCGCGAGCGCGCGCAGCACCCCCGCCCGTAGTCTCAAGCTCAGCTTTACCGTCTGGGCTATACTCGTGCTTCGGCCGGCCGCGCCGGCATTTTCTGCCGGGTGTGGGCCCGGCGCAAGACCGCAAGAGGAGAAGAGCCACGATGGACGACACGTTTCCCGACCTCGGCTCGCTGAAGGACGTCGAACTGAAAGACGTCATCCGCCAGCTCACCGAGGAGGAGACCGAGATCTCCTACAGGCGGCGCATCCTGCATGGCAAGATCGACATCCTGCGCGCCGAGCTGGTGAACCGGCTGCGCAAGAAGCACGACGGCGGCGAAGTGATGATCACCGGAGAGGACGTCCAAAAGCTGACCGACATCCTCGCCAGCCGTCAGACCGACGCTTCCCCGGGGGATGCCCCGTCATGAGCGCCCTCGCCTGGAACCCGCCGCCTCGCGCCGATCGACCCCCCACGGGTCGGCGGGGGATCGCGTAGACCTGGGGGCGGTGGGCGGTGGCCCTGCACTGCACCGAGTGTGGCTTCGTCAACGCCGAGGGAGCCAACTACTGCCAGCGCTGTGGCAGCCTGCTTCCGCGCGCGCAGACCGGCGGTGAGCCCGTTACCGCCACCTACCGCATCGACGAGGAGGGCGAGCTCGTGCCGGTCGAGCTCGACGAGGGCACCGCGCGCGGCCCCGCTCTGGTCATTCGCGCCGGCGGAGGGCGCGTGGGCGAGAGCTTCGCAGTCGAAGGTGAGCGGATGAGCATCGGTCGGCGCCCGGACTCGGCGGTGTTCCTCGACGACATCACGGTCTCCCGCGACCACGCGCTGCTGATCAGTCGCGGCGATCACTGGTATCTGGACGACTGCGGCTCTTTGAACGGCACCTACGTCAACCGCTCGCGGATCGAGTCCCAGCGCCTGGAGGAGGGCGACGAGGTGCAGATCGGCAAGTACAAGCTGACCTTCCACGTGCGCTGATGGCCGCCCAGGCTCCCCGCGTGGATGTGAACCAGCTCGAGGTCGAGCTGCCCGGCGAGGACGCCGTCGGCTCGCAGGTCCGCCAACGCCAGAAGTCGCTGACGATCGGAGCGGTGTGCAAGGCGCTCGCGCAGGAGTTCCCTGACATCTCGATCTCCAAGATCCGCTATCTGGAGGATCAGAAGCTCTTGACGCCACGGCGGACGCCGGGGGGCTACAGGCTCTACACACAGGGTGACGTCGCGCGGCTGCGAACGATCCTGCGCATGCAGCGTGACGAGTTCCTGCCGCTTCGCGTGATCCGTCAGGAGCTCGCGGCAGGCCGTTCGGGCGCGACGACTCCGACTCCGGTTCGCACGGGTGACGGGGCGCGGGTGTGGAGCCCGGGCGTGAGCCTGCGCTCGCCGATCTCCGATCGATCCAGCGGCGCGCTGTACTCGATGGACGACGTGCTCGAGGAGACCAAGGCGGACGCCAAGCTCGTGCGGGAGCTCGAAGAGTACGGCGTCGTGAAGGGGGAGCTGCGGGGGGGCCTGCGCTACTTCGACGAGACCGAGCGGGAGATCATCGCCGCCGTGGCCGAGCTGGCGCGCTACGGCGTGGAGGGTCGCAACCTGCGCGTGTTCCGCTCCTCGGCCGACCGCGAGGCGAACCTGCTCCAGCAGATCCTCGCGCCGGCTCTGCGCTCGCGCAACCCGCAGCGGCGCAAGGAGGCGGTCGAGGCGCTCGAGAATCTCGCGGCGGTCGCCACCCACCTGAAGCACCTGCTGCTGATCCGCGATCTGCGCAAGATCGTCCGCTGATGGGCGTGACGACCAGGGACGAGCGCCGCCTGCGCGAGCTGATCCGCGAGATACCCGACTTTCCCCGACCCGGGATCGGGTTCAAGGACATAACGCCGGTGCTCGCCGATCCGCGGGCCCTCGCGGAAGCCGTGCACGCGCTGGCCGAGTACGCCCGGCCGCTGGCGGTCGACTGCGTGGTGGCGGCCGAGGCGCGCGGCTTCCTGCTCGGACCGGCGCTGGCCCTCGAGCTCGGGGCCGGCTTCGTGCTCGCACGCAAGCCGGGGAAGCTCCCGTATGAGACGATCAGCGCCGAGTACCTGCTCGAGTACGGCGCCGGCCGGCTCGAGCTGCACACGGACGCGGTGCACGCCGGCAAGCGGGTTCTTGTACACGACGATCTGCTGGCCACGGGCGGGACCGCGAGGGCGCTGTGCGACCTCGTCGAAGGGCTCGGCGGTGAGGTCGTGGGGTGCGGGTTCCTGGTGGAGCTCGCCTTTCTCAACGGCCGCCGACGGCTGGCCCCGCACGATGCGCACGCGCTGCTCACCTACGAGTCCTAGGCGCGGCCGCCGTGCCCACGACGCGCCGCAGCCGCACGATCGAAGCGCCGGTTGAGGAGCTGTGGAGGGTGATCCGCGACCCCCATCACCTGCCACGCTGGTGGCCGCGTGTCAATCGGGTCGAGGACGTCGATGAGGGCGCGTTCACTGAGGTCATGACGACCGCGAGGGGAAAGGTGGTGCGGGCCGATTTCAACATCGTGGAGGTTCGGGAGAGCATGCACAGCCTGAGCTGGGAGCAGAGCGTCCAGGGCACGCCGTTCGAGCGCGTGCTGAAGGCGGCGAGGACCGAGGTCAGGCTCACGGCGCTAGGTGCGGGCGCCGCGCCCGTGCACGCTGCGGGCGCCGGCGGCCCGGCAGAGACGACCGGAAAGGGGGCGGCGACGTATGTGACGATCGAGCTCCGCCAGACGCTGCATGGCTTCTTCACACGCTTTGGCGGCTACATGGTGCGCCGCGCCACCGCGTCGACGATCGAGGGCGCGCTCGACGGCCTGGAGCGGATCAGTGGCTGAGTCGAGCGACGTGCCAGCGATGCGCTGGTGGGGGTGGGGGGACAGCGCCCGCCACTCGCCGCTGCCGGCGCACGTCGTGAGCCTTCTGAGGGACACCGTGGGGGTCTCGGACCCTCCTCGGCCGCCGGTGGCGCTCGAGCGGGTGCGCCTCGAGCGCTCGACGCTCGGCGAGGCGAGCGTCGCGGAGCTGCGCGCGATAGTGGGCCCCGAGGGTGTTCGCGATGACCACTACCAAAGGGTCCTGCACGCTGCGGGTAAGGGCTATCCCGACCTCGTACGCCTGCGTGCCGGTGAGCCCGAGGGGGCGCCCGACGCCGTGGTCCTGCCGAACGACCATGCGCAGGTGCGCGCCGTGCTCGCGCTCTGCGCGCGAGCCTCGCTCGCGGTCGTCCCGTTCGGCGGCGGCACCAGCGTGGTGGGGGGGCTGGCTCCGCTGCGTGGCGAACACGGCGCCGTGGTGGCGCTCGACATGAGGCGCATGGCCAGGATGGTCGAGCTCGACGGCGAGTCGCGGACGGTCACCGTGCAGGCCGGCATGCGCGCCCCCGCGCTCGAGCGGTTCCTGGCTTCGCGGGCACTGACGCTCGGGCACTTCCCGCAGTCGTTCGAGTACGTCTCGCTGGGCGGATGCGCGGCCACCAGGTCGGCCGGACAGGCCTCGAGCGGCTACGGGGCCATCGAGCGCATGGTGCTCGGCCTGAGGCTGGCCGCGCCCTCGGGCGAGATGGATCTGCCAGCCGTCCCGGCCACGGCGGCGGGGCCCGGGCTGCGTCAGCTGCTCGTGGGCTCCGAGGGAACGCTTGGCGTGATCACCGAGCTGGCTCTGCGCGTGCGCCCGGCGCCGCGCGTGCGGGTATACGAAGGCGTGTTCTTCGAGAGCTTCGACGCGGGAATGCAGGCACTGCGCTCGCTCGCCCAGCAGGATGCCGCTCCCGACGTGGCGCGCCTGTCAGACGAGCAGGAGACCCGCACATCGCTCGCGCTGGCCGGCTCGGGCGGCCTGAAGGGCGGGCTGGGGCGCCTCTACCTCGGCATGCGCGGGTATCGCGACCGGGGTGTCCTTGCGATCCTCGGCTTCGAGGGTGCCCCCGAGCAGGTCGCCGGCAGGCGCCGGCGCGCGCTCGAGCTGGTGCGGCGGGGGGGAGGTCTCGCGGTCGGGCGATCCCCCGGAGAGGCGTGGCTCAGGGGGCGCTTTGACGCTCCCTACCTGCGTGACGAGCTGCTCACGCACGGCGTGATGGCGGAGACGCTGGAGACGGCCACGAGCTGGTCGAACCTCAAGCGGCTGCACGATCGGGTCGGGCGGGCGATCGCCGAGGCGCTGCAGGCGTGTGGGACGCCGGGGCTGGTGATGTGCCACGTCTCACACCTGTATGAGACGGGCGCCTCGCTCTACTTCACGTTTCTGGCCGCCAGGCGAGCGGAGGACGAGATCGGGCAGTGGCGCGACGTCAAGGAAGCCGCGAGCCGTGCGATCTGCACCGGCGGGGGCACGATCACCCATCATCACGCCGTCGGGCGCGACCACGCGCCGTGGATGCGCGCTGAGGTGGGAAGTACCGGCCTCGCGGCGCTTCGGGCGCTGAAGTCGGAGCTCGACCCCGCCGGGATCATGAACCCGGGGAAGCTCATGGCGCCGAGCGGCCGAGACTGAACGGGCCGCTGAGTACGATCGGCCCCGGATGGCTTGGCCGTTCGCTCGTCTCGCGCGTGAGCAGCATCTTGTCGTATTGGCCCGCATTGGCCGGCAGCAGGGCGCCCCCCTGCAGCGTGCCCGATGAGCCGACCGGGGGGCTCTTGCTCAGCGCCAGGAAGCTCGTCGGCGACTTGTACAGCCAGATTGCGTAGAAGAAGCCGTTGGTCGGGGGCAGGTGCTCGGCGGCCAGGTAGAAGGCCTTTTTGCTGCCTTCGGCGAGTATCGCCACCACGCCGATCGCCTTGCTCGAGGGGTCCGGCGGAGTGAGCGTGAGCCGAGCCTCTTCGGTGGGCCCGCCGCTGCCGGTGGAGCCCTTGGAAGTGGTCGAGCCGCTGGGTTTGGTGGAGCCCGTCGAAGATGCGTCCGCGCTGCCGCCCGCGCTGGTGGTGGCGTGCGAGCCGCCGCCACCACCGCTCGTGACCAGGATGATCGCGACAATCACCGCCACGAGAATCCCGGCCAGGAGCAGCGCGCCGCCGCGCCGCGAGATCGGCTGAGCCGGCCCGGCGGGCTCGACGCCGGGGGTCTGCGATGCCGCTCGCGGCCGGTCGGGCTCGGTCTCGCCGTTGACCTCCCCGGGTGCAGGACCACTGCCGGGCTGAGGTATCTCCGGCAGGGGGGCGCTGCTAAGCGGGGCGATCTCGGTGGCGATGGCGCCCGCCCATTCACGGGCCGGGGCCGAGGCGTCGAGGTAGGTGCGCGTCGCCAGGCGGTCGGCGACGCTTGTCTGTTGGCCGAGCAGGTACTCGCCGATACTCTCGCGGCGCTCGGCCGTCAGCTCGCGGGCCTTCAGAGGATCGAGCACCGCCAGGGCGGCGTGGGCGCGGTCGTGGACCGCGCGCTCGGGGATACCGAGCAGCGCGGCCACCTCGGCGTAGCTCTTGCGTTGGCCGAGCAGCAGCGAGAGCGTAGCGCGCTGGTCGGGCGGGAGGTCATCCAGTCGGCTCATGGTGTTTTGGGGAAGGCCGGCGGGCGGCGGCGGACGCCTCTTAGGCTATCGTGGCGCCGCGATGAGCACGCCGGACTCACGGGCGAGGGAGATCAATGCATTGCTGGGCGGATACGAGCGCCTCTACGGACTCGAGATGATCGAGGTCTCGGACACTGAGGCGCGTGCGCGGGTGCCGGTGCGAGACGAGCTCAAGCAGGGCTTTGGTCTGCTCCACGGCGGCGTGTACGCCTCGCTGGCCGAGTCGGTCACCTCGCTGGTCACCGCGATTGCGGTCATGCCGGAGGGCAACATCGCGATGGGGCTTTCGAACTGCACCAACTTCATCCGTCCGATCACCGGCGGCGAGGTGCGCGCGCTCGCGACGCGCCTGCATCGGGGCCGCACGACGTGGGTCTGGGACGTGCGCATGAGCGATGACGCCGACAGGACGTGCGCGCTGACGCGCATGACGATCGCCGTGCGTCCCCTTCCCGGCGAGCCGCAAGCAGCGGGGATAGTCGCGGCGATGGAGCAGCGCGAACAGGCGCCGCGGGTGTCCTGATCGACGACGCGCGTAGCCTAGACGCGCCTCCTGCGCATCGTTTGACCGGCTCAGGCCGGGGGGCGCAGCGGCGAGGGCATCTGAAACGGCAGGGGCTCCTCGCCGAAGCCGCTGTCGGGCAGCCGTGCGGGCAGCTGCGTCTGCGGTGAGCCGATCGCGTTGATCGGCACGAGCGTCTGCGCGGCTGCGCTCGCCACGCGGGGGTCCCGGGCGTAGATCTCGACCACGACCTGCCCGGTGGGGATCTCGATCGTCCTGCCTTCCCGTGACACGACGGCCGTGACGCCCCTTATGTCGGCGTCCGAGTGAGGTGCCGATTCGCCGGGCACGAAGCTGTTGTCCGGCGAGGTGACCACGCGCACCGGCGGGACGCACACGCCCTGGCCACCTTCCAGGCAGTCGCCGTACTGGATGCTGGACGCACCCCCCGGGTCGTGTGCGGCTTCGGTGATCTGAAAGCCCCTGAAGGAGCCCCCCAGCCAGTAGACCGGATAGGGAGCGACGATCAGGCTCTCGAGGATGTTGTGTGGGATCGGCTGGTCCTGCACGGTGTCGGCGCAGCCGCCGAGGGCCACGGCGAGCAGGACGCCGAGTGCCAGCAGCGCTCGTGCGGCGGGGCGCACGCGGGCATCGTGACCTCGCATCGCCGACAGCGGGCCGCCCTAGCCCCGGTAGCGGTTGGTGATCGGCATACGTCGGTCGCGGCCGAACGCGCGCGTGGTGATCTTGATGCCCGGAGGGGCCTGGCGGCGCTTGTACTCGGCAAGGTCGACCAGCCGGATCGTACGGTCCACCTCGGACTCGGGCAGCCCCTGCGCGATCAGCTGCTCGCGGCTCAGGTACTGCTCGATGTAGCCCTGAAGTATGCGGTCGAGCATCTCGTATGGTGGCAGCGAGTCCTCGTCGCGCTGGTCGCGCCTGAGCTCGGCCGAGGGGGCGCGGGTGATAATCGAGGAGGGTATTGGAGCGCCGGTCATCGGACCGCGCCCGACGGTTGCGCCGGCCGAGGAGTTGCGCCATTCGCACAGCCGGTAGACGAGCGTCTTGGGCACGTCCTTGATGACGGCGAAGCCGCCCGCGAGGTCTCCGTAGAGGGTCGTGTAGCCAACGGACATCTCGGACTTGTTGCCCGTCGTCAGCACGAGCCAGCCGAACTTGTTGGAGAGGGCCATGAGCAGGTTGCCGCGAATGCGGGCCTGCAGGTTCTCCTCGGTCAGATCGGCGGCGCTCCTCGCGAACTCGGCACGGAGTGTCTCCAGATAGGACTGCATCACCGACTCGATCGGTAGCTCGTGCTTGCTGATCTCCAACGTCGCGGCGAGCGTGCGAGCATCGCCCTGGGTTGCCGCGGAGGAGTAGGGGGAGGGCATGATCGCCGCGCTCACCCGTTCGCCACCGAGGGCATCGACCGCGAGGCAGGCGACCAGCGCGGAGTCGATCCCGCCGGACAGCCCGAGCACGACGTGGCCGAAGCCGTTCTTCTGCACGTAGTCGCGCAGGCCGAGCATCAGAGCGGCGTACACCTCAGCCTCGACAGGCTCGATCGGCTCGCAAAGTGATCGTGCCGGGGCGCCGGCGTGACCCGCGTGACTCGATGGTGCCGGCACCGGGCTCAGCAGCTCGACCCGTGGGAGCGAGCGCCGCGCGGCCGGACGGTGTCCGGTCTCGGCCAGCCGCGCGGATGCGGCCGCCTGCAGGTCGACGTCGCACACGAGCAGCTCCTCGCGGAACTGCGCTGCGCGGGCGATGGTCGTGCCGGTGTGGTCGATCACGCACGAGTGGCCGTCGAACACGAGCTCGTCCTGGCCGCCCACCAGTCCGCAGAAGGCCACGCAGGCCAGGTTGTCGCGCGCTCGCTGCGCGAACATGCGCTCACGTTCCGACCCCTTGCCGGCGTGATAGGGGGATGCGGAGATGTTGACGATCAGGGTCGCGCCGGCGAGCGCCTCTTCGGTGGCCGGCGGGCCGGGCTCCCAGATGTCCTCGCATATCGTCAGCCCGACGCGGTGCGTACCCACGGGCAGCACCGCCCCCGCCGGTCCGGACTGGAAGTAGCGGTGCTCGTCGAAGACGCCGTAGTTGGGCAGATGCATCTTCCGATAGATCGCATGGACAGCTCCGTCGACGAGCACCGCGGCGGCGTTGTAGACGTCCTCGCTGCGCTCGGGGAACCCGACGACGGCGACCACGCCGTACGCCTCTGAGGCCAGCTGCTCGAGCGCCGAACGCGCATCCGCGAGGAAGTGCTCGCGCAGCAGCAGATCCTCGGGCGGGTAGCCGGTGAGCGCAAGCTCTCCGAACAGCACGAGGTCGGCCTCGGCGTCGCGCGCCGAGCTGATGCCGGCGCGTATGAGCTCGGCGTTGGCGGAGATGTCGCCGACCGTCGCGTTCAGCTGGCACAGAGCCAGGCGCATTCCGGTGTCGGGCCGGCCTAGAACCGTCTCGGTGTTGCCCACCTCAGCTCGCGCTGGCCGGTTTCGCTGCACGCGGGCGTCGAGCCTGCGGTTTGGCGGGACTGCGCGCTGGACGTTTCTTGTCCCCGCGGGCGCCGGCCGCGCGGGTTAGCGAGGCGATCGCCCATTTGAGGTGGAGCACGATCTGCTCGAGATCGGGCAGCGCGTCGTAGTCACCCAGCAGTCCGAAGCCGAGATGGCCGTCGTAGCTCATCACGGCGATCCCGAGAGCCTGGCGCTGGGCGAGGGGCACGACCGGATAGAGCACCTGCAGGCGGCGTCCGAGCAGGTAGAGCGGGAATTGAGGTCCCGGGACGTTGGTCACGACCAGGTTGAAGAAGGGCTGACGGGCCTGCAGGCGAGCCGCCTGGCTGAGAATGGTCGGCGGAGCGAAACCTGCGAGATTGGTGAGAACCTGAGCCCCGACCGCCTGGCGGGATTTCTTGACGTCCTCCATCGAGCTGGAGATCTGCTGCAGGCATTCGGCGGGGTTCTCGACCCCCACGGGCAGGGGGGCCCACATTGCCGCGACCTGGTTGCCGAGGGCGCCGCGCTGGGCCTTGCTGCGCACGGAGATCGGCACCATCGCCTTCAGCACGAGCCCGTTGGTGTCGTGGCCGTGGTTGCGCAGGTATCGACCCAGCGCGAGCGTGACCGAAGCCAGCACGACATCGTTGAGCGTTCCGCCCAGGGAGTCCTTGATCGCTTTGAACTTCGCCAGATCGGCGTCGAGGAACGTGTAGCGACGGTGGGGGCCGATGTCGACGTTGAATGGGCTCGGCGGCGCCGGGGCGTTGATCCCCGCGACCGTGGTCGCGCCGACGCTCGCGACGACGTCCTTCACCTGCGAGACGGCTCTGCGTGGGGTCCGCAGGACTGCGCGGGCGCCGCGGGTCATCTCCGCGGGCACCGTCGCGCGCTCCAACAGAGCCTCGCCCAGCAGCTTTGCATGTCCCGGCAGGGGCTTAGCGGTCCACTGGGCCGGAGCGCGGGCCGGGGGCGGTGGGTCGGGCACAGCATCGAACAGGACCGTGGTGATGTCCACGCCAGAGATCCCGTCGACAAGCGCGTGGTGAGTCTTTGCGATCAGCGCGAAGCGCCCCCCCGACATGCGCTGGACGAGCCAGATCTCCCACAACGGCTTGGAGCGGTCGAGCCGCTGGGAGAACAGCCGCCCGGCGAGCCGCTTGAGCGCGACGTCGTCGGCGGGACGCGGCAGCGCCGTGTGGCGTATGTGGTACCGCGGGTTGAAATACGGGTCGTCGGCCCACACCGGGCGCCCCTGGCCGAGCGGAACGTAGACGAGCCGCTGGCGGTAGCGTGGCACGAGGTGCAGGCGGCTGACGACGTGGTCGACGAGCTCCTGCGGCGTAGGCGCCTTGCCCTCGAATACCATGACCGACGCCACGTGCATGTGCGCGGTCGAGTTGTCCTCCAGGTGAAGGAACGTGGAGTCGAGTGCTGTCAGGCGGTCAGGATTTGCCATGGCCCCGATTGTCGCTGCTGGGGAACCCACAGTCAACGCCGGCCCGCCGATTGCCGGCGCCCGCGTCGAGGTGGGCTCGCGTCGGGAGCCTACAGATCACGATAATCTCGATGGATGAACGACGACTTCGAGATCGTCACGACGGTGCACAACGACATCGAGGCGACCGTGGTTCAGGGTCGCCTGTCGGAGGCGGGCATCCACTCGATGCAGCAGCCGAGCGGCAGCGGCGGAACCTGGAACCCGTCGGGTGCGCACGATGTGCTCGTGGCTCAGCGGGATCTCGAGCGGGCACGGGAGGTGCTGAAGGAGGACGAAGCCATCACCGAAGAGCAGCTGCTGCGCGAAGAGGAACAGGCCGAGCAGTCCGAGCAGTCGCCGAGGGAGGGCTGAGAAGCGATGCCCCAGCACGACAAGCGCATCCCCGAGAACGCCCGCTGCTCGACGTGCAGCGGGTCGGGGTGGACCTCGTGGTCTGATCCCGAGGCACCGGAGGGGACGAAGTGGGTCGTCTGCCGCGACTGCCTGGGAACGGGTCGGACCGACAAGAAGGGTCGCAAGCGTCAGCGTCCCGACGATGCCTCCGACGGCTGAGCTGCTCGCGCACGAGGCCGAGGCCTTCTAGGCGCCGAGCTCGGCATTCAGCGCGTCGAGCAGGATGCCGAGCCGGGCGTGACGGTCCGGCGGCGCGCTGCGTACCCGCACTTCGCGGCTCTCCGGGCAGCGAATTTCGACGACCACCGCCACGTTCCCGAGTTCGCACTCCTCATCGGGGTGATCGGCTTCGATCGCCTCCATCTGTTCCTGCACGATGGTCCCGAGCTTCGTCTGGTCAATCGGCATCAAATACCCTCCTTGTGGATCGGCAACGGAAATCAGGGGCGCCACGACGCGCCGGCGTCCAGGTCTTGCTCGCTCATCGACCGTACAGGCCTGCGTCCGGAGGCGCGCGCTGCGTCTGGTAGGCCACTCAGCGCAAGCTCGTCGACGCGAGCACCAGGAAGGCCAGCCCTGGCTGTCGGACCGCCGGGACCGGGGCGGTGCCGGCGGTCCGGGTTGCGACTCCCCCGGGACGCGGGCCGTCGATAGCCTCCTGGGCGCTTGCGGGCGGCCTAAACGGTGGATGATCATGTGTGACCAGGGTCACACAGTGTAAGTTCGGAGTCTCTATCATCCGAACAGTTGTTCGACTCTGCCGAGTCGTCTTCGTGAATGGAGACGATCGGGGGACCCACTGCCGGAACGCGGTACGCGC
>Ga0209656_10001315_pt1 | contig 16175 bp, 17 predicted proteins | sample BogFormECP12_OM2_FD_188239 | JGI IMG/M metagenome (GOLD analysis project Ga0209656, IMG submission 188239) | Bog forest soil microbial communities from Calvert Island, British Columbia, Canada - ECP12_OM2 (SPAdes) (version 2) | ecosystem: Environmental > Aquatic > Freshwater > Wetlands > Bog ... | reverse complement strand
GCAGCAGCGCAGCCGGGTCCGGAACCGTCCACAGGACCAGTCGCTCGACGATCGCACCGAACGGCCCGCTCGGCGCCGGGTCGTCGATGTCGCCCTCCACGAACCGCATCTGGGCCAGGCCGCGCTGTCCGGCCTGCAGCCGAGCCCGGGCCAGCGCATCCGGCGAGCGGTCGACGCCGACCACGGAGCCGCCGGGTCCCACCAGGTCGGCGGCCACGCCACGTCCCCGGCACCACAGCCCAGATCCAGCACCCGCATGCCGGGCCGGATGCCCGCCTCGGCGAGGATCATCCGTGTCGCCGGGGCCAGCGCTCTACCCTGGACCTCAAGACGGGCCAGTTCGTCTTCACCGATACCGCTGCCGAACTGGTAGCCGGAGTCGCTGTCACCCATCGTGTTCCCTCCCTCGCCAGGCCTGCGACGCTTATCCCGCGCCTGGCCGCCGGCCTGGCAAGACCGCAGGCATGCCTTGGTCGTGACTCAGGACGGCTCTTGCGCGCTCGCTGAAGCCGGCCGGGGCGACGTGCTTGCCGTGGGGAAGGTCAAGGGCGCTTGGCGCGCCGCTTCGCCCGCGCCATCTTGAACAGGTAGGCCGGAGTCGGCGGGATCCAGCCGAGTTGCCTGGCCATACCGAGATCGTCGCGGTTGGCCCAGTGCTCGGTGATCTGGCCGTCTTCGATGCGGAACCAGTGGGATTGGGTCATCGCGAAGGTCTTGTGCGTCGGCGGGAAGACGGTGTCGATCGCGCCGCCGTCGGTGTAGACGGCCCAGGGGGCGATATGCCGCCCGTTCATCGTCGAGTTGACCGCGACCAGGGTGCCGTCGGCGATGGCGTGGTGAATGTCGTAGCGCAGGCCGGCGAACGCGGCGCGCAGCCATAGCGCGGTGGCGTAGACGCCGCCCGGGCCCGGAACCCGTGACGACGGCGGCTGGGCCGGGTTCTCGCGGTCGACGGCCCGCGGGTGGTACAAGAGGTCGAAGTCGGCCCGGTTCCCGTCGGCCATGGCGTGAACGGCGCGCACCGCTATCGCGACCGGGCCGGCCGACACGGCGGAGGAAGATGTAGCGATCATGAGGACTCCAATCAGTTACAGTTAGACTGTATCTAAATCTTGGAGCGGGCGGTGACGGAAGTCAAGAGGTCCTACGACGCGTCCAGGCGGCGCGAGCAGGCCCGCGCCCGGCGCCTGGCCGTGGTCCTGGCCGCTCGTGACCTGTTCGAGCGCGACGGGTTCCGGCCCACCACGATCGCCGCGATCGCCGCACACGCGGGCGTCTCGGCGGAAAGCATCTACAAGGGCTTCGGCACCAAGGCCGCGCTGGCCAAGGCCGTGTTCGACCTGGTGATCGCCGGTGACGACGAACCGGTACCAGTCGCCGAGCGCCCGGCGATGCAGGCGATGCGGGACGAGCCCGACGTGCGGCGCAAGATCGCGATGTACGCCGAGGGTCTGGCGCAACGCCAGGCGCGCTCGGCCAGGGTGCAGATCCTCATCCGCGACGGCCGGCACGTCGACGACTCGCTTGCCCCGATCTGGGTGAAACTGACCGACGAGGGGCTGGCCGGCATGACAATGCTGGGCCGCCACCTGCTCGAAACCGGCCAGCTCCGCGACGGGATCGGCCTCGGCGAGGTCCGCGACGTGCTGTGGAACTACCTGGCGATCGACACCTACGAACGGCTCGTCCTGACCCAGGGCTGGCCGCTTGAACGCTATTCGCCCTGGCTTACCCATGCCATCACCCATGCCCTTTGCCCTTAACCGGTTCGCCCGCGGCGGATGCTTGTGGTATGTCCGCTACCCGAATCCGGCCTTTCCGGCCAGCCAGGCACCTACATCACCGAGATCTCCGTGCCGCCGTCTGACAGCGGGATCCACCGGCTTCACGCGCGCGTGAAGGAACCCGGATGGCCGAGGAGATCTCCAAGCTGTGCGGCAACTGCGGCGGGCAGATGGCAGACCCGGTTGTGCCCATGGCCTACATCAGGCAGCTTCCCGAGTCCGGTGCCCTGGTCCTGGCCATGAACGGCTCACCGCTCGCGGTCAAGGTCCGTCCCGTGTGGCGCCGCGCCTCGTTCCGGCTGCGGATGCACCTGGCCGCATACGTGCCGCTGCCTGAGCCTGTGGCGCTGCCCGAGATCATGCCCGTGGCCAAGGGTGAGGCCGCGTGACCCAAACCCCCGAATCCGCGATCGCAGCCCTGGCGGTCCAGTTCGCCGCCCTGCGCGGCCAGGTCCGCATGCTCAACCGCAGGCTCGACCAGGCAGGGCTGACAGGCGACCTCGACCTCGCCGCACGTTTCGAGGAACTGGCCCGTACCGTTGCCGATGCGCCGCAGCTGCCCGCCTAGGCGCGGGCTCATCTCGCCGCACTGCTGACCGGCACCACTGACGACGAAGCATGACGCCCGCGCCAGCTGACGCGCCGCCAAGGTGCAATTGCCGTGCAAACGCCGTGCGGATCAACCGGCGCCGCGGTGCTCCCGCCAGTCGATCCGCACGGACTCCGGGCTGAATGGCGACCGCGAGGCGCCGGATCAATGCGGACAATCATTAGGAACGTGATCACCGCACGCTGCGCGCCGAGTGGTGCATGGTCGAACGCCGCGACCGGCTCGGGCGCGGTAAGCGTCCCGGCGACCTCCGATCCTGCCATCAGCCGGGCCTGCGCCACCTCGGCCCTGTCGAGTTCCGCTTTCAAACAACATCAGGCGGCAAGGCCGCGCACTGAGCCACGTCTGCGGTGCAGGCGCAATAAGCGGTCTGCGCCGAACGAGGAGGAGGCAAGGCGGCGCATAAGGCCCCGGAAGCTGCATCTGCCCAGCTCAGGCCAGGTGTTGGGGCCGTCGGCGACGGTAAGACACGCGAAGCAGCGCTCGATGATCTGCGCGATGCGCTCCAAGCGCTGATTGCTGAGGTCGGCATCCCAGACGAGCTGACGCTCACGCTTAACGTTGCCTGATGCCCGCGGCGATTCCTGCCGTCCGTCGGGCACAAGTAGTCAGAGCACTTGAACGAGCCGGATTCGAGGTCGCGAGGATCAGCGGCAGCCATCACGTGATGAAACACCCTGATGGCCGGACAGTATCGGTGCCAGTTCACAACCGGGACATAGCCAGGGGTACGCTGAGGAACATTCTCGCGATTATCGGCATGACCGCTGACGAACTGCGCGACCTTCTGTGACCAGTGGCACCATCGGCGGCGCGACGGCGATGTCGTGGAATTCCGCCACAGCGCAACATAAAAGGGGTAGCACTAACCGCCTGAGCTAGGAGGCTCGCGGTGCCGACCTAGCCGACAGCGGCGGGTCGCCGATGCCGCGGGATCAGCGAACTTAGGCCCAGGACTCCCTGTGGACCTGTTTGACGGTCACTCGATCGCACTGGGTGGCTGGACGGGTCTGGACGGGTCTGGATGTTTCATCTGACCAGCTATTACGAGGCTCAGTGTGGCTGGGCGTGTCTGGGTGAGTCTGGCCGTTGGCAGCCAGTTAGGCTCCCAGTTCGGCTACCCGGCCGTCACACGAAACCGCCGGAATGCAGCTGCCCGTCGGAGGCCGTCGGGTGACCGCAGGAACGCGAAGGACTCCGGGCGCCTTCACCTTCAGCGCCTGGGGACCACTTATGTGCAGGCCGAGCTGTGGTGCGTGCTCAGCTCTGCAGTCGTGCGTAAACAGACAACCTGACTACCTCGATGCGAACGAGATTCCTGCCGTCGGCCGATGTGGCTCTCTGGAGCTGAATAGCTGGTATTCAGCGGAAGTCGAACGCTGGAGTCGGCTCCATGTGGTTCCATGCCTGCCGATGATGGCTCCCCACATGGCTCCCAACCCGGCAGATTGACCCTACTGAGTCCCGCGGCTAGCTGCGTAGTCCGAACGTCGTCCCGCTAGCGGCTGGGCCAGCCGGTGTAGGCCTCGGCGAGATACGTGGATCCGGCCACCGAGCTCGCCACCGACTCGAGCTCGCCGAGCTGCCGTCGCAGGTCGAAGCCGGTGGCGCCAGGCAGCGCGTGCAGCATGGAGGTCATCCAGTAGGAGAAGTGCTGCGCCTTCCACACCCGGGCCAGCGCCCGCGGGCCGTACTCGTCGAGCACGTCGGCGTTCTTGCGCCGCACGGCACGCTCCAGCACCTCGGCGAGCACGCGCACGTCGGCCAGGGCCAGGTTGATCCCCTTGGCGCCGGTCGGCGGCACGGTGTGCGCGGCGTCGCCGGCCAGCAGCAGCCTGCCGTACCGCATGGGTTCGGCGACGAAGCTGCGAAAGCGCAGCACCGCCTTGTCGGTGATCGGCCCTTCGGCGAGCGTGAAGCCGTCCGGCCCGGCCACCCGGGCCTGGAGTTCGGCCCAGATGCGATCCTGCGACCAGGCGTCCACGTCCTCGTCCGGGTCGCACTGGAGGTACATCCGCTGCAGCGTCTCGGTGCGCTGGCTGATCAGTGCGAAGCCGCGCGGCGAGTGAGTGTAGACCAGCTCCGGCGCGCTCTTGGGCGCCTCGGCCAGGATGCCGAACCAGGCGAACGGGTACTCGCGGAAGTAATGCGTCCGCAGCGACTCCGGAATCTCAAACCGGCAGATCGACCGGGACCCGTCGGCGCCGACCAGGTAGTCGCAGCGCACCTCGCAGCCGGCACCGTCGGCGTCGGTACACAGGATGCCCGGGCGGTCGCCGGTCACGTCGACGACCCGGGTGTCGCTGACGCCGAACCGCACGTCGCCGCCGTCGCGGTCCCGCGCGTCGGCCAGGTCGATGAACACGTCGGTCTGCGGATAAAGCCACGACGGCTCTCCCGCCAGTCCCTTGAAGTCGATCCGGTGGTTCTCCCCGCCGAACCTCAGGTCGATTCCCTGGTGCGCGATCCCATCGCGAAGCACCCGGTCGCTGACGCCGGTGTCGGTGAGCAGCCGTACGCTGTCGGCCTCGAGGATGCCTGCGCGCACGGTGTTCTCGATCTCGGCCCGGGTGCGGCGGTCGACGACGACCGACTCGATGCCCGCGATCGACAGCAGGTGCGACAGCATCAGGCCTGCGGGCCCGCCGCCCACGATGCCGACGGTCGTACGGGTAACGGACCGGGTCATGAGGCCGCCTCCCGCGTACCGTCCACGAGCGAAACCCCTACAAGAGTGGCGAGCGTGCCGAAGTCGACGCCGAACAGGTCGCGGACCACGATGCCCTCCGGCTGGATGAGAAACACGGCCAGGTCGGTGTAGACGCGGGAAACGCAGGCGAGCCCGGTGAGCGGATAGGTGCACTCGGGCACCAGCTTGGGACGGCCGTCGCGGGTCAGCAGGGTCATCATCACGAAGGTCTGCCGGGCGCCGATGGCGAGGTCCATCGCGCCGCCGACGGCGGGGATGTCGCCGGGCTGCCCGGTGTGCCAGTTGGCCAGGTCGCCGGCGGCCGAGACCTGGTAGGCGCCGAGCACGCAGATGTCCAGATGGCCGCCGCGCATCATCGCGAACGAGTCGGCGTGATGGAAGTACGACGCGCCCGGCAGCTCGGTCACCGGGAGCTTGCCCGCGTTGACCAGGTCGGGATCGATCTGGTCGCCCTGTGCCTCCGGGCCCATGCCGAGCATGCCGTTCTCGGTGTGCAGCATGACGCCGCTGTCCGGCGCCAGGTGGTTGGAGATCCTGGTCGGCAGGCCGATGCCGAGGTTGACGAACGAGCCGGGCGGGATGTCCGCCGCGACGACGCGCGCCAGCGCGTCCCTATCGATACCGGTCAGCGTGCTCATTGCCTCTCTCCTGACAGAGTCAGATCACGGTCGAGACGGACGACCCGGTCGACGTACAGGCACGGCGTGACGATATGCTCGGGGTCGAGCGCACCGACCGGCACGATCTGGTCCACTTGCGCGATCGTGGTGGCCGCGGCGGCGGCCATGATCGGCCCGAAGTTGCGCGCGGTCTTGCGGTAGACCAGGTTGCCCAGCTCGTCGGCCTGGTGGGCCGCGACCAGGGCCACGTCGCCGGGCAGCGGGTACTCCAGCACGTAGCCCCGGCCGTCGATCACCCAGGTCTCCTTGCCCTCGGCCAGCGGCGTGCCGAGACCGGTCGGGGTGAAGAACGCGCCGATGCCCGCGCCCGCGGCGCGGATCCGCTCGGCCAGCGTGCCCTGGGGCGTAAGCTCGAGCTCGATGGCGCCGGCCCGGTAGGCCGCGTCGAAGTGCCAGGAGTCGGCCTGGCGCGGGTACGAGCAGACCACCTTGCGGACCCGGCCGTCGCGGATCAGCGCGGCCAGGCCGTGGTCACCGCCGCCCGCGTTGTTGCTCACGACGGTCAGCTCGCTGGCGCCGCCCTCCGGCAGTGCCTCGACCAGCGCCACGGGCTGCCCGGCCGAGCCGAACCCGCTGACCAGCACCGTGGCGCCGTCCGCGAGGTCGGCCACCGTGTCGAGCGCGCTGTCGCAGATCGTGACCCGGCCCGTCATCGCAGGTGCCCGGGGAAGCTCAGGAACGGGGTTTCCCGCGGTCCCTGCAGGTGCACGTCGAGCCGCAGGTTGCCGTCGGCCTCGCGCACTGCCACCATCGCGCGGCGCTCCGCGGCGTCCAGGGAGGCCAGGAGCGGGTCGCCATCGAGGACGGCCGGGTCGGCGGGCAGGTAGATCCGGGTGAACAGCCGGTTGAGCAGGCCGCGGGCAAACACGGCGGCCGCGAGGAACGCCGCGCTTCCCGGCCGGGCCGGTCCCGGCTCGATCGTGCTGAACCAGTAGTGGCCGTCCGGGTCGGTGGCGGCGCGGCCCCAGCCGGTGAAGCCAGCACCGCCGCGCCGCAGCGACCCCGGTACCGCCGGGACCGCGCCGGACGTGTCGGCCTGCCTGATCTCGAGCAGGGCGTCTGCGACGCCGTTGCCCTCGCCGTCGTACACGTAACCGTGCAGCCGGACCGAGCCGGCCGATCCGCGCGGCACCAGCTCGCGGTCGCCCGGATAGGGCAGCGCGTAGCCGAAGAACGGCCCGATCGTCTGGCCGGGCGTGGCGATCAGGTCAGGCATCGCCGTCCTCCATCAGGGTGGCGTGGCGGCCGGTGAGCACGATGTCCCACCGGTAGCCCAGCAGGACGCCGTGCTGCGAGCTGTCGTGGTCGTAGGCCGCCACGAGGCGGGCGCGGGCCTGTTCGCTGGTGATCGACTGGTAGATCGGGTCGAACGCGAACAGCGGGTCGGCGGGGAAGTACATCTGGGTGATCATCCGCTGGGTGAAGTCGGTGCCGAACAGCGAGAAGTGGATGTGCGCGGGCCGCCAGGCGTTGTGGTGGTTGTGCCAGGGATAGGGGCCGGGCTTGATGGTGGTGAACGAGTACCAGCCCGTGTCGTCGGTCAGGCAGCGGCCGGTGCCGGTGAAGTTCGGGTCCAGCGGCGCGGGGTGCTGGTCGCGCTGGTGCGCGTACCGGCCGGCCGCGTTGGCCTGCCAGATCTCCACCAGCTGGCGCCGCACCGGCCGGCCGTCGCCGTCCAGCACGCGGCCGCGCACCATGATGCGCTCGCCGATCGGCTCGCCGGCGCCTCCGATGGTCAGGTCTGACTCGCCCGAGTCGACATCGGCGCGGCCGAAGACTGGGGCGGCCAGCTCGGCGCCCTCTGGGTCGGCGTGCCGCAGGTCCCCGGCCGGGTGGCACAAGATCGCGCTACGGTACGGCGGGAAGTCCAGCCGCGGCTGCGTCTCGCCGGCCGCCGCGCCGGCGTGGATCTTCTCGATCTCCTCGCTGATGACCCGCTGGCTCACCAAGCCGGGCTCCAGGACGCGCATGCTCATTCCAGCCACGTTAGGAGCCGCCACCCAGGCACGTCGACACTAGACTTCCGCTGAGCGGAAGGAATGGCCGATGGCGGGCAACCCCTCCCAGCCGGGCGCGACCGTGGTGTCGCGGGCCGTCGCCCTGCTGACCGCGTTCGACGACACCCACCCGCGGCTGACGCTGACCGAACTGGCCCGCCGGGCCGGCCTCCCGCTGGCCACGGCGCACCGGCTGGCCGGCGAGCTGACCACGCTCGGCATGCTGACCCGCACCCCGTCCGGCCACTACGTCATCGGCCGCACGCTCTGGCACATCGGGCTGCTGGCGCCGATGCAGACCGGCCTGCGCGAGGTCGCCGCGCCGTTCCTGCAGGACCTGTACGCCGCGACCCTGGCCACCATCCACCTCGCCGTCCGGGACGGCACCCGGGTCCTGTACCTGGACCGGCTGTCCGGCCAGCGGTCGGTTCCCGTGGTGAGCCGGACGGGATCCCGGCTGGCCATGCACGCCACCGGCGTGGGCAAGGTGCTCCTCGCCTACGCCCCCGGCGGCGTGCAGCACAAGATCCTGTCCTCGCTGCGCCGGATCACGCCGTACACGATCACCCAGCCGCCGCGGCTCCGGGCCCAGCTCGACCGGATCCCGGCCGACGGCTACGCCACTACCGCCGAGGAGATGACGCTCGGCGCCTGCTCCGTCGCCGTGCCCGTCCGCCGTGGCGAAGACGTGGTCGCCGCCCTCGGCATCGTGGTCCCGAGCCTGCGGCGGGACAAGGCCCGCCTGGTATCCGCTCTGCAGGTTGCTGCCCACGGCATCGGCCGCAGCCTAGGGCCCTACTAACCGAGCGCCAGCGAGCGCAGCAGCGCGTGCTGGCGGCGGACCTGCTCGCGGCCGCGGTACGGTTCGCGGCGCCCCTCGTATTCGCTGGACAGCCAGCCGGTGTACCCGCCGTCGCGAAGCGTACGCACGATGTCGGCCCACGGGATGTGCAGGTCGGTGAGGGTCTCGTCGATCTCGAAGAATTTCGCCTGGATGAACCCGACGTACGGCAGCGCCTCGGCCAGGTCGGCCATCGGCACCTTCAGCGGCTCCAGGAACGGCGGCCGTTCGTCCGGGTCGAAGCCGGGGTGGCGGTCGTCGACCGGCACCGTCTGGAAGATGCCGGTGTCGATCATCAGCTTGAAGTGCCCGGTGCCGGTCCGCTCGATGAACTGGATGTAGTTCTGCGTGACCGGGTGCTTGATCGGGGTCGGACTGTGGATCTCGGGGCAGATCACGACGTCGAGCTCGGCCGCCAGGTCCAGCGTGCGCAGCACCGTCTCCTCCCAGGTGGGGTGCGGGTCCAGCTCCGGGGAGATGACCCCGAACTTCGGCCGGACGAAGCCGAAGCCGAGCCGGTGCGCCAGCCGCACGTCTCGGGCCAGCTGCGCCGCTGCCTCCTCCACGGTGAGGTCGCGGTCAGGCCACATCTGGTTGTCCACCCAGGAGCAGATGTTCGTGGGGGTCAGCCGGTAGGTCTCCAGCAGCCGCCGCCACTCGTCGATCCAGGCCGCGGCCGGCTCGGGGTAACCCGGGATCGTGCTCTGGGTGAGGATCTCGATGCCGGTGGCGCCGAGGTCGGCGATGTCGGCCATCGCGTCCTCGAGCGTCATGACCGTGTTCATGTCCCCGGTGAAGCTGTACACCGAGACGCCATAGCGGAAGCCAGCGTCCTCACCCTGGCCCAGCGGGACCAGCGTGCATTCCCGGCGGGCGTCGAACCGCAGCGGGAGCACGAACGCCGGGATGTACGGCGAGCGCAGGTAGATCGTCACGGCGACGTCGTGCACGCCCGGCGCCAGGCCGCCGTCCAGCGGCACCGTGATCGTGGCGGGTTCGGCGAGGTCCCAGTGGACGCCGGTCGAGCGCCGCAGTTCGTCCAGAGTGAACGTGCGGCCGCGCAGGGTCCACAGCGTGGACTCACGCGAGAACGCCCGGCCGTCGACGGTCACGTCCGCGCCGTCGATGAGGCTCCCCCAGGCGCCCCGGTAATTGGGCATCCGCACCAGCAGCCGGAATCCGGTTACCCGGCCGTCCTCGGCGACGTTGGTGAACCCTCGCGTCTGGATAATGCTGTATTCGAGCACGGCCAGTTTCCTAACGTTTAGGGCAATTCGGGGATGAAGTCCCACGGCTCCAGCGCGCCGCGCGCAGGGTAGTGGGTGTCAAGCAGCTGACGGCGCACCTCATCGACCAGCTCAAGTGTGCCGATCGTGGCCGACAGCGGGTGCGCCGGGTGTTCGGTCCACCCTGACTGGACCGCGTCGCCGACCGCGCGGAACATCGGGACGTAGCCGGTTCCCTCCGGGTCGGTCTCCACCCGGGTCGGCTGCGGAGCCCCTGGTCCAAGGCCGCGCGGATACACGTCGAAACCCTTCGGGACCCAGAAGGGCATGTCGACCAGGATGGATCCGCTGGTCCCCGCGATGGATGCCGCTGGTATGACCGTGTGGTCAATGGAGATCGCGAGCTGTGCGGTGGCCTCGCCCGCGGCCAGCGTCACGAGGGCGCGGGTGTCCACCCCGTCCTCGCGGATGCGGCCGAGAACCGAGCTGACGGTCACCTCGCCGGCCTCGGCGAGGAACATCTCCGCGAAGGTGATCACGTACACGCCAAGGTCGAGCAGAGCGCCGCCGCCTTGTTCCGCACTCCAGAACCTGCTGGATGCGGCAGGCACCGGGAACCCCATGGCGGCGGTGATGTGCCGCGCCGCGCCGATCGTCCCTGCTCCTACGATCTCACGGAGCCGCTGGACAGTCGGGTTGAACTTCATCCACATGGCCTCCATCAGGAACACGTTGTGCTCCCGCGCGAGGTCGGCCAGCCGGCGTGCTTGCGCGGCATTCACAGTGAACGCCTTTTCGCACAAGGCGTGCTTGCCGGCCTGGATCGCCTGGGCTGTCATCGCGAAATGGGCCCCGTGTGGAGTGCATATGTAGACGACGTCGACGTCGGGGTCGGCTAGCATCGCCTGGTACGCGCCGTAGGCCCGGGGGATGTCGAACTCGCTCGCGAACGTGTCCGCGCGCTCCTGGGTCCGCGACGAGACGGCTATGACCTCGACGTTCTTAGTGAGGGCGAGGTCGGGCAAAGTCCGCGCCGCGATCGAACCCGTCCCCGCGACCGCCCATCGCGTTTTCCTTGGCATACGGGTCTCCTAGCGGAAGGTGTCCTCGTACTCCGCGTAAGGCTGCGGGGGCTCGGGCACGAGGTGCTGGGCGGTGTCGATCTGATAGGGCTGTGACGGCGTGACGGTGGGCCTGTCCACGGGCGGCAGGAAGACCGGCTTGCCGTCGTCGCCGAAGTACATGAGCTTGGCGTCGTACTGGGCCCGCTCGTGGGCGGCGAACGCGATCCAGTTCTCGTCGTAGGGCGCCCGGGCCGTCTCGAAGCAGCGGAACCGCCAGATGCGCCACTGGCCGTCCTGCTTGTGGAAGTCGACGCCGTACTTGCACCAGACCCAGTGCGCCCACACCTTGCGCCCGTCGACCTCCTCCTTGGCGAAGAAGAACGGCGGGATGTGCTCGGCCTCGGCCGGTTCGGTGAGGCCGGACTCGAGCCCCATCATGATCCACAGGCCCTTGGGCGTGCTGCCGTCGGCCGCGACCTCGATCACCGGGGTCGTGGTGTAGTGCAGGATCAGCTTGCCGACCGGGTGGGGACGGCCCCGGTGGTACTCCATGATCGTGTCCCAGTCGGTGTAGACGCCGTCGTCGTTGTACTGGGACCGTACTCCCTCCGTGCCCCGGCGCACCCAGAGCTCGTCGATGATCCGCTCGTCCTCGAACGCGTTGTGATAGTGCATGTAGCGGGAGAAGACGTTCTCCACGTCGCCCCGGTCCTGTGCCCGGGTCGCGGCCAGCTCCGCGGCGGCCAGGCGCTGCTCCAGGACGGCCAGGCGCTCCTCGACCGGCCCGTTCATGCCGTCGCCGCGAAAGACTTGATGAGTTTCAGCGACTCGCCGGACTCCGCGGTGGGGAAGTACTCGAGCCCGAGCGGGCCGGCGTAGCCCGCCGCCCGCAGCACGGCCAGGCTGGCCGGCCAGTCGATCGCGCCGCTGCCCGGTTGCCCCCGGCCCGGCGAGTCGGCGATCTGCACGTAGTCCACGAGGTCCCCGGCGTCGGCCAGCTCGGTCGCCGGGTCCTCGCCTTCGGTGACGGAGTGGTAGAGGTCATACAGGATGCCGAACGAGCCGGAGTTCACCGCGCGGGCGACGGCGACGGCGTCGGCCGTCCGGTCCAGGAGCGCACCGGGGTGGTCGACCCGGGTGTTGACCGGCTCGAGGATGAGCTTTACGCCCGAGCCCCGGGTCCGCTCGACGGCCTGCGAGAAAGCCTCGACGAGCCGTTCCAGGTTCTGCGCCCGCTTGGCCCCGGGGAAGCCGATCCCGGAGCCGAGCACGATGCGGGCGCGCCGAGGAGACGAGCGTTCTCCACACCGCGTTCCAGGCCGTCGAAGAACGGGCCCAGCTCGGTGCCGGGGAGGGTGAAGTTGGTCCGTGGCTCGGCCAGGACGGAGGTCAGCGCCACGCCACTGTCCGACAGCGCCTTGGCCAGGGCGTTGACGTCCCTATCGAGGGTGCCCCACATTTCCACGGCGTCGAAGCCCGCGGCGGCCGCGGCGCGTACCCGGGCGGCGGGGTCCGGCCCGGCTTCGGTGAAGAGCAGTTCGATGTTCGGGGATAGTTGGTACATGGCGGTCCTGTCTGGTTGGGGTTGTCTGGCGTAGGCGCAGGTCAGAGCAGCGGGTGGTCGTTGCGGGCGGTTTCCGGGATGGGCTGGATGATGTCCCAGTGCTCGACGATCTTTCCGCCGTCGACCCGGTAGAGGTCCATGACGGCGCCACCGCGCTGGTCACCGCGGTAGCCGTGCAGGTGGATGACGCCGTAGTCGCCGTCGGCCAGCACCCGCTTGAGGTCGGCGTGGAAGTCGGGATCGGAGAACATCGGGGTGAGCGCCGCGACCGCGGCGTCCCGGCCATCCGGTATCCCCGGGTTGTGCTGGATGTAGCCGGGCGCGACGAACGTCTCGAAGGCCGTGCGGATGTCTCGTTCTAGGTAAAACAGGCGGGCAAAGTCGGTAATGACCGCGCGGGTGGCCGCCGTGCGGGCGGCGTGATCCTCGCTGTCGGTGTAGCTGATCATCGCGTGACCGCCGGCGTCGTCTGGAGCGCACGGAGCGCCGGCAGCACCTCCGCGGCGAACAGGTCCATCGACTGCCGGACCTCGGGGGTGCGCATCCCGGCGTGCCGGAACGACAGCGGCAGGTGGGTGACCCCCGGCGTGGTCATGAGCGGGGCGAGCAGTTCATACGCCTCGTCGGGTGTGCCGACAATGGGCGTGCCGAATCCGCCCAGGTCGCCACGGCGGATCATGTCCCGCGTGACCTCGGCCACCGTCGGGTCGGGCAGCGAGCCATCCGGCTGGCGCCGCAGAGCATAGAAGTTGCGGAAGTAGTGCAGCCCTTCCAGGCTGGATTCGACTGCTTCCTCATGCGTGGGCGCGATGCAGACCATCTGCATGAGCGCGGAGAAGTACTCCCGCGGACTGCGCCCGTTCGCCTCGAGTTGCTGGTCGTAGCGCGCCGGGCGCTCGGCCATGAGGTGCCAGCCGCGCTGGGCGGCCAGGTCCACGGTCCTGGTTCCCGCGCCGCCGACCCAGAACGGCAGCGGGCGCTGGACCGGCCTGGTCGTGAAGTGAATACCGGTGAACGCGAAGAATTCCCCTTGGTGATCAAACGGCTCGGGCTCGGTCAGGCAGCGCTCGATGAGCTGCGCCGACTCCATCGTCATGCTCCACCGGCGGTTGATCGGGACGCCGAACGTGGCGAACTCGTCCCAGTGCGAGCCCACCCCGAAACCGAAATCGAACCGGCCGTTCGAGATGTTGTCGATGACGGCGATGTCCTCGGCGACCCGCAGCGGGTTGTGGAACGGCAGGCACAGCACCGAGGTCCCGACCCGCAGCACCGAGGTCCGCGCGGCGATCGCGGCCGCCATGGTCAGCGGGGAAGGCGTCCACTGGCACGGCGTCATCCGGTGCTCGCCGATCCAGGCGAACCCGAATCCGAGCTGCTCGAGGTAAACCGCGTCCGAGATGTACTCCTGGTAGATCTCGGGCAGCGGCCGGGGCCGGTCCGGGTGGTTGCGCGGCGCCATAATCGTGCCGAACGTGATCACAATGGCTGCTCCTGTCGGTCGGGAAAGGCGGGCTAACCCGCGGCCAGGCGTGGCCTGGCGGTACGGCCGGGCCGTGCCGCGGTGATGGCGGAGGCCGCGCGGTTGCGTTTGGCCCACCACTCGAAGCGGTCGGCGCGCAGCAGCTGGTCGATGACGGCGAACGCGGCGCCGATCGTCCCGGCCGTGTCGCCCAGGCGGGTGATGTCGATGCGCAGGTTCCGGGTGGCCAGCGGGAGGGACAGCTCGAGCACGGCCTGCCGGATCCCCGGCAGGAGCAGGTCGCCGGCCCGGGAGACGCCGCCGCCGAAGACGATGAGCGAGGGGTTGAAGAAGTTCACGCAGCCCGACATGGCCTGCCCGAGCCGCCACGCGGCCTGGTGGAGAAGGCGCAGGCAGGCTGGATCGCCCGCGCTCGCGCCACTGGTGATGTCCGCCGCGGTGAGCGGGCGATCGGACGTCTTGAGCAGGTCGGCCAGGAATCTGCTCTCACCGCTTTCCGCAGCCTCCTGCGCCTGCCGCGCCAGTGCGGCGCCTCCGGCGTACGCCTCCAGGCACCCGTACCGGCCGCACCGGCACAGCACAGTCGAGCCGCCTTCCACGGCGATGTGCCCGATGTCGCCGGCCGCGCCGTCGGCGCCCCGGTGCAGCAGCCCGTTCGAGAAGATGCCGGCCCCGATCCCGGTTCCGACCTTGACGAAGACGAAATCGTCGGCGCCGCGAGCGAGACCTGTCCGCTGCTCGCCGATCGCCATGGTATTCACGTCGTTGTCGACGACGACGTGCACACCGAAATGCGCGGCCAGCCGGTCGCGGACCGGGTAGTTGTTCCAGCCGGGCATGATGGGCGGCGAGATGGTGCGGCCGCTGGCGAACTCGACCGGCCCGGGCAGGCCGACGCCGAGGCCGACGATTTCCTCCTGCGCCACGGGTGCGTCGGCCACGATCTGTTCGATGAGCGGTTCCAGGCGATCCAGGGTGGCCTCCGGGCCCCGGGCGATGTCCCAGGCCTCCTCGTAGGTGACCAGCGGTTCGCCGGCCAGGTTCGTCACGGCGATGTCGATGCTCGTGGCGCCGAGGTTCACGCCGACGACCGCGGCGGCCTCGCGGCAAAAGCGCACCTCACGGGGAGCCCGGCCGCCCGTGGAGCGGCCGACTCCGGCATCAGACACCAGGCCGATCTCCGTGAGCTCCGCCAGCCGCTGGGTGAGGACGGTCCGGCCCCAGCCGGTCTCGTCCACGAGTTCGGCCCGGGTGGCGGTGCCGCGCGTGCGGATCAGGTCGAGTAGCGACTCCGGCAGCGAGACGCCGTGTCCCACGGTTTTGGCTGTTGCATCTGGCGCGTCCACTGGCACTCCTCGACTCGCGGGTTCAGTCCCGTCAGACGTCAAACGTAGCACCGGTGAGCCAACTTTCGTTTACATGCGACATAAGGTTGTTGATCATGGCAAAAAGGATCTCAGTCAAGCTCGCAGCACCTCGCGGGCGTACCAGCCGTTGAGCATGACGCTGCGGGCCGGATTCGGCGTCTGCTCGCTCTCGAAGACGAGCCAGCCGGAGTAGCCGTCAGCCCGCAGCGCGTTCAGCAGCGCGGGGAAGTCGACCAGCCCGCCGGGGGTGCCGCACTCGTAGAACCACCGGTCGACGCCGCGGTCGCCGCCGGCCTGGAGCATGGCCGCCTCGGCGTGCGGCAGCAGCCGCTCGCCGAGCTCGTCGACGTGGCGCGTGTCCTTCAGGTGCACGTGGTCGACGCGGTCACGGTGCCGCTGGTAGATGGCGACCGGGTCCAGGCCCGCCAGCGTGAGCTCGGCGGTGTCCAGGGTCAGCCCGACCAGCGCGGGATCGGTGGCCTCGAGCAGGGCGTCGAGCGTCTTGGCGTCGGCGGCGGCGCTCAGGCAGTCGACGTGCAGCGAGACGGTGACCCCGAGGCTGGCAGTGGCCGCCCCGACCTGGTTCCACCCCTCCGCCGCGATGGCGAGGGTGCCGGCGCCGAGCTCACCGGCCTGCCCCGCGGACGGCAGCGGGCGGACGACGAGCCGTGAGCCGCCGGCCGCGGCGAGGAACTCCGCGAACGGCTTCACCGACTCGGCGATCGCCTCATGGTCGCCGGCGTCGAGGACCGAACGGCCATGCGACAGCTCCTCCCCGATGGGCTCGCCCGGATCGAAGTACCAGCTGCATACGGCCTCGATGCCGACCTGCCGGAGGATGTCCGTGAA
>Ga0209656_10001314_pt1 | contig 16177 bp, 18 predicted proteins | sample BogFormECP12_OM2_FD_188239 | JGI IMG/M metagenome (GOLD analysis project Ga0209656, IMG submission 188239) | Bog forest soil microbial communities from Calvert Island, British Columbia, Canada - ECP12_OM2 (SPAdes) (version 2) | ecosystem: Environmental > Aquatic > Freshwater > Wetlands > Bog ... | reverse complement strand
GTTCTTCCAGCGCCCTGCATAAGGCGTTCGGCAAGAGCCGCTTTCGTACCATGGGCTTGGTCACCATGACGGACTTCGTCAAAGCCTAATCCGCCGAACCGCCGCGGTACGGACCCGTATGCCCGGTGGTGTGGGAGGGGTGGCGTCGCGAGATGCCCCCCTATCCCGATCGTGTGGGACACGGCGCGCAGTCCAGCCCTGTCGGTCTGGTACCTGGCCGTCCTGTTCGTCTATGCGGCCGCTCTGCCCGGGCTGCTGCGTGCGACAGGCGGCCGGCTGGCGCCGGTGGCTGCCCTCGCCGTGCTGCTGTTCGTGGCGCCGTTGCCTGCCGTGGCCTACCTCGACCGCGTCGGAACCTACTTCGTCTTCTTCGTCGCCGGCGTGGCCGGGGCGCGGGGCGGCGAGGCCTGGCGCCGCTTCCTGGACCGTTGGAGCGGGGTGTCGCTGGCGGCGTTCGGTCTCGCGCTGCTCGCGATGCAGTGCGGCGTGTTCGGCGATGCGAGTGCGCTGGGCTGGCCCGGCTGGCCCTACAAGGCCTACCTGCTCGGGTTCGGGCTGCTGTCGATCCCGGCGCTGCATGGCCTGGTGCGCAGCCCGCTGCTGTACCGCTCGGGCTTGCTGCTGCGGCTCGGCGGCGACTGCCTGGCGATCTATCTGCTGAATACGCTGATGATCGGCGCCGCCAAGGCTGCCATCCTGTCCGTCGTGCCCTGGGACGGAGCCAACTTCCTGCCCGTGTCGATGCTGCTGATGGCGGCCGGCCTGTCCGGGCCGGTGGCGGCGATGGCGCTGCTGCGCCAGCGCATCGTGCCGCTGTCCGCCCGCGCGCCCGCGTGAGCCGGCCGGCATGAGAACGAGGGTGCCGTGACGGTCCTGTTCCACAGCACGCTCGACGATCCCGGCGAGTGGATTCCGCGCCTCGCCGCGCTGATGCCCGGCGAGACGTTCCGTGTCTGGCCGGACTGCGGCGATCCCGAGGCGATCGATGTGGCCCTGCTGTGGACGCAGCCGGAGGGCGGCTTGGCGGCGTTCCCCCGCCTGCGATTCGTGCAGTCGATCGGCGCGGGCGTCGACCAGTTGGCGCCGGGCTCGTTTCCGGCGGGGGTGCGTCTGGCCCGGCTGGTCGATACCGGTCTGTCGGACCGCATGGCGGAATACTGCCTGCTCGCGGTCCTGCGCCATCACCGGCAGTTCGACCTGCACGCGGCGGCGCAGCGTCGCGGCGAATGGGACTACCGCACGCCGGCGCCCCGCGCAGCCTACCCCGTCGGGATCATGGGGCTGGGCGTGCTGGGCGAGGCCGTCGCGAAACGGCTCGTCGCGGCCGGCTTTCCGGTCCGCGCCTGGACCCGGACCGCGCGCGCGGCCGCGCCGGTGCCGGTGCATGCCGGCCCCGATGGTCTCGGACCGTTTCTCGACGGCCTCGCCGCGCTGATCTGCCTGCTGCCGCTGACGCCGCAGACCGAAGGCATCCTGTCGGCCGGCCTGTTCGCCCGGCTGCCGCGCGGGGCGGTGCTGATCAATGTCGGACGCGGCCGCCACCTGGTCGAGCCCGATCTGATCGAGGCGCTCGACTCGGGCGAGCTTGCCGCCGCCACGCTGGACGTCTTCCGCACCGAGCCGCTGCCGCCGGGCCATCCGTTCTGGGCGCATCCGCGCGTTCTGGTCACGCCGCACGTCGCGGCGAACGCCGACGCGGACAGCGCCGCCGCGCAGGTGATCGAGAACATCCGCCGCGCGCGAGAAGGGGAGCCGCTGCTGCACGAAGTTGACCCGGCGCAAGGCTATTAGCAACCGATTGGTGCGATTGCTGATCGGTCAGGGGTTCCCACCGTTGAGGCCGCAGGGCCGGCTATGCGGCCGACGTCGACGGCCGGCAGGAGGAGAGGGGGGCGATGCGAGCGGCCATCGCGCTGGTCGAGGACGACGAACTCGTGCGCCTGACGATCGAACAGATGATCGAGGCGCTGGGTCACGCCTGCGTCTCGTTCCCGAGTGCCGAAGCGCTGCTGGCCGAATTCGACGGACGCGATCCGCCTGCCGCGCTGGTGACCGACGTCAATCTCGGGCCGGGCATGTCGGGCCTGGACCTGGGCGCCCACGTACGCCGACTGTGGCCGGGAATCCCCATCATCTACGCCACCGGCTGGCATCCGGCGCTGGCCCGGCACGACCTGGGCGAGGGCGAATTCCTCCTGCAGAAACCGTTCCCGACCAGCGCTCTCGACCGGGTCCTGCGCCAAGGCGTGCAGCATCGCGTCTGACCCTGTGCACGCGACGCGTGTGGAAAAGGCCACACTCTGTGGCAGTTACGCTGTCTGCGACCACCGCTGTATGGCCACGTCGCCATGGCTCCGTCACAGTGGCGTCATGACCTCCGGAGCACGGGGGCTCCGTGCCGAGTCGAAGGGAGAAGAAGCGAATGTCCAGTTGCGATCGGCGGCCGACCGCCGAGCGGCCTGTGCGGCTGGCCGCATGCGCGGCGGTGCTGCTCGGTAGCACCGGGGTCGCATCGGCGCAGAGAATCGAGCCGCACGAGTTCGTGCCGGCGCCGGACGGCACCAGCATTAATCTTTTCTATTTCGATTACGCCGACAGCCCGACGTTCGAAACCAGCGGTACGAACCTTACCTCAAACGGCGCCAGCAACCAGGCCTATTTTGGGACCGAGCGGTTCGTTCACTACGACTACCTCTTCGGTCATCCGGCCGGGTTCCAGCTGATCGAGCCGTTCGGCCAGTTCTCGGGCAGCGGCAATATTAGCGGCACGCCCGTGAACAACACCTTCGGTGCAAGCAACGTCGATATCTCCGCGTTCTTCTGGCCGTATGCCAACTTCCAGCAGAAACAATATCTCGTTCTCGCCGGCTTCTTCTATCCGCCGGTGGGCAGCTACAACAAGAACCAGCTCGTCAACTGGGCCAGCCTCAACAGCGGGTCCAACGGCTGGGCCGGCACCTTCCAGATCGGTTGGGACCAGGGCATCGGCGACCACTTTTCCTACGACCTCGGCGTGGACGGGACGTTCGCCGGCGACACGACCGGCTCCTTCGCGCCAGGGTCGGGCCTCCCGATCGGCGTCACGACGAAGCACGACCCGTACGCCCGCGTGCAGCTGTGGTTGAATTGGAACTGGAACGTTGCGCTGACCACCTCGATCGGCTACTATGGAACGTTCGGCGGGCAGACCTCGTTCACCAACCCGGCGGCCACAGCCTTGCTTGGCCTGCAGCCCGGCGCGACCACCGTGACGGGCAAGCACAACGAGCAGCAGTTGCGTGCGGCCGTCGGCCAGTTCCTGTCGCCGAATTTCCAGGTGCTGCTGGACGTGCACGGTGACGTGGCCGCCTCGGGCGGGTTCAAGGAGGTGATCGGCACGACGCTTCGCTTCCTCTACATCTTCTGACCGGCAGTCGCACAGGAACAGGGTGAAGACATGGAACAGGTGACCCGCCGCACGGCGCTCGCGCTGGCGATCCCGGCGGCCTTGCTAACACTCGCAAGCTGCGCCAGGCCAACGGCGACATCGGCGCCGGGCGGCAACATGAATCAAGCCGACCTCGAGTTCGTGACCCGGGCCTATAACGTCATTCAGTTCGACCGTGAGGAATGCTCGCTCGCGCCGACCTACGCCCAGACGCCGGCGGTCAAGCAGATCGCCGCGACGATGCTGGGCGATGCCAACGCCTTCGCCGCGAGGCTGGATCCGATCATCAAGGCACAGGGCATCGTCCCGCCCACGGGGCTGCCGAACGACCTGAAGATCCGGCTGTTCCAGATCCATCGCCAGGGGGGGCTCGACTTCGACCGCGTGTTCATCGATGACCAGATTGCCTCGCACCAGGAGGTCCTCGATCACTACGACATGATGATGAGCACGCCGGGACAGAATCCGCAGCTCGTCGCACTGTCGCAGCAGGGCATCGCGGAGGTGCGCAGGAACCTCGCGGCGCTGCGCGCACTTCAGCATCAGATGCCGATGGAGCCGTCGTTCACTCCGCCGATTCCGCCTCCCCCCGGGATTCCGCATCTCTAGCAAGGCGGGGCTTACCGGGTTCCGCGACGTTTGGCGGGGAGCTGCTGGTCAGCGGCCGTGGCCCCCGCCGAACCCCCCGCCTCCGTGGGGCACGCAAGCTGCCGGGCCTGTCCGGGCGAACGGCCGCGCGATCCCGTCGACGCCGACCCCCGAGCACCTTGCGGTTTCCGCACGCCGCACATCTCTCGCTTGAGAGGTGTGCACGGGACGTGTGCGTGAGACCCGTGCATGGGACGGTGTGCCGCTGCTGATCACGCATCGGCGAGCCGGCGCCGGGAGATGATTGGCTTACTCGCCGGTTTTATCGCGAACCGAACCTCACGTTCTTCGTTGCTGCGCCGACGGCGTGGCGCGCGATCTGGTGTGGTGGGGGCGCATGAGGGGTGTTCTGTTCGACGTCCGTTGGCCGGACGGCACTCTGACGACATTTTATGCGCCCTCGGCCATCATCGGCATGATCCTTGAAGCCGACCGCAGCTACGCGATCGACGAGTTGGTCACGCGCAGCCGCGCGGCGCTCGGCGCGGCGAGCGAGCGGGCAGCTGCCGCCCTGGCCGACCTGCTGCCGCGTGCGCACGCGTTCGGCATGCAGGATCGCGCGCGGATCGAGCGGCTTCGCCCGGCCGACTGACGCCTGCGGTGTCGCCATCCCCCTGACGCCCGACACGCTCTCTCTGGCCTGCCCGACGGTTTGAATCAGGCGGATTCGGGGCGAACGGCCGTGCCTCAGCACGGCGGTTAACCGGGAATAGACGTGCATGTGAAGCAATTCGCTGACGCGCAGCTACCAGGATGGGAGCCAATCGATCCGACGGCAGCGTGAGCGCTGCCGACGTTGCCGGAGTTGCCGGAATGAATATCGACCTACACTGGCTCGGTGATGACGAGATCGCCGCGGTTGGTCGTCGCGAGCCCTCGACGGCGCTCGGCCGGGAGCTGTTCCGCCGCTGGGGAGATCTCTGCCGCGGGCCGGTGTCCAGCGACACCTATCGTGGGTGTGCGATCGCACTGACGGCCGTCTACACCGAGTGCTCGAGGAACGGCGCCACGATGCAGGCCATCAGGCAGATCGTGGAGGATTTCCGCCGGTCGGTTCCGGTATCGCGGCACTTCCCGATCGGCACGCTCCGCCAACGCGGTGTCCTGCTGGCATTGACCAACGCGCGGCACACCGCGCAGTGCAGCGCGAGCGCCGCGGACGCGATCGCGGTGTACGAGTCGAAGATGATCTATGCAGCGCGCGGGTTCGCCGTGGCTCGGGAGGAGGAACTGGCCGCGTTTGCGCTGGTCTGACGGATCGGCGGGGGCGGGAAGCCGCGGCCGGGAGCGTCCGTCACCCTGCGTGGCGGTGTCGAGGCCTGATCCGCAGATCCGCGAACGCGGCGTCGGCCGCCTTTTTCTGCGCGTCGCTCAGGCTTTGGTACAGCGGCTCGAAGACGGCGAGCTGCTTCTGCATCGCGTCGGCATAGGCAGCGGAAAGCTGCGCGTACCAGCGCAGCCGGCCGTCCGCCGTCGCGTCGTTGGTGTGGGCGCGCTGCTGGAACAGGGTCCGCATCGCTTGCGCATTGGCGCGCATCACCTCGGCGTAGGCACTGAACTGCGGCTCCTGCGCGGACGTGATGCCGAGCGTCTTGTGCAGATAGGCGATCCGCGCCTCCACGCGTGCGGCAGACGTCGGCAGCCCGAACGCCGGCTTATCGGACGGTTCCGTCGCGCTCGCTACACCTGGGGCGGCTTGCATCGGGGGGGCCGTCGGGATTGCCGGGGCGGCTCGCCGGCCCTCGGGTGCCGCACCTGCCGGCGCGCCCGCGAGCGGCAGCAGAACGCCGAACGCCGCGACCGCTGCGGCATGGATCGGGCGACGTGTCCTGCGTGTCATCGCTGCAAGGCAGGCTCGATCACCGCTCGATCGCCGCGTAGGTCAGCACGCGCAGTTCGCGGCGGATCGGATAGGTGCTCGACGGCACCAGCTGCGTCAGCATCACCACGGCCAAGTCCTCGGCCGGGTCGCACCAGAACGCGGTGCTCGCCGCACCTCCCCAGGCGAACTCCCCTGGCGTGCCGACGATCTGCGCGCGCGCCGGATCGAGCATCACGGAGAAGCCCAACCCGAAGCCCACGCCCTCGAACGAGGATTCGTTGAACTGCAGCTGGCCCATCGACGCCATATCGCCGCCGAGGTGGTTGCTGGTCATCAGCTCGATCGTCTTGCGCCCGAGCAGGCGCACCCCGTCCAGCTCGCCCTTGTTGAGCATGAACCGGCAGAACCGCATGTAGTCCGCCGCCGTGCCGACCAGCCCGCCGCCGCCCGACGGCGCGGCCGGCGGACGCATGAACCGGCTCTCCTTCGGATCGTCGATCAGCTTCAGCCCGCCCTGCTCGCTGCGGCTGTAGCAGGCGGCGAAGCGCGCGGCCTTCTCGGCAGGCACGAAGAAGTCGGTGTCCGTCATGCCGAGCGGGCCGATCACCCGCTCGCGCAGGAACTCGTCGAACGGCCGGCCCGACATCACCGCGACCAGATGCCCGAGCACGTCGGTCGAGATGCTGTAGTTCCACTCGGTGCCGGGCTGCGCGAGCAGCGGGATCGCAGCCGCCCGGTTCACGATTTCCTCGAGCGTCTGGTCGGTGGTGTTCAGATCGATGCCGGCCGCGCGGTACGCCGCATCGACAGGCGACGCCTCCATGAACCAGTAGGTCAGGCCTGACGTGTGCGTCATCAGGTCGCGGAACGTGATGTCGCGCGCGGCCGGCGCACTGTTGAGCTTGCCCCACATCGCGCCGCCGGTGGCGACGCGATTGTCTCGGAACGCTGGCAGGTAGTGGCTGATCGGATCGTCGAGCTGGAACCGGCCTTCCTCGTACAGCATCATCGCGGCGACGGTCGTGAGCGGCTTGGTCATCGAATAGATCCGCACGATCGTGTCCGGCGCCATGGGCGCGCCGCGCTCGACATCGGCCATGCCGACGCAGCGCTGCCACGCCACCCGGCCCTGCCGCGCCACCAGCACCGACAGGCCGGGGAGGCGTCCGCTGTCCACCCTGCCGCGCATCCAGCCGTCGATCCGCTCCAGTCGCGCCGATGACAGGCCGACCTCCTCGGGCGGGGTCTGCAGGGTGGTGGTCATCGTCGTGCTCCTGGCTGAAACGCGGGGACCCTACCGCAGGCGATCTTGCTGGCCATCACGGCCAGTGCATGACAGGAAGCCGGTCAGGAGGACCAAACCATGGCCAGCGTTCCGAAACCCGTGATGCTCGTCATCCTCGATGGCTGGGGCTGGCGCGAGGAGGCGGCGGACAATGCCGTCCGCCAGGGCCGCACGCCCACCTTCGACCGGCTGTGGTCCGGCTGCCCGCACGCCCTGTTGCGCACCTCCGGCGGCGATGTCGGCCTGCCGGACGGGCAGATGGGCAATTCCGAGGTCGGGCACCTCAATATCGGCGCCGGCCGCGTGGTGCTGCAGGAACTGGTGCGCATCGGCCGCGCCTGCGCCGACGGCAGCATCGCGCGCAGCCCCGCGCTGCTGGCGCTGATCGATGCGCTCAAGACGTCGGGGGGCACCTGCAACATGATGGGCCTCGTCTCGCCCGGCGGGGTTCATTCGCACCAGGACCATGCCGTGGCGCTCGCCCGCGTGCTGGCCGATGCCGGCGTGAAGGTCGCGGTCCACGTCTTCACCGACGGGCGCGACACGCCGCCGCGCTCGGGTGCGGACGACGTGCGCCACTTGGAGGCCGCCCTGCCGCAGGGTGCGACGATCGCCATGGTGTCCGGCCGCTACTACGCGATGGACCGCGACAAGCGCTGGGAGCGCGTGCAGAAGGCCTACTCGGTGATGGCCGAGGGCGAGGGGCCGCGGTTTCCCGACGCCGTGGCCGTGGTCGAGGCCGGCTATGCGGCCGACGTCACCGACGAGTTCATCCTGCCTGCCTGCGTCGGCGACTGGTCCGGCATGAAGGACGGCGACGCGATCCTGTGCTTCAACTTCCGCGCCGACCGCGTGCGCCAGATCCTCGGCGCGTTCCTCGATCCCGCGTTCGACGGCTTCCCGCGCAAGCGCGTGCTGCACTTCGCCGCCGCCGTCGGCATGACGAGCTACAGCGAGCGGCTCGACACCATGCTCGGCACGCTGTTTCCGCCCGAGCAGCTGCACAACCTGCTCGGCGAGCTGGTCTCCAAGGCCGGGCTGCACCAGCTGCGCATGGCCGAGACCGAGAAGTACCCGCACGTCACCTACTTCATGAACGGCGGGGAGGAGACGCCGTATCCGGGCGAGGACCGCATCATGGTGCCGTCGCCGAAGGTGGCGACCTACGACCTGCAGCCGGAGATGTCGGCGCATCCGCTGGCCGACAAGGCGGTCGAGGCGATCGACTCCGGCCGCTACGACCTGATCGTGCTGAATTTCGCCAACCCCGACATGGTCGGCCACACCGGCATCCTGGCGGCGGCGATCAAGGCGGTGGAGACGGTCGACTTCGAGCTCGGCCGTATCGAGCAGGCGATCGCGCGGCAGGGCGGCGCGTTGCTCATCATCGCCGACCACGGCAATTGCGAGCTGATGCGCGACCCGGAGACGGGCGGGCCGCACACCGCGCACACCACGAACCCGGTGCCGGTGATCATGGTCGGCGGCGGCCCCGGGCCGCTGCACAACGGCCGGCTTGCGGATGTTGCGCCGACGCTGCTGGACCTGATGGGGCTGAAGCAGCCGCCGGAGATGACCGGCGCGTCGTTGCGGAGGTAAGCGCTTCGTCATTGCGAGGCGCGTTAGCATTCCGCGAGGTGTGTCAACCGCCCCGTCATCGCGAGGCGCGCAGCGCCGTGGCGATCCAGGGCCGCGCGGCAGGCGTTTGTCACGCGGCCCTGGATCGCCACGCTTCGCTCGCGATGACGGGAATCTAGGGCGGCTCGCAAAGATCGCCGGGCGGAGTCATGATCGGCCTCGCGCCAGGGGAGGGCCAGACCATGCCGCAAGATCGCAAACTGCGCAGCCGTCGCTGGTTCGACGACCCGACCAACCCCAGCATGACCGCGCTGTATATCGAGCGCTACCTCAACTACGGCCTCACGCGCGAGGAGCTGCAAGGCGGCAAGCCGATCATCGGCATCGCGCAGACCGGCTCCGACCTGTCGCCCTGCAACCGCCATCACCTCGACCTCGCCACGCGCGTGCGCGACGGCATCCGCGATGCGGGCGGCATCCCGATGGAATTCCCTGTCCACCCGATCCAGGAAACCGGCAAGCGCCCGACCGCGGCGCTGGATCGCAACCTCGCCTATCTCGGCCTGGTCGAGGTGCTGCACGGCTATCCGATCGACGGCGTCGTGCTCACCACCGGCTGCGACAAGACCACGCCCGCCTGCCTGATGGCGGCGGCGACGGTGAACATCCCGGCGATCGGCCTGTCGGGCGGGCCGATGCTGGACGGCTGGTGGCGCGGGCGCCTGTCCGGCTCCGGCACGATCGTGTGGGAAGGGCGCAAGCTGCACGCCGAAGGCAAGATCGGCTACGACGAATTCATGGACATGGTCGCGTCCTCGGCGCCCTCGGTCGGCCACTGCAACACGATGGGCACGGCGAGCTCGATGAACGGCATGATGGAGGCGCTGGGCATGTCGTTGCCCGGCTGCTCCGCCATCCCCGCGCCGTACCGGGAACGCGGCCAGATGGCGTACGAGACGGGCCGGCGCATCGTCGCGATGGTGCACGAGAACCTGCGTCCGTCCGACATCATGACCAAGCAGGCGTTCGAGAACGCGGTCGTGGCCGCCGCGGCGCTGGGCGCGTCGTCGAACTGTCCGATCCATATGATCGCGATCGCGCGGCACATGGGCGTCGACCACACGCTCGAGGACTGGCAGCGCCTCGGCCCGGAGATTCCGCTGCTGTGCGACATGCAGCCTGCGGGCCGCTTCCTCGGCGAGCGGTTCCACCACGCGGGTGGCGTGCCGGCGGTGATGCGCGAGCTGCTGAACGCCGGCAAGCTGCACGGCGACGCGATGACGGTCACCGGGAAGACGTACGCGGAGAACCTGCGCGACGTGCCCGAGCCCGACCGCGAGGTGATCCGCGCCTACAACCAGCCGCTCAAGCCGCACGCCGGCTATGTCGTGCTGACCGGAAACATCTTCGACTCGGCGGTGATGAAGATCAGCGTCATCGACGAGGCGTTCCGCCAGCGCTTTCTCTCGCGCCCCGAGGCGCCGAACGTCTTCGAGGGCAAGGCAATCGTCTTCGAAGGCCCCGAGGACTACCACCACCGCATCGAGGATCCCGACCTCGGCGTCGAGGACCAGTCGATCCTGATCATCCGCAACTGCGGCCCCGTGGGCTATCCGGGCGGCGCGGAGGTGGTGAACATGCAGCCGCCGGCGGCGTTGCTGAAGCGCGGCATCGACGCGCTGCCGACGATGGGCGACGGCCGCCAGTCGGGCACGTCCGGCAGTCCGTCGATCCTGAACGTCTCGCCCGAGGCCGCGGTCGGCGGCGGGCTGGCGCTGCTGCGCACCGGCGACCGCATCCGCCTCGACCTCAACACGCGCCGGGTCGACGTGCTGCTGCCCGAAGGCGAGCTGGAGGCCCGCCGCGCCGACTGGCGCCCGCCGCTTCTGCTGAACATGACGCCGTGGGAGGAGATCTACCGCAGCATGGTCGGCCAGCAGGGCGTCGGCGCGTGCCTGGAGCCGGCGACGCTGTACCTGAACATCATCGAGACGCGCGGCGAGTCCAGGAACAACCACTGACGCGTCCGGCCGAGGGGCGCGCGGCAGGCACGCGCGTCAGCGCGGCGCCTGCTTGGCCAGCGGCGCGATGAACTGCGGCTCGGTGTCCCAGGGGAACAGGATCCAGGTGCTCTGCGACACCTCGGTGATGAACGTGTCGGCCATCGGGCGGCCGGCGGGCTTGGCGTAGACGCAGGCGGCGTGCGCGCGGGGCAGCAGGCCGCGCACCACGCGCAGCGTCGTCCCGGTGTCCACCAAGTCGTCGACGATCAGCCACCCCGCGCCGTCGCCCGCCGCGGTCGGCGGCTTGACGACGGCCGTCTCGCCTTTGGCTTCCTCGTCGTAGGTGAGCACGGAGACGCTCTCGATGACGCGGATGTCGAGCTCGCGGGCGACGATCGCCGCGGGGATCAGGCCGCCGCGGGTGATGGCGACGATGCCGGCGAACGGGCCCTTCTCCATCAGCCGCCACGCCAGCGCCTTGGCGTCGCGGTGAAGCTGGTCCCAGGTGACGGTGTAGTAGTGGGCGGCCATCGGATGATCCCGTTCAGAACAGTCTGCCGCCGTTGGGCACCTTGTGGTCGGGGCGGATCAGCACGACCGCGCCGTTTGCATCCGGCATGCCGAGGGTCAGCACCTCGCTCATGAAAGGGCCGATCTGGCGCGGCGGGAAGTTCACCACCGCGCAGACCTGCCGGCCGATCAGCTGGTCGGGCGCGTAGTGGACCGTCAGCTGGGCCGAGGAGCGCTTGCGGCCGATCTGCGGGCCGAAGTCGATGACCAGCCTGAAGGCGGGCTTGCGCGCCTCGGGGAACTGGGTTGCCTCCACGATGGTGCCGACCCGGATGTCCACCCGCTCGAAATCGTCGTAGGTGATCTCGGACATAAGGATATCTCCATACTTGAGGGATGAGGCGGATGCGCGACTTCCACCTGCCGGGGCGCAGCCCGGTCTACGCGACCTCGGCGATGGCGGCGACCTCCGTGCCGGTCGCCACGCTGACGGCGCTGGACGTCATGCGGGCCGGCGGCAATGCGGTGGACGCGGCGGTGGCGGCGGCGGCGGTGCTTGGCGTCGTGGAGCCGCACAACACCGGCATCGGCGGCGACTGCTTCTGCCTGTATGCGCCGGCCGGCGAGGGACGGGTGGTGGCGCTGAACGGCTCCGGCCGCGCGGCGGCGGCGGCGACCATCGACTGGTATGAGGCGCACGGCATCGCCGCGCTGGAGCCGACGTCGGTGCAATGCATGACCGTGCCCGGGGCGGTGTCGGCGTGGCAGACGCTGCTGGCGGCGCATGGAAGCCGCGACCTGGGCGCGCTGCTGCAACCGGCGATCCGGCTGGCCGAGGAGGGCTGGCCGGTGGCGGATCGCGTCGCGTGGGACTGGGCGCGCAACGTCGACAAGCTGCGCGCGGGGGGTGCCGACGCGTTCCTGCCCGGCGGGCGGCCACCGGCGCCGGGCGACGTGTTCCGTCAGCCGGCGCTGGCGGCGACGCTGCGCGCGATCGCTCGGCATGGAGCGACGGCGTTCTACGAGGGGCCGGTCGCCGCCGACATCGTGGCGACGTTGCGGGCGCGGGGCGGCCTGCAGACCGAGGCCGATTTCGCCGAGGGTGCGAGCGGTGCCGCGTTCGTCACCCCGGTCAGCGCGCGCTGGCGCGGCTACGAGGTGTTCGAGTGCCCGCCGAACGGATCGGGGCTGATGGTGCTGATGCTGCTCGGCATCCTGGAGGGGTTCGAGAAGCCGTCCGGCGGGCCGCTGTCGGCGCTGCGCCTGCACCGGCACGCGGAGGCGGCGCGGCTGATCTACCGCGACCGCGACGCCTTCATCGCCGACCCGGCGCAGGTGGACGTGCCGGTCCAGAAGCTGCTCGATCCGACGTATCTGGACGGGCTGCGGCGGCTGATTTCGGATCGCGCGGCGCTGCGCGATCTGCCGCGCGCAGGCGAAGCGGTGCTCCCGGCGCATCGCGACACGGTGTACGTCGCGATCGTCGACCGCGACGGCAACGCGTGCAGCTTCATCAACTCGCTGTACAGCGATTTCGGCACCGGTATCCTGGCGCAGAAGAGCGGCGTGATGCTGCACAACCGCGGCTACGGGTTCCGCGTCGAGCGCGGCCATCCGAACTGCATCGCGCCGCGGAAGAGACCGATGCACACGATCCTGCCGGGCATGCTGATGAAGGATGGCCACGCGGTGATGCCGTTCGGCGTGATGGGCGGGCATTTCCAGCCGATGGGGCAGACGCTGCTGCTGACCAACATGATCGACTTCGGCCTGGACGTGCAGCAGGCGCTGGATCTGCCGCGCGTGATGACGACCAAGGGCAAGCTGGAGATCGAAAGCGGCGTGCCGATGCCGGTCGTCGAGTCGCTGCGGCAGCTCGGGCACGACGTGGTGCGGGTGGAGAAGCCGCATGGCGGCGGCCAGGCGGTGTGGATCGATCGGGCGCGCGGCGTGCTGGTCGGCGGATCGGACCCGCGCAAGGACGGGTTGGCGCTGGGGTTCTGAGGGGAGGCGGAGATGGACGCCTGCGATCTGGACGCGGCGCTCGCGCGACGCTTGATCGGGGCACGCAAGCTGTCGTCCCGTGAGCTCACGCAGAGCTGCATCCGCCGCATCGAGGCGGTGGACCATGCGGTGAACGCGATGGTGGCGCGCAGCTTCGAGGCGGCGCTGGCGGAGGCGGACGCGGCGGACGCGATGGTCGCGCGCGGCGCGGCGCTGCCGCTGCTGCACGGGCTGCCGGTCGGCATCAAGGACCTGGAGGAGACGGCGGGCCTGCGCACGACCTACGGCAGCCCGATCTTCCGCGACTTCGTGCCGCAGGAAGATGCCGGCGTGGTGGCGCGGGTGCGCGCGGCCGGCGGCATCGTGCTCGGCAAGACCAACGTGCCGGAGTTCGGCCTGGGCGCGAACACGCGCAACAGCGTCTATGGCGCGACCGGCAATCCGTTCGATCCGTCGCGGTCTGCGGCCGGATCGTCGGGCGGCTCGGCGGTGGCGCTGGCGACCGGTATGGTTCCGCTTGCAACCGGATCCGACACGGGCGGCAGCTTGCGCAACCCGGCGGCGTTCTGCGGCGTGGTGGGCTTTCGTCCGACGCCGGGCCTGGTGCCGAACGAGCTGCGCGGCCACGGATGGAGCCCGTTGTCGGTGCTTGGGCCGATGGCGCGCACGGTGCCCGACCTGTGCCTGCTGCTGGCGGCGATCGTGTCGGACGACGCGCGCGACCCGCTGGCGACGACGATCTACGGGAGAGCGGTTCGCCGGGCGGAGGACTTCGCGCAACCCGGGGCGGTGGATCTGACGTCGGTGCGCGCCGCGTTCTCGCCCGACCTCGGCTTCGCGCCGACGGAGCGGCACATTGCGCGGGTGTTCGCGGCCAAATGCGCGCTGTTTCGCCGCGCGTTCGCGAGCGCCGAGGACGCGGCCCCTGATTGCACAGGTGCCGACGAGGCATTCGAAGTGCTGCGCGCGGTGGGCGTGCTCGGCAACCATCTGGAGAAAGTGCGGACACGCCCGCAGGACTGCGGACCGAACGTGCACGCGAACGTCGAGGAGGGGCTGCGCTACACGGCGGCCGACGTCGCACGCGCGCAGAGCCTGCAGACGGCGATGTACCGCCGCTGGCAGGCGTCCTTCGCCGGCTTCGACGTGCTGATTACGCCCGGGATCACGATCAGCCCGCGCGACTGGCGCGAACTGTATCCGGCCGAGATCGACGGCCAGCCGACGCGCACGTATTTCCACTGGCTGTCGCTGGCGTACGCGGCGACCTTGGCCGGCCATCCGGCGATGTGCCTGCCGGTGGGGCGCGACGAGGCGGGGCTGCCGTTTGGCTTGCAGATCGTCGGCCCGCGCGGCGGCGACGCGTATGTGCTGGCGGTGGCGGCGGCGATGGAGCGCCTGCTCGCCGGCGATGCGCGCGCCGCGCGGCCGGTGCCGGACATCGCGGCGCTGGTGAAGGCCGCGCCGATCGCGGACATGCCGGGGTTCATCGGGTTCGGCTGAGGCGGCGCCTGCAACAGGCTTCAAGTTCGGCGGATAAGTGTGTATAGATATACACATGGATAGCCGGGCGGTGATCCGCGCGCTGGAGGCAGCCGGCTGGGTGCACGTCGCGACGAAGGGCAGTCACTGGCAGTTCAAGCATCCGGTTCGCGCCGGACGCGTGACGGTGCCGCATCCGAAGCGTGAGCTGCCAATCGGCACGCTGCGCAGTGTCGAGCGGCAGTCTGGCGTGAAGTTGAGGTAAGGTGATGACGGGCTACATCGCGCTCATTCGCAAGGAAGGATCGAGCGACTTCGGCGTGGACTTCCCCAACTTCCCGGGCTGCGTCACAGCCGGGAAGACGCTGGAGGAAGCGCGCCGGAACGCGGACGAGGCGCTCGCGCTGCATATCGAGGGCATGGTCGAGGATGGCGATCCGATCCCTCGCCCCTCGCCCCTCGACGCGGTCATGGAAGCGGCCGAGAATCGCGACGCGGTTGCGTTTCTTGTGCAGGTTCGGACGGAGCCGGCCAGGGCCGTGCGGATCAACGTGACGTTGCCCGAGGACCTGCTCGAAGAGATCGACCGCCGAAGCGCCAATCGCTCGCGGTTCCTCGCAGAGGCTGCGCGCGCGAAGTTGCGCGAGATGGCTTAGCGCCGGTCGAAGCTGTCGCGTGTCGGACGTCGTTACCCCCGCCGCGGCGTGAAGGCGTTGAACGTGATCAGCGTGTAGGTGTCCTTCGCGCCGGGCAGCGACTGCACGCGGTCGGTGACGAAGCGGCCGATGTTCTGGCCGGAATCGAGATAGAACTTGGCCAGCAGGTCGTGCTGGCCGGAGGTGGAATTCATCTCCGACAGCTCCGCGATCGCGTCGGCCGCTTCCTGCGCCATGCGATAGGCCTGTGCCCGATGTGGCGGCGCTGATGAAGGCCCCCGCGATCACGGAGATGCCGGGGTTCATCGGGTTCGGCTAGCTACCAGCCGCGGTCTGACGCGGGCCGCGCAACTTCGGGTAGTCCATGCGCGCCGCGCCACGCGCCGTAACGGTGCGACGCTGGACGTTTCCATCGCACGGGTCTATGGCCGCCGGACGGGGCGCGGGACGCAACCCGGGCCCGATCATCGGGAGGAACCATAAAAATGGCAGGTGGCGGCGGTGGCGGCGGCAACGTCGACGTCTACAACACGAACGGACAACTGGCTGCCAGTTTCTTCAGCAGTTCTCAATGCGATTGAGTCGCGTTTGCGCGGGTATGGTCTGGGCAAGGTGAGTCCAGAATGCCACAGTTTGTGTTGGAACATGTTGCAACCGCACGATGAAGGATTCCCAAGGATCGGGATATCGGATTCTTTGCCCGCGTGCGTGTGCTCGATGCCCTGCTGGCTTCATTGCGAAGCTGTTTGGACCAGTTTCCCG
>Ga0209656_10001313_pt1 | contig 16180 bp, 14 predicted proteins | sample BogFormECP12_OM2_FD_188239 | JGI IMG/M metagenome (GOLD analysis project Ga0209656, IMG submission 188239) | Bog forest soil microbial communities from Calvert Island, British Columbia, Canada - ECP12_OM2 (SPAdes) (version 2) | ecosystem: Environmental > Aquatic > Freshwater > Wetlands > Bog ... | reverse complement strand
CGCGCCGACGCCCCGGAGAAAATTTCTGCGTGAGATTTGTTCGTCCACAGTTCTGGGGGGTTAGATTCTCAATGGCAGGTTGACTCAGCGAGCTGAATAGCGCTTGCGTTAGGGCCGAAACTCGCCAGAAAAACGTTCGGCCTGTCATGGTCGCGCCAGAGAAACTTTATGGCGGGGTCCCGGATTTCTGAACTCCGAGATGCAACAACCTCGAACGAGGAATATTTCACCTGGGGTTCGTACCACAGGGCCTGACCGCAGGCGCCTGAGCTGCATTTATCAATCGCCACCGTGGAAAGCGAGATGAAATCGCCAACGGTAACAGTCGCCGCGCATCCGGACCGCTGATATGTGATCTCTGCTTCTAGGAGCTGCGTTGAGACGGGCATGATTGCCTGGCGGCTCACCCAAGAGAGCAGCGCCTCCTTCTGCGCCGGCGCCAAGCCTTTAGGCACGAATATTTCGGCCGTATCCGCTAACGCTCCCTTCTCCGCGAGGTTGACTGATCCAAGTTCCAAAAGGGCAATCTTCAGACCAGCGAGATTTTGATTGTTCCAAGTCCCCTGACTAATCGACCATACCCGGAACAGTTGGCGTCCCAAGAGCGTAGATTCAGATGAAGCCGTGCAGCCCCCTGTGTAGAGGTCGCAAGAGTGCAATTCGACAAATTCGCCAACTGGTTCGGCGCCGAAGCAGGTTTGCAGCGCCAATAAGAGAGAGCAGAAGAAAACATAAATCTTCACGGCATTGACTCCTCCTGGGTACAGAATCTCGCTGCAATCCCCCTGGTCGGCAACGAACAATTGAGCTTGTCTGGAAGGGCGTACCGGTTCCCTTCTCACTCTCCTCGTTGTTGAACGCTGAGTCGCTAAAATTTGTCCGGCGTTTGCAAGAGCTTCTGGACTTCCGGTGATTTGTAGTTTTCCGGCGTAATCAAAACCGGAGCCAGTTCGACCTTTTTCTTTTCAATTGCGACATTGTTTCTCACCTTATCAATGCAATCAACCCCTTGGTACCCCATCTGGTAAGGGTCCTGCGCGATAATGCAATCGATTACGCCGCTTTCAAACATGGGCAGGATCTCTGGACTCGGGTCAAACGTGACAACCTTGACTTTCTTTTCCAGCCCCTTCGAACTGATTGCCTGGCAAACACCCACGGCCGTCGGTGCGCATGCGGAGAAAAAGCCGGCAATATTCGGGTTACCATTCAGTTGATCGTTCGCAATGTTCATTGACGCCGCCGCGTCTGCATTTGTCCATTGAATCGGCAGGACCTTCATGTTGGGGTATTTGGCGATCGCGTCGTTGAAGCCGGTGCTACGCTGGGAACTGACAGACCCCGCCTGAATCCCGAGGTTCGCCACCAGCCCCTTTTCGTTCAGCAGCTTTGCCATCTGAATACCGGCTTCATACCCGCCTTGGTAGTTATTGGTCGTAATGCTCGCCTTTGGAACATCGCTGTCGATCCCAGAGTCGACCATCACTACGGGCACCCCGGCTTTGTCGGCGTCTTCCACCGGAGGAATGAGGCCCTTGGAATCAAGCGCCGCGAGAAGAATTCCTGCCGGTTTGGATCGGGTGATATTCCGAACAAGGTCGACCTGGCTGGCCACCTCGCTTTCGTTCGACGGCCCCTGATAATCGATGGTATAACCCAGCTCTTTTGCACGATCTTTGGCGCCCTTGACCAAAAACAAATAGAAGGTCGCCGAAGTAGATTTCGGAATGAATACGATATTGCCTTTGTTCGCAGCTTGAGCGAAACAAGATTGCGCACAGAAGACCAACACGCCAATCAAGGCGGTCTTCGAAAAAAAGCGGAATGAAGTTTTCATGTGGGGGGATTTCGATTTTGTGATCTAAAAGAACGATCGGCAGCATCGACTTGTACAGGATTAATTTCGCGGACGAAAGTATTTCCCACCGGCAATTGAACTCGCATAGGCGCCGCCAGGCGCCGACCTGGATCAGGCCGTGTAAAACTGTTTGTCCGATTTGTCAGAGCCCGCGTCTCCATTGATCCACTGCGACAGCGGCAATGATCACGGCCCCGTTCACGACATATTGCCAGAAGGCATTGACACCAAGCAAATTCAACCCGTTGCGAATCGTCGTCTCGAGCAGGGCTCCGATCAAGGTGGCGATCACGTTGCCTTCCCCTCCAAATAGACTAGTACCTCCAATCACCACGGCGCCGATTGCCAATAGCTCATAGCCGTTACCGCCCGCCGGCTGAACTGTGCCAAGCCGCGCCGCTTCAATGACAGCTCCGACGCCGCAGAGCAGTCCCGATAAGGCATACGTCCCCAGGTATACGTAACCAAGATTAATACCGGATAACTCCGCCGCCTCCGCATTGCTGCCAGTGGCATAAACAAACCGCCCGAACCGCGTGTAGCGAGCGATCGAGAAGACGAACGTATATACCGCTAACAAAATAATAGTCGGGACGGGGATCACGTTAGAGATTTTGCCTTGACCGATCCAAAGATAGTCCTTGCTCAGTCCGAAGATCGGGATCCCCCGGGAAAGGATTAAAGCGAGCCCTCGAGCCATCCCAAGCATTCCGAGCGTTGCGATAAAAGGCGGCACTCGAAGCCGGGTGATAAACAGCCCGTTTAACGAACCGAGTGCCGCGGCGCACAGAATAGTCCCACCGAGGGTTAGCCATAGATTGCCGGTCGCTTGAAAGACTAGTCCCCCCGCTATGCCGGAAGCTGCGAACACTGAACCGACCGAAAGGTCGATGCCTCCGGATAAAATAACCAGCGTTTGACCTGCCGCAATAATGCCGATGACTGCAGTCTGCAGAGTTATTTCGGACAGGTTGGCGACGGTGAAAAAATATGGAGACATCAGAGACAGCAAAAACCACATCAAGATTAGTATGGCAGACATCGAAACGGCCTGGTTTCCCAGCACCGCGCGAATCTGGCTGAATCGATCTCCTTTGGGTGTCTCCATCCTGATATTCGGACCTCTAAGCCGCCGTCCGTCGCGTGCAGAGTTCCAGAATCTGCTGCTTACTCGTCTGGGCCGGATCCAACTCGGCAACGATTCGATAGTCGGACAGTACCACGATGCGATTGGCAACCTCCAGGACCTCGTCGATATCGCTCGAAGCCAGAATAACGGCGTGGTCCGGCTCTAGCCGGAACTCTCGAATCAGCCTGTAGATATCCTGGCGAGCGCCAACATCGATCCCGATGGTTGGCTCGTCGAGCAGGAGTAGTTTGCACGAAGCGGCCAACCATTTTCCAAGCACAACCTTCTGTTTGTTCCCGCCACTGAGATATTTGACTGGTTGATTCGGGCCGCGAGTTCGGATTCGCATCGAACTAATGGCCTGCCGAACAATATTGCGCTGAGCCGCACGGTCGAACAACCATCCCTTAAGTTTGACCAGACTCGCTAACCCAAGGTTCTCGGCGACAGTGAGGTTCAGGCACAACCCTTTGCTGTCCCGGTTCTCCGGGACGTATCCAAGTCCATGTTTCACTGTGCCGCGCGGCCGTTGGTGCGGCAGGTTAATACCAGCAAATCGAATATCACCGCCACTTCTCGCGTCCGCGCCGAACAGCACGCGAGTCAGTTCCGTCTTACCTGCGCCAACAAGACCCGTGATTCCAACGATCTCATGCTCGTAGACAGACAGATCGAACGGTTGCCGAAAATGCTTGTTTCGAAGCTGGTGGGCTGAGAAGAGGATCTTTTCTCTTGGATGCGAAAAGTGGCGAGATTCCGTTACCCGACTCGCTCCGATCATCAGTCTGATTATTTCATTCAGCTCCGCCGTTTTCGCGTCCAGAGTTGCGACATTATTACCGTCACGCAGTACAGTAATACGGTTCCCGATCGTCTTGATCTCTTCCAACTTGTGTGAAACGTAAACGACACCGAGCCCCTGCTCTTTCAAATGTCCGATCAAGCTAAATAGAACTTCTGTTTCGCGCTTGCTTAGCGCAGCCGTCGGTTCGTCCATGACGATCACCTGGGCTTTTTTCGACAACGCGATCGCGATCTCCAGCATTTGCTGTTGAGCAACGCTGAGGTCTTTCACTCGCGCGGCTGAATCAATCGGGAATTGAAGCCGGGCCAGTGCTTCTGCGGCTATCCGGTCTACCCGTCGCCAGTTCACTAGCCAACCGGGTTCGGTCAAGAAGGACTTGAGAGCCAGATTTTCGGCCACTGTGAGATGCGGGATCAGATGGAAATGCTGGTAGATCGTTACGATGCCTAGTTCTTCCGCAACCCTGGGTCCGTAGTGTCCTCCGACGATCTTGTCCCGGAACCATATCGAGCCGGAATCGGCAGCATAGGCGCCGGACATGATTTTGATCAGGGTCGACTTGCCGGCGCCGTTCTCGCCAAGCAGTGCGTGGACTTCGCCGGCATGAAGCTCAAAATCCACTCCCTTCAGCACCGACGTGCCGTAAAACGATTTCTGGATTGCTTGCAGTCGAAGCAGAGAAGCCAAGGGAGGAGTAAGCAGGATTATAGCGGTGCAGCATTCCAGTGCAACACTGGACTGGCGGTCGCAGCAACTCTCGGAATCCGTTTGACAGTGAGTCGCGTTCTTCCGTATCAGTTCAAGGTCTCTTTACCCCCCCGGATCGTTGGTTTCTTGAAAGGCGAACAGCCGGTCCTGGAACTATGCGACTCGAGTAATAATCTTCGGTCTCACATCTGTTTTGGAGGTGCTTAACGATGAAAAAAATCTCTCTGTTTCTGCTGTTCCTTTTGACTCTGGTCATCTCTGTCCCATCGGCAAACTGCGCCGATAAAAAGGACCTGACCTTCGGGTACATCACGCCAGGCCCCGACACCTGGTACAAGAGGGATGTCGATGGATTCGTCCTGGCCGCCAAATTGCTGGGAATCAAAACGGTGGTCCTGAACTCCGATTACGACGTTCAGAAGGAAGTCTCCAACATCGATTCCCTGATCACCCAGGGCGTCGACGGAATGGCAATCTTCTCGTTCAACCAGCAGGGGGCTATCACGGCAGCAAAAAAGTGCAAGGCAGCCGGCATACCTCTTGTAACCGTGGACAACTGCGGTCAGGCACTCGCCAGCGGGAATGATATTGTGGCGGCCGTCGACTTTGATTGGAAAGCAATGGGCGCAAATTATGCCGACTACATTGCACAGCAATTCCCAGGGAAGAAGGTCGCTTTGATCACAGGCCTGCTGGAGCATTTGCCAGTGCAGATGATAACCGGTGCCATGAAAGAACGTATGAAGGAGCTCGGTAAGAACGAGATTGTGGCGGTTCGAGATGGCAAATATAACCCTCCGGTTGCGGTTACCCAGGCGCAAGACCTGATCCAATCCGGAGTCAAATTCGACATTCTCTGGATAATGAATGAAGACATGGCAGCGGCAGTCATTCGGTATCTGAAAACTCAAGGCATTCTCGATCAATACGTCGTAATCGCCCAAAATGGCTCTCCGGTCGGTATTCCATTAGTACAAAGCGGCGAACTCAATTACACGATTAGCAGTTCACCTGGTTGGGAAGGAATGGTCGCGCTGCTTGCATTGAATCAGTTCGTCTCCGGCGATTCAAAAAAGGTGGATCAGCAAATCATGCTACCGGTTATCCCGGTAACCAAAGACACCATTCTTGACAATACTAAAGTGGTTCCCTGGGAATACGACCCTGTCTGGATTCAGTTGACAAAGCAATATTTCGCCGGGTTGGGTTCCTATCTGCCCGACAAAGCGCCGTAGCCGTTCAACCAGATGGAGCAGAATGATCGCAGAGAAATTCTGGCTATCCATAATCTGAGCAGGCGGTTTGGCGACACCGTCGCGTTGGATCGCGTTGATTTCGATTTGCGTGCAGGCGAGGTGCATTGCCTGGTAGGTGAAAACGGCGCCGGTAAGTCGACGCTCATCAAAATCCTTTCCGGCGCGGAACGACCGGATCATGGGTCAATCACTGCATTCGGCAAACAGTACAGCCGCCTCACTCCGCAACAGTCCCTCGAAGCAGGAATTGCGACGATCTACCAGGATGTGGAACTGGTCAGCTCGCTCACTGTTGCGGATAACATCTTTATCGGGCGTGAGCTCAGGACCCGGTGGGGCTTCATCGATTCAGCGGCCCAGAACCGCGAAACAGGGGAATTGCTGGAATCGATGAACATCGATCTTCCCTCGACAGCTCTCGTCGAGGCACTCTCACCTGCCCAGCAACAGATGCTCCAGATTGTGAAGGCTCTCTATCGCAATGCGAACATTCTAATCCTGGATGAGCCAACAGCTTCACTCGGCGTTGAGGAGACAAGAGCATTACTGAAAGTGATAAAAAACCTCACCGCTCAAAACAGAGGGATCATTTATATTTCACATTTCCTGCGCGAAATATTCGAGATCGGGGATCGGGTGACGGTTCTTAAAGACGGAAGGGTTACAGGAACATTAGAAGTGCGCCAGACGGACATGGCAGCGATCACGAAGCGCATGATCGGCAGGGAGCGTACTCTCTTCTATAGCCGGGATGAGATAGAAACCGGAGAAGTGGTCTTGCAGGTTCGCAATCTTACACGGCGTGGTCACTTTGAGCAGGTGACATTTGACCTTCGGCGAGGAGAGATTCTCGGCTTCGGCGGTGTCGTCGGATCCGGCCGGTCCGCATTGATGAATGTGCTGTTTGGCGCTGATCGCAGGACCGCCGGAGAAATTCTTTTGAACGGCCGCAACTTTAATCCTGCGATGCCCATAGACGCGATCGCCATGGGAGTTGCAATGATTCCGGAAGACAGAAAAGCGCTGGGCTTGTTTGATCTGCGGTCGCTCCTGGAAAATATAGCTATCGTTTACAACGAAGTTAACATGCCGGTGCTAAATCACACTTTTGAGAGTAGAAGTGCGGAAAAGCTCGTTGATCACCTTCATATCGTTTCAACCGGCATTCAGCAGCGTGTCGGATCATTGAGCGGGGGCAATCAACAAAAAGCGATCCTTGCCAGATGGCTGCTGAGCAGTGCAACCGTCTTCATCTTCGATGAGCCGACCAAAGGCGTGGATATCGGAGCAAAAGAAGTAATCTATAAGCTAATGGTCGAATTGGCCAAGGGGGGAAAGAGCATCCTGATGGTTTCTTCGGATATGCCGGAACTAATTTCGATGAGCGATCGGATTGCCGTAATGAGAAATGGTGAATTAATTTCCATTCTCCAAGCGAAAAGTACCACGGAGCGAGAATTGCTAGGATTATTTCTAGAGCTCGACGAGGTATGAGAGGCAGAAAATGACCGGGTTTGGAACGACTTTAAAGAACAAGCTGCTGGCAAATCAATGGTCGTTTTTGTTAATTGTTGTGGCAATCCTGTCGATTGTTGCCGGAGGTGTTAATCCTAGGTATTGGTGGCTTGGAAATATAACTAATCTATTAGGGCAAATTTCCGTCCTCAGTCTGGTCTCGTGCGGGGCGACAATCCTGATCGTCTCTGGCAATTTTGATATTTCGGTAGGAGCGAATATTGGCCTCTCTTCAGTTGTGATGGCGATTCTTATGCGTAACGGAGTCTTTCCTCCATTGGCAGCCGCGGTTGGAGTGCTGATTTCAGTGATTTGCGCCTTTCTCATCGGCGCGGCATCGATTCTGTTTCAAGCTCCTTCTTTTATAATTTCACTCGCCGCCATCGGAGTCTTTCAAGGCATCGCATTGTTCATCACACAAGGAACGATTCAGACGATATACGGGCAGTTCGAGACTCTGGGAGGTGCGAAACTTTTCAATGTCTTCCCACTGCTGTTCGTGATCGCACTCGCCGGCTACGGAGTCATACATCTCATACTTGCACATACCCAGCTCGGACGGTGCGTGTATGCAATCGGAAACAATCCACGAGCGGCATATTTAGCCGGCATAAACGTCGATCGGAAAAAGCTGATCTTTTTCGCCCTGAACGGAGTCTTTGTTGGAGTCGCGGCAATGCTTTTGCTCTCGAGGGTCGGCGCGGCTCAGCCGAGCACCGGGACGGGTATCGAATTGCAAGCGATCGGTTCAGTCGTGATCGGTGGCGCCCCTATGACCGGCGGCAAAGGAAATACTCTCGGAACATTTTGCGGCGTTTTGCTCTGGGGGGTCATTGGAAACGCGTTGAATATGATGCGCGTTGACCCATATATTCAGGACGTTGTTGTCGGATTATTGATTGTATTTGCTGTCGCCGTCAGTTCGTTGCGCCTACGCGCCGAAAGCCGGCTTTGAGTCCAGGCGGCCGGTTTTCCGGCCGAGGATGCAAAGACCGGTTGAAAATTTATTTTCAGAGTAACCCTTAAAAGTCTCCCCGCTGCGCCGATCTGTTGATAAGGAGTTGGAAATATTATTTAACTAAGTTAAGACCTCCTGCATCACCCGTCGGGATCACCCTTGCCATGGCGCGCCAATTTACACGGATCGAATTTAGCGGTTTGATTAAGAATCGGTCGCTCCGCGGCCTTTCACAGCAGGAAATTCGCAATGCGATGGCGAAAGCTGGATTGCGAGAAGCGCACAACGCTCATTTCATCATGCGACTGGTCGCCCGGGCACCCGATTGCGGAATTAACACGCTCGATGACCTGGCGAACGCACTGAACGATGGCCTCACACAGGCTGGCGAACAAATGGGAACGACCGACGTGATCCTTCGGAACGGTCGGGCAAAAGTTGTGCTCAACACAGCCGGCGAATTCGTCACGTTCACGCACATTCGGCGCTGAGATCTCAGCGGCGAATGTGCGTGAACTTATCATCCGGCCTGGGCTGGATGAAAAGCTCTGGCTAAGGCGTTGGACTGGCGATAGTTGCATTCTGTTGCACCGCAGTTAATGTGATCACCGGCAGGCGGCCATCGGTTTTCCACGGGTCGCCATCCCCGTTTCGGCCCTCGGGTGGATCCTGAAATCCATCCTGCCAATCGATCCCGGTAACACGGTCAACGCGTTGAAGATCGGAAATCAGACCATCGCGCTCGGCGTCGACATCCGGTGCAATGTGATGCGTTATCCTTCCTGTTGTGTGACTGAACCCTACGCTCCGGTCAAACGTGATCGCACCAAGCCAGTAAGGCTTCCCTGAGGCACTTGGCGCAGAAACCTGCCAGAACCGCACGTGATGGCGTTGGCGGGCGTCGTTTCCCACCGGCTTTTCAAATGCGAGATCCTCCCGGCGATTAAAGAGGAAAAGATTACTGACTGGCGCATCCTCATACGGACGATGAAAAATGGTGCTCTCTGCGATGCGCAAACTGCTCCGCAGTGTGATGGGGTCCGCCGGATACCACCCTGCCGCGAGCAATGCTCCAACAAGCTCAGTTTCGTTTCCGATGAAAGAAAGATTCACCGGGTCTCCCGGATTGCCAGCCCCGGTCCGAGTAAACCGCGGTCCGTTCGTTACCACCGGATGGCGCGACCAGTGAAACTTCCACCAATCAGGCACCAGGAAATATGCTGCCAGCACCCAGACCAGTAGAACCCCGAGAAACGCCAACGCCAGTTTGGAAGCCAATCCGTCGAATTTGCGCACAAACGAACCCACAGTACTTTTCACCAACAAACGGACAGAGAACCCGACACCCAAAAATCAATATAAATGGAACCGTCAAAAACGAAACACGGACAATTCAGTTGGAATGAACTGGTGACCACCGATCCACTGCGGCAACGAAGTTTTATAGCCAGCTATTCGGTTGGAAGGCTCAAGAGTGGCCGATGCCAAATTTCACGTACACCGTTGTCTCCGCGACCGACGCCGAGTTCGGACAGGGTGGCATCATGCCAATCCCACCTAACGCCCAGGGTATGCCGCCAGCCTGGTTCAGTTACGTGACTGTCGATGATGTCGACGCCACGGCGAAACAGGCAGAACAGCTAGGCGGTAATATCATGTGTCCGCCGCAAGACATCCCAAAGGTAGGGCGCTTCGCTATAATCATCGATCCACAGGGAGCCGCTATCGCGGTAATCACTTACGTAAAAGAATAATAGTAGACTGACTCGAAAAATGCTGCGGAAAGCAATGCCTTTCCGCAGCGTAAAAAAAGCTTAAATGCGCAAGTACTGCATTTGATTCAGAACGACCCTGGGCGTATCTATTCAGGCAGTTATGGAAGTCCTTCAGACTCTGTCCCTTGCTCTGGGGCTCGCTGCACTTTCCGGGTACAGTTTGTACCTGACCGTCTTCGCCTCCGGGCTCGCCATCCATTGCGGATGGATTCATTTGGCACCGCAGTACGATTCGCTCGCTGTCCTGGGCGATCCGACTGTTCTCGTTGTTTCGGGGCTCCTGTTCGCGATCGAATTTTTCGCGGATAAAATTCCCTGGGTCGATTCAATTTCGGATGCGGTTCACACGTTTATCCGCCCGATCGGCGGCGCTTTTCTTGCCACCCGGGCGCTCGGGCACACCGAACCCGTTTTTGAAGTGATTATGGCCCTTCTAGGCGGCGCGATGAGCTTTACGTCGCACAGTTTAAAGGCTGGCACACGCCTTGTGGTCAACAGTTCTCCGGAACCATTTTCGAACATCGCCGTCAGTACCGCTGAGAATGTGATGGTCGTCGGCGGGGTCGCTCTGATCTGGCAACATCCAATCGCGGTATTCTCATTTCTCTCGCTCGTTTTCGCCATCACGATCTACTTCATGCCCAAGCTTTGGAGATCGATCTCGACGAATCTCTGGTTCATTTCGAGGAAGTTGAATCAACTTCCTGTCAGCGATGGACCGGAGAAACTTCCGGCAAACCTGCCGTCGGTGTACGACGCTTCGTTCCGGCGCCTCACCGGCGCTTCCGGCACAGTGGATTGGGCCGTCCCTTGCGTCTCGGGGAAAGGCAAGTTTCTGGAACCGAACCGTTTTGGATACCTGGTGGCCACCGTGGAAGAGCCCGCCAAGGTCTACTTCGTCACCAAGGGAAGCCTCTTCGGCGGCGCATCCAAAATGCTGGAGATCGAACAGTTCAAAGCGTCGCTCGACCGCCGGTTACTGTGCGAGGAACTGCGCCTGAACACCGTCGCAAAAAATCGTCACTATAGCTTCAAGTTCGATCGGAGCCGGGCCGCACTGGCCACGAAAGTTGCCGCAGCACTGGAATCCCGGGTCGATCAAGTCCGGCCGCTCGCCTTAACTTGAGCCATTCAATTCGACAGTGATCCGGCCCATCGACCCGGATCACTGCGAATAGGCGCTTTGTTACCGGTATTTTCCAACTCGTAACTTCTGACAAGTTTTTCAACTTGTGAGCAGTTTAGGCTAAGCCAATCCGTTGTCTTTCAGAATCTGTTGAGCGTTGGAGCTATCGATGCGCATCGTTGGGAGCGTGATTTTCTTTTCCACTGTCTCGCCGTTCATAATCTTCAACCCCTGGCGCACGCCCTCCGCCCCGGGAGTGGCATACAGGAAAGTGGCAGTGAGTTGCCCCTTCGCCACCCAGGTGACTCCTTCGTCGGGTAGGCCGTCAATACCGAGAATCTTCATCTCTTTTTCCCGGCCGGCATCCTTCGCGGCAAGATAGGCGCCGTAGGCCTCAGGATCATTGTGTCCGTAGACGAGGTCGACGTGATCAAAGCTCTTCAATGCGGTGGCCATCACTTCGTAAGCCTTCTGCTGTTTCCAGTCGCAGTCCATTGGTTCAAGCAACGACTTGATCCCGGCTTCCTTGCTGACATGCGAAGCAAATCCGTCGTGTCGATCGTGAGCCGGCTGCGTCCCCATGCCGCCCCAGAGCTCAATGATATTCCCTTTTGCTTTGCCTTCGCCTCCCAGAAGTTCCACCGCATATTTGCCGGCTTCGCTGCCAATAAGGACATTGTCGCCACCGATAAACTGAGTGTACTTGTCGGTCTCGACATTGCGATCAAGGATGATCGTCGGGATCTTCGCATCGATCGCCTTCAGGATCGCTCCCGTTAAGCCGGCCGATTCCTTCGGACTGACGAGGAGGACGTCGACTCCCTGTTGAATCAGGTTTTCAACGTCGGCCACTTGTTTCTCCGTTTTATCTTGACCGTCAGTTATTATAAGCTCGAGTTCCGGATGTTTTCCGGCTTCCTTAAGCATGTCCTTGTTGAACTGCACGCGCCACGGTTCAACGGTCGTCACTTGCGAAAAGCCGAATCGATATTTCTTCGACTGGGCACGAATATAGAACGGTTTGAACACCGTTGATGCCGCTGCGGCAACAACGGTTGCTTTAATAAACGATCTCCTGTTCATAGGGGGATGGTTGTCTTTCTTCTCTGTTTGGTTGATAGCCGGCGCACCGTCGGCTCTACTGTTAGAAATTGTCAGTCAACATTCAATGCCCTCTCAGGCCTGCGGACGCGTTCCCGCCTCCTCAACGGGAGGCGAATCGAGCCGCTTCGCGGGCACCCGGCCAATCGTTGGGAAAACACTGCGAATCTGCCGCCAAAACAGGCCGACCTGCCCTTCCTGTAGCAGCACCGCCGCCAGAATAATACCTCCCTTCAGTACAAGCTGGGTATTGCTGTCGATATTGCGCAGTTGGAGAATGTTGCCCAGGAATCCGAAGATCAAAACGCCTACGAGCGTTCCAAGCATCGAGCCTCTTCCGCCCATCAGGTTTGTGCCGCCGATGACCACGGCCGCAATTGCATCCAGCTCAGCTCCTTCCCCTGCATCCGGCTTTCCCTGCCGATACTGCGCAGTGTAAAGAACCCCGGCAGTCGATGCGAGCATCCCGGAAATAGCGTAGACTGCGATCTTTAGGTGATCCACCTGGATACCGGCCAGGCGCGCTGCCTGTTCATTTCCGCCGATGGCATAAATGTATCGCCCGAACGTGCTGACTTTCAGAACGAATCCGAAGACCAGCACGGCAATCAGAAAGAAGATTCCTGGAACCGGCAAAATCTGAAAAAGCAACGCGCGAAGAACATCGAAGTCCTCCGTTGCGTTCGTTCCTGAATAGACCGGATGCACGGCGGTATTCGATCCTCCCAGCAATCGCGCAATTCCGAGAATGGCGACCATCATTGCGAGCGTCACGATGAACGGCTGCATTCTGCCTTTAGTAATAAACAGCCCGTTGATCGCTCCGAACGTGAGCCCTACCGCGGGCACAGCGATCAACACACCAAGGACCCCGAATTTTGGACCGATCTGCGCAACCGTCCACAGGATGGAGGCTACCGCCAAAATCGCTCCCAGACCGATGCCGATCCATCGTGCAGCAGGACTCGCCTTCTCAACGGACTTGGCCGCACCTTTCGTGGCGTGAATCGCGATGAGCGGCACGAGATAGGCACATAAAAAAAATGAGACCAACGCGAGGACCGGGATCGCCAGCATCGATGCATTCGTCCAACCCTGTTGTGTGAGCAGCATCGCACAGACAACCGACCCCAGCGCCATCATCGATCCGACGGAAAGATCGATGCCTCCTGTCAAAATCACGAGGGTCATTCCGACCGCGATGATCCCGTTGTTGGAGACTTGGCGAAGAACGTCTGACTGGTTGCCGGGTTCCAGAAAAATGTTTAGTCCCTTTCGGTTAACCGGCGAAGAAACGATCCCGACCAGGTACAGAACCGCCAGGCCCCAGAAGAGCTTCGTCTGCAGCAGAAATTTTCCGATAGATTGTGCGGCACGTTTCATCTGGCTATCGAGAGCTCGCCGAATTCGGGTTGGATTGTTCCGCCGGGCGAAGCGTATTCGAGAATTGATTCGTGCGAAAACTGCTCCCGGGCCAATAGAGCAGTCGGACGGCCTTCGCGAAGGACAAGGATGCGATCGCTGAGCAGAGTCAACTCCGGCATCTCGGAAGAGACAAAGACGATCGCTAGCCCTTCTTCAGCAAGTGTCCCAATCAAACGATATATTTCCGCCTTTGCGCCCACATCGATCCCGCGGGTCGGTTCGTCGAGGAGCAGGACGCGTGGCTTGGTCCAGAGCCACTTGCCGATAACGAGCTTTTGCTGGTTTCCTCCACTAAGCGTCCCCGCAGGCTGTTTTGGCCCGCTGGCTTGGATTCCAAGGCGGGCGATTGTCTGCTCGGCGAGCTTTAATTCTTCGGCATCGGACACCAGCCCAAACGCAGCAATCGTTCGGAGCACCGGCAGTTCCACGTTCCGATCGATTCCAGAGCCAAGCACCAATCCGTCCCGTTTACGATCCTCGGTCACCAGCGCGATGCCTGCTGCCTTTGCATCCACGGGATTCAAGAGCCGCACCTTTTTTCCTTTAATTCTAACTTCCCCTCCGGAAGTGCCGTTATGCAGCCCGAAAATGATCTCGAGCGTTTCGGTCCGACCGGCTCCAAGCAATCCCGCAATGCCCAACACCTCGCCGGCCGCAACCCCAAAACTGACATTCTCTACGAGCATTGGACGAGCGAGCGTTGGCGCCGGATTTTCCAGCCAGAGGTTGGATACCTCCAACACAGGTTTGCGCGTAGCCGTATCCGATTTGCCGGTCGCGAAGACTTCCTGCAGCTCGCGCCCGACCATCATCCGAATGATGTCGCGGCGGTTTGCTCTCTCTTTCGACATGCTTCCAATACGCTGCCCATCTCGCAACACCGTGACTCTATCGCCAAGCGCTAAAACTTCCTCCATCCGATGCGAGATATAGACGATTGCCACTCCCTCTTTCGCCAACCGGCGAATCACGTGGAACAAGCGTTCTGTCTCGTTGATGGACAAAGCCGAGGTCGGCTCATCCATGATCAGGATCCGTGTGTTGGAGACCAGCGCCTTCGCGATCTCGACTAATTGTTGCTCGCCGACGCGAAGCTTTGCAACCGGCTGATCTATCCGGCCGTGAAAATCGAGAGGCTGCAATACTTCGCGAGCTGAGCGGATCTGCTGCTCCCGGTTCACGAAAAACAGGGATCGAACTTTTTCCTGACCGAGAAAGATGTTCTCGTCGACGGCGAGCTCCGGCACCAGGCTCAACTCCTGTTGAATCATCGCGATTCCCGCTGTCATCGCATCGCGCGGTGTGGCCATTCGGTAACCCTTACCGGCAACAAAGATATCGCCGTCGTAAGGGTCGATCAGACCGGCAGCAATTTTCATCAACGTCGATTTGCCGGCCCCATTTTCGCCCATCAGCGCATGGATTTCCCCTGCACGGAGATCAAAATCGACCTTTCGCAGGACCTGAGTGGGCCCGAAACTCTTCGAGATCCCCCGCATCTGCAAAGCTGGTTGAATCGGTCGTTCGGTCTGTTCGGTTGTACCAACCATAGGAGTCGATGGGGAGCGGCAGCTGGAAGCCGGAGAAACGCGGATCGGGCGGAACACGAATTTGTCTTCCACCGAACCGGAACCTCCGCCCGCAATCGCCGCGAGCTACAAATTTGGGGGTAAATGTAAAACTTTACATCGACTTACAGATTGTGCCAATTATTGTCAAGCCTGCTCACGGTTTACCGCCCCGGCGCGCGCTTCTCCACCAATGACTCTGACCGATCTCGCCAAAGAGCTGAATCTCAGCATCGCTACGATCTCAAGAGCTCTGAGTCGCCCCGAAGACGTTGCCGCCCCCACCCGCCAACGGGTTCTTGCCGCCGTCCACCGCCATGGTTACAAGCCCAACGGAACGAGCCGCGCGTTGCGCACCCAGCAGACTAGAACCATCGGCGTGATTCTTTCCGATATCCGGAACTTTTTCTTCGCAAATGTGGTCAAAGCAATTGAAGACGAAGCCCAGGCAAACGGGTACACCCTGTTGATTTGCAACGCCGACGAAGACAGCGCGAAGGAGGAAATTGCTCTAGAACTTTTGCTGGACCGGAAAGTATCCGGCGTTATCAATTGCTCGACCGGCGCGAATCTGGATCTTCTCCGTCGCTTCCAGAGATCTGGTGCGATCCTTGTCGACCTGGATCGGGAGTCGGGATTGAAGAATGTCGACACGGTCGTTATCGATAACCGCAAAGGGGCCGAGTTCGCGGCGCGGCATCTCATCGAGATTGGGCATCGCGAGATCGGGACGATCGCCGGCCCGCAGCATCTTTCGAACGCGCGGGGGCGTTACAAAGGATTTGTGGACACACTTGAAAGATACGGGATTCACACGAAGAAGGGTTATGTTCAGTTCGGGAGTTTCCTTCAGCAATCAGGTTATCAGTGCGCGGATCGGCTGTTCGCATTGCGGCGGCGCCCGACAGGTTTGTTCGTCGCAAATGCAGAAATGGCGGCAGGCGTGATCGCTTTTC
>Ga0209656_10001312_pt1 | contig 16184 bp, 12 predicted proteins | sample BogFormECP12_OM2_FD_188239 | JGI IMG/M metagenome (GOLD analysis project Ga0209656, IMG submission 188239) | Bog forest soil microbial communities from Calvert Island, British Columbia, Canada - ECP12_OM2 (SPAdes) (version 2) | ecosystem: Environmental > Aquatic > Freshwater > Wetlands > Bog ... | reverse complement strand
TAGGATTGGCCTGAAATCGTAAGTCTGCGAGTAGTGTTCGCCCTTCACGATGCGGATTACGGACACTCTTTTGAGGTCTGCCTCCGGAGTAAACCCGCCGGCTTCCATGATGGCTTCAAGCACGGTCGCCGGTCTTTCGAATACGATTTTACCCGGTTTCTGCACTGCGCCGGAAACGACCACGGGCAGAGCCCTGGTCTCGAGTGTAACGAGCACTTCGCTGTTCTGAAGCTGCGATTTGTAGAGGTTTACCAGCTCAGCCTGCAATTCCCGCGGAGTTTTGCCGGCAGCGTGAACCTCACCCACGAGCGGAAGGCTAATTGAGCCGTCCGTGCCAATCTTCTGAGTCTGGTTCAGCTCAGGCGCCGCGGGAAACGCTATTTTTACCTCGTCCCCGGCGTTCAAGTAGCTGGGCGTTTCGGCGACCACAGGTGCTGGATGAGATTTGGTTCCCCCGCAACCGGCACAGAGAAGGAAAGCGAGAGCAAGCAGCGTCCCGGCAATCCCAAAAAGTTGAGTTCGAACTGAGTTCTTCTCTTCGTTTGCGACCAGAACCGGGAGGAGTGCCTGTCCCGCGTTTGTCCCTGTCCTAGGATTTTGAAATCTATCCATGTGTTATTCTTTGGGCCGTGACTACTCTCTTTAGGGATCACGGCGGTCGCTGTCCAGAAAAATAGCGCCCTTGTCCTGCTTTGATGAACCTCGACGCATGATTAGGGTCACTGGCAATCGGCGTGGCCGGCGTTCACCTCGTCCACAAGCCCTCGCTCTACCGGCTGATCTCGACAAGGCCAAGGGGCTTTCCGTGCGTCCAAGAACTCGAGAAGCGCCTAGGTCGGGCGCTACTTGGCCGCGAGTGCAAGGACTGTGGGGCGAACCCCTGCTCGGACCTTTTTACGGAAGTCAATGGGCCGATTCAGCCAATGCTTTGCGAGCGTTGCGAGCTAGAGCAAGCCCACGCGAAGAAATTCTAGCACTCACGCCGCGTCCCGAACCGATCGAAACAGAACCTCTTTCTCCTCTGATCGTGCAGGAGAACGCTTCATGCCGTACACCTGCTCCTTAGTCGCTTCAAGATCGGCGTCCACCATGATGTGTACCAGTTGCTCAAAACGCGTCTTCGGTTCCCAACCCAGCTGCTTCTTAGCTCTCGCTGGGTTTCCAATCAGCAGATCGACTTCCGCCGGCCTTTCATAACGCTTGTCATAGCGGACGTACTCTTTCCAGTCGAGATCGACGCAGGTGAACGCGCGTTCAACAAACTCTCTCACGGTATGCATCTCGTTCGTCGCCAAGAGATAGTCACCCGGTTCATCCTGCTGCATCATTAACCACATGCCTTCCACGTATTCGGGCGCGTAACCCCAGTCTCTTTTAGCGTCGAGGTTGCCAAGGTAAAGAAATTCGTCCAGCCCCAGCTTGATCCGAGCCACGGCGCGCGTGATTTTGCGAGTTACAAAGGTTTCGCCCCGGCGCGGGCTCTCGTGGTTAAAAAGAATTCCGTTACTGGCGTGAAGCCGATAACTTTCCCGGTAGTTGATAGTGGCCCAATGTGAAAACACCTTCGCCACGCCGTACGGGCTACGCGGCCAGAATGGCGTAGTCTCAGTTTGGGGGATCTCCTGGACTTTGCCGTACATCTCGCTGCTCGAGGCCTGGTAAAATCTAGGCTTCACGCCCGCCTCTCGAATCGCTTCCAAAATGCGAATCGTTCCAACCCCCGTAACGTCAGCGGTATACTCCGGTATATCAAAGCTGACGCGGACATGGCTTTGCGCACCCAGATTATAGATTTCGTCAGGCTGCAGCTCGTAAAGAAGTTTTACGAGCTGGACGGAATCAGCCAGGTCCCCGTAATGCAAGAACAGGTGCACCCCATGCACGTGCGGATCCTGATAGAGATGATCAATTCGTGCGGTATTAAAGGTGCTCGCTCGTCTGATGATTCCGTGGACTTCGTAACCCTTGGATAACAGCAGGTCCGCCAGGTACGAGCCATCCTGACCGGTGATTCCGGTAATCAAGGCTTTTTTCATATTTGGCAACAGCTCCTGATGATCTTTTTCACTGCACTCTTTATCCTCAAGCCGCTGCCACGAGACCGCCGGCAATTTGGACCGCGTCGGGCCATGCCGTCTGAGGTCGCCCACCGTTCTCCAGAAACCATTCGTAGGTTCGCCGGATCCCGTCTCTCAACGAAATGTGCGGTTTCCACCCTAGTTTCTGCAACCGCGTTGTGTCTAACAACTTTCGAGGTGTACCATCCGGCTGCGTCGCGTCAAAAACAAGGTTAGCGTCGAAGTCGACGACCTCCAAAATGAGCTCGGCGAGTTCACGAATCGTAACATCCTCACCACAACCAACATTAATGATTTCCGGTGAATCATAGTGCTCGATCAAGAAACGAAGCGCATCAGCAAGATCATCTGCGTGTAAAAATTCTCTCCGCGCTGTTCCGGTACCCCAAAGCACAACTTGTTTCTCATTCTTCAGCTTTGCCTCGTGCACTTTCCGGAGCAGAGCCGGTAGCACATGCGATGTCGTCAGATCAAAGTTATCGCCGGGCCCATATAGATTTGTGGGCATCGCAGATATAAAATTCGCCCCGTATTCTCGCGCGTAGGCTTGGCATAGCTTTATCCCAGCGATCTTCGCGATGGCATAGGGCTCGTTGGTCGGTTCGAGAGATCCGGTAAGAAGCGATTCCTCCGGAATCGGCTGGGGAGCAAGCTTTGGATAAATGCAGGAACTCCCAAGAAACAGCAGTTTCTTCACTCCGGACTCGAAACTGGCCGATATTAAATTGTTCTGAATCCGGAGATTCTCGAGCAAAAATTCCACCGGATAGTCGCTATTGGCTTTAATGCCTCCTACTTTTGCGGCTGCGACAATCACTGCATGGGGTCTTGTCGAAAAGAAGAATTTCCGGACATCCTCTCGGCTTCGGATGTCTAATTGTTGGCGAGTCCTGACAAGGATATTTCGGTAACCATTTTTCTCCAGATTGCGGAGAACAGCGCTACCGACCAACCCTCGGTGACCTGCGACGTAGGTGGATTCAAAAGACATTTGAGACTCTCGTAGAGGTTATTCTCGACAAAGCAAAATTATTATCAGCCGGCAAACAATCACAGGCGGTTGCGGCAGAATATCGACGGCAATTCCAGGTAATTGAGGAAATCATGCGGATCTGCGGCAACAATGCGGGCGATGGTGCTCGGTTGTTGCACCGTTCTCCGGGGCTTCGCTGAGCGAATAGCATGCAAGAGTGCCAGACATCCAATGGCGCTAAGCGAGACTCGAAGATAGTGGGCCGTTTGGGACATGTTTCCAAATACGGTTGAAACGACTCGCTATTTAGCGCCTCGGATCAAATTTCCCGTACATTCTGCCTTCGTTCCTTCAAGAAGGTCCTCGGCTGGTTTGGCCTGATCAGCTATTGACTTTACCTGTGGAACGATCCTCGTCCCATTGGCCGCGAGTTGCTCTTCCAGACTTGTGGCGTGCTGTGTCAGCTCGCGAGCCGATTCCAACAGACTATCGCCAAAATTTTGCCAGTTAAGCTTGAGCCAGTAACGCAGGTCGATGGACAGACTCGTCGTCAGGAGCCTAGTGTCGCCAGCGATTCTTACATCGATTTCATTTGTCAAGTCCAAGAGAGCGCGGGCGATGGCGTCCGCGCTTGACTGATCCCCGGACACGCTCGCGTCGATTGCGAAGAACAAACCCAACAAGCCGCTTAATCAATCATATCAACAAGGATGCGCCTGTGCCCGAGACACAACTTTTGACAATATCTCTGTTGTCCATAGGTTATTGGCTATGAGACACGCGCTGTTCTTCACCAAAATTTGCGCATGTCTGTTAGTCTTATGGGCATCAACGTTCACAGCCTCCAATTCCTGATGTTCGCGAGGAGGAAGCAACCTTTTGGTCGCGTCGCCACGATCGGAAGGCAGGGTATTCACGTACCGAAAAGCAGGCTTAAGAGATTAATGAACCTCAACAACGAAGTGGATTTTGGGCCATTCTGCGAAGAACTGCTGAAGGACCAGTTCGGAGCCGTAAAGGTGGACTCCTTCGATTTTTCCGACTTCGAGAACGCTACGCATCTCGTGGATATGAATAAGCCCCTGGCGATCGATGAGACGTACGACACGATCTTCGATGGCGGCTCTATCGAGCACATTTACAACGCTCCCCAGGCACTGGCGAACGTATCCGCGATGTGTGCGGATCAAGGACAAATTCTCCACATGCTGCCCGCGAACAATTTTTGCGGCCATGGGTTTTGGCAGTTTTCGCCCGAGCTGTTCTTTTCTCTCTACTCCGAGCCGAACGGGTACAAGGAGACGCAGGTCTTTCTCGCGGACCGGACGAACGAGAGAATTTGGTTCGAAGTGCGCAAACCGCAACCTGGCAATAGAGCCGAGGTCGTGTCCTCGGCTGCACTCTACGTCTTGGTGCGGACCAGGAAGACCGGGCGATTTTCGCACGAAACTGTTCAGCAGTCTGACTATGTATATAACTGGCAGGATCGGGAGTATGCCGGCCACAGCGGCCCCTTGGGGCCAAAGTCCTGGGGCCAACGTGTAAGAGATACAGCTGTGGAGGCTGCCAAGAGCTCCCCCGCGCTGCTGCCGGCTATTCGATTTGCCCAGAGGAATTTGCGGCGCGTGTACATGCCGACGACGTCGCTGTCCTCCGCAAACCCGCATCTGATAGAGCGCGTGACGGCAAAACTGATTTGAAGCTGGTTAATCTGCGACAAGGATCGAGTCGAAGTCCGGGGCCGCGGCATTCTGATTCGCAACGGTAATAGTATTGGTACCGGCGTTGAGCGGCAACTCGATAGTGACGGCTCCCACCTTGCTAAAATCTCTTGGATCACTACTGGTGGCCGGAAAATCAACGGTGACCGGTTTGCGTCCTTCGACCAGGATGTCCGCCGAACGTGCAATTCCAGTTAGATAGAGGAAAATTACCTTGGTCTTTCCGGACCAGCCAGCATTGACGTTTTTGAACGTCAGGCTGTTGCCGCTGCCGACGTTGGTGACACATTTTCCATCCGTGCATAAAGTCCGGGCCGCGACGGCGATTTGCGGGCCGGAGAGAACAGCCGCGTCCGCCAAATACTGATTTGTCGGTGCTGGGATGTTGATAGAATCGAAGTCGGGAGCGTAACTGCTGCCCGGGGCGGAGATTGCGATAGAGTTATTGCCGGCCTGCAAGTGGAGCGGCGTAGTGAATGTCCCGGCGGTTTGGAAAGAACCGGTCCCGGGAAAGGTCATGGTCACGGGAGTTCCGTCGTTCACACTGATCGATACCGGGCGGCTCGGGTCACCGTTGAAGTAGAGAAAGTCGATTGTGTATGTTTCCGCCATGGGAACACTGATGTTGTTGAAGATAATCGAACCACCGTTTCCGACAAGCCCGGCAACGCGTCCATCGGTGGCAGCGTTGTTGTTGGAGAAGTGAGTCCGGCCAGTCAGGGTGTTGGCCGGTGCGTCCGCGAGATATTGAGCCACCGGCGCCAGCGGGGTAACTTTTATCAGTGCCGATTGCCGGGTATTCAGAGCGAAGCTGGCACTGTTCGTGAATTTGCAGCCCCCATTCGCGCTCCGGTTGGCGACCAGATTTGTGTGGCCCCAGAGATCACGAACAATCGCGTCACCAGTGAAGCCAAAGCTGTTCCAATTCACGGTAACGTTCTGCGTAGTTGAGGCGAGGTTGGAAGCTACGATGGCGTAGGTACCGTCCGGCTGTTTGGCTCGCCAGATTTCGGGCAGGCTGCCATTAGTTTGGTCCGGGTCCACATTGAGGTAGTCGTTTATCGGCGCACCCGGGACTCCCGCTTGAGCGACAGCCAGTACCTCGTCATTCTGTAGGAGCGAATAATCGAAGTGATTGTGCTGATCGACCGGATCCGGGTCTTGCGTCAAGTCCGTTCCAAGCAGCAACTGCGTGGCGGTGATAACCCACCAACTCATTACAGTCTGGCGTTGGTCCTGGCTGAAAAAGTCCGAGATTGAAGTGCCGACGTTTGTGCCGTCGTGACTTCCGTTTCCGATTTCCAGCGAATCAAGATCGTTCCAACCACCGGCACCGCCGAACCGGGTCCATTGCGAGGCGTTGACGAAATGGTTGAAAACGTTGTGCCACGTGGTGAGCGGATAGACGCCGTCGATAGCGTTCGGCAGATAAGCCTCAACGTCACCGGTAATCCTCCAGCTGTTGGAGTAGGCTCGCCAGGTGGCGCCATACTGGAGAGCAAGAGAATTGGAGAGCGCAAGGTGGATAGAACGTCCAGACTTAATCAATGCGTAGGACCAAGACTGAACATCTGAGACATCAAAGCTACCGACGGCATCGATTTTCAGATAGTCGACGCCCCAGGAGGCGAACAGGCGGCGCCCATGAGTTGATGAATTCCTGGGCTCCAGGCTTGCTGTAGTCGATGTAGTACATGACGCTATCGCCGTAATTGTAATTTGTTTCGAATCGGGTCGTATCAGCAATGTCCTGGGCATAATATCTCGTGTATTCGATCGGTGTGTTCTGGTTGTAGGCGGCGACCGGGATACCCGGGGTAACGTAGAGCCCGAACCGCAGACCGAGGCTGTGAATGTAGTCGGCCACCGCCGCGATGCCGTGCGGGAATTTGCTCGAATCGACCACCCAACGGCCATATTTATCCACCGTCTGGCTCGGATTAAGGTACCAATAGTCATCGAGGTTAATGTACTGAAAACCGTGGGATTGCAGTTTTTTATGCAGCGCCAACGCTTGAGCTTCGATTTTAATTTCGTTGGGTTGATTGCGGATAAAGCTCCAGCTGCTCCAACCGAGCGCCGGTGTCAGTGACAGGCGGTTATTGTCGGCGAAAGCCGCACTCACGAGCGCCAGAATGAAAAAGCTGTGCGCGAGCCCGTAGATTAACTTTCTTCGCTGATTCGACCTGAAGGCCGCCGCAGAATGCGTTTTGTTCATGGAGATAAAAAAAAATAAAAAAGATTGGGGATTCGTTTCCAGCCCAAAGAACGGAATTGCAACATGACCGCCGCCCGCCATTCTGTCGATGGGAGTGTCGGTGGGGCCGCGGCTCGCTCCCCCTGGAGTGAATGCCGCTCCGGCGCAGCCAACTGGCCATTTTTGAACCGGAAAACGATGTATGCGGGTGCTACCGGGAGTTGATCGGATCGTGGATTTCGCGGGCGGGGGTTGAACGAAAGGCCAGAAACTGCAAAAAGTCACCAAAGACTTAGTCGGATTCCTCGTCCTCCTGACCCGCTCGCTTTTTGGCGACGGTACTCCGCGTAGGTTCCTTCGGCGCGTTGCTCTAGCAAAACCGACTTCTGCTCCTTTGCGATTCTGATGGCTTCGCAAAATGATGCCTCAATTTTGGTGTCCTCAGCACCCAACGCCGTGAGAAACAGACCGCGGAGCCGGTGTATCTCGGCATGCCAATTGCGCACTCCAGATCTTTCGACCATGGCTCCTGCCTCCAGGCCGAAGTGCGCGCAGCGCTACGATTTGTTCCTCAAGATGGTCGCGGTCTTGCCGATATTGCAATCAGGTACAGCGCAAATATGTCTACAGAAACAGCCAAATGATCAAGATTGGTTTCGTCATTATATCCCAGTCGTTTGCGGGTCAACTCCTTAGGCTCGGTGGACTACTACCGCTGCTGTACGACAACCTGCCAATCGTTTGTCATAACGACTTTTATCGGTGTCCGCCGGACAAAAAATTATTTCCTCCGAATGTCCGATTCATTCAACCGTCTCTGGCGACAAAGTGGGGAAGAATCTCGGCACTACATCCTGCATTGCGCTAGGCGCCTAATTACCGATGACTACTTCCATATTGCGCGCTGAACCAAACCAAAGAACCGGGATGAATAGGCCGGTACGCGTTCTTTATAGTTTTCCTCACAAACTGGGTGCTGAAAGGATATGCAAAACGGCTTGGCACCAAGTCAATGGTCTTGCCGCTGCTGGAGCAGATGTTACCGTGTTGACAGGTTCAATCTGCCGTTCACTGCCCGAGCGGGTCAAAGTGAGAACCACGCTCTCCTGGAACCCTTGGAAGAAACTTCGCATCCCATATCGGTTGCTCGGCTTCCTGCGCGCCTGCGTGCTTCATGACTGGTTGGTGGCGCGACAGCTGAGGGCGTTGGCTGACAAAATAGACCTCGTCCATGCCTGGTCGCCTGGGGCGAGGAGAACGATCGTGGAAGCGGCGCGCTTGGGGATTGTTACCGTCTTGGAGCGGCCTAACGCCCATACGCGGTTTGCATATGAAGTTGTCCAGAGGGAATGTGACCGTCTTGGGGTTACCCTGCCGCCCAATCATGACCACGCCTATAACGCGGAGGTGCTTCGCGTTGAGGAAGAAGAATATCGATTGGCCGATTGCCTCCTTTGCCCTTCCGATTTCGTCGTGAAAACCTTTCTCGACCAAGGGTTTTCTATGGGGAAGCTGGCAAGACATATTTACGGGTTCAACGAGAAAACATATTTTCCCGATCCTAAGCCGAGGGATCCACAGCGCGGACTTACGATGTTGTTTGCTGGTGTTTGCGCCGTGAGAAAGGGTTTGCACTATGCCTTGGATGCTTGGCTGCAATCGCCGGCCCGCTTGGACGGCACCTTCCTTATCGCCGGAGAGTTCTTGCCGGCGTACGCCAGGATACTATCTCCGCTGCTGGCCCATCCTAGTGTTAAGGTGCTGGGCCATCGAAACGATGTCCCGGAATTGATGCGAACGAGCGATATCATGATTCTCCCGAGCATCGAGGAAGGGTCCGCTTTGGTCTGCGGAGAGGCGATCGGAAGCGGTTGTGTGCCACTGGTTTCGGACGCCTCCAGCGGTATCTGCGGACATATGGAAAATGCGCTCGTGCACCGTGTTGGAGACGTAAAGACCCTGGCGAAACAAATTACCCTGTTACACGAAGATCGCGCACTTCTGGCGAGGTTGCGGGCTGCGGGCCTCCGTGGAGCGCACGAGATCACTTGGAGCGCAGCCGGCCAAAAATTGCTTCGCGTCTACCAGTCAGTCTGCGCGCACCGGCGTGAAGATCGGATAGGTCTACCAGTTTGAAAATCGGATTGCCGATGCAACGCAGTACGAAATCAATTACAACTTCGGTAATACACAAGGCAAAACCCTCGGCAGAAGAATCATGACAATCCGCTTACGACTTGCTCTGGTAAAGTTGGTAATTGGTTTAGCTTTGCCTGTCTTTGCCCAACAAACAAACACGGTGCCGCCCACTCGGTTGCCTTCAACTGCACTTCGGTTCTTTGGTGGAGTGACGGATCCAGGATTGTTCTCAGGACAGTACAAATTCTCGTGGCCGGATACGTTGCTTTTAACGTTACCAATAAATATGGTTACCTGTCAAGACAGCACGGCCGAGTATCAGTGTCAGACAGGAGCTAATACATTCAACGGCGTTACTGGATTAGGCCTAAAACCTATAGGTAGCATGTTGCTATATTGCAGGGCTCATAAGTGTCAATTTCTTTGGTACGGAGGATTTGCTGCATATTTTAGCGGTTCAAGTGGCCAATATGCCTGGTACGCTAATAATGCAGGATCGGGACCTAATATTGTTCGTTGGTTCACTAACTGGGTGATTGCCGTGTCAAGAGCGTATCCAGACATTCCGTACATTAATTACTGCAACGAGCCCTTACATTCGAGCAACACTAACCCTTTTCCGGCGGCCTTCGGAGGAGCTGGAAGAACAGGATACGACTGGATTATAAATATCGGTAAGATATTTAGAACATACTTTCCTAATGCGCGCCTTGGTGTAAACGACTTTCAATGCGAAAGCGTAGCAAATGACTTAAATACCGGAGATACCAAGCTGCCGCAATTTATCAATATGGTAAACGTTTTGAAAAAAGCAGATGTGATAGATTGGGCGGGATGGGAGGGGTATTCTCTTCAGAGCACTTCTTCAGCAAATTTCGCTGCCGCCATTCAAGAAATGGCAAATACTGGAGTTCCTCTTTTCCTTACTGAGTTTTCTCCGGAGGCATACTTAACCGGAGTAAGTCAAGCTACACAATTGGCTGATTGGCAAAGATTAATGGGCGTTGCTATTAACAGCGGAGAAGTGGAGGGAATCATCGGTCCTTGGACCTTTAGGAAATCCAATACCGGAGGGGTTACTGGAGATTCTTACTGGATTATAGATGATAGAGCCAACCCTTCCAGCGATACAGGAACAGATACCTTGACGTCGAAGTGGCTGAAAAGCTACATTCCGACTATTATTCCCCGGACCTGAGGTTTGGGCGCAACCTCAGGATGAGAGAGCTTCGACCAACAGCGTGGAGAACTAACCCCGTCGGACCTGCAGCGTTTTTTGCGCCTTCGCCGTGCGAATAGCATAACCCCTGAGGACCTCGAGAAGTTCGACGCCACACCTCATCCGCGAGCAACAAAGTCTTCCGTGGCGGGCTCGCCCATTGCGATCGAACAGCATTTCCGGTATTTGCAGCTGGTGAGCTTTGGGAGATGGCCTCAAGAGGCTGAAAACAAATTTCGAATTTAATATTTAATATTCATTTAACGACTCCGAATAGAGTTGGTACTAAAACCATAAACATGATCTGTCCTGACATCACGGCCCTGAGCAACGTCGAACCAGATATCTGTGTCATCGGCGCTGGGCCTGTTGGAATATCGCTGGCGCTCGAATTGTCAAAACGTGGAAAAACCGTCTTGCTGCTCGAGTCTGGCGGCACGGCGGTACGTCAGGATCTGCAGCAGCTTTCTGACGCCAGTATCGTGGACCTAAGGCAGCATCTGCCTATGGATCTCGCGGTGCAGCGACGATTGGGCGGTGCGTCTAATCTCTGGGGCGGCCGCTGCGTGCCAATGGATGCCTTGGACTTCGAGCACCGTACGAGCCTGAACCAATCCGGCTGGCCGATTACGGCCACGGACCTTGAGCCGTTTCTGCCGCCGGCCTGCGACTACCTTGGCTGCGGTGAACCGGTATTTGAGAGTTCGATCCCGACCCTCAACAACTCTCGAAGCGATTTTCGTTTCGACCGCATTGAACGTTGGAGTTGTCGACCGAATCTCCGGACAACCTATCTGAAAGAGTTACAACAAAGTCGAGGCTTAACCTTATGCCTGCTCGCTACGGCCGTAGGCTTCGAGTTCGACCCTGATGGTTCGGCGCGTCTCGTTCAGCTCCGCGGTCCTGGGAATGTTTACGCAGAAGTTAGAGCGCGGCAATTCGTGTTGGCTGCCGGAGGCCTCGAGAGCACCAGGCTACTGCTCGCGGCCCAGAAAGAGGCACCGAATCGCTTCGGCGGACCAGATGGACCGCTGGGCCGCTACTATATGGGGCACCTGGACGGCTCAGTCGCGAATATCGTCATTCATTCTCCCGCGCTCGATCAGGGTTTGGATTATTACAATGACGAGAGTGGCGTTTGTGTTCGTAGACGCTTCTGGCCAACGTCGGAGCTCCAGCGGCGTCTCGGCCTGACCAATGTGACTCTCCGGCCAGAATTCCCTCCAATTCATGATCCCAGCCATGGCAACGGCGTGCTGTCTCTTGCCTATCTCGGACTATCAATACCCCAATTAGGCCGTCTCGTGGTTGCGGAGACGGTTCGCCAGAGATACTTGGGCGACGGTGTTGTCCAACGCGCGCCCCATTGGCGCAATGTAGCACGAGACTTTCCTCACGTGGCAAGCTTCTTTTCCGATTACATTTACCGGCGGTACATCACTCACAGTCGCGCTCACAGCTTCTTTGAGCGTTGCCCTGGGCGCCGATATGCTCTTCAATATCATGCTGAGCACTTACCGAACAGAGATTCGCGAGCGACTCTGTCCGAGGAGCGCGATGCGTTTGGCCTGCGCCGACTCGCGGTCGATTTCCGCTTTACCTCGGCCGACGCAGAGCCGCTAATTCGTACCCATGAATGTTTCGCTGACTGGCTCGCCGCGACAGGACTCGGGACGCTGCATTGGTCGGTTCCGGCAGAGGAGCGATTGGACCACATCCTGAGTCAGTCAAAGGATGGCCGACATCAAATCGGTACGACTCGCATGGGACAAACTCAGAAAACCGGCGTGGTGGACAAGGATTGTCGCGTGTTCGGCGTTCCCAATCTATTCGTGGCAGGTAGTTCAATATTTTGCACCTCGGGCCAGGCTAATCCGAATTTGACAGCAGTCGCGTTGGCCATGCGCCTGGCACACAAGCTGACAACGGAGGATACCGTGAGCGAGGTTAAGGCGAATATAGCAAATTCGGCCCCTCAGGTCCGAGCCTCTTGATTTGACCGGGAACTCGGGCAGATCTGGCGTGCTGGGAACGGAAGTCTTTCAAGCGGGCAAGGAGGAAAGCGCCTTGGCATATTTAGAATTCCAAAACGACTCATCGGTAGTTGGCTGACGTTTCGTCAGGGCGACGCCCCGAGTTCAACAGAACTTCAAATAGGTAGCCGGCTGTTTCTGTAAGCAGTTCCTTGGCACGATCGCTGGAACGCCACCATGGCAAGGTTTGATAGCGCGATGGAGTCCAAGCGAAGACACCGACTTCTGTTTCGGCCCCTTCAACTTTGGCAAACACCAAGCGACTTCGCCTGGCGTGCGGTCCCCAAGTGAAAACGTTTATGGACCTCGGACTTATGACAGAGACCGAAGTTTCCGCAAGACAGCAACTGCACACTCGTAGGTGCGCTCCCGTTGGTAAGCCACCAGATGGCCGGGCCACCGAGAAATAAGAGCAGGCAACATGCACCGAGCCACGTGGGGCACCAAAGAGAACGCCGCCCAAAAAAACGAAGTCGCCTGTACGAATGTAACCCATCCCCTGTCATCGTCTTCCTCGAAACTCCGCGAACAGATTACGCCTTCCACACCTTATCGCAGAAGACCCGTTCGTTTGTACATTTTGAGGTCTATATCTGTCATGTTAGGTTGACTCGTCATGCGCCTTCTGCATCTGACGGAGTTTCCGTGGCCGGCGACGAGTGGAGCCCTGGTGCGCACGCTGTCGCAGCTGCGAATCATCGCTTCTCTCCCCGAGATCGAATCGGTCACGCTGCTCTCCATCACCGAGAAGAACGTGTCCGCGGCTGACATCCGCGCGCTCGAGGGCTCAGTTGAAAAGCTGAGGGTGTTGCCGCCGATCTTCCATCCCATCCACCTCTTCGACCACAAGCGCTACGTGCCCCGCGTGGCCGCGCTCCGATTGCTCGGCGTTCCGTATCTGGCCGGGAAGTGGGAGTCGAGGAAGTTCCGTCGGGCGCTCCGTCGAGAGCTTGTCGCCGCTCAGGTCGACGTCGTCTACATCGATCACCTCGGGATGGGACACTACCTGCCCGACATCAAGGCCGAGCGCCCGTTCTGCCGTACGGTGCTAGAAGAACACAACGTCGAGAGCGACTTTTTCAAGCAGTTCGCAGCGGAGAAGACCGGCCCGAAGAAGATCGTCGCGAAGGCGGAGTATGCCGCTGCGAGGAAGTTCGAGGAGCGCACGTTGCGCGAGGTCGTCGCGGTTGTCGCGATCTCGAGCGAGGACGCCAAGCAAATCAAGGCGCTTGCCGGTGTAAGCGCGCACGTCGTGCCCGTTGTGATGGCCTTCGAGCGGAAGATGCGACCGCATCCGGGCAGGCCGCACTTCTGTTACGTCGGGAACCTTCGCTGGAGACCCAACGTGCTCGGCCTCGACTGGTTCTGCCAGAAGGTCTGGCCGCTCGTCCGCAAGCGCGTGCCCGACGCGACCTTCGAGATCGCCGGCGTAGGGCTCAAGCCCGATGCCTCGCGCCGTCTGCCCGTCCCCGACCCGTGGAAGGGGCCCGGCATCGAGACCGTCGGCTTTCTCGAGGACCTCGAGCCCCTCTACGGGCGCTCGCTCGGGATGCTCGCCCCGATCACCGGCGGCTCCGGCGTGCGGCTCAAGCTGCTCGAAGGCTTCCGCGCGGGCATGCCTGTCGTAACGACCTTCGATGGAGCGTTTGGTCTTCCTCTCGAGGACGGCAAGGAGGCGCTCATCTCGTCGGACCCGGAAGGCTTCGCCGAGCGCGTCGAGCGTCTGGTGAAGGACGACGCGTTGCGGGAGCGCCTCCGTGAGGGCGGCTACTCATACCTCGAGAAGCACCACTCGCTGCCGATTGCGCAGCGCGTGATGAAGGCGGCGCTCGGGATCCCGTGAGCGCGACGACGCTTCTGGCTGGGTTAGTAAGACGCGTACGGTCACAGTGACGTTGACCGCGAGGATTAGTTTAAGGAACCCGCCGACGACGCTCTGTCCTTACCCAAGTCGTGTTTGCCCGCGAGCTCCGTATCAAATGCGGAATCTGCAGGAGCTTCCAAAGTATGTAGCCAGGCGACGCCAGCAAGGCCATTACATCACGCCAGTCTCCGCCGCTCGTAACGATCGCTACAGCGAGATGCACCAGCACAATAAGCAGACCGCCAAAGCCCGCCAAACGTGCAGGTGTCCATGGCGCAAACGCGGCAAGGGCCAATAGCAAAACGTGGAAGCCGAGCGGCAATAGCAGCAAGTCCATCAAGGGTTCGAGTGAGCGAAGCCTTCCGCTAAGCACATCATCAAGCAACACCAGCGACTGTTCGCGCGCCATTCGAAACTTTCCACCTTCCCATCTCGCGCGCTGCGTAGCGACACCCTTTCCGGTGGTCGGTATTTCTGCCAACACGGTCGCCGCGTCGACGAAGAACACGCGTTTTCCCGAACGGACCAGCGATAGGTGGTACTCGCTATCTTCGACCACCGAAGAGGCTCGGTAAGGAACTGTTTGCAACGTCTCGCGCCTGATCCCGAATCCGTTGCCATAGATCCCGCACGACAATCCCAAGCGATCACGTCCCTTGGCTCGCAAGACGTTAAAGGCCCGATAAGCGACGCTCATCAGTCGTGTGCGTATGGATTCTGAAGGGTTCTTGACGAGATAACGGCACTGTACGGCATCGGCACCCGAGCGCAGAAGCTCCCCAGCTTCCAGAAAGAAATTGTTCGAGACCTCAGAATCGGCATCGACAATCAGGAACGCGTCGAAACCCTCCGAAAGGAGCGTCTTGAATGCGAAATCGAGCGCGTAGCCTTTTCCGCGGAGATTAGGGTCCTGCCTCACTAGGACACGGGCGCCGGCCATCTCTGCGACATCCCCCGTCCGGTCCTCGCAATTGTCTGCAACTACGACGATCTGGATTTCAAAATCCCCACGACTGGCTCGCTGGAGGCTCTGCACGCAGTCCTGAATGGTTACTTGTTCATTGTGGGCGGGAACCAGTGCTGCCAATCTGAAGCGGCCCGTAGAATGTTGGGCCAGCAGCTTCGACCTTTTCGGCAGCACGGCGCCCAGGGTCAGCATGAACAACTCCACCGTGCCTGGCAGCGACACTATGGCGGCCATAATCCCCGAAGTGGTCCACACCTGCGCCAGCCACTGGATTGCAAGGTTCATACTAATTGCCCGGCCCGTACCTATCCAAATAGGGACAGGCCCCGCCTTTGCGGTTGACGCACCTGACGACGCTCAGCCCGTTAGCCCGGTAGCAGTCTGGCGCAAGCTGTAACGTCCTGTGTAGCGATTCATCACCTTGCGGGTCCCAACGTTTCATAAATTAGCTCCGGCGAGCGCCTCGTAATCTGCACGCGATCGAACGCGATGGCAAGGCGGGGCGGACGCAACCTCAGATTCTGGCAGAGACTTTCGCCTCCGAGGCACTCTTGCTCGATATACGCGCGCGCCGGCTTTGGACACCAAGTTTATTTTGCGAACAATGAGTTTGATGTTTCACGATCCCGTAGCGTATTGAACACACATTTGGGGGATCAACATGCGTCTCGCGGTATTGTCAAACCACCTTCTCAACCCATGGATTAGCCCGTTATGCCGATTCTGACGGGAATTTTGTTCTCGTTGTTTCAGGCAGCTTTGAGGCCAACCGCACCAAGAAGCATATCGAGATCGTCTACGATCTTTTGATAGAGGCGATCCAACTGGGTTCGCTTGTGATGCTGGAGTTTGGAGTCGGCCCGGTGGGGCTGAAGTAACCCGGCAGCGAGCGGTGAGTAAATGCGTTCGAAGAGTTTGAGAAACACCAGACAAATGGAGTAGCCCTGTGGACAGAGCCGATAGCGGCGCGATTTGGGGAGTTTCTCGACCAAC
>Ga0209656_10001311_pt1 | contig 16184 bp, 12 predicted proteins | sample BogFormECP12_OM2_FD_188239 | JGI IMG/M metagenome (GOLD analysis project Ga0209656, IMG submission 188239) | Bog forest soil microbial communities from Calvert Island, British Columbia, Canada - ECP12_OM2 (SPAdes) (version 2) | ecosystem: Environmental > Aquatic > Freshwater > Wetlands > Bog ... | reverse complement strand
AGCAAGCAGTACGGGGTCTGGTACCTGTTCGCGTTCATCGGGCTGGCCGTCGCGTGGGACATCGGCGCCCGCCGGGCGGCCGGGCTGGGCGCCTATCTACGGGGCGCGCTGGTCCGTGACGGCAAGTGGCTTCCGGTCACGCTCGGCGTGATCCCGCTTGTCGCGTACGTCGCCACCTGGAGCGGCTGGCTCATCACCAGCACCGGGTACGACCGCGACTACGCCCAGCAGCACGGGATCACCACCCCGGTGATCTCCGCGCTGTATTCGCTGTGGGAGTACCACAAGGAGATGCTCCAGTTCGGCGTCGGGCTGAGCAAGACCCACCCGTACATGTCCCAGCCATGGGGATGGCTGGTGATCAGCCGGCCGGTGGCCTTCTTCTACCAGTGCTACACGGGTCCCGCGAACTACCACGTCTGCCCGGCCGGCTACACCGGGCCTGAGTGGTCTCAGGAAGTACTGGCGATAGGGAACCCCGCCATCTGGTGGGCGGGCATCCCCGCGATGCTGTTCTGCCTGGCCTGGTGGCTGACGCGACGGGACTGGCGGGCCGGCGCGGCGATTCTCGGGGTCGCCGCCGGATGGCTGACCTGGCTGCCTTTCGTCTCGCGCACCAAGTTCTACTACTACGCGCTCGAGTTCGAGCCGTTCATGATCTTGTGCATCGTGCTGTGCCTGGGCCTGATCATCGGCCCGGTCACCGCGAGCCTGCTACGGCGCGCGATCGGCTCGGCACTGGCTGGCACCTATGTCCTTGCCGTTATCGTGTTGTTCTGGTATTTTTACCCGATCCTCGCTGGGAAGATCATTCCGTACTCGTCATGGCTGTCCCACATGTGGTACCACGGCTGGATCTAGTCACCGCGACGAAGCGCCCCGGTCCCAGAGCGGTCTCATAGCGAGTTTTCAGCCTGCTCGCAATGTCGCGACATATCTTAAGGTGATTTAGATCACAGAGTGGACTGTCGGAGCTATTCCGTGCGTCTATATGAGTAGGGACTGACCAACCGCGGAGCCAAGCATGAGCCCGAACGAAGATCTTGACGGTAGCGTCACAGACGACGCGCCGGGGCCGGCGGATGAGTACGCCGAGCCGGTGCCCGGGTATGCCGCCACATCAGCTGCCGAGAGCCGCGCGCGGTTCGAGCGCGACGTCGTACCGCAGCTGAGCCAGCTGTACCCAGCGGCGCTGCGAATGACGCGCAACCCCACCGACGCCGAGGACCTGGTCCAGGAGACGTCCGTCAAGGCCTACGCCGCGTTCCATCAATTCCGGCCGGGCACCAACCTGCGAGCCTGGCTGAACCGGATCCTCACCACGACGTTCATCAACGTCTACCGCAAGCGGCGGCGGGAACCGCAGCAGGCGCTGGGCGGCGACCTGCAAGAGTGGCAGATGTCCGCCGACCGGCTCGCACCGCCGGTTCCCTCGGCGGAGGCCGAGGCGCTCGACCACACCACCGACTCCGACCTGCTGCGCGCGCTTCGCGGCCTGCCGAACGAGTTCCGCACCGCGGTCTACCTCGCCGACATCGAGGGGTACCCCTACCGGGAGATCGCCGAGATCATGGGGACGCCGGTGGGGACGGTCATGTCCCGGCTGCACCGCGGCCGCCGCAAGATCCGCGAGCAGCTGATCGCGGGCGGCAGCCTGCCGCCGACGGCCGCCGAGACGCCCGGCGCCTAACGACGCCCGGTGCCTAGCGCGGTCAGGCCTGCCAGCCGAGAGCGACCGGGTCGAAGACGCGCTCGACGTAAATCTGGTGCCAGAGGGAGAACACCACGAGCGCCCAGAGCTGCCGCCACGACACGTCGGGATCTCCGGCCCGGAACCTGCGCAGCACATCGAGTACCGCGCGCTTGTCGAGCCACTCTTCGGTCCTCGCCTCACGGATGACCTGCTCGGCGTAGCCGGAAAGCTCGCCGCGGAACCAGTGCCCGATCGGGACCGGGAACCCCAGTTTCCTGCGCTCGGTGGCCAGTTGCGGCAAGACACCGCCCATGGCCTCCCTGAGCGCGAACTTGGTGGTGCCCGCCGCGGTTTTCTCCGCTCTGGCCAGCCGGCTGGCCACCGTCATGACCTCGCGGTCGAGGAACGGGGTCCGGAGTTCGAGCCCGTGCGCCATCGCCGCGCGGTCGGCCTTGACCAGGATGTCGCCAGGCAGCCATGTGTTCAGGTCTACGAACTGCATCGTGGCCACGTCGTCGAGCCCGGCCTCGGCGGCCTGGTCGAACAGCGGATAGGTCACGTCGTACGCGGTGCCGCCGCCGTACCTGGTGAGGATGTCGACCTCTTCACTGGCGAAGACGCTGGCATTGCCGATGTAGCGGCCGCGCAACGGTACCGCGATCCGCTGCAACAGCCCCTTGCCGCGCTGCCCTGGCGGTATCCGCGCGGCCATCGCGCCCGCTGAGGACCGGCCCCAGGTCGGCAGCCTGGTGGCGGCCCGCACCACATTGGGCTGGTAGTACACCCCGTATCCGCCGAAGAGCTCGTCGGCTCCCTCGCCGGACAGCACCACCTTGACGTGGCGGCGCGCTTCCCGGGCGATGAACCACAAGGGGATCGCTGCCGCGTCCGCCATCGGGTCGTCCAGGTGCCAGATGATCTGCGGCAACCGGGCGGTGAACTCCGTCGGCGTGATCACATACGGCATGGACTTGAGCCCAAGCGCCGCCGCGGTCTCTTGCGCCTCTTCGATCTCGCTGTAACCGGTCCGCGCGAAGCCGGCAGTGAACGTCAGCATGCCGGGCCGGGTCTCCGCGGCAAGCGCGCAGATCGCCGCGGAGTCCACGCCGCCGGACAGGAAGGCTCCCACCGGCACATCGCTGCGCAGGTGGGCGGTGACCGAATCGCGCAGCGCGACGAGGATCCGCTCCGGGGTTTCCGGAGAGGGTGATCTCGCCGGGCGCAGTATCGGTCGCCAGTAGCGGAACACGTCAACCGGACCACCCGGCCTAACCGTCAGGAAATGCCCAGGCGGCAGCGACCTTACCGGGGGGGTCATCGTCGCCGGGGCGGGCACGTACTGAAAGGACAAGTACCTGCGCAGCGCGTCCGGATCGATCACCGAGACCTCACCCGGGCCCGCCAGCGCCTTGCGTTCGGAAGCGAACCTCAGCTGCCTGCCGCCCTCGGCAAGCGCGTAGTACAGGGGCTTGACGCCGAATGGATCGCGTGCGCAGAAGAGTTCCTTGTTCCGGCTATCCCAGATGGCGAAGGCGTACATGCCGCGCAGCCTGCGAAGCGCGTCCTTGCCCTCCACGGCGTACGTCTCGAGCAGCACCTCGGAGTCTGACCCGGCGCGCAGCTGCATTCCGCGCGCCCGCAAGCGCTGGGCTAGCTCGGCGTAGTTGTATATCTCACCGTTGTAGACCATCCAGAACCGGCCGTCAGCCGACCGCATGGGCTGATGGCCGCCGGTCGAGGTATCAATAACCGATAGGCGCCTGGCGGCGAGCGCGATGGCACCGTCCGAGAACACGCCCTCGTCGTCCGGCCCCCTGTGCGCCATCCGCCTCGCGGCACGGACGGCCCAGTCCGCGTCTGGCCTGGTCTCCTCCGCTAGCGCGAGGCATCCCGCGATCCCCGACATATGCCCCTACTACAGCCGACTCACTTGGGCTGGAACCGGATACCGCCGTCGAAGCGCACGACCTCCGCGTTCATGTAGTCGTTTTCCACCAGTACGCGCACCAGGTGCCCGAACTCCTCCGGCCGCCCGAGCCGCTTGGGGAACACCACAGGCGCCGCCAGCCTGGCGAGGAACTCTTCGGCATCCCTGCCCGTGCCGGCGATGCTCTTGTAGATGGGGGTGTGCATCACGCCGGGGCAGATCGTGTTCACCCGGACCCCGATGACCGACAGGTCGCGCGCCGCGGGCACCGTCATCCCGATGATCCCGCCCTTCGACGCGGAGTAGGCGAGCTGCCCGGTCTGACCCTCGATTCCCGCGATCGACGACGTGTTGACGATCACGCCACGCTGCCCGTCCGAGTCCGCCGGGTCGGTCTGGGCTATCGCGGCCGCCGCCAGGCGCATCAGGTTGAAGGTACCGGTCAGGTTGACCGCGATGACCTTCTGGAAGCTGGCCAGCCCATGCGGCTTGCCGTCCCGGCTGACCGTCCGCTCGGCCCACCCGATCCCCGCGCAGCTAACTGCCACCCGCAGCGGCCGCCCCGCGGTCGCGGCAGCCGAAACCGCCTCCCGCACCGACTCTTCGTCCGTCACGTCTGTCTTGGCGAACTGCCCGCCGATATCGGCGGCGACCTCTTTGCCCCGCTCCTCGTTGACATCGGCGACTACCACATGCGCCCCGGCTTGGGCCAGTGCTCGTGCGGTGGCCTCGCCAAGCCCGCTCGCGGCACCAGTGACGATCGCGGAAGTTCCGTTCAGCTCCATGGCCCGGACTCTACCCTCCCGCTCGCCTCCGGGCGCTGCCTTCCCGCTCGGCCCTTCGGGCCGCGGGTTGGCGGCCCTTGGGGCGCAGGGGGCTTCCTTTACGGCGGTTAGCCGGCGGCGAGACGGAGTTCGTCTGGCCAGGTGCCCGGAAGGGCGGTTGCCTCGGAGGGATAGGGGTCGGGCTCGAAGGGGAACCTGTCGGCGAACACCGGCTCCAGGTCGGTGAGCCAGGTCGCGCGCGGGTCGAAGCGCGCGAAGAACGGGCGGCCTACCAGGTCCGGATCGCGCGCCTGGAGCATCCGCAGCACGAAGACGCGCAGGCCGGCCACGTCGGCTACGCCGTCGACGCATACTTTGCCTGGCGTGGCCGACATGGACGGGCCGCGGACCGAACGGCCCAGTCCCGAGACGCCGGCGTACGCGTCACGGAAGATCTCGTGCGCTCGCGCCAGCGGCACCGCGAAGTAGTCCTGCGGCCCGGTGTCCCGCTCGACGAACATGTAATAGGGGACCATGCCCGCGCGCACCTGGGTCCGCCACATGGCGCGCCATGTGGCGGCGTCATCGTTGACCGACCGGATGAGCGGCGCCTGCGTGCGGATTACCGCACCGGTGTCCCGGACGCGCCGGATCGCCTCGGCGGCGACGGACGGCTCGAGTTCACGGGGATGTGAGCAGTGCGCCATCAGGGCCAGCGTGCGACCCGACCCGACCACCTCTTCGAACAGCCGGAGCGTGGCGTCCGCGTCCGGGTCCGTGACGTAGCGCTGCGGCCAGTACGCCAGGGACTTGGTCCCGATCCTGATGGACTCGACGTGGTCCAGGTCCGCGGCGAGCAGCGGCTCGATGTAACGCCGCAGCACTTCGGCACTCATGATCATCGGGTCCCCGCCGGTGATCAGGACACTGCTGACCTCACGGTGCTGCCGCAGGTATGACACCAGCGTGCCGATGTGGTCGGTGGCCATCTTCAGTTCCGGTTCGTCGACGAACTGCGCCCACCGGAAGCAGTACGCGCAGTACGCGTGGCATGTCTGACCCTGCTTCGGGAAGAACAGGACGGTCTCCGCGTACTTGTGCTGCAACCCGGACAGCGGCCTGCCATCGAGGCTGGGGGCGTTGAGCAGCAGTTGACCTGCCGGATGGGGGTTCAGCCGCATCCGGATCTCGTGCGCGGCCGCGCGTACTTGCGGTTCCGGAGCGCCCGCACTGAGCAGGTCTGCCATCCGTGCCACGTCCGTACGCGGCAGCATGTCGGGTTGCGGGAACACCAGGCGGTATATCGGGTCGTCCGGAGCCTCGTCCCAGTCGATGAGCTCATCGACCACGTAGGTATTCGTCCGGAACGGAAGCACCGTGGCCACGGCGCGGATCGCGAGCCTGTCCGCGTCGCTGAGTCCGGCGCGCAGCCCGAGCATGTCCAGGTGCCGCGCACCATAAGCTCGGAACCTGCTCGCGGCTCCCCGCGGCGCCGGCACCACCTGCTGGATGTCAGTCAACCGTTTCTCCCTCCGTCCGCCGACGGCGAGGCCGCCATGCGGAACATGCCCGGGCCATCCCGCTCCCTGCTGCCCAGAATTCTGTTATGTCACATTCCAAGTTCACTGAAGTAACCCAGAGCCGGTCCCTGTTACGTCTACGTTTCAGCACCCGGCCAAGTTCCCGTTATGCCCATCCAGTAACAAAAACAACACCCCGAGTCAACATTCACGATTATCACTACAAACCCCGGATACAACGGCCAACGCCTGTGCCCCGAATTTGTGCGACGTTTGTCCGGTTATTTCGGACAAACGTCGCACGAAAGCCTGAGCGCGCCCTGCACAGAGGTCTCGGGTGGGCTGAGAACGCCGACAGGAATGGCTCATATCGCTTAGATATGCCGTTCAGGGCGAATATCGCCTGAACAGCGCATCTAAGGACTTGCCACCCGAAATGGCCGAGCCCGGGGGCCGGCGGGTGGCCGGGGAAAAGATCCCGTTGAGATCTGCCGTGGCGATCGCGGGATGCGAGCCAAAACCACCTGGGATAATGACACCGCAAGCGTTCACGCGTGGCCGCAGTAGGGCCAGGGACAGGGAAGGCCCGGGGAAGACGTGAGCCATGTGCCACCGGGCCGCGGTGACGCCCCGGACTCGCCGGCGAAGTCCACTGCGAGTGGCGAGCAGCCGGTGGTCGCCGGCCAGCCGCTGGCCACCGAGCGTGGCGCGCAGCCAGTGATCGCGGTGGACGCGATGGGCGGCGACTACGCCCCGGACGAGATCGTCGCGGGAGCGCTCGCCGCGCAACGGGAGCACGGTGTCATCACGCTGCTCACCGGGCCGCCCGCGCGGCTGCGCCCGGTGATCGCCAAGCTCGGCGGCGGCACCGAACTGCGCGTGGTGCCCGCCGAAGACATCGTCGGGATGGGCGAGGGCGCCCTGGCCGGCTTCCGGCGCCCCCGGTCGAGCATCGCGGTCGCCTGCCAGCTAGTCAGGCGCGGCCAGGCCACGGCGGTCGTCTCCGCGGGATCGACCGGCGCGATCGTGGCGAGCGCCCGGCACCGGCTGCTGCCGGTGCCGGGCGTGCCGCGCCCGGGGCTGGCCGTCGTGCTGCCGACGCATCCCAGCCCCACCGTGCTCATCGACGCGGGTGCCACCGCCGACCCGAAACCGGAAATGCTCGTTCAGTTCGGGCAGCTCGGCGTGGCGTACGCGCAGATCGCGCTCGGCACCGCGACGCCGAAGGTCGGCCTGCTCACCATCGGCGCGGAACCCGGCAAGGGGAACATACTGACCCGCCGCGCGCACGAACTGCTCGCCGCCGAGCCCCAGGGCGGCGCGCTGCCGCTGAACTTCGCCGGGAACGTAGAAGGCGGCGACCTGATGGCGGGCGCTGTCGACGTGATCGTCACCGACGGATTCACCGGCAACGTGGCGCTGAAGACCCTTGAAGGATCGATACGGTTCGCCGCGGCCGAGCTTCGCTCCGCGCTCACCGGGACCCGCACCGCCCGGCTCGGCGCCCTGCTGCAGCGCCGTGGGCTCCGCCAGCTCAGCAGCCGCCTCGACACCGAGAGTTACGGTGGCGCCGTGCTGCTGGGGCTTGGCGGCACCGTGGTGATCGCGCACGGCGCGTCCACCGCACGCGCCGTCACCGCCGCCTGCGCGCAAGCCGCGAACCTGGCCCGCGGAGACATCACCGAGAAGATCAGGGAACGGCTCGGCGCGACGGGCGAGCGGCGCGGCACGCACTTCCTGCGCCGCGACCGCGAGCGGCAATGACGGCCGGTAATGATTCGTCATCGAGGGTTCGCCATCCCTAAGCTGTCAGCATGATCGATCCTCAGCAGGTCCTCGCCGACCGGGTGCGCGCTGCCCTCGGCGCCGCGTTCGGTGCTGATTACGCGAGCGCGGACCCGCTGATCCGGCCGTCCTCGTTCGCGGACTTCCAGTCCAACGCGGCGCTCTCGCTCGCCAAGCGGCTGGGCAAAGCGCCCCGCGACGTCGCTGGAGAGATCGTCAGCCACCTGAACGTCAGCGACATCAGCGACGCCCCCACCGTCAGCGGCCCGGGTTTCGTCAACTTCACGCTGCGTCCGGCGTGGATCGCCGAGGCCACTACGACCCTGCTCGGCGACCCGCGGCTCGGGACGCCGCTGACCGACGCGCCGCAGACCGTCATCGTCGAGTACTCCTCGCCGAACATCGCGAAGGAGATGCACGTCGGCCACCTGCGCACCACGATCGTGGGGGACTCGATCGCCCGGGTGACCGAGTTCGCCGGCCACCATGTGATCAGGGACAACCACGTCGGGGACTGGGGAACCCAGTTCGGCATGCTGATCGAGTACCTGTTCGACGTGGGCGAGGACGCTCCGGAGGCGCAGCTGCTGCGGACCGACCCGAACACCTTCTACCAGTCCGCGCGGATGAAGTTCGACTCCGACCCGGACTTCGCGAACCGGGCGCGGGAACGGGTGGTCAAGCTCCAGTCCGGCGACGATCCCGCCACCCAGCGGCTCTGGGAAGAGCTCATGGAGCTGTCGCGGGACTACCTGCGGGACACCTACCGGCTGCTGCGGGTCTCGCTGACCGACGATGACATCCGGGGCGAAAGCTTCTACAACGACATGCTGGCCGGCATCGCCGCCGACCTGGAGGCCATGGGGCTGGCCACGATCAGCGACGGCGCGCTGTGCGTGTTCCCGCCCGGCTTCACGGGCCGGGACGGCAGCCCGTTGCCGGTCATCATCCGCAAGAGCGACGGCGGCTACAACTACTCCACAACCGACCTGGCCACCATCAGGTACCGGATCGACAAGCTGAACGCGGACCGCGCGATCTACGTCGTGGGGTCGGATCAGGCGCTGCACTTCGCGATGGTCTTCGCGGTGGCGAGGCTGGCCGGCTGGCTGCCCGAGACCGCCGACTTCAGGCACGCGCAGATCGGCATGGTGCAGGGCACCGACGGCCACCGGCTGCGGACCAGGGAAGGCGACACCCCCAAGCTGAGCGACCTGCTCGCCGAGGGGATCGAGCGGGCCGGGGCGATCCTCACCGAGATCGAGGGGCTTGACCCAGCGGCGAAAGAAGAGATCGCCGAGGACGTCGGCATCGGCGCGATCAAGTACGCCGACCTGTCCACCGCGCAGGACAGCCCGTACATCTTCGACTGGGACCGGATGATCTCGTTCCGCGGGAACACCGGGCCCTACCTGCAGTACGCCACGACCCGGATCCGGTCCATCTTCCGCAGGGCCGGGATCAGCGAAACCGGCGTGCGCGGCCCGATTCAGCTGACCGAGCCAGCCGAGCGGGAGCTGGCGCTGAAGCTCCTCGGCTTCGGCGCGGTCGTCACCCTGGTCGCCGACACCGCCGAGCCGCACCGGCTGTGCGCCTATCTCTTCGAGGTGGCCAGCCTGTTCACCGCGTTCTACGAGCGGTGCCCGGTGCTCAAGGCCGACGACGACGAGACCAGGCAGTCCCGTCTCGCGCTGTGCGCCGCCACGCTGCGGGTGCTGACCGCGGGCCTCGGCCTGCTCGGCGTGCCGGTCCCCGACCGGATGTAGCCGTGCCGGCGTAGCCGGCCACAACGCACCGACGTAACAGCACCGTCATCAACCTCAGCAAGGTATGGCGTGTGCCGTCCGGAGTCACTACCGGCCGTTCTGGATAAGCGGGCTTTTCCTCCGCACCATGTGAAGCCGCGAACGTAGTGCTTACGTGAGCCTCGAACTCATACCGGGTCCACCGCTGCCACGGCAGTCTCGGAACCACGGAACCGAACGGGCGCTCGGGGCGGGCGCGGCGTCCAGTGAAGGAGGCATCGATGATTGGCCGCAACAAGCGCGGCAACCGCCAGGCCAACATGAAGGCACGTCTCGGCATCGCCACCGCGGTGCTGGTCGGCGGTAGCGCGGTAGGCGTGGCAGCGGTCGCAGCTGCCAGTCACGGCCCCAGTACGACCGCGGCTTCGTCCGCCGGGTTCACGCTTAACTTCCACCACACGATGAGCGAGCAGGCGGCGCTGTCCTCGGCGCTCAGCACCTGGGGCTCGTCGCAGCAGAAGTCGTTCAACACGCTGGCGCAGATGCAGCCGATGCGTACGTTCAGCCAGGTCATGCGCCACCACACGGAGTTCGCCGCACAGCGCGGCATCGTAGTCCTGGCGACCAAGAAGTTCCTGCTCGTCAAGTCCGCGAACGGCGCGCTGCACCTGTGGTGGCTGAACGGCGCCACGAGGTTCGCGAACGTGTCCACCACTATGACCGGCATGGCCGCCATGACCGGCAGCACCACGGCGGCCAAGGCGGCCATGGTGACGAACAACATGACGCCGGCGGCGGTGACCATGGCCGGCAGCACCACCACGGTTAACCAGATGGCCGCTCCGGTCGCGAAGCCCACCACGATCACGGTGAGCACCGGCACCGTGACCATCACGGTCACCATCACGAGCTCGACCGCCACGGTGACGCAGCCGGTGACCACGCCGACGGTCATCGCGACCCCGACCGCGACGGCCACCACCCCGACCGTGGCGCCGACCGCGACGGCCACCACCCCGACCGTGGCGCCGACCGCGACGGCCACCCCGACCGCGACGCCGACCGTGGTCGCGACACCCACCCCGACCATGACGGCCACGCAGTCGACCTTCCGGGCGAACCACGGCATCCAGCGTGGCGACCTGGTGTTCGTCGCCGGGTTCCGCGTCCACGGCTTCCTGATCGCGAAGCTGGTGCTGTTCGCGGCGCCGACCACCGTCACCCCGACCCCGACGCCGAGCGTCACCTCGACGGCCACCGTCACCCCGACGGCGATCCCGACGGGCGCCCGGCCCACCGCGAGCTCGACGTCAACGTTCACCGGGAACAAGAGCTGACCTGCGTCAGCTTCTGCTAACCAGCCCGCGGGCGGCCCAGTGCCGCCCGCGGGCACTGCCCGTTCAGGGGACCCGCGGGTACGGAGAAGACAGGCCACTTGGACACGCCACCATGGCAGATCTCAGCTATACAAGCAAGCATCGCCCGCTGCGCGCGGGCGACCTCGTGCTCGATGAGACCCGGTGGACCGTTCACCGGGCGGGGCGGCAGGTTGACCTGTCGCCCACCGAGTTCCGGCTGCTCGCCTACCTGATGCGCCACCAGGGACAGGTGCTCAGCCGGGCCCAGCTACTGGAGAACGTGTGGGGCTGGAGCCAGAGCGGTCAGTCACAGATAGTCGAGACTTACGTCAGCTACCTGCGCCGCAAGCTCGATACGCTCGGCCCGCGGCTCATCCACACCAAGCGCGGCGTCGGTTACCTGCTCCGGCCCGCCGAGGCAAGCGCTTCCGCGCCACACCGCGACGAATCGGCCAGGTTGTCGTAGTCTCGAAGATGACAACGGACGCGGACCGGCAGCGCCGGCCGTCGACACGGGAAGTGGGACAGGTGAGCGGACTCATCCTGGCGGTGCTCATCGCCGTAGGTGTCGCCTGGCTGTGGACTCGCGGGCGCAAGCGCCTGAGCCTGCCGGTCAACGGCAAGATGTGGGCAACCGTCATCATCGTCGTCGTGGTGCTCCTGTTCCTCTTCTACGGGGCCAGCCACAGTTCGCACTGAGTACGCTAACGGCGCTTGCTGTGCAGCGGCAGCTCGAACCAGACCGCCTTGCCCTCGGGCGTCGGGCGTGAGCCCCAGCGCGTGGCGAGCTGCTCCACCAGGTACAGGCCCCGGCCGCCCTCGTCCGTAGCCCTGGCGGTACGCAGTCTCGGCAGCCGCAGGTCCGGGTCGAAAACCTCCACCCATACGGCCTCGGCTCCGCGCCGGAGGCGGAGCACGAACTCGCGGGGACGGTGCGCGGGGGCCGGGTGCGCGATCGGGTTATCCCAGGCCTGCGCGGCGACGGCCGCCGCCGTGGCGGCCGCCGCCGTGGCGGGCCACGCGCTGGGCAGCGTGGCCGGCGCCGACGCGGGAATCGCCAAGGGCGGGTCGATGTCCATGTCAAACCTGCGCCCGGAAGGGCTTGGCGTCACGGAGGCGTGCAGCACCGCGTTGGTCACCACCTCGGACACGAGCAGGCACGCGAGGTCGGCCTGCTCCGGGTCCATGTCCCAGGAGGCGAACGCGGAGGCCGCGAGGCGGCGCGCTTCGGAGACCATGATGGGTTCGGCCGGGAAGGTGCGCTCGGCCGAGGCGAGGTCGTCGGGCGACGAGCGCAGCACCAGGATCGCCATGTCGTCGTCGATGGTCCCGGGCACCGCGTTCTCGGCGGCGAGGGCCAGCGCGTCCGCCACCCCGGTGCCGTGAGCGTCGGCACGCGACGGGGCGCCGGTGTCGGCCGCGCCGCCGCTCGCCGCTGCGAGGATCGCGTCGCGCAGCATGGTGACGGCCTCGGCCTCGGAGTAATGGCCGGAGCCGTCCGCCCTGGTCCGCCGGTCGGTCAGGCCGTCCGTGTACAGCACGAGCGCCGCGCCCGGCGGGAGCTTCACGGTCTGTTCCTTGTAGGTGGGCAGGCCGCGGATGCCGCGGCCCCGGACGCCGAGCAGCACGCCCTTGTGCCGGATTTCCAGCGGCCTGACCGCCCCGCCCGCGGCCAGCAGCGGCGCCGCGTGGCCGGCGTTCGCGAAGGTCAGCTCCCGCGACCACGCGTCGTAGGTCAGGTATATGCAGCTGACCGTGGGCGGGTCCCCGCCGGCCCCGGCCGGCGCGGTAGAGCGCACCCACTCGTCCAGCTTGCGCATGATGTCGGCCGGCGACTTCTCGTCCTGGGCGTAGGCCCGCAGCGCGGCGCGCAGCTGCCCCATGGTGGCCGCGGCCCGCGGCCCCCGGCCTTCCACGTCGCCGATGACCATGCCGACCCGGCCGACCGCCAGCGGGATGATGTCGTACCAGTCGCCGCCCACCTGCGTCTGGATGCCCTGGCCCTGCGTCTCAAGGGGCTTGGCGGGCACGTAGCGAAACGCCACCTCCAGGCCGTCGAGCTCGGGTGCTCGCTGCGGCAGCAGGCTCTGCTGGAAGGCCAGTGCCGTCTGCCGCTCGGCCTCGAACAGCATCGCGTTGTCGATCGCGACCGCGACCCGGCTGGCGATCGCGCTGATCAGGTCGCCGTCGGACAGGTCGTAGTGCGGGTCCGGGCGGTCGGTGATCCTCGACAGGGCGAGCGACATGACGCCGAGCAGTTCGCCGCGCGCGTACAACGGCGACGCCAGGACCGAGGTCAGCCCGGCCTGGTCGGCCGCGGACATCGACTCCTCGCTCGGCGCGGGGTAGTACCCGGCGTGCAGGTCGGGAACGACGATAGTCTCGAGCCGCGTCATGGCCTGCTGCATGAAGTGGCCCGGCGGGTACGTGATGGGCTCGCCGACGCTGGCCCAGGTGCCGGGCGGCGGCTCCCAGCCGCCGGCGTGCGTCTGCACCCGGCGGACCAGCTTGTCGCCGCTGAACAAGTCGATGAAGCAGTGATCGGCGAACTGCGGTACGAGGATCTGCGCGACCTGGCGGAGCGTGGCGTCGAGTTCCAGTGACCCGGCGAGCCGCTCGCCGATGCGCTCAAGCAGCCGGAGGCGGTCCTGCTCGCGCTGGGCGTCGCGCCGTCCCGCCTCGGTGACCAGGACGACCATGCCGTCGATGTCACCCGACGGGTGGCGCAACGGCACGGCGAGCACCTTCACGAACACCAGCGTGCCGTCGATCCGGGTACCGGTGAACGTGCCCTCCCAGGACATTCCGCTCAGCACCTGGCGGGAAAGGTCGGCCGCCTTCGGCAGGTCACCGTCCGGGATGAACCCAAGCGTGTGCAGCGGCTGTCCGGCGAGCCTCGAGGCGTCGGCGGGCAGCCGCAGCAGCCTCGCGACGTAATCGTTCACGAACAGCACGTTGCTCTGCCGGTCCGCGACGATGACACCGATTTCGGCCTGGCGCAACACTAGGTCGGCCGGAAGATACGGGTCGAAGACGCCCTCATCCCAGCGCGTCATTGTCACGCTCCGGTCACTGAACGAGATCCGTGGTTACTCCCTGGACACGAATACATGTGAGGCGACCTCGACTGGGAGGTCGGCCGGCACCACCGCGCCCGCGCCGTCCTCGCCGCATACCCGGACACCACCTTGAACCGCCCCGAGCAACACCTCGCGTCCGGGTTGTATCCCGGCCCGCTTCAGTTTAAGCATCAGAACAAGATCACTTTGAACTTGCTCCGTAATCCGCGTCACAGTAGCCCGAACGTCCCCGACAGCATCGCGAATAACGTCTGTGATCGGCTCGTCTGGCTTCGTCTCGCCGTGCGGGGACCCTTCGTCCGCGGTCAGTTCGTCGAGCCCTGGGATGAGGTTGCCGTGCGGGCAGCGGTCCGGGCGGCCGAGCAGTTCGAAAACGTGCCGCTCAACGCTCTCCGAGATCACGTGCTCCCAGCGGCACGCCTCGATGTGCACTTCTTCCCACGGCAGCTTGATGATGCTGACGAGCAGGCACTCGGCCAGCCGGTGCTTGCGCATGACCCGTGTCGCCAGCGTCCGGCCCGTGTCGCTGAGCGCGAGCTGGCGGTCGCCTGCCACGTGCAGCAAGCCGTCCCGTTCCATCCGGGCCACCGTCTGGCTGACTGTCGGGCCGGACTGGGACAGCCGCTCCGCGATCCGCGCGCGCAGCGGAACGATCCCCTCCTCCTCCAGTTCAAAGACCGTGCGGAGATACATCTCCGTCGTGTCGATAAGCCCTTGGGCAGTCACTGACCCTTACTTCCTTGTTGGCACAGACCAGCCGGCCTCCTGACAGTGATGCTACGCGCTCGCACGACCACCCTTAGGTTCTAGCTAAGGTGACAGCCGCTCGATGGTCCAGCCAGCCTCGCCGGCCCCCTCCGAGCGCCGGTACCGCAGCCGGTCATGCAGCCGGCTCGGCCGGGACTGCCAGAACTCGACCGTGTCCGGCACGATCAGGTAGCCGCCCCAGAAGTCCGGCATCGGCACCTGCGTTCCCTCGGGCCACCGGGCCGACAGCTCGGCGAACCGGGAATCCAGCTCCTCCCGCGACGCCAGCACCCTCGACTGCCGTGACGCCCAGGCGCCCACCTGCGACCAGTGCGGCCGGGAGTGGTAGTAAGGCTCGCTCTCCTCCGTCGACAACGGCCGCGCGCTGCCCTCCACGATCACCTGACGGCCCAGGCCGTACCAGGGGAACAGGGCGCAGCAACGCGGCTCTGCGGCCAGGTCGGTGCCTTTGCGGGAAGTGCGGTTCGTGTAGAAGGTGAAGCCGTCCGCGCCATGGGCCTTCAGCAGGACGGTCCGCGCGTGGAGGCGCTCCCCCGCCGTGGTGAGCACCATCGCGGTCGGCTCCGGCAATCCCGCGGCGACGGCGTCGTCGAGCCACCGCGCGAACTGCCGCATCGGGCAGGTGTCAAGCATCTCCGGTGTTAGCGCCCTGTTCATAAGTGACGATCTTTACACGCCGCCGGTCTACCGCAGCGCCAGGGCGCGGGGATTCAATGAAGCTGGCCGTAAAGGTACATACCAATTGTGCCTGCATACCGGCCAGGACCCCCTACCGGGAGGAGAAAGGCGCTGATGTCCGACTTCAAGCCAGGTCTCGAAGGCGTTGTGGCGTTCGAGACCGAGATCGCCGAACCCGACAAAGAAGGCGGGTCGCTCCGCTACCGGGGCGTGGACATCGAGGAACTCGCCGGCCACGTGTCCTACGGCCATGTGTGGGGACTGCTCGTCGACAACGCGTTCAACCCGGGGCTGCCGTCGGCCGAGCCGTATCAGCTGCCCGCGCACTCCGGCGACGTCCGGGTGGACGCGCAGAGCGCGATCGCGACGCTCGCCGCGGCCTGGGGGCTGCGCCCGCTGCTCGACATCAGCGCCGAGCAAGCGCGTGACGATCTCGCCCGGGTCTCGGTGCAGACGCTGTCGTTCGTCGCCCAGTCCGCCCGCGGCGCCGGTCTCCCCGCGATCCCGCAAAGCCGCGTCGACGAGGCGAAGACCGCCGCCGAAGCCTTCATGATCCGCTGGCGCGGCGAGCCGGACCCGCGGCACGTCAAGGCGGTGGACGCCTACTGGACTTCCGCGGCCGAACATGGCATGAACGCCTCCACGTTCACCGCACGCGTGATTGCCTCCACCGGGGCCGACGTCGCGGCCGCGGTATCCGGCGCGGTCGGGGCCCTGTCCGGCCCGCTGCACGGCGGCGCGCCGGCCCGCGTGCTGCACATGATCGAGGAAGTCGAGCACACCGGCGACGCGGAAGGCTACGTGAAGTCCGTTCTCGACCGCGGGATGCGCCTGATGGGCTTCGGGCACCGCGTGTACCGGGTCGA
>Ga0209656_10001310_pt1 | contig 16191 bp, 13 predicted proteins | sample BogFormECP12_OM2_FD_188239 | JGI IMG/M metagenome (GOLD analysis project Ga0209656, IMG submission 188239) | Bog forest soil microbial communities from Calvert Island, British Columbia, Canada - ECP12_OM2 (SPAdes) (version 2) | ecosystem: Environmental > Aquatic > Freshwater > Wetlands > Bog ... | reverse complement strand
CCGGCGGCATCATCGAAAAGATGACGCAGGCAATTATTCATCGCGGCCCGGACGAAGAGGGGTACTTTCGACGCCCTGGCCTGCGATTGGGTTCGCGGCGGCTGAGCATCGTCGGCTTGGCGGACGGGCAGCAGCCGGTCGCCAACGAAGACCGGAGCGTGTTTGTGGTGTTTAATGGAGAGTTCTTCGACTATCCTGAGAAACTCGTCGAACTGGAGGCGCGCGGGCATCGACTGGTCACGCACTGCGACACAGAAATCATCCCGCACCTTTGGGAAGATTATCAGGAAGGTATGTTCGAGCGCCTGCGCGGCCAGTTCGCGTTGGCGTTGTGGGATGAGCGCCGGAATCGTCTGGTGCTCGGGCGCGACCGCTTCGGTATCTGTCCACTCTACTGGACGCGCCAAGGCGACTGGCTCCTGTTCGCGTCAGAAATCAAAGCTCTTTTGGCTTCGGGCATGGTGCCGGCGCGACCCGATCTTCGCGGCATCGATCACATTTTTACGTTTTCCGCCCTGCCGGGACCGACGACCTGTTTCGAAGGCGTGCAACTGCTGCCTCCCGGGCACTACCTGCAAATAGAGCCGGATACCGGTCGCAGCGTCGCGGCTGCCGTCAGCGGACGTGCTTATTGGCAAATGGATTTTCCGGATCGCGGCGACGAGGACCCGGGAGGAGATCCGCACGCTCTCGTGGATCGCTTCGAGAAGATAATGCTCCAGGCTGTGGAGAAGCGGCTGCGGGCCGATGTGCCGGTGGGTGCCTATCTATCCGGTGGCGTCGATTCGAGCATGATTACCGCCCTAGCCTGCCATTTAAAGGGTCCGGCGATTAACACCTACACGATCCGCGTCGACGCTCCCGAACTCGACGAACTGGACGCGGCCAATCTCGTATCGCGGCACATTGGCACGAAACCACCGGTTGTCCAGGAGTTCGGAGCCGCGGATGTGCTCAACACCTATCCCCAGCTGATCCAAGCCGCAGAGGCGCCAGTTATCGATACGTCTTGCGCGGCCTTGCTGCAGCTGGCGCATCGCGTTCACGCTTGCGGTCAAAAAGTGGTTCTCACGGGGGAAGGGGCTGACGAGTGGTTGGTTGGTTATCCTTGGTACAAAGGTGCCAAAGTGCTGGGATTTCTCGATCTGTTGCCCGGGTTGCCACTCAGCGACCGAGCACGCCGCGGCTATCTTTGGTTCCGGCGCGTCCCACAATACCCTCCCGGGTTTCGCCGAGGTGTTGAGGAATCCGTCGGCGGTCCCAACGCCTGGATCGATGCTTACGGGCTACTCGGGCTCTCAAAGCTTCGGTTTTATGCTGAGCCCATGCGCGAAGTGCTCGAGAAATCCGATCCTTGGACTGACCTTGAAATCCCCCTGGAGCGTGCCAAGCGCTGGGACCCGCTAAATCGCGGTATCTGGGTCGCAGCACGCGTCACCCTGGCTGGACACTTGCTTCAGGCCAAAGGGGACCGCGTGTCGATGCATTCCTCAGTGGAAGTCCGCTATCCTTTCCTCGATGAGGAGGTCTTCGACTTTTTGGCAGCGTTACACCCGCACTGGAAACTCCGTGGGTTTCGAGACAAACATTTGCTGCGCCTCTTGGCCGAACGGTGGCTGCCGCCATCCGTATACCGGCGCCGTAAAGTTATCTTTCGCGCTCCCCTGGACAGTTTTCACATTGAACCAGAGCCTGCTTTTGTCTCGCAGCTCTTGAGCGAAGAATCGCTGCGCCGCACCGGCTATTTTGATATTGCGGCGGTGCACCATTGGCGGCAGGCCTTTCGCCGGATGCCGGCCGGTTCCCTCCCGCGCCTTTCTGTGGAAATGGGTCTGACGGCCGTGGTTGCGACTCAGCTCTGGCATCACTTGTATATCGGCGGCAATCTGGCAGAATTGCCGGCATCGACACGCAGGCAGACCCCCGTATGATTCAGGACCTGCCGGTGAAATGTCCATGGTTCGTGCGGCTTAACAAGAAAAAGGGGCGCAAACAAATGAAGCAGCGCGGCCGGGTCGGCGCACAATGGATGCTGACAGCGCTTTTGCTGAGCAGCTATCTCACAGGCTGCTCAGTTTTCCAGAGCCATTGGCCGCACGGCTCGCACGATCACGCGTACATTCACTACTGGCCGGCTCCTGCGGACAATAAGCAATTGCGGCTTGCGGTGAAGGATAACATCGATATGCAGGGGGTTGTCACCAGCGCCGGCTCCGAATATCTCATTAGGAATAGTCCCCCGGCATCAACGGACGCGGACTGCCTTGCGATTGCGCGCAAGCGAAACGTTCGAATCGTCGGAAAGACAAACCTCAGTGAATTCGCCGTGGCTCCTTCCGGTTTGAACGAATACTTCGGAACTCCGAAGAACCCGTTCAGCAAGCGGCGCAAACTCATCCCTGGAGGTTCGTCGAGCGGTTCGGCGGTGGCGGTCGCGAACGGAACTGCCGACGTCGCCTTCGGAACGGATACCGCAGGTTCCATCCGTGTGCCCGCGGCTTGCTGCGGCATTGTCGGTTTGAAGACGACTTTCGGCCTTATTTCCACCAAGGGTGTATTCCCGATTGAGTCGAAGCATTTGGATACAGTCGGGCCGATGGGCAAAGACGTGGCTCACGTGGTGGAAGGGATGGACCTTTTGCAGAACGGATTTGAAACACGGTACCGCGCGGCCGTTGCCGCCAAACCTTCGGCGAAGAAGATCAGAATTGGACGACTTTACCTGGACGGCACCGACCCAAAGATTGACAAAGCGATAGATGAAGCTCTTTCCCGAGCGAATTTTCAAGTCGTCAGACTGAGCCAGAAGTTCAAGACGCAGTGGGGTCAGGCCAAAACGGACGGAAATACTGTGGCGGCCGCCGGCGCGTGGATCAACGATCGAGCATACCTATCCAAGCGCGGAGTACGGCCCAGGACAATCGCAGCGATCGTCTTGGGAAGAGTCTTGTACCCCGCACGGTACCGGGCAGCGCTGGATCGGCGAGCGAAGTGGGAGCATGCTCTCGGCGAAATCTTCAAAAAAGTTGACTTCATCGCTCTGCCAACGCTGCAAGCCCTGCCCCCGGCAATTCCCTCCATCGGGAAAATAGTCCTCTTAGAAGCGCGAGTTTTGGTGATGCAGAACACAGTTCCGGTGAATTTTGCAGGAAATCCCGCGCTGGCCATCCCGATTCCGGTCGATGATAAAACCGTTCCCGTTACCAGCCTGCAGCTTGTCGGACCGCGGTTGAACGAAGCGGGACTTTTAAATGCAGGTCGTTTAATCGAGGCCGAACGTCCAGAGCTCGAGAGAAAGATCAGCGCGCCGAAATCTGCCGATGTGCGATGAGCCTGGCACAGGATGGCGCGCCGGATTCGAGTTGCCGGGCCAACTTGCGGCGTTACGTTGAAGCCTGCGAACGGCAGGGTTTCCACGTTTATCACTGCGACTGGAGGGACGCGCTCCCGCGCGATCCGGCGTTGCTTAAATGGGAAAGAGCCTCAGCTCCTATAGCGCAAGAGCGCGTTCGCAGAGGCGCCAAAGAGGAGTGTCGAGACATATGGCGGACGCGCGAGAGCGCGTCCCACCATCCCCGGATCCGTGCTTTTTTTAGAACGCTTCTTGGACAGAATTGCACGTTCATATATGTTTCCCGCAATCGGTTTGTAATGCGATGAACCCTCCTTTTTTAAAAGCGCTTCCACTTAGCGTGGTGCTGCTGTTGACGCCTATGACACTCCACGCCAAGCCCGCAGATGAACTCATTGCGGAGGGTGATGCCTCTGCTGGCAAGTTCCAGGCCGCGGACGCACTCAAATTTTATCTGCCCGCAGAGAAGCTTGAGCCGAACAATGTGCGCCTCCAGGTGCGAATATCGCGCGAATACCGGCACCTGATGAGCGACGCGACTAACCCGGAGGAAAAGCTCAGTCTCGGCAACACCGCGGTGCGCTATGCGAAGCGTGCCGTGGCTCTCGATCCGAATGACCCGGAAGCCCAGCTGGCGGTAGCGATCAGCTATGGAAAACTGCAGCCACTCGAAGGCAACCGGGAAAAGCTCGATGGCTCACGTATCATCAAGGAGGCCGCCGACAAAGTGATCAAACTCGACCCGAGGAACGATCTTGCATGGCATGTGCTTGGTCGCTGGCATGTCGCGTTCGCGGAGATCAGCGCGTTCGAGCGAGCACTGGCACAAGTCGCCTACGGGAAACTGCCGGATTCTACGTACGATGACGCCGCACGGTGCTTCGAGAAAGCGATCGAACTCAATCCCAACCGCCTGATGCATTACATCGAGCTGGGACGGGTGTATGCGAATATAGGGCGAACCAACGAAGCGCGGATTTTCATCACGAAAGGGTTGGGGATGCCGGACACGGAAAAAGATGATCCAGAGACCAAGCGTCAGGGGCAAGAGTTGCTTGCGAAACTTCCGTAGATCCTCCGAATTCGCGGCCCTCGCGACGAGCACTAATAAAGGTCAACGCGCCAGATACTTCGTGAACTAGGAGCTGCCAATGTCATTACCTGAAGGGCCAAAGGATCTGAACATCTGGCAGATGAATGATTGTCAAACGCAGGACGAAACAATTCGCTTTGGCAATACAAGAACGTTGTCAGGCAAATTCATTGGATCAGCAAGGGATGAATTAAAGTCCGGAGAACCTTTCGCGCGAAAATGGCTTAGCTCGATAAATCACAAAATAAAAATACGTACATAACGCATACTTGGAATATTATTGCCGCTGGAGATCGGCTCCGTAACCAGAGCGTAACCGAGTATGGTGTCGCACTCTGAATTCGTCCTTGCCTATCAAAACGGCCGCGTGGGATGCAGCGTCAGCGCGTTTCTGACCTTGGGGCTATTCTTGGCCGGCAAAATTCACGACAAGAGGGTTTCGATCAATCTGCTTCTCTGGTCGCTCGGGATCCTGGTGTTGATTGGGGCGTCCTTCATCGGGTTCCTGAATTTACCAGTTCTCTGGGCGCTGCTCTGCACCATCGCCATGTTGGCAATCTACACCCTCGCGTTTTTCTACTGGGTCGGAGGGCTCGTCCTGTCTGCCGCGTTAGCGAACGAAGAATTTTATGAGTTCGCCAAAGCGAAGCGCCTACTGTGGATCTACTCTGATGACGAAGAGAACCTGCCGAAACTTCAGAAGGTTGCGCCTATGCGGCGCGCTCGTCGTGCTCAACGTTGACTTCCGTATCCGGAGGCGTAGCGCCAGATTTGTTGATTGACCCTGTTTCGCGGACCCCACCTCCATCTGATCCTCGTGCTTTAGATATTCCAACCTATCGCTTCCAGTCTCCCTTATAGGTCCAGGCCGCGACGAAAAAAGGCCTTCACCCAAGCCTTCACAGATCTGAATGTGGACTCTTCGGAGGGCCTGGCTCTCCGACTGTAAGCCTGGCCGGCAAAATCGCAGGAAGCGAGCAGTTCGGCCGGTTTTGATGCTCGCTCGCCTGCCGGGAGTAAGAAAAGGTTCTCGATGCCGGTCGGTTTGCAGCAATCCACGATGCCTGCACGCCGAGTAAGACAATCGGTCAGTCCTGCTGTTTTTGTGTGAGCTAGTACTACCTAGCTCAAATTCGGCCGGCGCAGGTCAGCATCTATGAGCAGGGTTCGAAGTCCGGTTTGCGCGAGAGCCACCGCATAACCGACGCGAGACCAAGTGCGTCATGGCATGTTAGCAAAAAGCAGGGCCCGTTTTGCTTAGAGGATCTCAACTTCATTCCGAGCGGATACCGACTTCCTGGTCGGACAGATTTCACTTCTTCCGCTTTCGCGCCCGCGATTCCCGAATTCTTTGAAACAATGTGCTGAGGCAGAAGCTTCGCGGAGCAAGAGTATCGGTCTCGACCGTATTCGATCATTCCATTTAATTCACATCCTATCGCTGTGCCATGGACGCGCCCGTATCTTCCTGATGCAGGCACGAACGTTTAGATGCGTTGCGGCGATAATTATTCGAAAATGTTTTTGGTGGAATTCGAACCACGTAAAGAAATCGGAAGGCGATCCGGGTTCGTGGGTGTGCAAACAGACTGGGGTCTTCCTGGGCTGCTGAAGGTCGGCGCGAGTCAACCGCTGGCAGTCTCGCGCCGACCGGATTGGCCCCGGCCCTGTTCGCCTGGCGGGCGCGAGGTGGATGCTTCGTAAAGTGTGTGTTCGGATCTGAACCGCGAATAGCTTGTGAACAACTTGTGAATAGCTTTGGTTTCCGAGGGTGTGAGATTTAGGTAAAGTGTCGGGATTCCGAGCGGTGGCCCTGGGCCGTCAATGGATCGACAGGTCACACGATTCCGGTGGCGTTGCGAGTGCAGGAATATGCACATGGCCGCAGCTGGAACAGCGCATGCTCAGCTGTGGATAACTTCGATTTGCTTCCTGCGCCATTGCTTTGCCCAGTCCTTTGCGCAAGCTCACATTAATTTCTTCTCTTAAACTCCGTGCTCTCTGTGCCTCTGTGGTGAATTTTCTCCTCTGTGTCCTCCTCCTCTCTCTCAGCTCTCTCGCAGTATGCCAACCGCTCAACTTTTCGCAATTTTTCCGGATCTTCGAGGACGCGCTGCCTTGGTGACCGGCGCCGGCAGAGCTGTCGGAATCGGCGCAGCGATTTGCCGAGCCCTTGCAGATCAAGGCTGCAACGTGTTCTTCACGTACTATTCCGGTGGAGTTCCGCGGGATCTTCCGGAGGCATCCGAGGGGGATTACGCGGTAACGTTGCTCAGGGATCTGCGGGCACGGGGAGTTCGGAGTGAATGTCCTCGTGAATAACGCGGCACACGGGACACGGGATGGATTCGACAGTCTCGACGGGCAGGGATTGGATGCACATTATTTTGTGAATGTACGGGCCACGGCGTTGTTGTCGGTTGGGTTTGCAAAGAGATTCTCCGACGGCGCTGGAGGCCGGATCGTTAACTTAACCTCGGGGCAGGACCTGGGACCGATGCCCCGAGGATGCGGCCAGACTAGTCGTATTCCTCGCAAGCAGAGCGGGCGAATGGATAAGCGGTCAAGTGATTCACTCGCGCGGAAAATTAGACTGAACTTCGGTATTTGCTGTTGGTCGTTCTGGTTTAGTGGCCCCGGACTCGGCAGATTCTCAGAGGACGATACGTTGATACTTCGTAGTTCAAAATACGGATCGTATAGACCTGATCCTGAGGGCGGCTAGATTGCTCGATGAGTCTAAAGCTTGAGGAATACGGCTTCGTCGGAGATACGCATACTGCAGCATTGGTGGGCATCAACGGTTCGATTGACTGGATGTGTTTGCCGCGATTCGACTCGGATGCGTGTTTCGCAGCGATCCTCGGCGAAGAGAACAACGGTTGCTGGCGGGTCGCGCCCGCTGGACCGGCTCAAAAGGTGACTCATTCCTACCGTAAAGAGACGCTCATCCTGGAGACACTCTTTGAAACCGAAGAGGGAACGGTTCGTCTCATCGACTTCATGCCGCCCCGCGAATCGTGTCCGCATCTGGTGCGGATCGTCGAAGGTGTGCGACGGCAGGTGGCAATGGCGATGAAGCTGGTGGTTCGATTCGACTACGGCGTCACTGTTCCCTGGGTCAGGACGGCTGGTCGTGAATCGACCATGATCGCAGGACCGCACGGGCTTGTTTTGCGGACGGATGTGAAAACGCGGGGTGAAGATCTCTCAACGGTGGCGGAGTTCCCGGTCGGCGAAGGGGAGCGCAGATTCTTTGTCCTCTCCTGGTATCGGTCCCACGAAGCGATACCGGCCCCGATTGATCCGACAGCGGCGGAACGCGATACGGAGAATTACTGGCTCGATTGGGCATCTCATTGCGCTTGCGACGGGGAATGGCGAGATCTTGTGGTGCGCTCGCTGATCACGTTGAAGGCATTGACCTACGCCCCGACGGGTGGGATCACGGCTGCCGCCACAACCTCTATCCCGGAACAAATTGGAGGTGTGCGCAATTGGGATTACCGTTTCTGCTGGCTGCGAGATGCCACATTTACTCTCTATGCGTTGATGCGCTCCGGATTCACAGATTCAGCGTCCGCATGGGTCGATTGGCTGTTGCGCGCTGTCGCAGGCGACCCAGGACAAATGCAGATCCTATATGGCCTCGCCGGTGAACGGCAACTTACAGAGCTGGAGTTGAAACATTTGCCGGGGTACGAGAATTCCGCACCGGTGAGAATCGGGAACGCGGCATCCGAGCAGCTGCAGCTCGATGTTTACGGCGAGGTTCTTGATGCGCTTCATCTTGCGCGCACGGTTGGCGTCGAGTCCGTAGAGGATTCCTGGGCTCTGCAGCGACACCTGGTCGAATTCGTCGAGAGGAATTGGACCGAGCCGGATAACGGAATTTGGGAAATTCGCGGTCCGCGGCGGCATTTTACGCATTCCAAAGTCATGGCATGGGTTGCCATCGATCGGGCTGTCAAAGCGGTCGAAAAATTCGGACTCGAAGGGGAACTCGAACGCTGGAGAAGCGTTCGACAGGTAATCCATGAAGATGTTTGCGCGCACGGCTACAATCCGGCGAGGCAAGTTTTTACGCAGTACTATGGCTCCGATAGTTTGGATGCGAGCCTGTTGATGATGCCGCTTGTCGGATTCTTGCCGGCAACCGATGTGCGCGTAGTTCGAACCGTCGAATTGATCCAGAAAGAACTTGTGAGTGACGGTTTTGTGCTGCGGTACCATCCGATCGACTCGGCGCATGTGGATGGTCTTCCACCCGGCGAAGGTACCTTTCTGCCATGTTCATTCTGGCTGGTAGATTGCTTATGTCTAATGGGTCGCTATGCCGAAGCCCGCCAGATTTTTTGCCGGCTCGTTAACGTCTGCAGCGGTCTGGGTCTGCTTTCAGAAGAGTATGACACGGCGCGAAGGCGCCAGGTCGGTAATATTCCGCAGGCATTTTCTCATGTCGGGCTCATCAATTCTGCCAGAAATTTGTCAGCACGAGAAGGGGCCGCACATCGCACATCACCGGAGCAAACAATAGCGGAAGAAGGAGTCAGGAGTCAGGAGTCAGGAGTCAAGAGTCAGGAGTTGCAGAATGAGACGGCGCTCTTCCGGTCTGTGGATGTGATTAATCCGCCTCCATGCGAAGTAGATTTCGACTCGGCTAGCAGTCGATTGGAAGCCGGTCGCTGTTCCCGCCACGGATACTTCCATCCTGAACTCCTGCCCTGATATATGTAGGCCGAATGCTTACATAAGTTTCAGCGCCTTGGTAGTTTTATTGCCTCTCGAAGCCTCTAAGTTGGATGCATCGTTGAGGAGAAGAATTGCCGTGAACGTATTCATTGTGGAAGATGCAGCTAAAACCCGCCAGGAATTGGTAGCGATTGTGGCTAACCTTCCAGGGTTCAATGTCGTCGGACAAGCTGGCTCGGTGCAAGAGGCGATTGATGGTATCGCGAAGACGTCACCGGAAGCGTTGACTCTGGACATCTCATTGCCTGATGGCAGTGGGGTGGAAGTGCTCAAGCATATCCGAAGATGCAGCGCGGACATTCTTGTGGTTGTATTGACGACAAACCCTTATGAATCGCTGCGAATGCAGTGCCATCGTCTCGGCGCGGCGGCGGTCCTCGACAAGTTTAACGGGTTGACCCAAGCGGCCGACGTGCTGCTGGCCGGCAGGCAACGCGATCCCGAAACGTGTTAGAGCCGACCGGCCCCAATGAACGCAGGGCAATAGTTACGCACAGTATTGCTGAAGAATGGGCTTAATGCGCAGGCTCGGTTTTCGATGGTTGCGCCGATGTTGCCGGCGGGACGGTATCTACGTTATTTGGTAAGGATAATCTTCCTTTGGGCTTCCTATTTTCTTTCGGAGGCGTTTTGTCCACTTCGGGTGCGTTCTGGAGAGTTGCGTCCAAAGAGAAAACATTGACGTGGGCTTTTGTGCCCTGGCGATCTAATGGATTTGCATATTGCAGGATGATATTTATTGCAGCGTGGGCTTGGCGGTCGGAGACGATGAGGTCGAGTCTAAGGCACGGCTTCCATGGAGACTCCCCGCTGGCTTCAAATTGATAAAATCGGGCTATGTCTTCCAGACCATTCGCCTGGATCACCGTCAGTGTCCCGCCAATTCCCACTTCCGCAAGACGGAGCTTTACCCGTTCCAGCGTTTCTGGATCAATGACAGCCTCTATCTTTTTCATGCGGGGAGGGTAACGAGGGAGAAGGAGTTGGTCTGTGCATTAGTTGGCTATTGATTGCCTTCGGTTGATATCCCGGTGTACTGAAATAAGTTCAGGAGAATACCTGCAGGATATGGCTCGTTGGATTTCCGCGAGTTTTCCGAAGTGCAATGCCCGGATGGATATTCGCAAAGAAAGGTGAGCAGCTTTTCCCGTCGAGAACTAAGTGTTTCCAAAAGGAAAGGGACAAATCTCGATATGACAACGGCAAAACATGAATCAGCTAAGAAACCAGCTGTATCCATTCACAAGATATTGGTTGCTGTCGATCTGACCGAGCATTCAAAGTCGACCATAGCCTATGCCGCGCAAATAGCGAAGTGCTTCGATGCTTCCATTATGCTTGTGCACGTTTTTACACCGGAGGCGTTATACGAATTTCCGAATGAATATTCCTACGAGCTGGTCCAAAGGCAGCGTCGCGACTATGAATCACGCCTGGCTGAACTCAGCGACTTCGTGCATGACATGAATGTCAGCTGCGAATCGACGTTTCTCATGGGGGATCCTGCGGAGCGCATCGGAGCGTTAGCTCGGGAAATGGGTGTGGAACTGATAATCACAGCAAGCCATCATCCAAAGTTTCTAGCGCGTCTTTTCAATCTGGACAAAGCACCGCAAATCATGCACCGAGCTCCGTGTCCTGTTCTGGTTTACCACGAAAGGAACGCGTAAGGAGTCCTTCATGTTCGGATGGATGGAATATGTTGCTCCGGGCATTGTCGCCCATGCGGTTCTGGCGTTAAGTATTGTTGTTGCCCTCGGTCTTCTGTTGGGGGCGCTTGGATTTCGCGGAATCCACCTTGGTACAGCTGGAGTTCTCTTTGTCGGATTGATGTTGGGGCAAGCGGGACTCTCCATTAACCACGATATTCTGGAGTTCGTTCGCGATTTCGGCCTGATTTTATTCGTCTACACGGTCGGCTTGCAAGTTGGGCCGAGTTTTTTCTCGTCGCTCAAGCGACGCGGGCTTCAACTCAATGCTCTTGCACTGAGTGTCGTTATACTCGGAGCTCTAATTGTCGCCGGATACCGGCTCGTATTTCATTTCCCTTTGCCGGTCGTGGCAGGGCTTTTTTCCGGAGCGACGACGAATACTCCGAGCCTGGCTGCCGGGCAGGCGGCACTTCAAAACCTGAAAGGTTCAGGGTCGGACAGCGGCGATTATCTCGGTATGGCATACGCGGTGGCTTATCCATTTGGAGTCGTTGGGATTATCCTTACGATGTTGCTTATTCAGAGAGTCTTTCGTGTGGACGTCGAAACGGAGTCTGCGTCAATCGATCCTGCCGCGGTGACGGAGTCGGAAGCGCCTGGCTACATTGACCTCGAAGTAACAAATCCAGGGTGTGACGGTATGGCCCTTCGCGACTTACCGCTCGTGGCAAATTCGGGCGTTGTCTTTTCGCGATTGTATCGGGATGGCAAGGTGGTCGTTCCGGAGGATAAATCTGTCCTTTGCATTGGCGATTCGTTGCGTCTTGTCGGTCCCAGAGCGCGACTCTCAGACTTTGAAACGGTGTTTGGCCGGAGAAGCAGGACAGACCTGAGTCAGGTTCCGAGTGAACTCACGGTCGAGCGACTCTACGTAACGAAATCCGAAGTTCTCGGCAAAAGCCTGAAAGAGCTTAACTTCGAGCACTACTATGGCAGCGTCGGGACCCGAATCGTACGGGCTGGGGTTGAGTTTGCGGCCGGCGATCCCGTCCGTCTGCAATTTGGCGATATACTCTGTGTCGTTGGGCCAAGGGATGGCGTTGCCAAGGTTGCTGAATTGGTGGGCAACAAGGCTGGCGCACTCAACGATCCCCATGTGCTGCCAGTGTTTATCGGGATCATGCTCGGAGTGGTCCTTGGGAGTTTGCCGATTGCGTTGCCTGGGATGCCGGCACCGGTCCGATTGGGATTGGCCGGCGGACCGCTTCTGATTGCGTTGGGCGCGAGTCAGCTCGGCAGGCTCGGGCCGCTGGTGTGCTATATGTCGCCGGGTGCGAACCTGGCCCTGCGAGAGATTGGGATCGTTTTGTTTTTGGCCTGCGTCGGCCTGAAATCCGGTGGTCGATTTCTTGAAATGTTGTTTTCGCAAAGCGGGCTATCCTGGCTCGTCGCCGGCGCGGTTCTGACGCTCGTGCCGCTTTTGCTCGTAGCCCTTTTTGCGCGAGGGGTTTTGAAGATGGACTACCCGATTCTCTGTGGTATTCTCGCCGGAAGCATGACGGATCCTCCAGCGTTAGCGTTTGCCAGCAGCGTGACGAAGTCCGACAGACCCCTAATTGCGTATGCGGCGGTCTATCCACTCGTGATGATTCTGCGCGTCTGTCTAGTGCAGGTGTTGATCTTAACATTACCGACCTGATGCGGTGGCGCAGAACAATGAATGGTGAGGGCCTGTCAATTGGTGAGTAGTTTGCGGAGTCTGCTTCTCCTAAAGTTGATGCACGAGACTGGAGGCATACATGATGAGTAGGAAAGAAGTCACACAAGAAGCGCGAGGCGCAGGGGACCCAGACAGCTCAGTTCGGCCGCCTTCATTTGTGAGGCACATTCTCGCGCCGACAGACCTGAAGCTCGACGCGAAGAAGCGTGTTGATTGTGCAATTGCTTTCGCTCGTACCACCGGAGCAAGAGTGACTCTGCTTCATGTGCATGATGCAAACCTTGGCCCGGATTATGTGGTCGGTCGGAACGATTACAGCGCTGAGGATGCTTATCGAGAAAATGCAGAAAAAGCGATGCGCCAATTGCGCGCCGAATTCAAAAGGCAGGATACAGTGATCGATACCTGTTACCGAGTTGGCGTTCCTTGGGAAGAAGTTGCGATTGCCGCAGTAGAACTGGAGGCCGATCTGATCATCATTTCCACCCATAACTACAATTGGATTAATCATTTGATAAACGGCAGTGACGCCGAACGGATGGTTCGGAGCGCTCCTTGTCCGGTACTCGTTGTGCCGGAGCGTTATTAGGGCGGAAGGTCGGGGTTCGCTGGAGAGCAGACGGTGTGGGAATGGCGGCTGGTAACGAAATGACAACTACGAATCATTCGGGAAGACCGCGTGGCCAAAATTTCCGAACGGATCCAGAAAGTAAGAACGGAAATGCAAACAAGAAGTTATGAAACAATCGATGGGAACGAAGCGGCTGCGCGGGTGGCGTATCAGCTAAACGAAGTAATCGCAATATATCCTATTACGCCAGCCTCGCCGATGGGAGAGTGGGCTGATGCCTGGGCTGCGGCCGGGTTGAAGAATCTTTGGGGTACAACTCCTGCGATTGTTGAAATGCAAAGCGAAGGAGGAGCAGCAGGGGCGATTCACGGGGCGCTCCAAACTGGAGCATTGAGCACGACGTTTACAGCATCGCAGGGGCTGCTGCTCATGATTCCGAATTTGTACAAGATTGCGGGCGAGTTGACGCCGTTCGTTCTGCACGTGGCGGCGCGTTCGCTCGCGGCGCAGGCGCTTTCGATTTTTGGCGACCACAGCGATGTCATGGCTGCGCGTGCGACCGGTTTTGCGTTGCTGTGTGGTGCTTCGGTGCAGGAAGCTCAGGACTTCGCGTTGATAGCGGAAACGGCCACACTTGAATCTCGTATCCCGTTCTTATTTTTCTTCGACGGCTTTCGGACGTCTCACGAAATTGCCAAGATAGAGCTTCTGGAAAGGGAGACGATTCGCGCGATGATTGATGATAAACTCGTCCATGAGCACCGTGCACGCGCATTGTCTCCGGACCATCCGGTCCTTCGCGGAACGGCACAAAATCCGGACGTATATTTCCAAGCGCGGGAGACGGTGAATCGTTTTTATGATGCTTGCCCAGGGATCGTGCAGCGCGCGATGGATTCGTTCGGCGGATTAACGGGACGACAGTATCACTCATTCGACTATCACGGCGCAAGCAACGCCGACCGAGCGATTGTTCTCATGGGCTCCGGGTGTGAAGCGGCCCACGAAACGGTTGACTATCTGAATGCGAAGGGGGAGGCAGTCGGCGTTCTGAAGATCAGGCTTTATCGTCCGTTTGACGTCAGTGAGTTTGCGAAGGCGCTTCCGGCCAGCGTTAAGTCGATTGCCGTATTGGATCGTACGAAGGAACCGGGATGTGCCGGGGAACCGCTCTACCTCGATTGCGTCACGGCGTTGCAGGAAGTTGGCCGGACCGACATCCGGGTCGTCGGCGGTCGTTACGGACTCTCCTCAAAAGAGTTCACGCCGGCAATGATAAAGGCAACACTGGACAACCTTAAGAAGCCGATTCCAAAAAATCACTTCACGATTGGAATTCATGACGACGTCTCCAATACGAGTTTGGATTATGATTCCTCATTTGCGATTGAGCCGGACGAAGTGTTTCGCGCCATTTTTTATGGGCTCGGGTCGGACGGAACGGTGGGTGCAAACAAAGAGTCTATTAAGATCATCGGAGGAGAAACGGACAACTATGCGCAGGCCTATTTCGTCTATGACTCGAAGAAATCCGGCGCGACGACGATCTCGCACCTGCGATTCGGCCCACGGCCGATGCACTCCACCTACCTTATCTCGAATGCGAACTTTGTCGGTTGTCATCAGCCCGAGCTGCTGGATCAGTACGAGATTTTGGATCACCTGGCCTCGGGTGGAACATTCCTGCTGAATACGCCTGTTGGAGCCGAAGAATTGTGGTCCAGGCTGCCTGAGTCGATTCAGCTACAACTGCTCGATAAGCGCCCGCGATTCTTTGTGATCAACGCTCACAAAGTTGCTCGCGACTGCGGGATGGGGGGACGGATCAACACGATCATGCAGACCTGTTTTTTTGCTATCTCCGGGATTCTTCCGCGTGAGCAAGCGATTTCCGCAATTAAAGAATCGATTCGCGATACATACGGGAAGAAAGGCACGGAAATCGTGCAGAAAAATTTGGAAGCTGTCGATCACACATTGTCACACCTCAGCGAAATTGAGATTCCGACGAGCGTTTCGCCGAAATCGCAGGTTGACGAACCTGAGCCGGCGGCACAAACCGAATTCGTGAGGGACGTTATCGGGAAAATCCTTCGAGGTCGTGGCGACGAAATTCCAGTTAGCGCGATGCCTGTTGATGGCACGTTTCCTACCGGGACCTCCCGGTTGGAGAAGCGTAATCTCGCGCAGGAAGTTCCTGTGTGGGAAGAAGAGCTCTGCATCCAGTGTGGCAAATGTGTCTTCGTGTGTCCGCATGCGGTAATTCGCAGCAAAGTATACGAACCCCTGGAGCTTGAGCATGCACCGGCAACGTTCAAGTCTCGGGAGGCGAGACTGCCCGAGTGGAAAGGGCTCAATTATACATTGCAGGTGGCCGTCGAGGATTGCACCGGCTGCGGGATTTGCGTGGATGTGTGCCCGGCCCGCAGCAAGTCTGAAGCGCGTCGGAAAGCGATTAACATGCATCCTCAGCTGGGGCTGCGCGACAGCGAGAGGGAGAACTGGGACTTTTTCCTGTCTATCCCGGACCGGGAACGACGCCAGCTTGCCTTTTCGAATGTCCGGGAAATGCAGGTGGCGCAGCCGCTATTCGAATTTTCCGGAGCGTGTGCAGGCTGTGGCGAAACGCCCTACATCAAGCTTCTCACGCAGCTATTCGGAGACCGCCTCCTGATTGCGAATGCGACCGGCTGTTCATCGATCTACGGCGGCAATCTTCCGACCACGCCGTATTCGGCCGGTGATGACGGGTGCGGGCCGGCCTGGTCGAATTCATTGTTTGAAGACGCGGCGGAGTTCGGGCTCGGGTTTCGCGTCTCGCTGGACAAGCAGCGGGAATACGCGGAGGAACTGTTACGCAAGCTGACGGGCCAAGTATCAGAAAGTATTGCTAACGAAATTCTGGCTGCTGATCAGCGAGACTCTGCGGGCGTATATGCCCAGAGGCAACGCGTGGCTGAGCTCAAGAGCGAGCTGCAAAGGCTGCAGAGCGACGACGCGATGCGGTTGCTTCCATTGGCAGATACGCTCACACGCAAGAGCGTCTGGATT
>Ga0209656_10001309_pt1 | contig 16192 bp, 12 predicted proteins | sample BogFormECP12_OM2_FD_188239 | JGI IMG/M metagenome (GOLD analysis project Ga0209656, IMG submission 188239) | Bog forest soil microbial communities from Calvert Island, British Columbia, Canada - ECP12_OM2 (SPAdes) (version 2) | ecosystem: Environmental > Aquatic > Freshwater > Wetlands > Bog ... | reverse complement strand
CCGGGGTCCTCGAGGGCCGCCCGGCCATCCTCCACCACCACGACCTGCCCTGGCAGCGCCCGCGGTTCGCCGGGCTCCCGCCACCGCCCGACGACCCGGCGTGGGCGCACGTCACCATCAACGACCTGAGCCGCCGGCAGCTCGCCGAGCACGGCATCGAGGCGGTGACCCTCTACAACACCTTCGACACCGAGGCGCCGCCGGGCCGGCGCCACGAGACCCGCCGCTCGCTCGGGATCGCCCACGACGACCTGCTCTTCGTCCAGCCGACCCGGGCCCTCCCCCGAAAGAACGTGGCCGGAGGGCTCGCCGTGGCCTCCGCCCTCGGCGCCACCTACTGGCTGCTCGGACCGGCCGAGGACGGGTACGGCCCCGAGCTCGAGCGCCTGCTGGGCGCGGCCCGGGGTCCGGTGCTGGTGGGTCCGGCTCCGGGCGCCGGCGGCCGAGCCGACGTGGCCGACGCCTACGCGGCCAGCGACGCCGTCCTCCTCCCCTCGACCTGGGAGGGCTTCGGCAACCCGGCGGTCGAGTCGGCGGTGCACCGGCGGCCCCTCGTGATCGGGCGCTATCCGGTGGCCGACGAGCTCGCCGCCTTCGGGTTCCGGTGGTTCGCCGCTGACGACCCCGACCCGCTCGCCGACTGGCTGGCCCGACCCGACCCCGGTCTTCTCGACCACAACGCGGCGGTCGCTCGGTCGTCGTTCTCCGAGCGCCGGCTGCCCGGGGCCTTGGCCGAGGTCCTCGAGCGCCTCGGCGCGCCCTCGCCGGTCATCGGCCAGGGGTCCCGGGCAGCCGGCAGGACGCCCACCGGAGGGGGCTAACCTGCCCGGCCATGGTCCGTGCGGTCCGAGCAGGCGAGGGGACCGCGGCAGCACCCGGTGAGACCCCGGTCCGTCGTCTGAGCGCCGGTGAGCGGCGCGAGCAGCTCTTCGACGTGGCGCTCACGCTGTTCGCCGAGCGTGGCTACCGGTCGACGACGATGGACGACATCGCCGAGGCCGCCGGGGTCACCAAGCCCCTCTTGTACCAGCACTTCTCGTCCAAACGAGCCCTCTACCTCGAGCTCGTCGACTCGGTGGCCCACCAGCTGCTCGTCGCCATCGCCGAGGCGGCCAAGACGGCCAAGGGGCCGCGCCAGCAGGTCGAGCGGGGCTTCGCCGCCTACTTCCACATGGTGGTGACCCACGAGGCCGCCTTCCGCCTCCTCTACGGGCGGGACCACAGCGGTGACGAGGAGCTCGACGAGGCACTCCGGCGGGTCGAGGACGCCATCGCCGAGGCCATCGACCCGCTCATCGACGCCGGCCTCGACCCCGAGCACCGCCGCCAACTGGCCTACGCCGTCGTCGGCATGGCCGAGGGGGTCAGCCGGCACTGGGTCTCGACCCGGGCGCCCCGGGGGCGAGCCGTAGCCGACGGCGAGGAGGAGGCCCGCCGCCTGGCGGCGCGTCTGGCCGACCTGGCGTGGGCCGGCCTGCGCTCGGTCCACGCCGACTGAGCGCTCGCCGCTCAGGTCGTCCCGGCGAACCGCTCGACCAGCTCACCGGTGAGGTCCCACAGCTCCCGGGCGCACGCCACGTAGACGTCGTCCTCGCCGCCCGCCGGGTCGGCCACGTCCTCCCACTCGCCGAGCTCGACCCTCGCCAGGTCGAGCGCGGCCAGACGTTCCGCCAGGTCCCCCGGTCCTGGGTCAAGGTCGCGGCAGAGGCGGCGCAGGGTGGCCGTGCGGGCCGCCGCCCCCGGATGGACCCGCCGCACGTAGCGGACGTGGGCCGCCTCCATCGCCACCACCACGGCGGCGTCATCGGCGGCGGTCGTGGCCATCTGTCGGCTCCGGTGCGTGGAGGTGGCCACCGGCTCGAGCTCCTCGACCGCCTCGAGCGCGGCCCGGGTCCGGCGACTCATCGGCTGCCCGTCGACGGCGTGGGTGCCGGCCGTCGTGATGCGCACCTCGAGGCCGGCCGACTCGGCGCGCTGGGCGAGCATGAACCCGGCCATCACCGAGCGCGCCGCGTTGCCGGTGCAGATGACGAGGACGTCGAGGGCGGGACCGCTCACCGGCTCAGAGGTAGGCCCGACGGCGCATCCACACGAGGACGAACCACCCCCAGATCGGCGGCAGGTAGGCGGTGAAGAGGCGCTGGACGAACACGGCGGCCACCGCGGTGCTCTCGGGCACCCCGGCCGACGTGAGCCCGAGGATCATCCCGGCCTCGATCACCCCCATGCCCCCGGGAACGGGCGAGATGCCTCCCAGGACACCGGCCGCCGTGAGCACCACGAGGATGGTGGCGAGCGACAGGTGGACGCCGAAGGCGTGGAGCGAGGCGCCGAGGGCCAGGGCCACCAGGAGCTGGGCGGCCAGCGCCCCGCCGAACACCTCGAGCAGGTGGAGCGGTTGGTGGAGAGGTCCTTCAGGTAGGTCCACACCTGGGACACGCGGGGGCGGAGCTTGTCGGCGGCGAAGCGGCGCCACCGGGGCACCGCCAGGACGACTCCGGCCGCCACCGTGACGACGACCACGATCACCAAGATGACCCAGGCCTGCCGGCTGCCACCGCTGCTCGGCGTGCTGGCGTTGAACGTGCCGATGGCGAAGGGGAGGGCGATGAGAAAGAGCCCGCCCTTGACGATCCAGCTGACCGAGCTGACGAGGACCCCCGAGTTGAGCGCGGTGGCCGCGGTGTACCCCTCCTGCTGGAAGAAGCGCACCCGGGTGGCGAGCACGCCCATCGTCCCCCCGGCCAGGGCGACGAAGGTGTTGGCCACCTCGAGGGCCACGGCGCGGCCGTAGGGCACGGGGAGGGTGACCGACCCGACGACGCACACCGCCAGGGCCGGGTACGCCAGCTGGGCCAGGAGGAAGACCGCCACCACCCATCCCCAGTCGGCGCCGATGAGCGTGTCGAAGGACTTGGAGACGTCGACCAGCACCCCGATGAGCGCCCAGCCGCCGATGATGCTCCCGATGACGAGCAGGAGCGTCGGCCAGCTGACCCGACGGGGCTCGGCCAGCTCGGGCACGTCGACCCCGGCCGCCGAAGCCCCCTGCTCGCGCAGCGCCGCCAGGAGATCCTTGTGCCCGCGCAGGTCGGCCGAGAGCACCGGGTCGAGGGCGGCCCGTCCGAGGTGCGGGAGCGAGGCGGCCAGCACGTCGTCGGGCAGGACCCGGTGGGCGGCGGCCACGGCCGCCTCGGGCCCGACGGCCAGCCCGGCGGTGGCCAGGACCCCGGCCACGTCGCGGTCGAGGCGGTCGGACGGGGCGCGCGCCGTGGCGAAGCGGTAGTCGGTGAGGGCGGCGCCGCCGGGCGACCCGAGGACCAGCGTCTCGGGGCTGATCGACCCGTGGGCGATCCCGGCTGCCCGCAGCACCAGCACCTCGGCGAAGACGGCGTCGAGGGCCCGCACGACCGCCGGATCGCCGGCGCGCGCCGCCCGCTCGTCATCGGTCCCGTCCGCGTGCTCGAGCAGCTCGTCGAGGCGCCGGGGCCCGGGGGGCCGGGTCACGAACAGCGCGTCACCGCTCGGACCGGCCGTCCCGGCGGCCACGACGGTGGGGACGTCGGCGCCGGCCTGGCCGGCCAGGAGCGTGAGGTAGGCCTGGTGCTCCACCTGCTGGAGCCGGGTCACCGAGAGCGTCGGCCCCGAATCGCGGTAGAAGACGAAGCGCAGCGCCTTGGCCACCAGCTGGGCGTCGGCGGCGTCGCGGCCGTAGACGGCCACGTCGAGCGGACCGGCGTCGTCGCAACCGCGGTAGCGGGCCACGCCCCAGATCTGGTGGGAGAGCGGCTCGACGACGGCCGGCCCTATGCCCAGGTCGCCGAGGAGCGCCGCCACCTCTTCGCCCGACGGAAGGCCGAGCGGGGAGCCGAAGGCGAGGTGCACCGCGGCGGTGACCCCCCACCCGACGGCCAGGCTGGCGAGCACGCTCACCGGCATCCCCGAGCCCCGGACCACGGCCACCAGCGCCACCACCACGATCAGCAGTTCGAGGCTGCGCTGGACGACCCGGCTCAGGTACGGGAGCGAGGCGGTGACCACCGCCATGATCACGGCGATCCGCATCACCGGGAAGCCGAGGTCGACCCCGGCGAGCGACGGGTCGGCCGGGCGCCCACCCGTCGTCCCGGCGACTTGCTGGAGCCCGAAGCAGACGAACCAGGCCCCCAGAGCGGCGACGGCCACGTCGCGCAGCACTTCGAGCCGCCGGGCCACCGCCGCCGCCACCACCAGGGCGGCGATCACCACCAGGCACCCGACCCAGATCAGCGTGAGGAGCCACTGGACGCCCCGTGGTGCCGAGTCCAAGAAGTGGACCACCGAGTGCTCCGACGCCGGGTTGGTGACCGTCACCAGCCAGCAGCACAGGACGGCGAGCACGGCGAGGACGACCCGCACCGCGTCGGACCCGCGCCGCCGGGTTGACCCGTCGCCCACCGGGGCGAAGAAGGCGGCCCGCCACGAGCGGGCCACCCCGGGCTCCGCCGGGCGGACCGGGGTGGCCCCCGGGGTCGCCGTCAGGTCGCCCGGACCCGGTCCATGAGGCACCGCGCCGAGGACACCCGGCCCGGGCCCACCCTCCGCATCGGTCTGGGTCATCGGTGCTCCACGATACGGTCCGGTCGACGGGGGCGGTTGGCCACGCGAACGGCGAAGGCCTGGCCGGCGGGCTCGATCTGACCGGCGCGCGGCGAGCGCCATCGGGGTCACCCCACCGGCCCGCCGTTCGGGGTGGCTCGACCAGCGAGCGGCGCTCGCTCAGACCGGGGGCGCCGGGTCGTACTGGATCCCCCGTCGCACCTGTTGGGCGCGCTGGCGGCCGGCCAGCCGGTCGACGAGATGGAGGGCCATGTCGATGCCGGCCGAGATGCCGGCCGCGGTGATCACGTCGCCGTCGTCGACGAACCGCTCGTCCGGGCGGACATCGATCGTCGGGTCGATCTCGGCCAGCGTGTCGAGCGACGCCCAGTGCGTCGTGGCCGGGCGCCCCGAGAGCAGGCCGGCGGCCGCCAGGACCAACGAGCCGGTGCAGACGCTCGTGAGCAGCGTGACCGCGGCACGCTGGGCCCGCACCCAGTCCAGGTGCGCCTCGTCGGCCAGGTGCGGACGGGTGCCCCGGCCGCCCGGGTAGAGGAGCACGTCAAGGGGTGGTGCGTCGGAGTAGGAGTGGTGGGCCTCCACCACCAGGCCCTTGGCGCACTCGACCGGCCCGCCGCGCTCGGACAGGCAGGTGACGGCGTACCCGTCGTCGGGGAAGGCGCGGGTCCAGAACGAGAGCACCTCCCAGGGCCCCACCGCGTCGAGCTCCTCGACGTCGGCGAACAAGAGGATCCCGATGTGTTTCTCGTCGGCGGTCACCCGTCGAGGGTAGCCCCGGGACCCTGGCGCGACCTCAGCTGATGTGGATGCCCGAGATGGCCCGGCTGATCACCAGGCGCTGGATCTCCGAGGTGCCCTCGAAGATCGTGTAGATCTTGGCGTCCCGGTGCCATTGTTCGACCGGGTGGTCGCGCACGTAGCCGTACCCGCCGAGGATCTGGATGGCCTGGTCGGTTACCCACACCGCGTTCTCCCCGGCGAAGAGCTTGGACTGCGAGCCCTCGCCGGCCTCGAAGCGCTTGCGGGTCGCCGCCATCCAGGCGGCCCGCCAGACGAGCAGGCGCGCCGCGTCGGTGTTCATCTTCATGTCGGCCAGTTTGAAGGCGATCGCCTGGTTCTCGATGATCGCCCGCCCGAACTGCTTGCGCTCCTTGGCGTAGTCGAGGGCGTACTCGTACGCCGCCCGGGCGATGCCCACGGCCTGGGCGCCGACCAGCGGCCGGGAGGCCTCGAACGTGGCCATCGCCGCCTGGACCGAGGTGCGCACGCCCTCGCGGGCCCGGGCCAGGCGCTCGTCGAGCTTCTCCTTCCCGCCGAGCAGGCACGAGCCCGGCACCCGGCAGTCGTCGAGGACGACCTCGGCGGTGTGCGAGGCGCGGATCCCCATCTTCTTGAACTTCTGTCCCTGGCTGATCCCGGGTGTGCCCTCCGGGATGATGAAGCTGGCCTGGCCCCGCGACCCGAGCGAGGGGTCAACCGACGCCACGATGACGTGCGTGTTGGCCAGGCCGCCGTTGGTGATCCAGGTCTTGGTGCCGCTCAGCACCCACTCGTCCTTGGCCTCGTCGTAGACGGCACGGGTCTTGAGCGACGACACGTCGGAGCCGGCCTCGGGCTCGGAGACCCCGAAGGCGGCCAGCTTGAGGTCGTCGGGCGTGCCGAAGCACCGGGGGATCCACTCGGCCTGCTGCTCGGGGGTGCCGTTGGCGAAGATGCCGGCCACCGCCAGCGTCGAGCCGAAGATGGCGAGGGCGATTCCGGCGTCGCCCCAGCTCATCTCCTCGAGAACGAGCGCCATGGTGAGCCCGGTCGGATCGGCGAAGGCGTTGGCCACGAAGTCGAGGGAGTAGAGCCCGATCTTGGCCGCCTCCTCGATGATCGGCCAGGGGGTCTCCTCACGCTCGTCCCACTCGTGACCGGCCGGACGGATCACGTCCTCGGCGAAGTCGTGGACCCACTTTTGGATCTGGAGCTGGTCCTCGTTGAGATCCAGCGAGAAGTCCGTCATCGGTTGCCTCCTTGACGCGGCCCGGGGCCGCCGGCGCGGCTACCCCCTCTGTTCTAACCGCTTGTTACCGTATGGTAACCACGTGGTCGCGTGAAAGCCAGGCGCGCCCGGGCGCGCCCGGGCGGCGGGGTGCCCCAGGGGCGCGCCGGACCAGTAGGGCACTGAGCTCGGGGATGGGCCGGTGCCGACCGGCCGGAGCCCGGGGAACCCAGGCGGTGCCGCTCAGACGGCGGCGGGTCGGACGTCCTTGGCCATCAGGCCCTTGGGTCCCTCTTCGACCTCGAACTCGACCGACTGCCCCTCTTCGAGCACGCGGTACCCGCTCATCTGGATGGCGGTGTGGTGCACGAACACATCGGCCCCGCCGTCCGGCTGCGAGATGAAGCCGTAGCCCTTCTCGGAGTTGAACCACTTGACCGTTCCGGATGCCACGCTGGCGATCCCCCTTCTATGTTGCAGCCCGGCTCTCGCCGGTGCTCAGAGGACCGCCAGGCGGTCCACTTCTCGACGGCAGGACGCTATCAGCTCGCCACCTGTTCGCCACCGCCGCAGCTCCGGTCGCGGCGTCACCGCGAGCCGGGATCGGCTCGGTGGAGGCGTGTCCCGTTCGGACCGTCTTCGACCACCCAGCCGAGTGTCACCAGTTCGTCACGCAGGGCGTCCGAGCGGGCCCAGTCGCGTGCCGCACGCGCCGCGTCGCGCGCGGCCACCAGGGCCGCCGACGCGTCGTCGACCTCGCCGGCGCCGGCCGACAGCTCGAGCCCGAGGGCGGCGCAGAGCACGACCACCGTCGCCGCCCGGCGGGCCGCGTCGTCGTCGCGCCCGGCGTCGGCGTCGGCGTTGGCCCGGTTCACGAGGTCGAAGACGCCGGCCAGCGCGCGCGGCGTGTCGAGGTCGTCGTCCATCCGCTCGCAGAACGCCTCGTGGGCGTCGGGGTCGAGGTCGGTCCGGTCGACGGCGGCCACCGTGGGCCCGTCGGCCAGCGGGCTCGTGAGCGAGAACCGCCGGGCCAGGGCGTCGAGGCGCTCGAGGCTGCGTTCTGCCTGGTCGATGGTGTCGGGGGTCACCTCGAGGGGGCTCCGGTAGTGCGAGCGGAGCACGAGGAGCCGGTAGGCCCGCCCGTCGTGTCGTTCGAGCAGATCGGTCAGGGTGGTGAAGTTGCGGAGCGACTTGGACATCTTCTCCCCGCCCACCACGACCCAGCCGTTGTGCGTCCAGTGCCGGGCGAATTCTCGTCGGTCGGCCACCGCCTGGGCCCGTTCGTTCTCGTGGTGGGGGAAGCGCAGGTCCTGGCCGCCGCCGTGGAGGTCGAAGCCCTCGCCCAACAGGTCGAGCGACATCACCACGCACTCGGTGTGCCACCCCGGCCGCCCCTCGCCCCACGGGGCGGGCCAGACCGGTTCCCCGGGCTTGGCCCGCTTCCAGAGCACGAAGTCGAGAGGGGTGCGCTTCTCCTCATCCGGCTCGACCCGGGCCCCGGCCAACAGCGAGTCGAGCGGCTGACCGGCCAGGAGGCCGTACCCCGGGACCTGCTCCACGTCGAGGTAGACGCCCGACGACGTCGTGTAGGCGACACCGCGTTCGAGGAGCTCGGCGATCAGCGTGACCATGTCGTCGACGTACGCGGTGGCGTGTGGGATGGCGGTCGGGCGCAGGACGCCGAGGGCGTCCATGGCCTCCCACCACCGCTCCTCGAACTCTTCGGCCACCTCGGGCTCGGTCCGCCCCTGCTCGGCCGCCCGCCGGATGATGTTGTCGTCGATGTCGGTGACGTTCGACACGTACCGGACGTCGAGCCCGGTGAAGATGAGGTAGCGGCGCAGAACGTCGAACACCAGCGAGTACCGGCCGTGGCCGATGTGGGGGACGTCGTAGACGGTCGGCCCGCAGACGTACATCGACACCTGGCCCGGGTCCCGCTGGGCGAGTGGTCGGACCGTCCCGGTCGCGGTGTCGTGGAGCCGCAGCACCCGGGTACGGTAACCCGATCGTGAATCCTCTCCGAGCGGACGACCTGAGCGCCCCGACGGTGCCCGAGCGGCCCTCCCTGGAGGGGCTCGAGGACCGCTGGTCGGCCCGCTGGGAGACCGACGGCACCTACCGCTTCGACCGGTCGGCCACCCGGGGGGCCGTCTACGCCATTGACACCCCGCCGCCCACCGTGTCGGGGTCCCTCCACATCGGGCACGTCTTCAGCTACACCCACACCGACGTCGTGGCCCGCTACCGCCGCATGCGCGGCCGAGCCGTCTTCTACCCGATGGGCTTCGACGACAACGGCCTGGCCACCGAACGACGGGTGCAGAACTACTTCGGGGTCCGTTGCGACCCGTCCCTCCACTACGACCCGGCGTTCAGGCCGCCGGCCCAACCGCCCAAGGACCCGATCGCCGTCTCGCGCCCCAACTTCGTCGAGCTGTGCCTGGAGCTGACCGCCACCGACGAGCTGGCGTTCGAGCACCTGTGGCGGATGCTCGGGCTCTCGGTCGACTGGGGCCTCGCCTACACGACGATCGACCGGCGGGCCCAACGCACCTCCCAGCTCGGCTTCTGCCACCTCGTCGAGCGGGGGCAGGCCTACCAGACCGAGTCACCCACCCTCTGGGACGTCGACTTCGGCACCGCCGTGTCCCACGCCGAGCTCGAAGAGCGCGAGCAGCCGGGCGCCTACCACCGTCTGGCGTTCCCGAGGTCCGACGGCTCGGGGCCCGACGTCGAGATCGAGACGACCCGTCCCGAGCTGCTGGCCGCCTGCGTGGCGCTCGTCGCCCACCCCGACGACGCCCGCTACCGCCCGCTCTTCGGCCAGCCGGTGCGCACCCCGCTCTACGACGTCGCCGTCCCGGTCCTCCCCCACCCGCTGGCCGACCCCGAGAAGGGCTCGGGCATCGCCATGGTCTGCACGTTCGGGGACACCACCGACGTCGTGTGGTGGCGCGAGCTCGAACGGCCCACCCGCACCATCGTCGGGCGCAACGGGCGCCTCGAGCCGGTCGACTGGGGACCGTCGGGCTTCGGCTCGGGCGATCCGGCCGCCGCCGAGCGCCACTACGACGAGGTGGTCGGGCGCACCGTCGCCCAAGCCCGACGGCGCGTCGTCGAGCAGCTGGCCGAACAGGGGTCGCTGGTCGGCGATCCCCGACCGATCACCCACCCGGTCAAGTTCTACGAGCGCGGCGAGCGCCCCCTCGAGATCGTCTCGTCCCGGCAGTGGTTCGTGCGCACGCTGCCCCTGCGCGAGCGCCTGGCGGCGCGCGGCGAAGAGCTCCGCTGGCACCCCCCGTACATGGCCCAGCGCTACCGGGCGTGGGTGGACGGGCTGAGCGCCGACTGGAACGTGAGCCGCCAGCGGTTCTTCGGGGTGCCGATCCCCCTGTGGTATCCGGTCGGCGACGACGGGGCCGTCGACTTCGACCGCCCGATCCTCCCGCCGGCCGAGGCCCTGCCGATCGACCCGTCCAACGACGTGCCCGACGGCTACGCCGAGGACCAGCGTGGCCGCCCGGGCGGGTTCATCGGCGACCCCGACGTGATGGACACCTGGGCCACCTCCTCGCTCACCCCCCAGATCGCCGGGGGCTGGGTCGACGACCCGGACCTGTTCGCCCGGGTGTTCCCGATGGACCTGCGCCCCCAGGCCCACGACATCATCCGGACGTGGCTGTTCACCACGATCGTACGGGCCGACCTCGAGCAGGGCACGCTGCCGTGGACCGACGCCGCCATCTCGGGCTGGGTGCTCGACCCCGATCGCAAGAAGATGTCCAAGTCCAAGGGAAACGTGGTCACCCCGCTCCCGCTCCTCGAGCGCCACGGGGCCGACGCCGTCCGCTACTGGGCGGCCAAGGGCCGCCCGGGGACCGACACCGCGGTCGACGAGGCCCAGATGAAGGTGGGGCGGCGCCTGGCCATCAAGGTCCTGAACGCCTCCAAGTTCGCCCTGTCGTTCGGGGGGGCCGAGGGCGAGGAAGCGGTGACCGAGCCGCTCGACCTCGACATGCTCGGCGCGCTGGCCGGGGTAGTCGACGAAGCCACCGCCGCGCTCGAGGACTACGACTATTCGCGGGCCCTCGAATCGGTCGAGGCGTTCTTCTGGCGGTTCTGCGACGACTACCTCGAGCTCGTCAAGTCCCGCGCCTACGGCGGCGCCGACAAGACGGCCACCACGTCGGGTCGGGTGGCCCTGCGGAGCGCCCTGTCGGTCCTGGTCCGCCTGCTCGCCCCGTTCCTTCCGTTCGTGGCCGACGAGGTCTGGTCCTGGTGGCACCCGGCCGGCGACTCGGTCCACCGCGCCGCGTGGCCGGCCCGGGCCGAGCTGGCCGCCCACGGGGCGCCGGCCGGGGGCGACGGGGCGACGGTGCTCGGGACGGCGGCCGAGGTCCTCGCCGAGGTGCGCAAGGCCAAGACGGGCCAGAAGCGGTCGATGCGGGCCCCGGTGGCGCACCTCGAGGTGGTCGACACCCCCGCTCGTCTCGACGCGCTGCGGGCGGCCGAGCGCGACCTGGTGGATGCCGGGTCCGTGCTCGAGCTGGTGCTGACCGAGGGTCCCGAGCCCCGGGTTCTGGTCGAGCTGGCCCCCGACGGTCAGTCGCCCGACGCCAGGTAGGCGCCGACGGCCGCCTCGGCCATCTCCTCGGGGCTGCCCTCCCGGTCGATCCGGCCCTGGACCATGATCGCCGCCTGGTCGGCCACCGCCACGGCCATGTGCACGAACTGCTCGACCAGGACGACGGTGACACCCTCGCCGGCGATCTGGCCGACCAGGCTGTAGAGCTCCTCGACCACCATCGGGGCCAGGCCCATCGAGATCTCGTCGAGCAGCAGGAGCCGGGGCTGGCCCACCAGGGCCCGGGAGATGGCGAGCATCTGCTGCTCGCCGCCCGACAGCGTCCCGGCGAGCTGCTTGCGCCGATCCTTCAGGCGCGGGAAGCGAGTGAAGGCGCGCGCTTCGACCTCGCCCTGGCTCACCCCGCCCTTGAACGTCCAGATGCGCAGGTTCTCGCGCACCGTCAGGTTCGGGAAGATCCCCCGGCCCTCGGGGATCGTGCAGACGCCGGCCCGGGCCAGCACCTCGGGGGCGGTCCGGTCGAGCACGATCCCCTCGACCTCGACCGAGCCGCCGGTCGGGCGCAGCTGCCCGCTCATCACCTTGAGGAGGGTCGACTTGCCCGCCCCGTTCGGGCCGAAGAGGGCGAAGACCGAGCGCGGGGCGACGACCAGGTCGACGCCGTGGAGGATCTCGATGCGCCCGTAGGCGGCCCGCACGCCGTGCATCGAGACGGCCGGGGCGTCGGTGGTGGCCGGGTTGCCGTCGCCGTCGGGCGACCTCACGGCGCCACCGGGTCGCCCGGCGCGTCGGCGTCGGACCGGGGGACCACGCTCGAGTGCCCGAGGTAGGCGGCCTGGACCACCGGGTCCCGCCGGATCTGCTCGGGGGAGCCCGAGGCGATGATCTCGCCGAAGTCGAGGACGTGGACCGTGTCGCACACGTTGAGCACCAGGTCCATGTCGTGCTCGACCAGGAGCACGGCCCGGCCCTCGGCCGCCAGGTCGGCGAGCAGCCGGGCCAACAGGGCGCTCTCGGCGTCGTCGAGGCCCGAGCAGGGCTCGTCGAGGAGCAGGATCCGCGGGCCGATCGACAGCGCCCGGGCCAGCTCGACCAGGCGGGCCAACCCGGTCGGAAGCGTGCTCACCAGCTGGTCGGCGGTGTCGGCGGCACCGACCCGCTCGAGCAGCTCGACGCCGGCCGGCCCCGACGGCGGTCCGGTCCGTCGGTGGACGAGGGAGCGCCGCCTCTCGAGGCCGACCCGGACGTTGTCGGCGGCGGTCAGGGTCCCGAACAGCTCGAGGCGCTGGAACGTCCGGGCCAACCCGAGGCGGGCCCGGTGGGGCGGCCCCAGGCGGGTCACCCGCCGCCCGGCCATGAACACGTCGCCCCGCTCGGGGCGCTGCAGTCCGCTGATCACGTTGAAGAGCGTCGTCTTGCCGGCCCCGTTGGGCCCGATGAGCCCGGTCACCGACCCGGGCGCCACGGTCAACGACACGCTGCTCAGGGCGGCGACCCCACCGAAGTGCACCGAGACGTTGCGGGTCTCGAGCGCCGGCGCGCCGACGGCGCCCGGGACGGGCGGGGTCGGGTCGCCCACCGGGCGCCCGCCCTCAGCCGACGGCACCGACGCGCTCCTCGGCGATCTCCTCGGCCGGACAGGCCGGCGCCGGCTCGGTGGTGAAGGGGAGCCGCAACCGGGTCGGGAACCAGCCGCTGCCGAAGATGCCCTCGGGGCTGCGGGCGAGGAGGATGATGCCCACCCCGGCGGCCAGCCCGGTGAGGTCGGCCAGCGCGTGCGGGAGGTGGGCCTGGGCCACCGGGAGGACGGACAGGGAGAGCCCGCCGGCCAGCGCCCCCGAGGCCGTGCGGATCCCCCAGATGCTGACGAGGAGGAGGAGGGTCAGGCTGGAGAACAACAGGACGTCGCTGCCCCCGATCCCTCCCTGCTGGCCGGCGTAGAGGACCCCCCCGAGCCCGGCCATCCCGGCCGAGAGGGCGAACACCGCGACCTTGGTCCACGCCGGGCTCATCCCGAGGGTGGCGAAGGCCGCCGGGGAGTCGTTCAGCGCCACCAGGCGCCGCCCGAAGGCCCCGCGGCGGAGCCACAGGACCCCCACCGCGCACAGGGCGAAGGTCACGGCGATCATCATCAGCTCGGTGCGGTCGCTCACCGACCCCGACGGCACCCCGGGCAGCGGGAGCCGCCCGACCGGGAGCGAGCCCCCGGTCCCGAAGATGGACGAGTTCTCGAAGAAGGCGTAGTAGGCGGCCTCGCCGAAGGCCAGGGTGGCCAGCGCCAGGTACAGGCCGCGCAGGCGGATGGCGGGCAGCGCCACCAGGACCCCGACGGCGGCCGAGACGCCCACGGCCGCCAGCAGCCCCCACCACGAACCGCCGCCGCCGACCTTGGCCATCGTGTAGGCGCCGACGCCGAGGAAGGTGAGCTGGCACAACGACACCTGCCCGGCGTAGCCGGTGAGGAGGACGAGCGAGAGGGCCACGATCCCGAGGGCGAAGCCCTGGCTGACCGACGACAGGGCGAGCCCGTTCAAGAGCGGGCTCACCACGGCCACGGCGGCGACGAGGAGGATGGCGCCGGCGACCGACTCGCGCCCCCCGGCCACCCGGGCCGGCATGTGGACCGGCAGGCGTCCGGCGGCCACCAGGCGGGCCGCCGGGATGAGCAACAGGGCGATGAACAAGAAGACGATCGGCATGACCGAGGGGATCTGGCTCACGATGCTGTCGGGCAGCCGGCCGGGCAGGTACCCGATGGCGTAGGCGTCGGCCAGGCCCAGGGCAAGGCCCCCGGCGAAGGTGAGCGGGAGGTTCCTCAGCCGCCCGACCACCGCCGCCGCGTACCCGTTGATGACGAGGAGGGTCAGGGTGTCGACGTTGAGCCCGGTCGACCCGACGGCCGGGGCCAGCAGGATCCCGGCCAGCGCGGCCAGCGAGATCCCGAGCATCCATCCGTGGCGGGCGATCCGGTGCGGCGACGCGCCGGCCAGCGCCAGCAGTTCCGGGTCGTCGACCACCGCCCGCATGGCGATGCCGGCCCGGAAGCGCTTGAAGAACACCCGCAGCGTCAGCGCGATGGCCGCCGCCGCCAGGACGACCAGCAGCTGCTGCCAGGTGACCACCACACCGGCGATGGTGACGCTGTGGCCGGCGAAGAACGGGGGGACGATCTGGGGGTTGGCCGGGTTGCCCCAGATGGCGACGGCCACCCCGACCAGGATGAGCAGCAGCCCGAGGGTCACCATGAGCATCCGGTCGGCCGTCGCCCCGTAGAGCCGGCGCATGAGCACGACCTCGACGGCCGCCCCGAGGAGGGGTGCCCCGACGAGGAGGAGCAGCGCCAGGGCCACGAGCGGCGGCCAGTGCCAGGCCACCGTCAGCTGCCAGTACGAGAAGGCGGCGAACATGCCGACCGCACCCTGGGCGAAGTTGAAGACCCCGGTCGTGGTGTACGTGACCACCAGCCCGGTGGCGGTGATGGCGTAGACGGACCCGAAGACGATCCCGATGACCGTGTAGGACCAGAAGGCGCTCACCCGGGCCGGCCTGACGTGGGGACCTCCGCCGGGAGGGCGGTCCGGAGCGGGCCGGTCGGGGGTTCGCCGCCCATCGCTGACCTCAGCCGGCCGACGTCACCGAGGGGAGCGGACCCTTGACCGACCAGTATACGCCGTCGCAGCGGAACCCGCCGTTGGGCGGGTCGGCCACTCGCTGGTATGTCCCGTTGACGATCTTGGCCAGGACGTAGCACGAGGGCGGGAGCTTCTTGGCCGGGTTCGCCGGGGCCAGCAGGCCCGAGGAGTTGAAGGCCTGGATCTTCTTCAGCTGGCTCAGGACGGCGCCGCGGGTCGGGTTCTTCCCGGCGGCCTGGAGAGCCTGGGCGAACAGCTGGGCCGAGCTCCAGCCGAACAGGGTGTACAAGTCGGGGGTGAACCCGGGGTGGGCCTTTTGCACCCAGGAGAGGAACGTCTTGACCGCCGGGACCGTCTTGGCGTCCTGGCCGAGGTAGAGGGCCTGGGTCTGGCCGAGCCACAGCCCGTTCACGGCCGAGGGGCCACCGGCCGTCGAGATGAACTGGTCGGCGTAGACCGGGCCGCCGCTGAAGAGGAGCGGGTGCCAGTTCTGCTGGGTCATCGCCTGGACCATGGCCGCCGCGATCTGCCAGTCGAGCCCGGTCATGTACACCATCTGAACCCCGTCGTTGCGCATGTTGATGATGTCAGTGGTGAAATCGGTCTCGATCGGCGAGATCGGCCGGTAGTAGGCGATCTTGTACCCGACCTTCTGCAGGGCGGCCTGCTCGCCTTGCCACTGCGCGGTGGCCGTCGAGACGTTGGACACCAGGCTGCCGACCTTGACCACCTTGGGGTACGTGGTGCGCAGGTACTGGAGCGGCCCGGTGGCCGCCCCCTGGGCCAGCGGGTCGGCGCTGAAGTCGTTGGGCAGGCTGTTGGTGCCCGGGTCGAGGGTGACCGAGACGTCGGGCACCGCGCCGTTGGCCGCCAGCGCCTTGCACCCGTAGTTGTCGAAGAGCGAGAAGCTGCCGACGAGGGCGAAGTCCTTGGCGATCGCCGTGGCCGTCTCCGAGGCGTTGGCCTGGCCGCTGAAGGCGTCGTCGTACCCGTCAAGCCGGAGCTTGCGCCCGTTGACCCCACCCTTGGAGTTGAGGTAGTCGAAGTAGGCGGCCACTCCGATCGGAGCCCCGGCGAAGAGGCCCTCGACCGGCCCGGTGAGGATCGACACGTTGCCCACCGTGACCGATTTCGAGGTCAGGCCGGTGGTCGAGCTCGCCTGGGTCGCCGTCACCGGTGTCGGCGTCTGGCAGGCCGGCCCGACCATCCCGGATGGGCTGGTGGCCGCTGACGCGCCCGGGGCCATGATGGTGAATGGAAAAATTCTTTGCGCGCTGACCCCCACCAACGGTATACCGACGAGCTTCTACGAATATGATCCGGTGGCGAACTCATTCACCCAGGTGAACGGGCCGGTCGGCCTGAACTTCTACTCGATCTCGGATG
>Ga0209656_10001308_pt1 | contig 16192 bp, 15 predicted proteins | sample BogFormECP12_OM2_FD_188239 | JGI IMG/M metagenome (GOLD analysis project Ga0209656, IMG submission 188239) | Bog forest soil microbial communities from Calvert Island, British Columbia, Canada - ECP12_OM2 (SPAdes) (version 2) | ecosystem: Environmental > Aquatic > Freshwater > Wetlands > Bog ... | reverse complement strand
ACGTGCTAAATGCTTTTCTGGCAGCCAATCATGCAGGGAGGGCGGGAGTAGCAGCGCCTGGTTCACATCCGCGGATCGAAAGCACTTTCCCATGGCCGCATCTTAAGCCCAAACACCCAATGGAAAAATTGTTATGTTTGGTGCTTCTTCTGAAGAATCTATTCCCGACAGACTCCTAGCTAAGATATTCGCGGATGTACGGATCGTGACAGCGCAGCAACTCAGGAGCCGTCCCTTCGAAGATAATCCTGTGATCTCGAAGAATGAGAAACCTGGTGTGGACGTTGCGGGCCGACCCGTCCTCCAGCGGCACCATTTTGTTGAGTTTGCGGTCGAAGTAGTGGCTGGCCATGGTGAAAGCATCCTGTAAGCGATGGGTTACCAGCAACGAACTGGTCTTGTAAACATCTCGCTGTTTCACCACAAGCTCGATGATCGTATTCGACGTCACAGGATCGAGGCCGCCCGTGGGCGAGTCGTACAAAAGCACTTCCGGTTGCGTGATGATGGCTCGTGCGATGGCTACTCGCCGTCTCATGCCTCCGGACAGTTCCGATGGAAACAGAGCCCAGGTTTGCGCCAGTTCCACGAATTCCAGCACCTCAAGCACGCGCGCGTGGATCTCGTCGGTAATGTCGCCTGTTTCCTCAATCAGGCGATAAGCGACATTTTCCTCGACGGTCAACGAGTCGAACAGGGCGCTCTCTTGAAACACCATGCCAATCTGTCGTCGCAGGGGATACATTTCCTGCTCTCGCATGGCCGATATTTCCTCTCCGAGAACAGTGATGCGCCCGGTGTCGGGCTTAAGTAGCCCGAGGGCCAGCTTCAAAATAAGGGTCTTCCCCGTGCCCGCCTCACCCAGTAGCACTTTCGTCTCGCCCCGGGCCAGTTGAAACGAAATCTTGTCCAGCACGGGATGCTCGAAGCCGATCGAGACGTCTTCAAAGCGAAGCAGCGGGTCCGACGATCGAACCACCGTCGGCTGAGTCTGCTCGATTGGATGCGTGGGGCTTGCCATAGCTAGTACTGGAAGAATGCCATCAGCAACTTGGTGATAAAGAAATCACTGACCACAATCAGCACCGACGCGGAAACGACAGCTTGCGTGGTGGCCCGTCCGACGCCTTCCGTGCCACCTCTGGCAGTCATCCCGTAATAGCAACCAATCGAAGCGATGATGAAGCCAAAGAACACGGGCTTTGCCAGACCCATGAACACATCGCCGAATCGTAGGGCCTGGTAAGCGGTTGTCCAGTATTGATTGGGATCGAGTCCCAGCAGTAGATACGAGATCACGAAACCGCCGGTCAGTCCTACCAGGTCAGAGATGATGCTGAGGAAGAACATCATAATGACCGTGGCCGTCACACGCGGCGTCACCAGCTTCTTGGTTGGATCGACGCCCATGGCCCGCATGGCGTCAATCTGCTCGGTCACTTTCATCGATCCCAGCTCGCTTGCCATGCCGCTGGAATTCCGCCCTGCGACCAGAATGCCGGTCAATACCGGCCCCAGCTCGCGCACCATCGAGAGGGCGACCAGCTTCCCGGTCAGCGACAGGGAACCGAACTGCTGCAGCGTGCTGGCTGTCTGCAGTGCCAGAACGGCGCCGGTGAAAAATCCGATCAGCACTACAATTGGCAGCGATCCCACGCCGATTGAGTCGGCCTGCAGGAGGGTATCCGCCAGGTATCGCGGTTGCGCAAAAAGATTGGAGAGCGACCGACCAGCTAGGACGGAATACGCTTGCACGGCCTCCACCTTGTCCTTGGCGATGTCGTTGAGCGAGAGGATGGCCATGCTTGAAACCAGTTGTACCCCAGAACGAAAATATAACAGAGCGTGGTTGGAGCTCCCTTGGCACGGCGTTGTGACGATGTTATTCAGACCGCCGATCGCGCGGGTTCGACCAAAGTGCCATCTTTGGCTCATCGCCGGTGGGGTTTACGAATTGCGCACGTCCGCCGCCTGATTTAGTATCGGAGTCCTAATGTGGTACGGCAGTTGTTTAGGAGGCCGAAGCATGGCGTTTCAAGTGGATCGGAGTGCGTTCGACCCCGATTCCGGTTTTGAATACTACATCTGCTTTAAACCCGCGAGCCAGGTGGACGGCGACGAAATAACTTCACGCATTTCCATCGAAGTCGCTGTGTCGGTCTCCGAGACGGGCGACATCGCGGACCTGAGCTTTGTTCTGCCCAAGGCTTGTCGTAACGATTACGCTCTTACCTACATCAAGAAAGACCCCGCCGCGATTTGCGTGGAAAACCGTGTTTTCGTGGCATTGCCTGGCTTGAGCGGCGATGCGGTTCTCACTGCACCCGGCACCGTTGAACTCGACAACGCAGGCCGCATCGTAGCCGTTGAGATCAACGGCTGTATTCCGCATACCACAACCTTCAAGCCCGCGCGGGCGTAGCTTACGAAAACTCGGTTGGCCTGCCTCAGGTATCATGACCGCGTGATGAACGTATCCGTATTCGTGCTGGCCGGCGGCCGCAGTTCTCGCATGGGAAGCGATAAAGCACTACTGCCAATCGGCTGCGCAAACCTGCTGCAGCTCATCCTCGACAAGGCGCGACAACTGGTGCCGCAGCCCGTTATTGTGGGCAGTCGCGAACGCTATGCGCAGTATGGTGAAGTCATCGAAGACGTGATTCCGGGTTGCGGACCGCTGTGTGGCATTCACGCCGCGCTTGGCGCGACGCCGATGGACGTAAACCTCATTCTGTCGGTGGACATGCCCCTGATGACGCCGGATTTTCTGCGCTGGCTGCTGGAAATTGCGTCTGCATGTCCCGAGTTAGCAATTGTGCCAACGGCGGATGGTCGAGTGCAGCCCCTCTGCGCAGTTTATCGGCGTGCCGCCTATCAACAGGTCGAGCGGGCGCTGCGTATGGGAGAGTACAAAGTGGATCGCCTCTTTTCGCTGCTACCCACTCGGTCAATATCGGAGAGCGAGTGGCTTGCAGCAGGATTTCCGCCGGACATTTTTCGCAATGTAAACACGCCACAAGACTATGATGCGGTCTCGGGTATGTTAAAAGAAACGCCGCAGTCTTCGAGCAAGGTCCTGAATTCATGAATGACCGAAAGCCCTACATCGAATTCGAGCACGTCCATAAGGCCTTCGGCAGCAAGGTCGTTATTAACGACGTCAGCTTCGACGTCATGCCGGGCGAAACCGTCTGCATCCTCGGCCGCAGCGGCGTGGGGAAATCCGTGTCGCTGCAAATGATCATGGGCTTCCTGAAGGCCGACCGCGGGCGCATCAATGTGGCATACGAGGACGTGACCAACTACAGCGAAGAGCAGATGGAGGAGATTCGCAAAAAGGTCACCATGGTCTTTCAGAACGGTGCCCTTTTCGATTCGCTCACCGTCGGCGAGAATGTCGCGTTTCCCCTCCGCGAACGCGGCGGCCTAGAAGAAGAACAGATCTACCAGATTATCGACGGACTGCTCGACATGGTCGGCGTGCGCGAATTCCGCGATCAGTTGCCCTCTGACCTCTCCACCGGCATGAAGCGTTCAGTGGCCATCGCTCGCGCATTGGCGGCACAGCCGGATGCGGTGCTCTACGACGAGCCGACCACCATGGTCGATCCCCTCATGGCGCACTTGCTGGGCGACCTCATCAAGAAGCTTAAGCGCCAGCTCAAGCTCACCAGCATCGTGGTCACCCACGATATGGCGCTGGCAAAGAAACTCGCCGACCGGCTCCTCTTCCTGCATGAAGCCCGCGCTATTTTCTTCGGGACCTTCGACGCAATGCAGAAGTGCAACGAGCCCATCGTGCAGGAGTTCCTGGAGCTCGACTCATTGGACTTCGAGCGCTACTTCGGAGCGCAACGTCCGCCACACTCGGCCTCTGTCTAGCAGCGTTCCGCGCGGATGCCGAGCTAGAAGCCCTGCGCCACCAGCCGGTCGATCGTCAGGGTACCCGTCCGCTCGTCGCGGTGCGTCCATTTCTCCAGATACTTGGCTACGATGTCAGTCTCGATGTTCACGGGATCGCCGGGCTTAAGCGACTTCAGATTGGTCATCTTGATGGTATGGGGAATTATGGCAATCGTCAGGCGCACACCCTCCAGATTAGCTACGGTCAGGCTGATTCCCTCGATCGCGATCGATCCCTTGAACACCAGGTATCTTTCCAAGTCTTCGGGGACGTCGATGTGCAGCCAGAAATCGTCCGCATTCGCGATCGGCTCCAGGCCAATCAATTTGCCCGTGCCGTCCACGTGGCCTTGCACGATATGTCCACCCATGCGCGCATCGACCTTGAGGGGAAGTTCTAGGTTGACTTGCGCACCCTTGGAAATCCGCGAAAACGATGTCCGTGTCCAGGTTTCCTTCGCCAGGTCGGCGCAAAACGTTTCTGGCGTGATGTCGAGGGCGGTCAGGCATACGCCGCTGACGGCGATGCTGTCTCCTTCCCGCAACTCTTTGGCCGCCAGGGGAGCATGAATGGTGATGCGGTGATTGCCGCCCTTTTCAACAATGCTGCGGATGGTTCCAACTTCTTCAACCAGGCCAGTGAACATGATGATGACCTCGGATAGGCCCGTCGGTGCAGGGCCGGTTATGAATGATCGGGTACTACATGAATTTCGTCCGCGTATGGATCGCGTAAATATCCTTCCACGGCGAAGTCCTCGCCGAACCGGTGCAGCGTAAGCGAGCGCACGTAGGCGGCTTCGCTGAAGCGGCGGTATCCCGTACCCAGCGCGAGTGGAATCGAGCCAGTCCCCGCCAGGATCTTCGGCGCGTAATAAAAGAAAATCTTGTCCACGATTCCCACCGACAGCGCCGCCCAGTTCACCATCGCGCCGCCTTCAATGATGACGCTGGTGATTTCGCGCTCGCCCAGCTTGCTCATGACCCTCTCGAGATCGGGCCGGCCGTCGGATGTCGGAGCGCCGCTGGGAAAGGGAATCGTGCCGTCTTCCAACGGCTGGCGCATGGGGACCTGCTCGACCATAATTCCCCGTTCTTCCAGTTCGCGTCGCTTGCGTTCCTCGGCGAAGCAGCAGAACACCGCCACGTCATAGTCGGCCGTTCGCACCACGCGCGAGTCCAGCGGTATCCGCAAGCGCGAGTCCAGAATCACTCGCAACAGCGGCCTGCGCCGCGGAAGGCCGGTCCGGTCCGTCAAGAGCGGATCGTCTGCGATGATAGTCCCCACGCCGACCATGATGGCGTCATTGGCATGACGCATCTCGTGTACGTGGGCCCGCGCCACTTCACTCGTGATCCATCCACCCGTTGCGGCCATGGAACTCATCGTGCTTGGGCTGATACTGTCGCCCGGCGGCGGAGCGATCTTGCCGTCTAGCGTCATCGCGGTCTTGAGAGTAACAAACGGAGTCTTATGCCGGATGTACTTGGCGAATGCCTCATTCAGCTTGCGCGCCTCGGCCTCGTACAGCCCCTCCACAACCTCAATTCCTGCTGCTTGGAGCCTCTCGAATCCGCGCCCGGCGACCAACGGGTTGGGGTCGCGCATTGCGGCGACAACTCGCTTGATGCCTGCCGTGATAATGGCCTCCACGCACGGCCCGGTGCGGCCGACATGCGAACAAGGTTCCAGATTCAGGTAAAGCGTACCACCGTGAGCCCGTTCCGCCGCCGCCTCGATCGCCAATACCTCGGCGTGCTTCACTCCGTCGTACGTGTGGCTGCCGCGTCCAACAACCTTGCCTTCCGCCGACACGACCACCGCCCCCACTCGCGGGTTGGGAGAGGCGAGCGCAATTCCCCGTCGCGCCAGCTCCAGGGCCTGATGCATGAAGCGCGCGTCGTTTGGCTTGGATGCCATGTTCAGTTAAACAGCGAATCGACGAAATCCTTGGAGTTAAACGGCAAAAGATCACCCACCTTTTCTCCCACGCCCACGTAGCGCACCGGCAGGCCCAACTCTTTCGAGATGGCGACCACTACACCGCCCTTTGCCGTGCCATCGAGCTTAGTCAGCACGATGCCGGTCACCCCCGCCGACTGTGTAAACAAACGCGCCTGCTGCAATCCGTTCTGCCCAGTGGTGGCGTCCATGACCAGCAGAGTCTCGTGCGGGGCCGTGGGAATAAACCGCTGTGCCGTCCGCCGCATCTTTTCCAGCTCCGTCATGAGGTTGCTCTTTGTATGCAAGCGGCCGGCTGTGTCCACGATCACATAGTCGATATTGCGCGCCTTGGCCGCCTGCAGCGCGTCAAACAGCACTGCCGACGGATCGCCGCCCGGCTTGTTCTTGATGACTTCGACTCCCGTACGGTCACCCCAAATTTCCAGCTGCTCGATGGCTGCCGCGCGGAATGTGTCGGCCGCCGCCAGCAGCACAGTCTTACCCTGCGTCCGCAGCGCATAGGCCAGCTTCCCGGTCGAGGTGGTCTTTCCGGTCCCGTTCACGCCAACCACCAGAATCACTTCCGGCTCGCCGTCAACCTTCCGCACTGGCCGTTGCTCGGCGACATTCAAAATCTTCAGCAGCTCGTCTTTCAGAACGCGCTTCAGTTCGTCCACGTCCCCGATCTGCTTGCGATCGACCTTCGAACGCAGAGTTTCCAGAACCGCCGCCGTTGTAGAAGTACCGAGGTCAGCGCTGATCAGCGTGGCTTCCAATTCATCCAACGTGTCCCGATCGATCTCCTTGCCGATCGACACCAGGTCGTCGATGCGCTCGTTCAGGCTCTCACGCGTGCGCGTGACCGCCTCTTTCATCCGTTCCAGAAAGCTCGGTTTTTCTTCGGTGCTGCCAAACAGGGTCTGAATCATTGATGGGTCCGTCGTCAGCCGTCAGAAGCGCGCCGTGCTGAGGTCTTACTGCGTGCGAAAGCTCATGGAGCCGCGAATCTTTCATTATAGCGACCCGGGTGCACTCGCTCGCCCCTGTTTTCCTCGAATCTTCAGCCCTAAGTTATTCATCCAATGGACGTTGCATCGGGAGCAGCAATGGCGAATTGTGAGCACTTGAGCCTGGCCAATCACCAAATCAAGCCCCAAAGCAAGACTTGTCGGGAGTGCACTGCGCTCGGCCAGCGGCCCGTCGAGTTGCGCATGTGCCTGATCTGCGGCAATGTCGCTTGTTGCGACTCCACGCCCGGTCGTCATGCTACCAAGCACTACCACGAGACCGGCCATCCCGTAATGAAGCCCTACCGGTCGGATGGCTGGATGTGGTGCTATGCCCACCAGGCGTACACGTATCGAGAAGCTACGAGGTCGTCCCTCCTCGCTCGCTTCCAGCATCCGATCCGCAGTTTTGTGTACTCTGTGAAGAAGCGCCTGACTTCTTTCGTCGGCCGCCCCGATAATTGATGGCTATTTCCCAGACATCCACAACTCAGATTCGCGCGTGGCGTCTACTGGCGCCGCTGTTGCTCATCCTGATCGCTTCCATCCTCGTTGCACAGGTTCCTTCTCCCTGGGTCGATACCAAGCCCCTTCCGGTGGACACCGGAGTCACCGGCCTCAAGCTGACGCTGCGCCGCCTCCACACCACGGCCCGTCTGATGCACACCATTGCCCACCCCGATGACGAGGATGGCGGGATGTTGACACTGGAATCCCGTGGGCGTGGCGTCACCGCCTTGCAATTGACGTTGAACCGCGGCGAAGGTGGCCAGAACAAGGTTGGCAGCAATCTACTTGATGAACTCGGCATCCTTCGCACGCTCGAGTTGCTCGGCGCCGATCGCTACTACGGTGTGGAACAGCGCTTCACCCGTGTCGCCGACTTCGGATTCTCCAAATCGCCCGAGGAGACCTTCGCCAAGTGGGGAGGCCACGATGTCGCTCTATCCGACATGGTGCGCGTCATCCGTACTTTTCGACCGGATGTGATCTGCACTCGCTTTCAGGGGTCATCCCGCGACGGTCACGGACATCATCAAGCTTCCGGCATCCTCACCCGCGAAGCTTTTCGCGCTGCGGCTGATCCTGCGAAGTTCCCCGAGCAGATTCGCGAAGGCCTGCAGCCCTGGCAGGCCAAGAAACTCTACATGGACAATGTGCGGCCCACGGAGGATTGGAACGTCTCACTGGAGACATCGCAGGACGACCCGCTACTTGGCGAATCCTACGTGAAGTTCGCGTGGAAGGGCCTGCAACATCAGCTTTCCCAGGGCGCAGGCGGCTGGACGCTCTCCGAGGGCCGCCGCACCAGCTATTACCAGCTCATCGACTCTGCCTTGCCCGGCGTTCCAGTCAGCACGACCCACGAGAAGGACTTCTTCGATGGGATCGACACGTCGTTGCCATCGCTGGCGGCACGTCTAGGTTCTGACGCCTCCAAGGTCCCCTGGTTGCGGGCTCAATTAGAGGAAATCGCCAAGCTGGTGGACGAGGCAACCGCGGCCGTTGACAAGAACCCCCAGTCCGCTGGCAAGCCTCTGCTGCGTGGACTGAATCTCACGCGCGCGCTGATCACCAAGGTCGAGACTTCAAGTCTCTCGGCCGCGGAAAAAGAGGACCTTCTCGTCGATCTCCGAACCAAGGAAGAACAGTTCGGGCAGGCCGCCAATCTCGCCTATTCAATAGATATGGGTATCGGCCCTGGCACGCCCGATGGTCGTCCCATGGCCGAAGAGTTCGAAACCGCAAACGGAAGGGTACTGGCTGCCGTCATTACGGCAGGGAAGTCCTTCCTGCTGCTTGCCAAACTCCACAACGGCAGCACTGTGCCGATGGACATCAAGCAGTTTGTTCTGGACCTTCCGCCCGGCTGGCGCTACGAGCTCTTCATGGACAAGGTTCCTCCACGCATTGCGCCGGGTGAGGGTTGCGCGCTCACATTCCGCGTCTCGCCGCCTACCGACGCCCAGGCCACGAAGGCTTACTTCCATCGCAGCGATCCCGAGACTGACTCGATTTATCACATCGATCAACCGGAGTACCAAACGCTCGCTCTGCCTCCTCCTCCCGTCACCGAACGCGTCGTTTATGCCATCGAGGGTCAGGAGGGCGAACTCCGCACCGTGGCTCGTACCCCTATTCACAATACCCATGGAGAGGTCTGGTCGATGCCACTTGCCGTAGTGCCGCCCTTTTCGGTGATGGCGGCGCCTGCGACGCAGATCGTTCCTGCTGGTCCCGATCCCTCTGCCGAGTTGAGTGTCGTGGTGCGTGCCAACTTGGAGCACAGTTCGGCCACCGTGCATCCCGAAGTGCCCTCAGGCTGGAAGGTCGAGCCGCAGTCAGCCGTCATCGAGTTCGCCAAAACCGGCGAACATGCTTCCGAGTTCAAGGTGCTGCCCGATGGCGCCAACGAGAGTAGATATGTGGTCCATGCCTTCGCTGCTGCCGGAGGCCGCGACTATATCCAGGGCTACAGCCTGGTCACGCGCCCAGACATCGGCGGATTCTTCTACTTTCAGCCTGCCATTCAGCGCGCCGCCGTTGTGAACGTGAAAGTCCCATCCGGCCTCAAGGTTGGCTACATCATGGGCGCGGGCGATGACATCCCCACCGTGCTGCAGCAGCTCGGTCTTGAAGTGACTCTTCTTTCGCCGGATGACGTTGCGCGCGGCGACCTGCAGCGATTCGGCACCATCGTATTGGGCATCCGCGCCTACGACACCCGCGACGACGTGAAGAAGAACAATCAGCGCCTGCTCGATTACGCCCGCAACGGCGGAACGCTGATGGTGCAATACACCACCGATCCGGGCAGCTTTAACGCCGGAAATTACATGCCCTATCCTGCGCAGTTGAGTCGCGCACGCGTCGCGGTCGAAGAGTCTCCAATTACGGTCCTCGATCCGAAGAGCGCGGTCTTTCACTATCCCAATCCCATCTCCGACAGCGATTTCGCGGGCTGGGTACAGGAACGTGGTCTGTACTTCATGGACAGATGGGACGACAAATACACGCCTTTAGTAGCTTGCAACGATCCCGGAGAGCCCCCGCAAAAGGGTGGTCTGCTCGTTGCACCGTTAGGCAAGGGCTATTACATCTACAACGCCTATGCCTTCTTCCGCCAATTGCCCTTCGGAGTCCCCGGCGCGATTCGCCTCTACGTCAACCTGCTAAGCGTGGGACATGAGCCGAAGTGAGGCCTCGCCACAACCCGAGCTGATCCGCGGTGTCAGCCTGGCCGGCGCTACGACGCTCAACATGATCGACATGATTGGCGTTGGGCCGTTCATCACCATCCCCCTCATCGTTAGCGCGGCAGGCGGGCCGCAAGCCATGCTTGGCTGGATTGCCGGGGCTATCTTCGCTCTCTGTGACGGCCTCGTTTGGGCGGAGTTGGGCGCGGCCATGCCCAAAGCAGGAGGCTCCTATCAGTACCTCAAACAGACCTACGGCCCCAATTCGCTCGGCCGCTTACTGTCCTTTCTCTTCATCTGGCAGTTGTCGTTCAGCGCTCCGCTGTCCATAGCCTCGGGCTGCATCGGCCTCGCCCACTACGCCGGATACATCTGGCCCGGTCTTGAGCACACGTGGGTTTCGCACACCTTCCACGGTGGAATTCCGCTCCTCGGCTCGCTCGAAGTCAGCACCGTCCTAAAGTCGGGAACACTCGTTGCCATGGCGAGCTGCGCCTTTATCGTCTTCCTGCTCTACCGACGCATAACGGTTATCGCGAGACTCGCCGAGTTGCTCTGGGTCGGCGTCGCTGCCGCCGTCGCGTGGATCATCTTCGCCGGTCTCACCCACTTCAACGCGTCACGTGCTTTCGATTTCCCGCCACGCGCGTTCACCCTTTCCAGCGAATTCTTCACCGGGATGGGCGCCGCCATGCTCATTGCCACTTACGACTACTGGGGCTATTACAACGTGTGTTTTCTCGGAGGGGAAGTAAAAGACCCGGGTCGCACTATACCGCGCGCCCTGATACTCTCCATCGTCGCCGTGGCCGCCATCTACATCGTAATGAACATCAGCGTGTTGGGCGTGGTTCCCTGGCGCGAGATGCTCGCGCATACCGGCGATCAGAGCAATTACATCGTTTCCGTCTTCATGGAGCGCATCTACGGTAACTGGGCCGGCCGCGCCATCGCCGCACTGATAATCTGGACCGCCTTCGCTTCCGTGTTTTCCTTGCTGCTCGGCTACTCCCGTGTTCCCTACGCCGCCGCGCTCGATGGCAACTACTTTCGCGCCTTCGCCCGCGTGCATCCCGAGAAGCGCTTTCCCACGGTATCGCTGCTGGCGTTGGGCGCGGTAGCAATACTGTTCTGCCTGCTGCGCCTTGCGGACGTGATCGCTGCGCTGGTCGTCATTCGCATCTTGCTGCAATTCATCGTCCAAGCCGTCGGAGTAATCGTTCTTCGCTATCGCCAGCCCGACCTGCCGCGGCCGTTTCGCATGTGGCTCTACCCGCTACCAGCGCTGATGGCGATCGCGGGTTTCACATATATTCTGCTGGCTCGCAAAGACTTTCAGCGTGAAATCAAGTACGCGCTGGTAATTCTGGTTGCCGGCTTGCTCGTTTACTTCGCTCGCTCATGGAAGAGAAAAGAGTGGCCGTTCGGCAGAATTACTGTCCCCGCCAAAGCGACCATATGAAGACCCGTGGGTCACTGCGCTTGGTCACGCGTTGCCGGCGTTTGGAACCACCGCCGTTTACCAAACGGTCCGCCCGGCTTACCTTTTCTCTGCGACCCAGTCTGATTTCCGATGACCGCAATTGGCACATGGCGGCGCCCGCTCACCAACGTTATCGTCGAGCCCGCTGCCGCGGGGCCTGCTGGCGCCGCAATGTCTGAGCTTGGCTCCGTCTCGCCCGTGCCTCTCGCGCCGACCCGCCGCCGCACACTCTTCGGACCGTTGCACGAGCCGCTGTTTCGCAGCCTCTGGGTCGCCGCTGTTGTCAGCTACACCGGCACGTGGATGCAAAACGTCGGCGCGGGCTGGCTGATGACCTCGCTCACCATGTCTCCCCTGATGGTCGGACTGGTTCAGGCTGCCAACAGTATCGCGGTCTTCCTTGTGGTTCTTCCCGCCGGAGCCATCGCCGACGTCGTCGATCGCCGTAAGCTCCTCCTGCTGACCCAGCTCTGGATGGTGCTCGCCGCGGCCGCATTGGGCGTCCTCACCATCGCAGGTCTGGTGACGCCGGCGCTGTTATTGCTGTTCACCTTTCTAATGGGCTTCGGCGCGGTGTTGAACGATCCTGCCTGGCAGGCCATCACGCCCGAGATCGTCTCTCGCGAGAACTTCGCAGCGGGCATCGCCCTGAACTCCGCCGGCTTCAACGTTGCCCGGGCCATCGGCCCGGCGCTCGGAGGACTGGTGATCTACGCCGCAGGCTCGGGCATCGCGTTCTTGCTGAACGCCGCCTCCTTCTTCGGTGTCATCTACTTCCTCTACCGCTGGAAGACCGCGCCCGGAAAAACCTCGATCACAGCCAACCACACGTTCGACGCCATGCGCGACGGCTTTCGCCACCTGCGCGGCTCCCGCAGCACGCGGGCCGTGCTGGTACGCAGCGCCGTCTTCAGCATCTCGGGCAGCGCGCTGCTTGCTTTGTTGCCGCTGATATCGCACCCTTATGGCTCGCAAGGCTACGGCCTGCTATTGGGCGTCTTTGGCGTCGGCGCCTTAATCGGCGCCTGTATAATGCCGTTTTTGCGACGCATGATGTCGGTCGATGCCCTGATCGCAACTTCGACGGCAGTCTTTGCTGTGACCACGTACGCCGGAGGCCGCTGGTGCGGCTTCCTGCCAATGTCGCTCACCCTGTTGGTTGCGGGGATCGCGTGGATTCAGATTCTCGCGAGCCTCAACGTCTCCGCCCAGACCATGGCCCCTCACCTCTTGCGCGCCCGTGCTATCTCCATGTATTTACTGGTCTTGCAGGGAGGCTTCGCCGCCGGCGCAGCCCTGTGGGGAGCCGTTGCCGAACAAAGCGGAGTGCAGCGGTCGTTGCAGTACGCCGCGATCGGACTGCTGCTCGGCATCACCTCTACGATCTGGTTCCGTCTCCATCCTGTTCCGGTCGAGCCGAACACCATCGGCATGGACTAGAATGCTTGGGCACGCTGGCTCTCAGTTATTCGCACGAAAAACCATGAAGGAGCTTTCCATGAAGCTGCGCATTGCAATCACTTGTGTACTGTTCAGTCTGGTCGTCTCGGCTGCGGCCAGTGCCGCCAACACGCAGGCTAAGCCCGACGAAAAGCCGACATTCGCCTCTGTTCTCGACCATCAGTTCGCCAACACCGAAAAAACGGTCGTTCCTGCCGCCGACGCCATGCCTGAAGACAAATACGGCTTTGCTCCTACTCAGGGCGACTTTAAAGGTGTGCGCAACTTTGGTGCTGAGGTCAAGCACATGGCAGTGGCTAACTTCGCAATTGGCGCCGCGATCCTGGGCGAGAAACCTCCGGTCGATTTGGGCGGAGGGCCCAACGGACCGGCCAATCTCCAGTCGAAGGCCGATCTCATGAAGTTCCTGAACGACTCGTTCGTCTATGCCCACAAGGCGATCAGTAGCATCACTGCGGACAACATTCTCGAGCCGATCAAGAGTCCGTTTGGCTCTAACATGACCACCCGGCTGGCCTTGGCAACGAGCTTGATCAGTCATCCCTACGACCACTACGGACAGATGGTCGAATACCTTCGTATGAACAGCATCGTCCCGCCTGCTAGCCGGAAGTAGATTTCAATCCCTTGTCGAGCTTCGAAAGTCATGAGGGCGCGCCTGACGCGCCCTCAGCGTTTCAGTGGCCTGTCATCGCCTCAGTTACAATCGCCTACGGAATCTGCCGAGCGAGACCATGCATATCCCCGATGGATATCTCAGCCCTTCTACCTGCGCCGTTCTTTACGCGGGCGCGGGCGTTGGCTGGTACGAGGCCCTGCGACGCGTTAGGCTCACCCTGGCCACCCGCATGGTTCCGCTCATCTCGGTTTTCGCTGCGTTTTCATTCGTCTTGATGATGTTCAATCTACCGCTCCCCGGCGGAACCACCGGGCATGCGCTCGGCGTAACCATCGCCGCCATCGTGCTCGGTCCCTCAGGAGCCATCCTCGCCATTTCGATTGCTCTAACCATCCAGGCGCTTTTCTTCGGTGACGGAGGCATTACCACCCTCGGCGCGAACTGCTTCAACATGGCGATCGTGGGTTCGCTGGTTGCCTACGCGATCTATCGTCTGATCGCGAATGGCGCTGCCATCACCTCGCGCCGCCGCGTGGTTGCGGCTGCCGTCGCCGGCTATCTTGCCACGAACGCTGCCGCATTCTTCGCAGCTGTCCAGTTCGGCATACAGCCTACTCTGTTTCACGATGCCCGCGGCGTTCCGCTGTACGCACCCTATTCGCTGGGTGTCGCGATCCCTGCCATGATGATTGGACATCTTGCAGTAGCCGGAGTGGCAGAAGCCGTGATTGCCGCTGGCTTAGTGGCATACTTACAGGCCGCCGATCCAGCGCTCTTGCGGGCTACGTCCGGCCTCGCGGGCAGCGCCGAACTCTCGCAACCGGCGATGCCGCAGAAATCCCTCCGCAAATTGTGGAGTACAGTCGCGCTGCTTATGCTCCTGACGCCCTTGGGCATCCTCGCTGGCGGCAAAGCATGGGGAGAATGGTCGGCGGCCCAATTCGCCAGGCCCCGTGGCCGCGCCGCTATTGCCGCTGCGACTCAAAACCAGCCTGTCCCGGCGACAGCCCCAGCCGGTCTGCAACGCCTCTCCACTCTGTGGACGGCCCCCATTCCGAATTACGCTCCACAGATCGTGAAGAGCGCCTCGTTCGGCTATCTGCTGTCCGCCATGTTCGGCGTCGGCTTGGTGATGGCGTTCTCGCTGGCCGTACAGCACTATCTTCAGTGGCGGCGCTCCGCGGGGCAGTCAGGATGAGCGGCCGCGGTGCGATCGCATCCACTCTGCTCGGCCTCACGCGTGCCCTCAGTCATGCCCTTGTTTCCGAACAGGTAGCGCGCCAACCCGGCCTGTTGCAGGCCCTTGACCCGCGTGTGCGCGTCGCCGGACTGTTCGCTTTGGTGCTCGCGGTTACGCTTTCGCACCGGATCAGCGTGGTCGTCGCGCTCTTTGCTGTCGCCGTGCTCCTCGCACTGTTGTCGCGCGTGAGCCCTGCGATGCTCGCCACGCGCGTCTGGCTGGTCGTGCTCTTCTTCACGGGAGTGATCGCCTTGCCCGCGATTTTCCTCACTCCCGGCGACCCAATCGTCGCATCACCCGGTGGCACGCTGCGCATTACGGCGCAAGGACTCGCGGCGGCGATTCTGCTGATCGCGCGCGTCGAAACCGCCGTGACACTCACGACTCTCTTGGTCCTGACCACGCCTTGGATGCACATCTTGAAGGCCCTTCGTGCCTTTCACATTCCGCAGGAGATTGTGCTGATGCTGGCGATGACTCATCGCTACATCTTCTTGCTGGGCGAAACGGCCAGCCAGATGTATGAGTCGCGCCAAAGCCGCACTGTGGGCCTGTTGGATCGCACATCTCAGCGCCGCATGACTGCGCGAACCGCCGGGGTCCTGCTCAGCAAGAGCGTTGAGCTAAGTAACGAGGTCTTTGTCGCCATGCAGTCGCGAGGGTTTCGCGGAGACGCGAAGGTTCTTTCCGAATTCCGCATGCGCTCGTGGGACTATCTCGGCCTGGCGGCGTTTCTACTGGCTGGCGTTGCCGCCGTGTGGATCGGAAGGTCATGACCGCCAGCCCAGTGTTTGAAGCTAAGGCTGTCAACTTCGCCTACGAACAAATACCTGCGCTGCGCGAACTCTCGCTGACGATCGCCGCCGGACAGTCGGTCGCCCTGGTCGGCGCCAATGGCTCCGGCAAATCGACGTTGCTACGCCTGCTCGACGCTCTCTGCTTTCCGTCGTCCGGATCCATCAGCTTTTGCGGTAATCCACTCACGCCCGAATGCCTTCGCGACGACGGCTTTGCGCTCTCATTCCGCCGCCGCGTCGCCCTCGTCTTCCAGAACCCCGACGTGCAGCTCTTCAATCCGACAGTCTTCGATGAGGTTGCCTTCGGGCCGCTGCAAATGGGCTGGTCGAGCGCCGAGGTCGTCGCCCGCGTCAACCAAACGCTGGACGTTATGGGTATCACTCAACTTCGCGACCGCGCGCCGTATCGCCTCTCCGGCGGCGAGAAGAAACGAGTCGCGTTAGCTTCGGTCATCGTTCTCGATCCCGAGGTCCTGCTGCTCGACGAACCCACTTCAATGCTCGATCCCCGCAGCCAGAGCCAGCTCATTGACCTCATCC
>Ga0209656_10001307_pt1 | contig 16194 bp, 15 predicted proteins | sample BogFormECP12_OM2_FD_188239 | JGI IMG/M metagenome (GOLD analysis project Ga0209656, IMG submission 188239) | Bog forest soil microbial communities from Calvert Island, British Columbia, Canada - ECP12_OM2 (SPAdes) (version 2) | ecosystem: Environmental > Aquatic > Freshwater > Wetlands > Bog ... | reverse complement strand
CGTTGTATTTTGCGTTCTCTGCAATGTCAACCGCCCGCCAAAACGGCCATGCCAAGCGCCTTCTGGACGCCGAGTGCAAAAAGACTTCCCATGCTGGCGTTGACAAGATAATCTCTCGGGGAGAACAAATAGCGGTACAAGCCATTCTTGTTTCCGGAGAGAACATGAAACGCCTGTTGCTCGTCCTGCTCTTATTCGCATCATCCGTTGGTCTGGTGGCCCAAGATTCCGGATCGGCACCCCCTACTCAGCCCGCAACCGATTCCAAACTCGCGACCGAGCCGACGCTGACGACTGAGCCGCACCCCCCGACCACTCCAAAGCCGGAAGCGCCACAGGAGCGAATGTTCTTTCCCAAGGACTGGTACTGGGGCTGGACGCAATTCGACATAGCCCCGCCGCACAACGAGGTTGATCCCAACCTGTGCGCTGCGAATGCCGGCCAGTACGGGGGCAAGAACTCGCAGTGCAGCGCGTTTGCGCGCTACATAATTTCGGGAACGATCGAGCTGCGTCCCTTTGGCCAGACGTGGTTGCGGCGGGTGATGGTTTTCTGGGATCCTACGTTCCTCTTTGGCAAGACTGTGCCGCAGTATAACTACACCTGGTCGTGGAGTGGCATTGGGATGGAGATGGCCTGGGGTGTGGGCTTCGATCTTCCCAAGCGGTTTGAAGTGCGGTACACCGGACACCCCGAAATCGTGCGGTTCCCGGCACGCGATCAGCCGCTGGGGCCGGCGTATCTAGGGCCAAACGGTCCCTGGGGTCAGTTCAATGCGATCGGCGTGCGGAAGTACTTTGGTATCCCGCGGGAGGGTACGCACTAAGAGCGGCCGTTGGCATTTAGCACTGGCGCTGCGAGCTGTTGGTTGGATAAGGCGCGCCAAATTACTTAAGGGCCGGCGTCTTCCAACCTCGGATAACGCGCAATCACCAAAGTTCCGATGCCGCCACGCGGACGGAACTCGCCCTTCACTTCGGCCCATCTCGGCTTGGCGGCACGAACTACGTCTTCGAGCACGCGGTTGACGATGTTCTCCTGAAAGATCCCGATATTGCGATAGCAGGTCAGATACTCTTTCAGCGACTTCAGCTCTAAGCAATCCTTGGCGGGCATGTAGCGGATCCAAAGCGTGCCGAAGTCGGGCAGGCCGGTTTTGGGGCACACCGACGTGAACTCCGGAACATCAACCACGATTTCGTAGTTGGAAAACTGGTTCGGCCAGGTTTCGATCTCCGGCAACTTGACGTCGAGGCCGGACTCGGCGTGCTGCGGCGTGTACCGCTTACTTTTTGCCATGGAGCTATTGTAGCGAGGCAGGGCCTATTCGAGGGGCAGACTGCGGCGCTAGTTAGCGGTGGTGGAAACAGCGTTGCTCGCGTCTTTCCGAAGTGGCGCAGCATCACATGAGTAACGCTTGCCTAGCGGCGTACGTCCCACTCTTGCTGTGGGTAAATTCATAGGGTACGGGGAACTGGACAATCGCAGCGGAAGTTGTGGCGTACGTTATACTTAAACACTTGGGCAAAAATGGCAGTTGGAAATGGTAACGGGCAGAAACCGGTGAACGGCAGGCGGACCGGGATCATCCTGGTTGCGCTGATCCTTGCCGTAGTAGTGCTGGCCGCATTTATGTCTTTACGCCGTTCGCAGGTGCCCATACGAACGGGCCGGGTGGAGCGGCAAAATCTTACCGCGAGCATCGCCACCAACGGAAAGATCGAGGCTCTGGACAATTTTGAAGCACATGCGCCGGTTGCAACCACAGTCAAGAGAGTTTATGTGCAGCAAGGCCAGTGGGTGAAACCCGGCCAACTACTCCTGCAATTGGAAGATGCCAATGCTCGTCTCCAGGCCGCCCGGGCAGAGGCCCAGTTAAAGGGCGCGCAAGCAGACGTTAATGCCGTGGAGCATGGTGGAACCAAAGAAGAGGTACTGGCGACCCACAACGCACTGGTCAAAGCGCAGGCCGACCGCGATGCCGCCCGACGCAACCTTGAGGCCATGCAGCGGTTGCTTCAGACAGGCGCCGCCTCACAGGCAGAGGTGGATGCCGCCCAGAACCAGGTACGCGTGGCCGATGCTAATGTGCATTTCCTAGAGCAAAAACTAAATGGCCGCTACTCGCAACAGGAAGTGGGCCATGTAGAGGCCCAGCAAACCGAGGCCCGAGCTTCGCTGGCAGCTGCCCAGGACCTGCTGAAAAATTCAAATGTGACTGCACCCCGGGCGGGAGTGGTTTATTCGCTTCCCGTGCAACAGGGAGCCTTCGTGAATGCAGGCGATCTTCTGGTGCAGGTCGCGGACTTGCACCAGGTGCGAGTCCGTGCCTTTGTTGACGAGCCGGAGATTGGGAAGTTGCGGAAGGGGCAGGAAGTCGAGGTCACCTGGGACGCGCTCCCGGGACGGGTGTGGAAGGGCAAACTCGATATTCTGCCAACCACGGTAGTGCAGCGCGGGACGCGAGTGGTGGGAGAAGTGACCTGCGTAGTGGACAACGGCGATCTTAAGCTGCTGCCCAACACCAACGTAAACGTGGCAGTCATCACTGCGCGCGTAGAAAATGCGCTGACGGTTCCTCGCGAATCGGTACACCAGGACTCCAACGGGCAGTACGTTTATCAGGTGGTGAATGGAGAATTGAAACGGCGCGATGTGCAGACTTCGGTTTCGAATTTCACGCGTATCGCGATTACCAGCAGCCTTCCGGACGATGCGGTGCTGGCTTTAGGGGCTACCAACATGCATCCCCTGGGAGACGGGATGGCAGTGAAATCGGTTAATCCATGAAGGCTTTGTGCACAAAGTTCCTGGTTGTACTTCTGCTGCCTTTGACCGCTGGCACTATCGCCGCTGATCCTGCGGTATCCGAATTACTTTCGCTCGGCCGCATGAACGACGCCATCACCATCCTGGCGACGCGGAATGACCCACAGTCGATGCATTTGCTGTCGCGCGTCTATTACGCAACAGAGCGCTGGGATGACGCAGTGCGATACGGAGAACGCGCCGTCGGTCTGCGCCCCAACGATGCTTACTACCATTTGTGGCTGGCACGCGAATATGGCGAAAAGGCGGCAAGTTCGAATCCGCTGACCGCGGCTACTCTTGCTCGCAAAGCCAAGAATGAATTTGAGCGTGCGGTACAGCTTGACCCATCCAGCGTGGAGACGCGAGTCGATCTGGCGGAGTACTACACCGAAGCGCCGGCGATCATGGGAGGCGGACTGGACAAGGCCCGCGACCAGGCTGTAGAGGTGGCAAAGCAAAATTCCGCGAAGTCGCACCTGATGCTGGCGCGCATAGCGCTGAAGGAAAAACAATTTCCGGCAGCCGAGAACCAGCTCCGGCAAGCCATCCTGGAAGCGAGCAACCCGGCCGAGTACTGGCTGGAATTAGCTGAATTTTACCGGGTCCGTGGACGCCCGGACGACATGCAGAAAGCGGTGCAGAGCGCCGTGGCACAAGCCAACCGGCCAGCCGAAACGTTTTTTGACGCGGCCAACGAGTTGTACCTTGGGGACCGCGACTTCGCCGACGCGGTTGTGTACTTGCGAAAGTATTTGGCGTCTGAAGGACTAGTGGAAGGTGCGCCTGCGTTCCGTGCTCATTACCTGCTAGGCCAGATTTACGAGAAGCTGGGACAGGTTCCGGCAGCGGTCTCTGAGTATCAAGCTTCACTTGCGCTGGCGTCGGGATTCGACCGAGCCAGAAAGGCCCTTAGTCATCTGCAGTAGCAAGCCGACTGCGTATTATCGTTGCATCAGGTAAGCACGGGATGCCGCCAAGACCCCGCTATTCCAAAATCCACCGGGTTGGTTGCTGGGCCAGGGTCGCTGCCCTCGCCGGCGCGCTGGTACTCGCTCATGCGCGCTGTCAGGCAGGCGACACGTCCAGTGTCGACCCGTTGCCCTTCAGCCAGGCGCTGGATTTGGCACTGCAACACAGCGGCATTATGGGAATTGCGGCCCTCAACCAATGGCGGTCGCAAATGGTGTATAAGGAACTCCGCAGCAACTACATCCCGCAACTGACCATCGGTTCAGGTCTGGGCTACACTTATGGATTTCCTTTGACGCTCGAGGGCTCTGCGCCGTCGGTCGCCAACTTTACCTCGAACGGGGTGCTGTTCAATCCTGCGCTGAAGCAGTTCATCCGGGCCGCCAAGATTGATTGGGGCGCAACCTCACAGGATGTGCAGGACAAGCGGAACGCTGTCATTCTCGACACGGCTCTAACCTACGCCCAACTCGAACAGCTCACCGGAAAAATCGAGGCCTTGACCGAAGCTGAGGCAGCAGCCGAGAAGGGGCAGTTCGTCAGCGAGCAGCGTTTACAGCAGGGAGTGGATAGCAAGCTGGCGCTGACCAAGAGCCAACTGACGGCAGCCCGTATTCGATTGCGGCTCGCTGAGGCGCAAGGTCAGATGGACGTCCTGCGCGAACATCTGTCCAAGCTGATCGGGTTGCCCGCCGAGTCGGTTACGGTCGCGCCAGGATCGATGCCGCAACTGCCCCAGATTTCGCAGGGCGACGACTTTTCGGCACGGGCAGTGGTGAACAACCCTTTAGTGAAGGAGGCGGAGCAGAAAACGGCGGCAGCGGAGGCGCGCGCCAGAGGTGAACACAAAGCGGCCGTGTGGCCGACCGTTGATGGGGCAACTCAGTACGCCTATCTTGCGCGCTTCAACAATTACGAGCAGTATTACAAGAACTATCTGGCCAACAACTTCACCGGCGGCCTGAACATTCGCATCCCCATCTTTAACGCTGTGCAAAAAGCGAAAGCCCAGGAAGCCGACGCGGATGCCATGATAGCGCGCAAGCGGGCGGACCTGATTAAGAACCAGGTTGGGGAAGATGCTCTGAAGCTGCAGCGCTCTTTGCGTCAACTGTCTGCGGCGCGCGATGTGGCCAAACTGGAATGGGAAGTCTCTCAGGGCGAATTGGAAGCGGTGGCCGCGCGTGCAGGCACGGGTGGTGCCAATCCTCGCGATCGGGAAAACGCCCGCCTTGACGTGGACGACAAACACGCCGCCTACCTGGATGCGGAATTCGAGCTCAGCCGGGCCAAGTTACAGCTTCTGCGGGTTACCGGTGAATTAGAAAACTGGGCCATTCCATCCCACTAAACGACCGTTCGCTGCGAACCAGAAAGCGCATCTAACTTTAAGAATCGCAAGGGGTTCCGCGCCCGTCCAACAAAATGGTACGATAGAGTTGACAATTATGCCTTTGAAGACGCTTTTTCTGAATCCACCTTCGTTCGAAAACTACGACGGCGGCGCCAGTTCGCGCTGGCCGGCCACCCGCGAGATTGAGTCGTACTGGTACCCGGTTTGGCTGGCTTATCCGGCTGGAATGCTGGAAGGCTCGCGCATGCTCGATGCTCCGCCGCATCACGTAAGCGCGGAAGAAACCATCAAGATTGGCAAGGACTTCGACTTTCTGGTGCTATTCACCAGTACGCCGGGCTTTCAGGGCGACATCGGGCTGGCGTCAGCGATGAAGGCTGCCAACCCGAAGCTGAAGATTGCCTTCGTGGGTCCGCACGTCACCACCTTGCCGGAGCGGTCGCTCAAAGAAGGCGCGGCCATCGACTTTGTAGTACGCCGGGAGTTCGACTATGCCACGGTCGAGTTTGCCAACGGCAAACCGTTGAGCGAGATTCTGGGCGCCTCCTATCGCGGAGCGGACGGGGAGATCGTTCACAATGCGGACCGACCGGCGGTGGAAGATCTTGACGCTCTGCCCGACGTGGTGGATGTGTACAAGCGCGATATCGATCCGCGCCGCTATAACGTGCCGTTCCTGCTTTATCCCTTTGTTGCGCTGTACACGACACGGGGCTGCCCGGCGCAGTGCACATTCTGCCTGTGGCCGCAGACGCTCAGCGGCCATCCGTGGCGCAAGCGGTCATCGGACCGGGTTGCCGCCGAGATGGCGAAGGCCAAGGAATACTGGCCCTGGGTGAAAGAATTTTTCTTCGACGACGACACCTTCAATATCCAGAAGGCGCGCACCATCGAGCTTTGCTCCAAGCTGAAGCCGCTCAACATTACTTGGTCGTGTACGTCACGCGTCACCACCGATTACGAAACGCTGAAGGCGATGAAGGAATCGGGTTGCCGGCTGCTCATCGTTGGCTATGAGTCGGGTGACCAGCAGATCCTGAAGAACGTCAAGAAGGGCGCAACGGTGGAGCGCGCGCGGCAATTCACCAAGGACTGCAAGAAACTTGGATTGCTGGTGCACGCCGACTTCATCTTGGGTCTTCCCGGCGAAACCAAAGAGACCATTCGCCGCACCATCGATTTCGCGAAAGAGCTGGACGTAGAAACTATCCAGGTGTCGCTGGCTCACGCCTATCCGGGAACCGAGCTATACGATTACGCCAAGGCGAATGGCTTCATCAAGCAGGAAGGCGCGCAGATGGTGGACGAAATGGGACACCAGGTTGCCATGATCGAATACCCGGGAATCTCACGCGATTACATTCTGGAGATGGTGCACCGCTTCTACGACGAATATTACTTCCGGCCGAAAGCCATTTTCCGCATCGTGAGGCGAGCGGCATTCAACTCCACCGACCGAAAGCGCCTGTACAAAGAAGCCAAGGCGTTCCTGAAGCTGCGCGCGTCTCGTAACCGCACGGTCAAGGAAGCTCGCCGCCAGCCCGAGCCAAGCCTGCTGGAAGTTCGCCCGGAACCGAAGCCGGGCCTGGTGTCGATCGCGCCGGCGGGCGCGTCTGGCGCTGCCAAATCGGAAACTGCAGAAACCGTCAACGCCTAGACTGTCGGCATGACGCTGCCAGTACCTCAAAGAAATCAACGCCCTTCCGCTTCTCGCGAAAGGGCGTTGATCTTTCTTGCACTCCAGAGCAGACCGCGCGCCTGCCGGTTACTTGCCAAATGCGGCAATGGCTGCAGCTTCGTCGTCCTTTACATCGAAGACGGTGTAGAGCTTGGTAATCTGGAGGAGGTCGTGCACCTTTTTGGTCAGGTGCAACAGTTTCAATTCGCCGCCCTGGTTGCGCACGGACGTAAAGGCGCTGACCAGTTCGCCGATGCCCGAGCTGTCAATGTAGCTGACGTCGCCCAAGTTTAGCAGGATTTTCTTCTGCCCCTTCCCCAGAAGGTCCTTGACAGTGTCGCGCAATACTACGCTGCCTTCGCCCAGAGTGATACGTCCACTCAAGTCCACGATGGTGACGCCATCTACCTGCCGGGTGCTCGCTTTCATGCTCACGTGGAAGCCTCCTGGCGGTCCAGTTCATTGTTCTGGAGCCGCTTAATCAAAGTGATTTCAGTGCCGGAATTAAGTTTACGAAAACGGACTTCATCCATAAACGTCCGCATTAAGAATATCCCACGTCCGGAATCTTTCAAAAGGTTTTCCGGGGCAAGCGGGTTGGGAACTTCGTCCGGGACGAAACCCCTTCCCTCGTCGGCGATGGTAACGATCAACTCCGGCCCCGTCTGTTCAAAGGTCAAGTTCACCCGTTTGGCAGGGTCGTAAGCGTTGCCGTGCAGCACGGCATTGATCATTCCTTCACGGACCGCCATAGAGATGCCGCCCCGAGTGTCCTCGTCGAAGCCGGCCTGCGACGCGACCTGGTCGGCCATCCCCTCGGCCTTGTTCACGCTTTCCAGCGTGGATTCCAACCTGTACGAAACGCGTTGTGGCGCGGTCATCAAATGGCTCGTTTTTAGCCTCGACCGGTTCTCGTTTAGGCCTTACGGAACCGAATCTTCAGGATGGAGCAGTTTGCCTGTTTGGAGAGACTCTTGTCAATCCGGGAGTTTCCGCCCGCAAACAAGAATGATGAAAACGGCGAGCTGGTTCCAAAAAGCGACATGTGCGGCAGTTTGCTTAAGACGCCTCAGGACGGTTAAGATAAATTAGAACGATCGTTCGAAAAATCGCAAGTTCCCCGGTTGCCAATTTCCAATCAGCCCTTACGACATGTCTACCGCTTCCACAACGCGCACCCTGGAGAGTCCACCTGCTCCAGACAGCCGCTTCGACCGTCGTCTGGCTGAGATCCTCGACTTTGCCACAGAGATCTTTGCCGACAAGGGTTACGAGGGCGCTTCGATGCGCGACCTTTCCCGATTGAGCGGCATTTCGCTGGCCGGACTTTACTACTATTTTGAGTCAAAGGAAAAGCTGCTCTACTTCATCCAGCACCACACCTTTACAACCATCATCGAGCGGCTGCGTGCGCGGCTGGCCGCCAGCAACGATCCCGAAGAACGGATTCGTATCTTCGTGCGCAACCATGTCGACTATGCCGTGGCCAGGCCGAAGGCGATGAAGGTGTTGTCGCATGAGGATGATGTTCTGAAAAATGGCTATGGCGCTGAACTGGCGACCATCAAACGCGAATATTACCGGATCTGTGTCGGGCTGGTTAACGATCTGGTGAAGGCAGAAGGCCTGAATCAAGCTCCGTCGCAGGCTGCGGCCAGCGCGGGAATCGGCACGCGTACTGCGGTGATGGGACTGTTCGGTACGATCAATTGGCTGTACACCTGGTACAACCCGCGCGTCGATCCTGATGCCGGCACTTTGGCGCGAGAGATCAGCGATGTTTTTCTGCGGGGCATGCGCTTTGCGTGTGCCGCGGCCAACAAGCTGCAATCCGACGGTAATCGAACTCCGCCGGTGCATCAAGCTGCAACGCGCTCGGGTGCGAAAACCTCATTGAGCAGGAGGCGTCCCTTGCGAGCGAAGAACAAGAGTCGGAAGTAAGAATGGAAGCAAAGGGAACGGAGTTCGGACGATGAGTACTGCGTCGCAGCCAGCGTCGACTGAGGTGAAACGGCTAATCAATTACCGGACCGAGTCTGGCGTAGCGGTGATCGAGCTGAACGACCCGCCGGCCAACACCTGTAGCTACGAGATGAACCGCCAGCTCGATGACGCGATTCTGGCGGCGCGTATGGACAACGAGGCTTACGTCGTTGTCCTGACCGGTGTGGGCGAGAAGTTTTTCTGTGCCGGCGCCGACATACAGATGCTGACCAGGATGGATCCGACATTCAAGTACTACTTCTGTCTCCATGCCAATGAGACGTTGCTGCGACTGGAAAATACACCCAAGCTGGTGATTGCAGCGCTTAACGGGCACTGCGTTGGTGGAGGATTGGAGGTTGCCATGGCTGCCGACCTGCGCATTGCGCGCAAAGATGCGGGCAAGATCGGGTTGCCGGAGGTCAATCTCGGAGTGTTGCCCGGGACCGGCGGAACCCAGCGCCTGTCGCGGATCGTGGGCAAGTCCAAGGCAATCGAGCTGATGGTAACCGGTAAGATATTTTCGTTCGAGGACGCAAAACAGCTCGGGCTCATTAACGAGATTTTCGAGCGCGAGAACTTCATGCAGCAGGTGATGGATTACGCCCGCCAGTTTTGCCCGCCCAACAAAGCGGCGAAGGCGGTCGGTCGAATTAAGCGTGCGGTGCAAACCGGCTGGGAGATTCCAATCGAAGCCGGGCTGGCGCTGGAGCGCGAAAATCAGCAGTTGCTCTTTGAGAGCGAGGACGCGAAGGAAGGGTTGGCGGCATACATCGAGAAACGCCCGGCAAAATTCGCAGGAAAATAACGACCCTATCACTGACAATGACGACTGGCACCACAACGTTTTCGCGTATCACGGTGGCTCTTGAGCCCCCCGCGGCGCGCATTGTGCTGAATAATCCGCCGCTGAATGTCATCGACATTCGGATGATGGACGAGTTGCGCGCTGCGCTGGAGCAAATCGACGCGCGCCCAGAGATCAGCGCCATCGTCTTCGCTGGTTCGGAGCAAGCTTTCTCCAGTGGAGTGGAAATCGCGGAGCACACGCCCGACAAGGTGCACGACATGCTCACCGCGTTTCACAGCGTAATTCGCTCGGTGGTTGGCAACAACAAGCTGACGATCGCCAGTGTTCGCCGTCACTGCCTCGGCGGAGGCGCCGAGCTGGCGCTGATGTGCGATGTCGTGTATGCCTCACCGGACTCGGTCTGGGGATTTCCTGAGATCAAGCTGGCGTGCTATGCGCCGGTAGCCAGCGTGGCGTTGTCCGCCGTTGTGGGACAGAAGCTGGCGGCAGAATTGCTACTGACCGGTCGAACTCTGAGTGGTAATGAAGCACTCGATGCCGGCCTGGTGAATAGCCTTGCCGAGGATCCGGATACGCTGGTCGCCGAATGTGTGCAGCGAGTTTCGCAATTAAGTCCCGCGGCGCTCGCGCTTGCGAAAAAGGCATTCTATGCCTGGGATGCGATTCATTTCGATAAGGGTCTGGCGCGTGCGGAGCAGATTTATCACGATGAGCTGATGAAGACCGCTGACGCCCGGGAAGGTATCGCAGCATTTATCGAACGTCGGCGGCCCAAATGGACAGGCAAGTAAATTTATGGATTACGAAATAACCCCGGAACAGTTGAAGTCGCTGCGAAATGATGGGAGCGTGACCGTCCTCGACGTCCGCGAGCCATGGGAATATGACGTGGCCAAAATCGCCGGCAGCAAGCACATTGCGATGGGCGACATCCCATCGCGATTCAATCAGGAACTCGATCCGGAGGAGCACATTGTTGTGGTTTGCCATCACGGTGTGCGTTCTATGAACGTTACTGCATGGCTGCGGCAGCAGGGTTTCGAGAGAGTGCAATCGTTGCAGGGCGGAATCGACCGCTGGGCGAGGCAGATCGATCCCTCGGTGCCGGTTTACTAACTGCAGTGTTCGGAGCGATAGGGGTCCTTCGGCTCGGCGCTAAAAGCGCCTCGCTCAGGATGACACATGAAAAAAGAATTAATTGAACTGCGCATCAACCGGCGCTCCTACGAACTGGCGGTTGAGCCAAACAAGCTGCTCCTCGATGTGTTACGCCAGGACCTTAATATGACCGGCTCGAAACGCGGCTGTGACGACTCATCCTGCGGATCTTGTACAGTCCAAGTGGACGGCGTGCCCATGCTTTCGTGCACGCTGCTGGCGGCTAGTTGCGAGGGCCAGGAAATCACCACGGTTGAGGGCGTCTCTGACCACGGTAGCCTGGCCGCCTTGCAGAAGGCCTATGGTGATTGCGGCGGCTCGCAATGCGGCTTCTGTACGCCGGGGTTCATGATGACCGTCCGATGGCTGCTGGCGAACAATCCGGAGCCGACTGAGAACGAAATCCGTGAGGCTCTTAGCAGCAATTTGTGTCGCTGCACTGGATACACACAAATGTACCAAGCCGTCCGCGCGGCGATCGATGCGGAGCAAAAGGGCTTAAAGCGGGAACTGGTGGAAACGAAGTAAACGATGAGCGACTTTTCTGTAATCGGCAAATCGATCGCAATGGTGGACGCCGCGGGCAAGACCACCGGCGCCGGCAAGTACACCGACGACTTCAGCCTTCCCGGCATGCTGGTGGGCAAGATCCTGCACTCGCCGTATCCACATGCGCGCCTCAAGGGTATTGACACATCGCGAGCCAAAGCTCTCGACGGCGTGGTCGCGGTAGTTACTGGAGCGGACGCGCCCAACCCCTACGGCATTCTTCCCGTCGGTCATGACGAGACCGCGCTTGCTGTGGAAAAGGTCCGGTACGTTGGAGACCATGTTGCGTGCGTAGCGGCCAGCAGTGAACAGATTGCCGAAGAGGCGCTCGAGTTGATCGATGTGGAATACGAGCCGCTGCCTGCCTACTTCGATCCAGAACAGTCGATGAAGGCGGAGACGGACCTCATTCACGAAAACCGGCCTCACAACATCGAGAAGGACTATCACCACGTTTTTGGCGACCCTGAGAAGGGTTTTACCGAAGCGGATTATGTACACGAGGCGCGCTACATCGCCAACGAAGTGACGCATGCGGCAATGGAGCCGCACTGCACGTTGGCGAATTTCGAACTCGATCCGCATACCGGTCAACTCGGCCGTCTGACCGTGTGGTCGTCCACACAGGTCCCGTACTACCTACAGCACAAGCTCTCCTTGGTGCTTGAGATGCCGATGTCGCAGATCCGAGTGATCAAGCCGCTCGTCGGCGGCGGCTTCGGCGGCAAGAGCGAAATCATTCCGCTGGAAATCATCGCTGCGGTGGCCGCGCGCGCGGCAAAAGCTCCGGTAAAGATCACTTACACGCGCGAAGAAGTTTTCTGGGCCCATCGCGGACGCCCGCGCACCAGCATCGACTTGAAAACCGGCGTGAAGAACGATGGCCGCGTGACATCGGTGGCTTGCAACGTGATCCAGGATGGCGGCGCCTACTGTTCATACGGCGTAGTTACGATTCTTTACTCCGGCGCGTTACTGGGTGCTCTGTACGACATTCCTAACATTCGCTACGACGGTTACCGGGTACTTACCAACAAGCCTGCGTGTGGCGCGATGCGGGGTCACGGCACGGTGAACGTGCGCTTCGCCTTCGAATCGCAGATGGACGAAATCGCGGCGAAGCTCGATCTTGATCCTGCGGAAGTTCGACGTGTCAACTTACTGAAGCCACCCACAGTCACGGTGAACGGGCTGCGAGTTCTGAGTTATGGCCTGCCCGAGTGCATCGACCAGGTGGTTCGGCGTTCCGGATGGAATGAGCGCAAGGGCAAGCTGCCGATGGGCCGGGGACTCGGCGTGGCTTGCAGCCACTACGTAAGCGGCGCGGCCAACAGCATCATCCGTTCCGATATGCCGCACTCAACGGTGAACATCAAGATCGATCGTGACGGCGGGGTCGTGGTTTACACCGGAGCGTCGGAAATCGGCCAGGGCTCCGACACCATGACGGCGCAGGTAGTTGCGGAGGTGCTGGGCTGCGACCTGTCGCGAGTCAGGGTCATCGCCGCCGACACCGACCTTACCCCGATTGATCTCGGTTCGTACTCCAGTCGCGTCACGTTCATGTCTGGCAATGCCGCGCTGCGGGCTGCGGAGGAGGTGAAGAAGAACATCGTCAGTGCCGCCGCGAAACGCATGGGGTGTGCTCCGGAAGACGTGGTCATGCGGAATGACGGGGTGTGGAAGCGTGGTACCACAACGTCAGATATTTATCCCACGGCGTCAGACATACGAGGAAAAGATGCGGCCAGCGGACACGTGGAGGGACAAATTCTGCGCGGCTCTGTTCTTCAGACACGCAAAGAAGAAGGCCCCAAGGAACACATGAGTTTCGAGGAGGCGGTAGTCTCGGCAATTGATTTCCATGGGGCGCTGACAGGCACGGGGTCGTACGCTCCTCCAATCGAGGCCCGTGGCGGCAAGCACAAGGGCGGAGGGGTTGGGCCATCGCCCGCTTATTCGTATTCCGCACAAGTGGCCGAGGTCAGCGTGGATGAGGACACCGGCGAGGTGACGGTGCACAAGATTTGGGCCGCGCATGACTGCGGACGTGCGCTCAACCCGGTCGCCGTTGAAGGTCAGGTCATCGGCTCAGTGTGGATGGGACTTGGCCAGGCGCTCGAGGAGGAGATGGTCTGGAAAGACGGCCTGTTGATGAATCCTGGGCTGCTGGAATATCGCAGTCCTTCTGCGACCGAGTCGCCCGATATTGAGTGCATCATCGTCGAAAGCATCGATCCGGAAGGTCCGTTTGGCGCCAAGGAGGCGGGGGAAGGTTCGCTGGCTGCCACGATTCCGGCGATCTCCAACGCCATCTACGACGCTGTGGGAGTGCGCTTGCGGGAGGCGCCCTTCACACCGGAACGAATACTCTCTGCATTGCGAGTGAAGAAGGGCCTGAAGCGGGTTGAGATGACCGAGTCGGTCGATCCAACCGCGCCCACGACTTTTCGCGAACATGGCGGCTCCTTATGGTTCCGCGGCAAGGGACCGATACGGCATTCGCTGGACCCATCACGGCAGAGCGCGCACGTGGCAGGAGGTGAGCAATGAGCCTGCCTGCCTTCCAACTGCTGCGCCCGAAAACGCTCAGTGAAGCCATCGCGCTGATGGCCAAGCACAACGGCGAAGTAAAGGTTGTCGCCGGCGGTACCGACCTGCTGCCTTCGATGAAGCAAAAGCTGTTTACGCCGCCGTACGTGCTTGATTTGCGCGGTATCAGTGAGCTACGTGGCATTCGTAACCTACCGGGTAATGGCGTCGAGATCGGCGCGCTGACCACACTGAGCGCCATCGAACACTCGCCGCTCGTCCGCAAAGACTATCCGGTCCTATATGACGCGGTGAGAACCGTGGCGTCGCCGGTGCTTCGCAACATGGGTACTATCGGCGGCAATCTCTGCCTGGACACGCGTTGCCTGTGGTACAACCAGTCGCTGCTGTGGCGCAAGAGTTGCGGCTTCTGCCTGAAGAAAGATGGCGACCTGTGCCACGTGGCGCCAGGTGGAAAGTTTTGCTGGGCGACGTTTTCCGGCGACACACCTCCGGCCCTCCTCTGCCTGGGAGCGGAAATCGAAATCGCGGGCCCGGGTGGCTTGCGATGTACCCCATTGTCAGAGTTCTACGTAAACGATGGTATTGCGCGCCTGCATCTCGCCGCCGACGAAATTGTGACACGCGTGCACCTGCCGGAATCCTCGGCCGGATGGCGTGGCAGCTACCAAAAGCTGCGCGTCCGTGGCAGCATCGATTACCCACTGGCCGGCGTCGCCGTGGCGCTTAGAATGCGCTCAGGCCGCGTGGAAGATGCGCGCGTCGCCATCACGGCCGTTAATCCAGCTCCATTCTTGGTGGAGCACGCGGACGCACACCTGGTTGGCGCAGCGCCCATCGAAGAGCTAGCCGAGCAGATTGGCGAACTAGCGGCCCGCACCGCTAAACCGCTGACGACGTCCGCGCTGACGCCGGAGTATCGCCGCGAGATGGTGCGAGTATTTGCCAAGCGTGCGGTGCTCGCCTGCGCGAATTGAGATGATCACCGACTGCCACATCCACATTCAGCCCATAGAGCTGTTCAAGCCGGAAGCGCTAGCGCTGATGCAGAAGTCGCGCAAGGACTTCGACCAAATCGCGGAATACTGCCGCTCGCCGAAGGCTTTCCTGGCGTACCTCGACCGCATCGGAGTGGATCGGGCGGTTCTTATCAACTATGTTGCGCCAGAGGTGATCGGCTTCACTCCTGAGGTGAATGAGTTCATCGCCAACTACGTCAAGGAGAATCCGAAGCGGCTCATTCCTTGCGGGAGCGTGCATCCGCGGCACACGACCAACGTTCTCGCCGATATGGAGCAGATTGTGCGGCTGGGCATCAAGCTCATCAAGATCCATCCGCCCCACCAGTTGCTCTATCCCAACGACTATGTCAACGGCGTGAAGGAACTGGAAATTATCTACCGCGCGGCCGAGGCGAACGGGATCCCGATCATGGTGCACACGGGGACGTCGATTTTCCCGGGCGCGCGCAATAAGTATGGCGACCCGATGTACGTGGACGACGTGGCCGTCGATTTCCCCGGGCTGAAGATTCTGCTGGCGCACGGCGGGCGCCCGTTGTGGATGGATACCGCATTCTTCCTGGTGCGACGGCACCGCAACGTTTATCTTGACATCAGCGGCATTCCGCCCAAGACGCTCCTGAAATCCTTCCCCAGGCTGGAAGAGATTGCGCACAAGTCTCTGTTCGGCACGGACTGGCCGGGGCCGGGAGTACCGGAGATCGGCAAGAACCTTGCGGAGTTTCGCGGGCTATCACTGAGCGAAAGTGCGAAAGAACAAATCTTGAGCAAGACGGCGCTCGAGATTTGGCCGGAGTAGAAAGTTATCCAGGGCCAACGGCGTCAGATTCTCCGTGGGCTGAAGCCCATGGAGAACGATAATAGGTAAGACTGTTACGGCGCACCTAAAGGTGCTCCCTTTCAAAACCCTATGTGACCCAATTCCTTCAGCGGCTTTCTAGGATACTGTTCTCTCCGCCTCATGACTTCCGGGATCAGCGATCCCTGCTGCCGCACGGATCGCCCGCCACAGCTCGCCGTGTCCCAATTGCGCCTTCGCGGAAAACGGGATGATCTGCTCCGTAGAGACCTGTAGTTGCTCGCCAAGCTTTTGCAAAGACTTGCTGCGCTGATTGTTCGAGATGCGGTCGGCCTTGGTAGCAACCACCACGAAGTTTCGCCTCGCGTGCCGTAGCCAATCCAGCAATTCAAAGTCGAGCTTTTGTGGAGGGATGGTCACATCCACCAGCGCCAAACATAGCACCAGGGACTCGCGCTTCTCCAGGTAGGGATTGATAAAGTGGGCCCACTTCTCGGTGATTTCCT
>Ga0209656_10001306_pt1 | contig 16195 bp, 15 predicted proteins | sample BogFormECP12_OM2_FD_188239 | JGI IMG/M metagenome (GOLD analysis project Ga0209656, IMG submission 188239) | Bog forest soil microbial communities from Calvert Island, British Columbia, Canada - ECP12_OM2 (SPAdes) (version 2) | ecosystem: Environmental > Aquatic > Freshwater > Wetlands > Bog ... | reverse complement strand
GTACAGGTGTGGTTGTGTAGAGGTCACGACGCGCACCACCGCTTGTTAGTGAAGGGGACAATCCGGTGTCGACATTGCCACCGTTGGTGGAGCCAGCCGCCGAGCTGACGCGCGAAGAGGTCGCACGGTACAGCCGTCATCTGATCATCCCGGACCTCGGGGTCGACGGACAGAAACGGCTCAAGAACGCCCGCGTGCTGGTCATCGGCGCGGGCGGGCTGGGTTCGCCGGCGCTGCTGTATCTGGCCGCCGCCGGCGTCGGCACCATCGGCATCGTCGAATTCGACGTCGTCGACGAATCGAACCTGCAGCGCCAGATCATCCACGGCCAGTCCGACATCGGACGGTTCAAGGCGGCCAGCGCCAGCGACTCCATCCGCGAGATCAACCCGCTGGTCGAGGTGCGGTTGCACGAGCTGCGACTGGAGCCGTCCAATGCGGTCAATCTGTTCAAGCAGTACGACCTGATCCTCGACGGCACCGACAACTTCGCGACGCGGTATCTGGTCAACGACGCGGCGGCGCTGGCCGGAAAGCCCTACGTGTGGGGGTCGATCTACCGGTTCGAGGGCCAGGTCTCGGTGTTCTGGGAAGACGCACCCGACGGACTGGGCCTGAACTACCGCGACCTATATCCCGAGCCGCCGCCGCCCGGCATGGTGCCGTCCTGCGCGGAGGGTGGCGTGCTGGGGATCTTGTGCGCGTCGATCGCGTCGATCATGGGCACGGAGGCGATCAAGCTGATCACCGGCATCGGCGAGCCGCTGCTCGGCCGGCTGATGGTCTACGACGCCCTGGACATGAGCTACCGCTCCATCAGGATCCGCAAAGACCCCGACACCCCGAAGATCACCGAGTTGATCGACTACGAGTACTTCTGCGGCGTGGTGTCCGACGACGCTGCCCAGGCCGCGGCGGAGTCGACGATCACCCCGCGCGAGGTGCTCGAACTGCTCGACTCCGGCAAGAAGGTCGCCTTGATCGATGTGCGCGAACCGGTGGAGTGGGAAATCAACCACATCGAGGGCGCCGAGCTGATCCCCAAGTCGACGCTCGAATCGGGTGAGGGCCTGGCCAAGCTGCCGCAGGACCGCATTCCGGTGCTGTACTGCAAGACCGGTGTCCGCTCCGCCGAGGCGCTGGCCGCCGTCAAGAAGGCGGGTTTCTCCGACGCGCTGCACCTGCAGGGCGGAATTGTGGCCTGGGCGAAGCAGCTTGAACCCGACATGGTGATGTACTGAGTCGCGCTGCGACACAGCGTGGCAAACCCGGCCGGGCCGGGCCTTTACCCCGGTAACCTGGCGGTATGACAGTCGAACGGCCGCCTGAGCATGTGCTGGCGACGTTCGGTTTGACCGGATTTCGGCCCGTGCCGCTTGGAGCCGGCTGGGAAGGCGGCTGGCGTTGCGAGGAAGTGGTGCTGTCGATGGTCGCCGATCACGCCCGCGCTGCGTGGTCGGCGAAGGTACGCGAAACGCTGTTCGTCGACGGCGTGCGGCTGGCCCGGCCGGTCCGCTCGACGGACGGGCGCTACGTCGTGTCCGGTTGGCGCGCTGACACATTCGTCGCCGGTACCCCAGAACCTCGGCACGACGAGGTGTTGTCGGCGGCGGTGCGCCTGCACGAGGCGACCGCCAAGCTGGAGCGGCCGCGTTTTCTGACTCAGCCACCCGCCGCGCCGTGGGGGGACGTCGACGTGTTCATCGCTGCTGACCGTGCCGCCTGGGAGGAGCGCCCGCTGCAGGCGTGGCCGTCCGGCGCGCGGGTGTCGCCCGGTTCCGCGGACGGCCAGCGATCCATCGAATTGATCCACCAACTGGCCGGACTGCGCACGCCCACCAAGAGTCCAAGTCAGCTGGTGCACGGAGATCTTTACGGCACAGTACTTTTCGCCGGTACTGCGGCGCCGGGCATCACCGACATCACCCCGTATTGGCGGCCGGCCTCATGGGCCGCCGGGGTCGTCGTCGTCGACGCGCTGTCGTGGGGCGAGGCTGACGACGGGCTCATCGAGCGCTGGGCGTCGCTCCCGGAATGGCCACAGATGTTGTTGCGGGCGTTAATGTTTCGGCTCGCAGTGCATGCACTCCACCCGCGGTCCACGGCCGCGGCGTTCCCCGGTCTTGCCCGCGCCGCGGCCCTCGTTCGGCTTGTACTGTAGCTCACCGCTGCGCTCAGGTGATTCAGGTGCCGGTCTACCGCTGGGAACCGCCGGTAAACCGCCACCGGCTGGACCAGCTGATCGGCATGATCGTCAACGCCGAGGTCGATGCCGTCAGTTTCACAAGCGCACCGGCCGTCGCTTCGATCCTGGAGCGCGCCAAGGCCATCGGTTGCGTCGCCGAGCTGCTCACCGCGCTTCGCGGCGACGTGGCCGCGATCTGCGTCGGGCCCGTCACCTCCGCGCCGCTGCGCCGTCCGGGCGTGCCCGCCACGCATCCCGACCGGTACCGGTTAGGCGCGCTGGCACGGCTGATCAGATCGTCCTGCCCGCGTTTGGGGCGTACGGCTATCACGTGCACACCGACCTACCGGCGAGGATCGCCCAGAGCGGGCACGAGGACGCGAGGGTGACTCAGCCGCTCGGACCCGATCCGGTGTCGGCCGCGGTGATGCACGAACGGCTGGTCGAGGCGGGCCGGCGGCCGGGCGATGTGGTGGTCATGGCCGCCGCGGGTTCGTCGGATCCGCGGGCTCGCCGCGACGTGTACTGTGCCGCAACGATGTTGGCGGATCACGTCGGCGAAGTCCATCTGGGCTTCGTGGCCACCGGCGCACCGCGGGTGCAGGACGTCGTGCGCGTGCTCCGGGGGAACGGCCGCCGCCGAATCTTCGTCGCGCCGTATCTCCTGGCGCGCGGAATCTTTCACGATCGGCTGGCCGAATGCCCAGCGACGGCGGTGGCCGCACCGCTGGGGGCGCATCCCGGCGTCATCGACGTGATGACCCCCGCTTCACTCGGGTGGGCGCGGACTAGGCCGGCTAATCCCGCGCTGAGTGGTGAACGGGTCGCCGTCCACCATCGGCATCGGCTTCCTGCGATCGGCTCGAGCATGGCCTCGGCATCAGAACCGGTGGCGCACCTCGCTTAGCGGGACCCTCCCGTCGACGGCGAGCACACTCTCCGCCCGTAGCAGTTCGAGTTGGCGGGTGGACAGGTTCGGGGCGGGACGCCCCGTCGCGCGGATGACCCGGTGCCAGGGCAGATCCGCGGAATCCGTGCGCATGATCCAGCCAACGATGCGGGCGCTGGAAAGCCCTGCGGCCTCGGCGACGTCGCCGTAGGTCGCGACCTTCCCCGGGGGGATCGTCGCGACCAGGGCCCGCACGCGCTCGACCTGCTCGTCGGTGATCGCGGCCACCGTTACGCCAGCCGCTCGCGGATCACGGCGGCGGTTTCGGCCGGCAACGCCAGCGGCACCATGTGGTTGCAGTGGAAGTCGATCTTCGTGAAGTCGGGCCCGAGGCCCAAATCGAGCTCCTTGATCAGAGTGTCGCTGACGTACGGCGGATCGGTGCGGGTGGCGCGGACCAACGTGGTCGGAGTTCCGCTGCGCGGCACCACAACCGGACGGGCCAGCTCGCTCCAGTAGCTGATCATCGCCGGCAGGCTCAGCCGCCAGCCCACCCGGCCGCCCGGCCAGGAAACCAGGTGCTCGTCGAGTTCGGCCTCCAGCGCGGACGGGTCCACGTCGGCCCACGACCCGGTTGCCTTCTCGGCGCGGGCCTCTTCCCGGTCGGTGTAATCGGGCGAGGCGAGCATGTTGGCGGCGATCTCGCGCATCCACTCGCCGTCCAGACCGATGGCCGGGTCCAGAAGCACCAAGCCGGCCACCACGTCCGGGCGCCCGGCGGCCAGGTTCAACGCCAGCGCCCCGCCGAACGAGTGCCCGACCACCACCACCGGACCGTCAGCCTCGTCGTCGAGCAGGGAGGCCAGCTTCTCGACGTTCGCGTCGATGGTCCACGGCGCCGACCACGGTGAGCGGCCGTGGCCGAGCAGGTCGGGCGCGGCGATGGCGACGTCACTCAGGTGCCTGGTGGCGAGGCTTTCCCAGCGCCTGCCATGACCGGTCAGGCCGTGGATCGCGAGCAGGCGGATGCCCGTCACCGGACCGTAACGGTAGACGTGCAGATCGCAACCCACGGATCGATGGTGCCAGAGCTTGTCGGTGCCGCGTGGTGTCATGCGGGCATGACCGAACCGCTGACCCGGGAGTGGGAACCCGACGCGCGAAGCGTCATCGATCCGCACGCGCGCGGACCGGTGCGGGTGCTCGGCGGCCCGGGCACAGGCAAGAGCCAACTGCTCGTCGACGCGGCCGCGGCTCACCTCGCCGCCGGTGTGGATCCCGAATCGGCTCTGCTGTTGTGTGGTTCGGCTCGGGCGGCCGCCCGCTGCCGTGCCGCCCTGACGGGTGCCTGGTCGCGGTCGGGTGGCCGGGCGGCTATCAGGGAGCCGCTGGTACGCAGCGTGCACTCGTATGCGTTCGCGGTGCTGAGGTCAGCCGCGCGGCGCACCGGTGACCCGCCGCCGCGGCTGGTGACCGGCACCGAGCAGGAAGGCATCATCCGCGAGCTTTTGGCCGGCGATCTCGAGGACGGTGCGGGGGCCGCTGTCGCGTGGCCGGAGTCGTTGCGACCAGCATTGACCACGGCGGGGTTCGCCACTGAGCTGCGCGACCTGCTGGCCCGTTGCGCCGAACGCGGAGTCGATCCGCTGCGCCTTCAGCGCATCGGGCGGGCGGCGGGCCGGCCCGAATGGGTGGCCGCCGGCGTGTTCGCGCAGCAGTACGAGCAGGTGATGCTGCTGCGAGCGGCTGCGGGCACGGCCGCACCGCAGGCCACCGTTCCCGCGCTCGGTGCGGCCGAACTCGTCGGGGCTGCGCTCGAGGCGTTCGCCACCGACCCCGACCTGCTTGCCGCCGAGCGTCGCCGCGTGCGGCTGCTGCTCGTCGACGACGCACAGCACCTCGACCCACAGGCCGCCCGGTTGGTGCGGGTGCTGGCCGCGGGAGCGGCGCGCTCCGTGATCGCCGGCGATCCCAACCAGGCGGTGTTCGGCTTCCGGGGCGCCGATCCCGCCCTGCTCGACACCGACATCCCGGCGGTGACACTGATGCGCTCGTACCGTTGCGCGACAGCGGTGGCCCAAGCGGTCGGCGGCGTCGCCGCACGGCTGCCCGGACGCACGCCGTGCCGTGAAATCAGGCCCAGCGCAACCGATCCCGGATCCGTATCGGTGCGGCTCGCCGCGTCCGCGCACGCCGAAGCCGCGTTGATCGCCGACACTTTGCGCCGAGCGCATCTCATCGACGGCGTGCCCTGGTCGCAGATGGCCGTGATCGTCAGGTCTGTGTCGGAGGCGGGCGCGGTGCTGCCGCGAGCGCTTGCCGTCGCCGGCGTGCCGGTCGCGACACCGGCGCAGGCGATACCGCCGGGCGAGCTCCCGGCCGTGCGCGCGCTGCTGACCGTGTTGGCAGCCACCGCCGGGGAACTCGACGGCGATCAGGCACTGGAGCTGCTGACCGGCCCGATCGGCCGGGTCGACCCGGTGTCGCTGCGCCGGCTGCGGCGGGCCTTGCGGCGCCGCGACACCAGCGAGCCGCCGCGCGACTTCGGACGGTTGCTCGTCGACGTGCTGACCGGCGACGAACACGGCCTGCCCGGCGCGCACGTAGGTCCGCTGCGCCGGATCCGCGCGGTACTCGCCGCGGCCGCCGGTGCCGACCGGCAGGATCCGCGCTGCACGCTGTGGCGGGCTTGGAGCCGCTCGGGCCTGCAGCAACGGTGGCTGACGGCCAGCGCCCACCGCGGCACCGCTGGAACGCAGGCCGACCGCGACCTCGATGCGGTCACCGCCCTGTTCGACATCGCCGACGACTACGTGTCCCGCACGGCCGGCGCCACCGTCGGCGGCCTGGTCGACCATGTCAGGAATCTGAAACTGCCCCCGACGGAACGTGAACCGCTGGTTCCGCCCGACGCCGTCAGCGTCGTCAGCGCGCACGCGGCGCTGGGCCGCGAGTGGGATGTCGTCGTCATCGCCGGCCTGCAGGAGGGGTTGTGGCCGAACACCGTTCCGCGCGGCGGCGTGCTCGGCACCCAGCAGCTCGTCGACAGGCTCGACGGCGTCATCGCGCCCGTGTCGGGCCGGGCGCCGGTGCTCGCCGACGAGCGCCGGCTGCTTGTCGCGGCACTCGGCCGGGCCCGGTGGCAGCTGGTGATCACCGCCGTCGACAGCGACGCCGGTTCGGCTGGGGCGGCGGAGATACCGTCGGCGTTCTTCTACGAACTGGCCCAGTGGGCCGACGGCACCCCGACGGGGCCGGAGCCGGCGCCGCGGGTACTGTCGGCCGCCGCGCTGGTCGGCCGGCTGCGCTCGGTCGTGTGCGCGCCGCCAGGAGCCGTCGACGACAGCCGACGCCGCTGCGCGGCAACGCAATTGGCCAGACTGGCCGAGGCCGGCGTGCCGGGTGCCGACCCCGCGGGCTGGTACGGCATGACCGAGGTCAGCAGCGACGAACCGCTTCGCCGAGACGGCCGGCCGGTAACCATTTCGCCGTCGGCGCTGCAGACGCTCCGTGACTGCCCGCTGCGCTGGCTGCTGGAGCGCCACGGCGGCACCGACGGAAATGACCTGCGCTCGACGGTCGGATCGGTCCTTCACGCGCTCTTCGCCGACAGTGGACGCCCCGAGTCAGCGCTGCTTGCGGACCTCGAAAGGATCTGGGACGCGTTGCCATTCGAATCCCAGTGGTTCGCTCGCAACGAGCTGTCGCGGCACCGGGCGATGCTGGCCGCGTTCGTGCGGTGGCGGGCGCAGACACGCCACGAGCTGACAGAGGTAGGCACCGAGGTCGACGTCGACGGCGCATTGAGTTGCCCCGACCCCAAGCTTCCCGATGTGCGGGTCCGTGGCCGCGTCGATCGGCTGGAGCGTGACGGCGCCGGGCGGCTCGTCGTGGTTGATGTCAAGACCGGCAAGAGCCCGGTCAGCAAGGACGACGCGCAGCGGCACGCACAGCTCGCGCTGTATCAGCTGGCCGTCGCGGCCGGGCTGATACCAGCGGGTGATCGCCCGGGGGGCGGTCGCCTCGTCTACGTGGCGAAACCGAGTGCGGGTGGCGCGGTGGAACGCGACCAGGATGCATTGACAAGGGAAACACAGCAGGAGTGGCAAGACGTCGTGCACCGGGCAGCCGCGGCCGCCGACGGTCCGTTGTTCCTCGCCCGTGTCAACGACGGGTGCGGGCACTGCCCGGTGCGGTCCAGTTGCCCGGCCCGGAGCGCCGGGCGATGACACCTCGCCACAGCCCCGTCGAGTTGGCCCGCCTGCTCGGGATTCCCGAGCCCACCGACGAGCAGGCTGCCGTCATCGCCGCACCGCCGGGCCCGTTGGTGGTGATCGCGGGCGCCGGCGCCGGCAAGACCGAGACCATGGCCGCGAGGGTGGTCTGGCTCGTCGCCAACGGTTACGCCGAGCCAGGCCAGGTCCTCGGCCTGACGTTCACCCGCAAGGCCGCCGCGCAGCTGTTGCGGCGGGTGCGTTCGCGGTTGGCCCGGCTGTCCGGGGCGGGGCTGCGGCCCATCCCGGCCGACGCGGAGCCGGCCACGGTAAGCACCTACCACGCATTCGCCGGAACCGTGCTGCGTGAGCACGGGCTGCTGCTGCCACTCGAGCCCGACACCCGGCTGCTCAGCGAAACCGAGTTGTGGCAGTTGGCTTTTCGGGTCGTGAGCGACTACCGAGGCGACCTCGACACCGACAAGACCCCGGCCTCCGTCACCGCGATGGTGCTGCGGCTGTCGGGGCAGCTGGCCGAGCACCTGGTCGACACCACCGCGTTGCGTGACACCCACGTCGAGCTCGCGCGGCTGATCCAGACCCTGCCCACCGGCCCCCACCAGCGCGACCGGGGGCCGAGCCAGTGGTTGCTGCGGCTGCTCGCGGCCCAGCACGAGCGCACCCAGCTGGTGCCGCTCGTCGACGCGCTGCATCAGCGCATGCGGGAAGACAAGGTGGTCGATTTCGGTACGCAAATGGCGGCGGCCGCGCGGTTGGCCGTCGGCTTCCCGCAGGTCGGAGAACAGCTGCGGCAGCGGTACCGGGTGGTGCTGCTCGACGAGTATCAGGACACCGGCCACGCGCAGCGCGTCGCGCTGTCGGCGCTGTTCGGCCGCGGCGTCGATGAGCGCTTGGCGCTCACCGCGGTCGGCGATCCGATTCAGTCGATCTACGGATGGCGAGGCGCCTCGGCCACCAACCTGCCGCGGTTCGCCACCGACTTTCCGCGCGCCGACGGCGCGCCTGCGCCCACCCTCGAGCTGCGCACCAGCTGGCGAAACCCGCCCCGTGCGCTGCATCTGGCCAACGCCGTATCGGCGGAGGCGCGCCGGCGGTCGGTCGCCGTGCGCACGCTGCGGCCCAGGCCCGGCGCCCCGCCTGGAACGATTCGGTGTGTCCTGCTGGAAGACATTGCTGCTGAACGAGATTGGGTGGCAGCGCACCTGGCTCGGCGCTACCACGACGCGCGCTCCTGCGGCGCCGGCGCGCCCACCGCGGCGGTGCTGGTGCGCCGCAACGCCGACGCCGCGCCGATGGCCGAGGCGCTGACCGCCCGCGGGGTCCCGGTCGAAGTGGTGGGCCTGGCGGGGCTGCTCGGCGTCACCGAGGTGGCCGACCTCGTGGCAATGCTGGCGCTTGCCGCCGATCCAGCGGCCGGATCGGCGGCGATGCGCGTGCTCACCGGGTCGCGGTGGCGGCTCGCCGGCTGCGACATCGCCGCGCTGTGGCGCCGCGCCGGCGAGATCGCCGACGACGGGCGCGCCGACCCGACAACGGTGGAACGGATCGCGGCGCAGGCCGCGGCAGACGGAGACGCGGCCTGCCTGGCCGATGCGATCTGCGATCCGGGTGGCGCCGAGCGGTACTCCGCCGAAGGGCACCGGCGCATCGTCGCGCTGGCCCGCGAGCTCGGCGCGGTGCGGGCGCGGTTGACGCATCCGCTGCCCGACCTGGTCGCCGAGGTGCGTCGCGTGCTCGGCGTCGACATCGAGGCCCGCGCGGCCCGGCCCGTTTCGGCGGGATGGTCGGGCGGCGAACATCTCGACGCGTTCGCCGACGTGGTCGCCGATTACGCCGACCGGCCGAACGCATCGGTCAGCGGCTTCCTGTCGTATCTCGAAGCGGCGGCGGAAGTCGAGAACGGGCTGGCCCCCGCCGAGATCACGGAGTCCCACGACCGCGTCCAGGTGCTGACCGTGCACGCCGCCAAGGGCCTGGAATGGGAGGTCGTCGCGGTGCCGCACCTCAGTTCGCGCATCTTCCCGTCCGCCGCCTCGACGCGGACCTGGCTGACCGACGCCGCCGACCTGCCGCCGCTGCTGCGCGGCGACCGTGCCGCCGGTGGCATGCACGGCGTGCCGGTCCTCGACACGTCGAGGGTGAACAATCGAAAACAGTTGTCCGACAGCATCTCCGAGCATCGGAGAAGCCTCGGACAGCGTCGGCTCGACGAAGAGCGTCGGCTCCTGTACGTTGCGATCACACGAGCGCAGGACACGCTGCTGCTGTCGGGTCACCACTGGGGCGTGACCGGAGCCAAGCCCAGCGGGCCATCGGGCTTCCTGTCCGAGCTCAAGGACATCATCGACCGCTCCGCCACCGACGGGAACCCGTGCGGCGTCGTCGAGCACTGGGCGCCGGCGCCCCTCGAAGGAGAACCGAACCCGTTGCGCGACAGGAAGGTCGAGGCGGTATGGCCAGCCGACCCGCTGGCAGGCCGGCGCGGCGACGTCGAGCGTGGAGCCGCACTGGTGCGGGGCGCAGCCCGTGCACCGGCCGACCATGACCCCGACGGCTGGTCGGCCGACGTCGACGCCCTGCTCGCCGAACGCGCCCGAGGGTGCCAAAGGGCGAACCCATCCCTGCCGCCGCAGCTCTCGGTGAGCGTGAGCAGCCTGGTTGAGCTGGGCCGCGACCCTGCCGGCGCGACCCAGCGAATGCTGCGGCGGCTGCCGGTCCGACCCGACCCGCACGCGTTGCTGGGCACCGCCTTCCACGACTGGGTGCAGCGTTTCTACGGAGGTCAGCGGTTGTTCGACCTCGACGAGCTGCCCGCCGCCGACGAGCATTGCGCCGACGCCGCGGCCCTGGCTGAGCTGCAGGAGGCGTTCACCGCGTCGCCGTGGGCGGCGCGCACACCCGTCGACGTCGAGGTGCCTTTCGAGATGGTGATCGGCGACAGGGTCGTGCGCGGCCGGATCGACGCTGTGTTCGCAGACCCCGACGGCGGAACCACGGTCGTGGACTGGAAGACCGGCGAGCCGCCGGGCAGCGCAGATGCGTTGCAGCAGGCCGCTGTTCAACTTGCCGCATACCGGCTGGCGTGGGCGGCGCTGTGCGGTTGCCCGGCGTCGTCGGTGCGGGCGGCGTTTTACTACGTCCGCACCGGTCGCACGGTCAGCCCCGAGGCGTTGCCCGACGCCGACGAGTTGGCCGCCCTGTTGAGACCTCAGGGAGTGCCTGGAGTCGGGGGCCCCGCGGCTCCGGAGCGCCAGACCTTCAGCGCCTGAGTGATCATCGGGATCTGCAGCGGCAGCCGCGCGATCGCGGCGATCCGCATCGGCCATCCCCTGTCCCACCACAGCCGCACCATGTTCACGTTCGCGGGGAACACCGACGCGAACAGCACCACAGCGGCCAGCGCGGCCATCCGGCGGGTCCGCGGCACCAGTAGCAGCGAGCCGGTCGCCAGCTCCGCGACACCCGAGGCGTAGGTGTAGAACCGCGGGCTGCCGGGAAGCTCGGCCGGCACGATCGAGTCATATGGCTTCGGCAACAGGAAGTGCGTGGTCCCCGCGCCGAGCAGCAGCGCACCCAGCCGGTATGCGGCCGCTCGAGCTGATGTGGACGGACGTTCGGGCAGCCGGTTGGTCATGGTTACATTGTGCTCATGCGGCGCCGGCGGATCAGTCGTTGTGGTCAAAGGTAGGTTTCGCCGCCCCGGCGGACCGGAAGAGGCGCTGACGTCCCAGCCCGATTTCGCATTGGTCGGCGTGCTGCGCATCCCGGAGAGCCACGTGAGTCCCGGCCGCGCGATCTCGCGCCGCCTGGCACTGGCGCTGCTGGCGCTGTTGGCAGCGGTCATCATCGTCTACCTCGACCGCGACGGCTACCGCGACGTCCGGGGCGGGCGGCTGTCGTTGCTGGACTGCGTCTATTACGCCACGGTGTCACTGTCGACCACCGGCTACGGCGACATCACGCCGTACACGGAATCAGCGCGGCTCATCAACGTCTTGATCATCACCCCGCTGCGGGTCGCGTTCTTGATCGTCTTGGTCGGTACGACGCTGGAAGTCCTGACCGAGCGGTCCCGTCAGGCGTGGAAGATCCAGCGCTGGAGGAGCAGAGTGCGCAACCACACCATCGTCGTCGGCTACGGCGCGAAGGGAAGGACCGCCGTCGACGCGATGCTCGGCGACGGCGTGCCCCCCGCCGACATCGTCGTCGTCGACACCGACCAGACAGCGCTCGACCACGCCGCGGCCGCGGGCCTTGTCACCGTGCACGGCAACGCCACCCGATCGGAGGTGCTGAGGCTCGCCGGCGCCCGGCAGGCCGGCTCGATCATCGTCGCGACCAACCGCGACGACACCGCGGTGCTGGTGACGCTGACCGCGCGGGAGCTCGCGCCGAAGGCCAAGATCGTGGCGTCGATCCGGGAGGCCGAGAACCAGCACCTAGTGCGGCAGTCCGGCGCCGACTCGGTGGTCGTGTCGTCGGAGACCGCCGGCCGGCTGCTGGGCATCGCCACCACCACACCCACCGTCGTGGAGATGATCGAAGACCTGCTGACACCCGAACATGGGTTCGCGATCGCGGAGCGGGAAGCCGACCTCAGCGAGGTCGGCGGATCGCCCCGGCAGCTGCGCGACATCGTGCTGGGCGTGGTGCGCGGCGGCAGGCTGCTGCGAGTCGACGACCCTGCCGTCGACGCCGTCGAGCCCGGCGACCGTCTGCTCTACATCCGCAGCGTGGATCATTGAGCCCATGGCCCATTTCGAGCTGCGCAACGTTCCGCTGCTCGCCCGTGTCGGGGCGGATCGTGCCGACGAGTTACGCACCGACGTCGATGCGGCCCTGGCCGGCTGGCAGAAGGCTGCGGTGCTGCGGGTCGATTCACGCAATCGGGTGATGATCTCCGGCGGCCGGGTCGTGCTCGAGGACGCGGCCGGGGTCGGGGAACGACCACCGCAGGACGCGGTTTTCCTCGGCCGCATACCCGACGGGCGGCATGTCTGGGGCATCCGTGGCTCCCTGCAACCGCCGGACGATCCCGACGCCGACATCGAGGTCCTCGACCTGCGCCGCGCCGGGCCGGTCTTCGACGACGTCAGCGCGCAGTTGGTCGCGTCGGCGACAGCGTTGCTGAACTGGCACGACAACGCGCGGTTCAGCCCGGTCGACGGTCTGCCCACCACGCCGATCAAGGCGGGGTGGTCGCGGATCAACCCGGTCACCGGTCAGGAGGAATTTCCGCGCATCGACCCGGCGGTGATCTGCCTGGTTCACGACGGGCACGACCGCGCGGTGCTGGCCCGGCAAACCGTCTGGCCCGAGCGGATGTTCTCGCTGCTGGCCGGGTTCGTCGAGGCGGGGGAGTCGTTCGAGGCCTGCGTGAAGCGCGAGATCGCCGAGGAGACCGGCCTGGACGTGCGCGACGTGCGCTACCTGGGCAGCCAGCCGTGGCCGTTCCCGCGGTCGCTGATGGTCGGGTTCCACGCCATCGGTGACCCGGAGCAGGAGTTCTCGTTCAACGACGGGGAGATCGCCGAAGCCGCCTGGTTCACCCGCGACGAGATCCGCGAAGCGCTCGCCCAAGGTGACTGGACCAGCGATTCCCAGTCGAAACTGATGCTGCCCGGGACGATTTCGATCGCCCGGGAGATCATCGAGTCGTGGGCTGTGCAGGACTAAAGCCCGAGCTCCGCCAGCTTCTGCTTGATCTGCTGACCGCTGGGGTTCGTCAGTGTGGAGCCGTCGGCGAATTCGACGGTCGGAACGGTCCTGTTGCCGTTGTTCACCGAGCTGACGAACTCGGCCGCGTCGGGGTCCTGCTCAATGTCGACCTCGTCGTAGGCGATTCCGGCCGACTTCAGGATGGTCTTCAGCCGGAAGCAGTATCCGCACCATTCGGTGGTGTAGATCGTCAGTTGAGCGGCGCCAGCGGTCATGCCCAAAGTTAACGCACCGCGTCGCTGCAGCCTTCCTGTCGGTGCCCCCTGACAAGATGGACCGCATGCCGGTCGCCACTGCCCTGCTCGATGGCCTGGACGAAGAGCAACGGGACGCGGTGCTGGCGCCGCGCGGCCCCGTTTGCGTGCTGGCCGGCGCGGGCACCGGCAAGACGAGGACGATCACCCGCCGCATCGCGCATCTCGTCGCGACCGGTCACGTCGCGCCGGGCCAGGTGCTCGCTGTCACGTTCACGCAGCGGGCCGCCGGCGAAATGCGTAGCCGGCTGCGGGGTTTGGACGCGGGCGTCGGCACCGGCTCAGTGCAGGCCGTCACGTTCCACGCCGCCGCGCGCCGTCAGCTGCACTACTTCTGGCCCCGCGTCGTCGGCAACACAGCGTGGCAGCTGCTGGACAGCAAGTTCTCTGCGGTCGCGCAGGCGGCGTCGCGGCTGGGCGTGCAAGTCGGCACCGACGATGTGCGCGACCTCGCCGGGGAGATCGAGTGGGCCAAGGCGTCGCTGATCACCCCGGAGGGCTACCCGGCGGCGGTAGCAGAAGCGGGCCGTGAGACTCCGCTGGACGCCGGCATCGTGGCACGCGTGTACGCCGGCTACGAGACGCTGAAAGCAGGCCGCGACGGCGTGGCCCTGCTCGACTTCGACGACCTGCTACTGCACACCGCAGCCGCGATCGAAGACGACGCCGGTGTGGCCCAGGAGTTCCGCGACCGGTACCGCTGCTTCGTGGTCGACGAGTACCAGGACGTCACACCGCTGCAGCAGCGTGTGCTCACGGCTTGGTTGGGGGACCGCGACGACCTCACCGTGGTCGGCGACGCCAACCAGACCATCTACTCGTTCACCGGGGCCAGCCCGCGCTATCTGCTCGAGTTCCCGCGGCGCTTCGCCGACGCCACCGTGATCCGGCTCGAGCGCGACTACCGTTCCACCCCGCAGGTGGTGTCGCTCGCCAACCGGGTCATCGCGGCGGCGCGTGGCCGGGTGGCCGGAAGCAAGCTGCACCTGGTCGGCCAACGCGAGGCCGGACCGACGCCGTCGTTTGACGACTACCCCGACGAGGTCGCGGAAGCCGCCGCGGTCGCGAAGCGGATCGGCGAGCTGATCGACGCCGGCACGCCCGCGCCGGAGATCGCCGTGCTCTACCGCATCAACGCGCAGTCGGAGGTTTACGAAGAGGCGCTGACGGAGGCCGCGATCCCGTTCCAGGTGCGCGGCGGCGAGGGCTTCTTCACCCGGCAGGAGATCCGGCAGGCCTTGCTGGCGCTGCAGCGCGCGGCCGGGCGCGGTGCCGAGGGGGACGTGGCGGAGCTGGTCCGCCAACTGCTGGAGCCGGTGGGGCTGACCGGCGAACCGCCCGCCGGGACGAGGGCGCGGGAACGCTGGGAGTCGCTCAGCGCGCTGGCCGACCTCGTCGACGAGGAGGTGGCACGCCATCCCCAGCTGGACCTGCCCGGGTTGGTGGCAGAGCTGCGGGTTCGGGCCGACTCCCGGCACCCGCCCGTGGTGCAGGGTGTGACGCTCGCGTCGCTGCACGCCGCGAAGGGGCTGGAGTGGGACGCGGTGTTCCTGGTCGGGCTGGCCGACGGCACGCTGCCGATCTCGCACGCGCTCGCGCACGGCCCCGACAGCGAGGCCGTCGAAGAAGAGCGCAGGCTGCTGTACGTCGGTATCACGCGCGCGCGTGTCCACTTGGCGCTCAGCTGGGCGCTGGCGCGTACACCGGGCGGGCGGCAAAGCCGACGACCGGCACGCTTCCTGAACGGCATCGCGCCGCAGACCCAGGCCGACCCGGCGCCCGCCAAGCCGCGCCGGCCCCGCGGCAATGTGCCCCGCTGCCGCATCTGCAACGCCACGCTGTCAACACCGGCCGCGGTCCTGCTGCGGCGCTGCGAGAGCTGCCCGGCCGACCTCGATGACGAGTTGCTCGCGAAACTCAAGGAGTGGCGGCTGAATACCTCGAAGGCGATGAACGTGCCCGCCTACATCGTGTTCACCGACAACACGTTGACCGCGATCGCCGAGATGCTGCCCACCGACGATGCGGCGCTGGTGGCGATCCCGGGCATCGGTGCCCACAAGCTCGAACGGTTCGGCGCCGAGGTGTTGACGCTGGTCCAGAAACACGCGAAACAGCAGGTCAAAAATGGGTTGTCGGGGTCGACTGCTAAGCTCTAGCCTCAGTATGGGCCGACGAGCTCATGTTGTATGTCCGCAGCCAGCCGACGAGAGGAGGTCTCGATCATGAACAACGCCACCATTTTCGGCGGTGTATCGCGGGCCCCCCACGTCGCTGACACGTGGCCCGCGTCTGCGGCGCATGCCGCCGCCGCGCCGGCGGCTGCCGCGCGGCGCACGCGCCGCACCGCCGCCGCGACCGCCGCGTCCGTGGACGGAGGCACCATCTAGGTAAGCCCCCACACCCCAAGGCCACGGACCCGCAGTCAACAGGATCCGTGGCCTCATTGCTTTGGCGACAGCCTCCTGGTCCGGATCCAGAAGCAGACAACCGACGGAAACGACCAGGAAGCAGGTGATCGGACATGTCGGCCCTGACATGCCGTGAAAGGACACTGCCCGAGCTGCCATGTCATGTCGGCGATCCCGACCTATGGTTCGCCGACAACCCCGGGGACCTCGAGCGTGCCAAGGAGTTGTGCGGTGACTGCCCGATCCGCGCGCAGTGCCTTGCCTCGGCGCTCGAGCGCGAGGAACCGTGGGGCGTCTGGGGCGGGCAGATATTCGAGCGCGGTGTCGTCGTCGCTCGCAAGCGGCCCCGGGGACGGCCACGGAAGGGTGAGGCCGCCGCCGCCGCGTAGGCGCGGGGTGCAACGAGACTGCGTGGGTATTTGCCATGCACGACCGCCGGCAACCGCGGCCGCTTAGACCGCCGCCGGCTCGTTCGGCTCGGCGAAACCTGTGAGATATTGCGT
>Ga0209656_10001305_pt1 | contig 16207 bp, 14 predicted proteins | sample BogFormECP12_OM2_FD_188239 | JGI IMG/M metagenome (GOLD analysis project Ga0209656, IMG submission 188239) | Bog forest soil microbial communities from Calvert Island, British Columbia, Canada - ECP12_OM2 (SPAdes) (version 2) | ecosystem: Environmental > Aquatic > Freshwater > Wetlands > Bog ... | reverse complement strand
TGACGAAATTGTCCGCCACCTCTGCGTAGAAATAACAGAAACAGAAACTGTTTTTCCAGGCACCGATCTGCGCCTCGTTTATGAAATCTCCGGCTCATCCTAATTCAAGGGGATCTGGCGGTCTGAGATTACAAAAGGGGCGCACAGCGTGGAGTTCGTCTCGTTGACAGAGAGTCGATCGACTCGTTCATGGAAGGCCAGGCGGTTGCGTGACGTTCTGGCCGGGCGAGTGCGAATTAACTCCGAATTCCATGCCGCACACCTCTATCTAGAGGGCGACCAAATCGGCATCGCATCACACGGCTGCCACTTCAAAGCCGGCCGGTGGATCGCCTCGAGTTTTTGATCTGGAAGCGCAGGGACTCGTGGCCGGCTGGCAACACTTCTGGATTGTACGTGGCTTTCCATAACAGCCTTGACGGAGCGAACGCCAGCCTATTTTTAGAACTCTGCGCAAGTAGGCCAGTAAGCCGGATAATTCTGCCCAACCGCCACCTTTCTTCTCCGTCCCGGCGGGAGGATCGCCACCTGCCACTTATCTCGATAGATTGTCTGAGAAAGCGGCGGATTCTTCAGCCGGACCACTCGGACCATGATTCCGCGTCGGCGGGCGTCCATTAGGACCGCCCGGCCGATCTTGTGCCAGCCTCCTTCGGTGAAATAGAAACGGGCTCGCCGGTTGCCGATGTGCGGCCGAGGCAATGTTCCCCAACCCGCTGCCCCGGCAGCATATGCGCCCATAAGCCGGCGCCGCCCGACTTTAGGTTCATCGGACTTTTCCCAAATATCCAGAAAGAAAGGATTATGCTCCCTTCCCTCACAAAGAATGCGGTAAATCATTGGGATCCAATCTCAAGATTCAAGAATTCGGCATCGCAGCTTTTCGAGCGATCTTCCGGGGCCGAGACTTTGTTTCTTCGTTCGGCCAGCTCCTGCTCGTGTCTCACGCTTCCTGCCTGACCGTTTCCGAAACTCGTGCACAACCTTAAACGAAAAGAGGAAGAGGGACAGGTCAGATAAGAGAAGAAAAGGGAAAGAAGGCGAGATTTGAATCGAGCATCGCGGGCCAAGGCGCCCCGAGTTCGAGGGCCAAGCGAAAGTTTTAATTGCGCTGCGATATTTGACCTGTCCCTACTTTTCAGATGCACCCTTTTCGATTCTGTCAAAATTTGTTGACTGACCACTTCTGCCACTTCCCAAACCGACTTGTCGGTACCACTAAGTGCCTTTGCCGGTGGTTTGGGGTTTGGCCGTCGTTGGCTGACCTGGGTTATCCGGATCGTATATATCGACGGCGACTCGGCGCATGATCGCTGACGCAGGCAGCGCCCGGAGAGCCAGCCGTCCCGCTAGCTCGCGTGAGGCCGCCGGCCAAGTATTCACGTGTAATGTCATCGGTAGATGAGGGATCGGGGTCGGATCCCAGATCGCGCGACGGTGAACCAGCTTGCGGTCGACAAACCACCTAATCTCACACGGATCCCATTCGATCGTGTATTGATGCAACGCCTTTGACGCATCAAATCCCAACTCGATGATGATGGGCGTTCCCCGATAGCCGTAGTCAAATTTCGCGCCATCGGTGCCCGGGTTGTAGAACACGTTGACCAAAAGGTGTTCTGGCCTATTCCCGAGGATTTCTACATCGATCTCCTGTCGGGGCGAGTCGCGATGGAGAAAGAACCCGGTCACTAGGCCCGGGACATTCGTGGCTTGTAGCGTCGCCTCGAAACGCCCGAACAGAAAACTGGCGCGACTTGAGATCGCGGCTGCGCTGAGATTCCGAACCCCAAGTGGCTCCTCGATAACAGCCAACGAGAGACCGCCTGCCGGTGCTGGTGTCACATTGGCGGGACGAAAGAGTCCAAGATTTCCGGGAAAGGTGTCATTTCGGAGCAACCATCGCGCTGACTGGATTTGAGCAAGATCGTCTTCGAAGCACACCCGCAAAGCCCCCAACGATTCCTGCCCCTCAAGCGCGCTCGCGCTGATGCCGCTCCAATCCACGCGTAGTTTCGCTATCCACGGCGACGGGTCATGCCGAAGCCGTCTTGCAGGAGCGACCATTTTGCTTACAGGCTGACACGTCCGTAGTCCAATGTCGTTGACGGACGGGTATTGCCCGTTCGGTGGCGCAAGCTTCAAGTATTCACATAGATCACGCCAAGTACTTGTGCGCTCACGACGCAAGCGCAGAAGATTGGCCCCTTCTAATGCTGTCAGTATGGCAGGGTCATGGCGATCAGCAGACTTATCTACATCATCCATCATAATGTACTTTGCTCTTGGATATCGCTGAGTGAGGACGCGTATCTGCGTTTCCAGCGAACCTATGTTGACGTAAGCATCGAAAACGCGATCGGTGCGACCTGCGAGCAGGTCCTCAAATTCACGCTCCGGAATACTGTCAAAGTCGCTGCAGCAGCGATAGCCAAGCATCGAGAGAGCCATTGCAAGGGATGACAGACCTGATCCCGGCACTCCGAACGCGAAAACTGGAGAATGGATCGGGCGTCCATGAAACCGCGCCGAGTTGCCGTTATTAAGAACACCGATCCGGCTATGCGGATACCCGCGTAAATCTAATTTCCACTTTTCTTTTGAATCCGAACGAGGCTCTTGCCCTCTGAAAATATTCTCTCGATTGCGGCCAATTTCTCTTCGAAAACCCCGATGAGGGTTCGATTCGAGCAATTGCCGATTGTTACCCAGATCAGTCCGACGGAGGCCCGATCGATCCAAACGCGACTCGAGAAATCTTCGTCTTTCGTCACGAGGATGAGGTCATTATCCAGCGCGAATTTCCAAATCTCCTCGTCGCTTGAGCGATGGAATTCGATATCGAATACGTGTACCGCGTCGTGTCCCTTTGACACAAACCACCGGGCGAGAGCCGGTGGAAGCTGCGCGTCAACCAGCAATCTCATGCCGCCGTCAGCACAACGTGATCCGTTGCCCGAGCCGCGTACAGAAGGCACGCCCGGATGTCCTCAGGTTCCAAGTAGGGATAATCCTCAAGGATTTCCTTCTCGGAAACTCCTTCGGCCAGCATTCCGAGGACGTCCGTTACTCGGATCCTCATCCCGCGGATGCATGCCCGGCCTCCACATTGGTCAGAGTTTAGTGTTATCCGATCCAGGAGTGATTCTCCCATAAGCCTGAATCTACCACTTGATTTGTCACCGAGACAATTCAAACCACAGATCCCCTCAATTTTACGATGCTTTACTAAAACGAAGGTCCACGGCATTCCAAAGGCCACCTCATCGTTGCCAAACCCGAAGGGAACAATCCACCCCTTTCGCCTGTCTCGTTTTGGTTGCCCATCCGGGCAGTTTGAGACGCCCACAGCCCCCAGAACCAGCTTTTTCGCAAACTGTTGGAATTCCTCACATGCGACGTTGAGCGGGCGCCCGCTTCCTCGCCGTGGATTGCCAGGATTAGATGGGAACAGCCGTTAATCACCGTTGTCGTCCGATTGAATTGTGGCGCACAATTCACGTACCCGGCAACGCGAAGCCATGCTGTGACGCGGTCGAGATCACCGAGGGACTGGCTCGCAGAGCCAGACCGGCCGACTTAGGTGCAGTGTAGCCTTCATCTTCAGACAGCTTCCGGCCAAGCTAGCCGCGCGGCGTGTAGAGCGATCCGTCGAGCACTATCGGTGAACGAAGATTTTTGAGGGACAGGTCCGAAAAGCGCGAGCGAAGGTCCGGTCGGTTGCCGTGGCTCCTAAACCGGACCTGTCCTCAAAAGGGCCCCTCTCCTAGCTCGGTACTTCCATCAGACCGCGTTTGCCAACATCCGCCTCGCACTGCAACCCAACCGGATTCATTCAAATTCCTGATTCCGCCGCGCAACTAGAGACGACCGTTTGGATTCGCATCTCCTCGGCCTCATTCACGTCATCGGTCATGAAGTCCATGCGGACTGAGCCGTCATGCAGGAGGTGGTCGCACTTTGAGCATCGTGTTGTCTCTGGCCGAAACTCGCGATTTCTGAGAAGGATTGGCTTTTCCGCCAAGCCCCGCTGCGATGGCCACTTGCGGCGGCACCTTCTCCAGCTTATCAATCTTCACACGCGTAATCCAGTGTCACAAGGCCGGCAACCAACGCCCGGGGAGCAAATCAATGCCGTGCCCGGGGTGAGTCGATCTGTAAGCGGCGCACCATTGTTTATCGATCCCAGGGCAGGCCGGGCGGAATTGGCGCCGCAAATGAATGGTGCGCGCTCAAAACCGCATTAAACTTGGGATTTTTTATATCCCCGGGGAAAAGCAGAACGACCAATACGTAAAAAAAATTTGTATGTAGAGCCGCCACAAAACGCCACAGTTTTTCTTCCGCGAGAATCCGCCGCTTTCTACCCTGATGGAAATTCCCCAGGGTAACACCCTGGAAAATAGCGGAAAACAGAACCCTAAAATGGGGTTCAAGTCCCCCCCCGAGCACATAGTTCCATTGCATTCCACTTATAAATACATTAAATTAAAGCACTTACGACATGAGTCTTTTTACGTAAAAAACGTAATACATGTCATTGTTCTCACTGTGCACCGGCCCTAGAATCACTTCCGATCCCGTCAAATCGCTATCGAATCGCGATTTGGCCTGGCGGTTGCTTACGCTCATCGATGCAGAAAAAGGATCGCAATTGCCGCGATAATGCCCAACGGGACGCTCTTTCGCATTCACGATCCACACACGAGGCCGAGTTTTGTCCGAGCGATCCTTAGCGCGAAACACGAACCGCAAGGGCGAAGTCAAATTCGAGATCTGGCACAAGGCCTGTTTCTTCAGCTTTTTGTAAAGCCTACGGGTCGCGATCACTACATGGACATCGATTTGACACGGCTTCAACCCGGTGCAGTCAAAATAGTTCTCGACGGTCAAATTATTGGTAACCAGGCGATGCTCCGGGATCTTGCCGGCCGGATAGCCGCGAGCTCCAACTGGGATCTATCTAACTACCGGTTCGAGATTTCTTCTGCCGAAGGGAACCTCACCAGCCAGAGTGCGCTCGACCCAAAGTTCACAGACTTCGGCCTTGAGAAGCGCCTCATTCGTGACGAGACGCTGCTCGACAATCCCTGCTTGGCCGCAATCCGTGAGGCACTCCGACATTTCTGTGCAGATGATGACCATCAGCAGTTGCGGGTCGGGCCCGTTCGCTCGCCCGCTGAACTCGAAGATTTATGGGCGATTGATAAAGCTGCTTACGAAGAGGCCTCGATAACCTACGAGAGGTTTCACGAATGGTGGTCTTCGTTTCCGCTCGGCTTGCGAGCGCTGTTCTTCCGGAACCGAGTTATGGGAGCAATCGGTATCTGGCCACTATCCGACCGTTACGGGCGGCTATTGAAGTCGGCCCAACTTAGGGAATCGCAATTGATTGGCCGAATGATGCGCAGGCATCTCGAACAGCCGCCTCGATTTTGGTACCTCTCAGGACTCGTTCTGAGACCCCAACTGAGCGGATCGCGGGCCATCCGACTACTATTGTCGCAAGGCATCGGCTTCTGGCTGAAGTCACCGAATATCATCTTTCCTTGCGAACTGCTTGCCCTCGCTTACTCCGCGCAAGGTCAAGCCTTACTTGAACGTTTCAATTTCTTTCGGGTACAAAATGCTGTGGCGATGCCGGATCACGTTCCACTTTTCTGCCTGGAATTAGACAACCGGGAGCGATTTGTATCTATGCTCGAAGAAAGAGGCCTCGACCTCCATTAGATCGTTGGATGTCCGCGGCAAAGCAAAAAGTCGAATTAGTCGAAACCAAAGATTTACGGATGTTCATACCCGTGATGCAAGAAATCGACTTCGGAGATCGATTTCTTCTCTCGATGCTTCACTGGTGCGGATTCGGCCGGCGCTCAACGCCATTGGACTATTGGCAAGTATTTATTTTGCGGGTTCGGGACGATGTCGTGGGAGTGTCGGGGCTTTACCGGCAACCAGGAATGGCCCAAACTGTGTGCTGGGTCGGTTGGTTTGCCATTCGCCCGGGTTTTCGACGACAGGGCTTCGGAAAGAGTGCAATGGATGCACTCATTGACTTTGCAAAAAGTATCCAGGCTAAAGAACTTTGGGTTTATACAGGCTCGGCGGATGACATCGCAGTCAGCTTTTACAAGAGTCTCGGCTTCGAACTTCTGGGCCCCGCAGCCGATTGGGCGCCTGGGCGAACTATGGATGATTCGGACATCGTACTGAGACGAATGCTTTGACGCTAGGCGCGGTTGAGCCGAAGGCTTCCGGGCATCGGTAAAAACAGAAAACAGATTAGCCCGATTGAAAGATGGTGCCGTCGCAAATGGGCTTTGCATCGCGGGCAAGAGCAGCCTCAACCCGGCTCAGCAGGATCGATTTTGGGCAGAGCGCCATGCTGGAGACAGTGGTGTTAATCCAGTACAAAACCAGAGACCAGGACGACTGCGAGAAATCGCGCTTCGAGATCAATTAGAACGACCGGCTTACCAGAAGATCCGTCTTGGTCAAACATCCAGCAGTGCAATCATTGAGCGCTTTTCTGTAAGCATTCGTGGTTGGTCTGCAGCGCCTCCGCCGCCCGGCGACGGCTTGCATGTCCGGGCACGACGGCGTATAACTGGAAACATTAGACAGCATGATTCGCCTTGGCACGCTTAAGCGACTGTTGATTTCCGTCGGAATGATCGTTGCGTTGATCGTTCCGTCTCTGTCGCTTGCGTCCGGGCAATCGTCTTGCCGGATGGTCTGCTCGAAGAAAAAGGAAACCTGTCACTCGTGTTGTGCGGGTGATTCTTCTTGCGGGATGTCGAAAAGTAAATCCGATGCTCCCCGTCCGTTAGTCGCACTTCAGCGTACGATCAACTCGGGAAGTTCCTGCCAAGCCGTGCTTAATCGCATGGTCCTCTTGGTTTTGCCTTCCACGGCAAAGCTTCGTCCCGAATGGGTCGCCCGAGAGTTTAAGCATCCGGGTGATAGCCTCGCCGCGAACTGCATTCTTTTGATCTGAGTCTCAAGCAGTTTTTAAGCGAAGTGTGCCGAACTGCCGGCACTTAAGTCGTCGAGCCGGGTTTTCCGCCCGCATCGGACTCAGAATTGTTAACGCAAAAAATTTGGCAAGCAGCGCGAGGTATATCATACCTCGCCGGCGCAAGGACCCTAGATGAAGATCGATCCATCAGATGCAGTCTTGGGAGAAAAGCTAGGGAGATCACATATCCTCCTGATGCTCTTGGTAACATGGACCATGCTCGGTCAAACCTCCGGTGGAGAAAGCCGTAAACCAACCGATCCATTGGGAGGATCGAAGACGCTTTCTCTGAATCAAATCATCGGTGTGGTTCTGGAACACAATCCTATGATCCAGTCGGCTCGGGCAAAATGGATAGCGGCCAGGGAACGCATAGCGCAGGCCGGAGCCTGGGAGGACTTGAAGGTCGGTACAAATATCGTTCTTGGCCGGTTCGTCAGTGTCCCGGCAAATGCGTTTACAGACCAGACGGTCAGCATCGAGCAAATGATTCCGCTGTCCGGGAAAAATCGGAGCAAAGAACGGGCTGCGGCTGCCGAGGCGTTGGCGGCGTTTGAGGAAGCCAGGCGCCAAGAACTCGACGTCATTGCAAAAGCTAAAGCGAGCTATTATCAAATCGCGAACTTCTACCAGCTTCTGGACATTAACCACGCAGATGAAACCTCGCTGGTTCAGTCCGTTGACGCCACTCGAGCTAAATTTGAAGTTGGCACACAAGGTCAAGCCGATCTGTTGCTGGCTGAAAATGAGCGCCAAAAGATCATCGAAGCACGCAGAGACATCGAGCAAAAGCTTTCGGACGAAGAGTCAGCTCTGAACGTATTAATGAATCGGGATCCTTTTGCTCCCTTGGGCCGTCCAGCTGTTAGTGGGGATAATTCTCTACCGGCTCCGCCCGAAAGACTGCGTCAACTCGTTCTCGCCAATCGACCCGAGGTGAGGGAGGCCCAAACAAAGGTGACTGCGGCAAAGGCAAAACTGGAATTGGCTAAGCGCGAATGGATCCCTGATCCGACTGTTAGTCTGGAAGCTGAGCGCTACAACGCTGCTTCCCAGTTCGTGAGCCAACTGGGAGGGGGTGTGTCGATTAATGTTCCCTGGCTAAACGGGAAAAAGTATCGAGCAGAGGAGCGAGAGGCTCAAGGCGAATTAAGCGCCGCAGAGAGCGACTTTGAAAGCGCACAAACCGAATCATTGGGATTGCTGCGGAACCAACTGGAGAAGATCGAAACTCTTCATCACCATTTGGAGCTTTACGGCGACAATCTCTTACCGACGGCACGTCAAACGGTGGCTTCCTACCAAGCGGATTACGAGACCGACAAGGCGACTCTTCTGGTTCTTTTGTCCTCTCAGAGGAACCTTCGTGATCTGGAGACGATGTACAACCAGGATCTCACCGACTATCGAGTTGCTCTCGCCGAATTGGAATCTCTGGTTGGCCTGGATGCAAGAATTTCGGGGTCGAGGAAATCTGACGCGATGGGGAAAATGCGATGAAAATCGGCACGATTTTACTAAAGGTGATCCTAGTTCTTTTGGTCATCGTTGAGATCAGTTCTTGTACGAAACAAGGACGTACCACGGTTGCGGACAGCAATGTCGATTACTACACCTGCACGATGCATCCTTCGGTGCGTTCCAAGACACCAGGAAAGTGTCCGATCTGCTCGATGGATCTTGTTCCGGTCCTGAAAAAGGTCGCGAATACTGACGGATCAAAAAGCGATTCGGGAGAGACGGCTGACAATGTTTCAAGCTCTATGCCGTCGCCGTCTGCGAACCCACAAAGCAATAAGCCAAGCGAGTTTTCCGTTCCGATTGAGCGCCAGCAACAAATCGGCGTGACCTACGCTTCTGCGGAGCGCCGGCCAATTCAAATATCCATCCGATCCGTCGCCGTGCTCGAGCCGGACCAAGCGAAAATCTTCGAGTACGTGGCGCGTGTGGATGGCTACATCCAGGAGCTCAAGGTCACCTCGTCCGGAGAGCAAGTGAACGTCGGTGACCCCCTGGTCACCATTTACAGTCCTGATCTGCGAAGCGCCGAAAAGGAACTCGTGAACTTGTTAAATGAGCGGGACCGCGCAGGCTCTTCGCGAGCATCGCTTGATGAAGTGATAGAGTCCAGTAAGCAGCGCCTTCGGCAGTGGAATGTCAGCGACGAAGAAATCAACGCGCTCGAGAAAAGTCGGAAGGCAACAGACACCCTCGTTTTGCGGTCCCCGTTCGCCGGCGTTGTCGAGGATGTGCCGGTGAAACGAGGAATGAGCGTTAAAATGGGAGATCGCCTCGTCGGGGTAATGGATCTATCCCGGTTATGGCTCTGGGCAGATTTTTACGAGAACGAAATGGGACTGCTGCGGGTCGGACAAAAGCTAGACATTTCGTTTCCAGCGTTCCCAGGCAAGAAGTTCGAAGGTCAGATTGGCGCGATTGATCGTCGATTAGATGCAATGAAACGGACCACTCGAGTTCGAATTGATCTCGATAATTCGGACGATCAGTTACGTCCTGGGATGTTCGCCAACGTGGACTTGAAGATCGACGGAGGCGAAGGGCTTACAGTTCCGGTTGACGCTGTTTTGCCGACGGGCTCGCGTTCGCTTGTCTTTGTTGACAGGGGTTCCGGCAAGCTGGAACCGCGATATATTCAAGTTGGCCGATCATTTACCCAGACTGATGCCAATGGAGAGGCGAGCTACGACGAAGTCCTCGGCGGCCTATCTGAAGGAGAGCGCGTTGTAAGTAGCGCGAACTTCTTGATCGACGCCGAATCCCGAATCCAGGGCGCGCTAAAGACATGGGACGACGAGAGCGAAACCAAAGAGAAGAAAAGTCCTGCTAGTCCTGCGCCGAGCCAGAAGCCGCCCATTAGTCAGGATGTTGCGCCAGTATTAAACTCAATGCTGGGAGCATACGATAGAATCCGCGAGTCGCTGGCAAAAGACCGACTTGAAGGTGTTGCTGGACAGGCTGTCGCTCTTCGAGGCTCCATTCGTCATCTAATCTCATTAAGTCCTGAATTGATAAAAGAGGAGGGTTATCGCAACGCGTTGACCAAATTGAGAAGGACCGCAGAAAGTTTTGATGCACGTAATCTCGAAGATGCCCGCGTCCAATATGGCTTTTTCAGTGCGGATTTGATCGCCTTTCTCAAACTGTATCCCGCGCTGATGGACCATCCTCTTTACACCGTCACTTGCCCGGTGTGGAAGGAGTCTCCGGCTCAGTGGCTCCAAACGACACTCCAGGTCAAGAATCCATATCTGGGAACAAAGATGCCAGACTGTGGACAAGTTAGCGGACCGCTGCAGGCTCTGAAGTAAAGGGAACGATGGGCTCGAATTCTACACCCAAAACTGAGACGCTAATCGAGCGCATTATCGGTGTAAGCGCCCGTAATCCGTTACTGGTGCTAATTTTCACTCTCGCTGGAGTCGCCGCCGGCATCTATTCCCTGACAAGGATCCCCCTCGATGCGATTCCGGACCAAAGCGACGTCCAAGTCATTGTGTATACAGATTGGGAAGGGCGGTCGCCGGATCTAGTGGAGGATCAAATCACCTACCCGATCTCAACCAAGTTCATCGCAGCGCCAAAGGTGAAGTTTGTTCGCGGAGAATCGATGTTCGGCAAATCATTTGTGTACGTGATTTTCCAGGACGGGACAGACATTTACTGGGCGCGTTCCCGAGTGATCGAATACCTGAACTCTGTCCGAAATTCACTTCCTGAAGGAGTCAGCCCGGTGATCGGTCCGGATGCCACCGGAGTAGGATGGGATTATGAGTACGCGCTCGTAGACGATACCGGCAAACACAATCTGGCTGAATTACGATCGTTCCAGGATTGGCATCTGAAGTATGCGCTCGAATCGGTTCCCGGCGTGGCGGAAGTCGCTTCCGCCGGCGGTTTCGTCAAGGAATATCAAGTCGACGTCGACCCGGATAAGCTCCTTGCCTATAACATCCCTTTGTGCACGGTGGTCAACGCCATCCGTAATAGCAACGCGGATGTTGGCGGCAAGACGATTGATGTTTCATCGCACCAATTTTTCGTTCGAGGCAGAGGCTACATCAAGGACGTGCAAGACGTCGAAAACGCGGTTCTGACAACGCAGAACGGTACGCCTGTCTACATCAAAAACGTAGCTACGGTTCATCTTGGGCCTGACCTCCGCTATGGCGTCGTCGACCTGGATGGCAAAGGGGAAGTCGTCGGTGGTGTGGTCGTCATGCGTTACGGGGAGAACGCGCTGACCGTCATCGACGGGGTTAAGAAGAAACTCGACGAAGTGCGTAGCTCCTTCCCGCCGGGAGTAAGAGTTATACCGACATACGATCGCAGCACATTAATCTTAAAGGCGATCGATACGCTGCGTGAAAAGTTAATCGAGGAGAGCATCGTCGTAGCGCTGGTCTGCTTTGTTTTTCTCTGGCATGTGCGTTCAGCGCTGGTGGCAATTATCACTCTTCCGATCGCTATCCTCTTGTCGTTCATCCCACTCTACGGGCTGGGGCTGACCTCGAACATTATGTCTCTTGGCGGAATCGCCATCGCAATCGGCGCGATGATTGATGCGGCAATCATCATGGTGGAAAACGCTCACAAGGCGCTCGAACACTTCAAGGAACAGCATGGACACGATCCAGCCGGGAGGGAACGTTTTGAGGTGATCGTGGGCGCGGCCAAGAGCGTCGGAAGACCGCTGTTCTTTTCGCTCCTGGTGATCACCGTGAACTTTATTCCGGTATTTTCGCTGGAGGCTCAGGAAGGACGGTTATTTCGGCCCCTTGCTTTCACTAAGACGTTCTCGATGTTCTTCGCTGCGATTCTCGCAGTGACGCTCGTTCCAGTGTTAATGACCTGGCTCATTCGCGGCAAGATCACGCCCGAGACCAGGAACCCGCTTAACCGTCTTCTAATTTGGCTCTACCAGCCGTTTGTCCAATTCGTGCTGCGTTTCCGTTGGCTGACGATTTTCCTTTCGTTGTTGCTTCTGGGCTTGACCTGGATTCCGTTCAGTCAACTCGGCAAGGAGTTCATGCCACCGCTCAATGAGGGAACACTCCTGTACATGCCGACGGCGATACCTGGTATGTCGATGGCCGAAGCAACCAAGATACTCCAGATCCAGGATAGGATTCTCAGACAGTTTCCGGAGGTGGAAAGCGTGTTTGGCAAGGCAGGGCAGGCGGATACATCCACCGATCCAGCGCCACTATCGATGTTCGAAACTGTTGTACAGTTGAAACCTCCGGAGCAGTGGCCAAAGGGCGTTACTTGGGAGCAGTTGATCGCGCGGATGAATGAGGCGAGCAAGACGCCTGGAATGGCGCAGATCTTTTGGATGCCGATCCAAACCCGCACCGAGATGCTGACGACTGGATTCAGGTCGATACTGGGCATCAAGGTTTTCGGCCCGGATCTAAAAGGGATCGAAGACGTTGCGGTTCAAATTGAACAGGTGCTATCGAATTCTCCGAATACTCGCAGCGCTTTTGCCGAGCGAACCACGAGCGGTTATTTTCTGGACTTCACCGTGAACCGTGAGGCAGCGGCTCGCTATGGTCTTCAAGTGCAGGATGTGAATCAAATCGTTGAGAGCGCGATCGGAGGCAACACGGTTGCGACGACCGTTGAGGGCCGCGAGCGTTATCCGATAGCCGTGCGCTATGCCCGCGATTTCAGAAGTGATCTTAACAGTTTGAAGCGGGTTCTTGTTCCGACACCGACTGGCGCTCAGGTCCCAATCTCCTTATTGGCAGACATCAGCTACAGGACCGGACCTCCGTCGATTCGCGAGGAGAACGCTCAGCTGGTTGGCTACGTATTCGTCGATATCACAAGCAGTGACATCGATGGATACGTGCGCGCCGCTTCCGACCAAATCAAACAGAAAGTCCATTTTCCACAGGGTTACTATATTCAGTGGGCCGGTCAATTCGAGTACCTGAAAGCGGCCGAGAGCCGTTTGGCTATCCTGGTGCCATTCACTTTATTGATTATCTTTTTCCTGATTTATCTGAATACCAGATCGGTCATCAAAACATTTATTGTCCTCTTGGCAGTCCCTTTCTCGTTGATTGGGGCGTTTTGGTTATTATACGCCTTGCATTACAATATGAGCGTCGCGGTTTGGGTCGGGCTGATCGCTCTTGCCGGGCTCGATGCCGAGACAGGGGTGGTCATGCTGCTGTATTTGGACCAAGCCTGGGAGAGGTTCAGTGCGCAAGGCCGCATGAACGGTATAGAGGATTTGTATATCGCTGTAACTGAAGGTGCGGTCCAACGGATTCGGCCAAAAATCATGACCGTGTCCGCTATCATATTCGGGTTGCTCCCGATCATGTGGTCTCCGGTCTATCAAGCAGGTGCCGATGTGATGAAGCGGATTGCGGCTCCCATGATTGGCGGCGTCATTACTTCGGCGATCCTCGAGTTGTTGATCTACCCGGCAATCTATGTGATCTGGAGGAAGCGCTCACTTCCTCCCGAATCTCCTGCGGGAGTTCCTGTCTCTGCAAAAGCCAGAAAGGTGGCCTCAGGTTCTCGGCGCCGGATTCTAACCGGTTCTGCGACTGTTTTGATCATCGGCGTCGTCATTGCAGCCGGCTATCTTTCATGGTCTTCCGGCATCGCAAGATCAATCTTACAACCGGCTCATCGAATGATGCCTGTTGCGAAGTTGACTCAAGGTGGTGTGACGGTTTCCATTCTCAGTTCCGATGGGCACTTGTATGCGAAAGCCAACACGTTGCAGATCAGGTTCTGGGATCAAGCGGAACATCCTTTTGATGCAGAAAACGTGAAACTAGAAGCTAACATGAATATGCCTGGAATGGTGATGAATTATGGGGCGACCATCAAGAAAGATGGTCCGGCTGGAGAATACCAGGCACATCTCGCACCGAGTATGGCGGGAGACTGGAACCTGATTCTCTCATACCGAGGTGCGCAAGGAACCGAGCAGTTGGCAATTCCAATCAACGTGAAACAGTAGCATGCGCCCGTGGCCCATTTTTGACGTATCCGTGTACGCTCAATAAGATTTCACAACCAGCCAGTGACGCTTCTGTGCCCGGAACACCCGCTCCAGTGTAAGACGACGCACCCGCACGCCAAGACGACCATCCGAGAAAAAGTATACGGCTGACACAAAAAATTCGTTGCCACTCTTGAACAGAAAAAATGTGCCATTACCGCCTTTTTTTAACCAGTCAGGATAACGCTTCGCAAATTGCTTAATCTGCGCCTGGGTGAGAGCGAGACAATCGAGTGTGACGCCGAAGCTACCAAACATTTCCTGGAATGTGCTGTCCCTGACGATTTGATGGACTTGTACAGCAGTTTCTTTGGTCGCTGGTCCTACCGTATTGCAATTCCAATGCTCGAAATTGGAACGGTCAGGCGATCTGCGGCAGCCCTGGCGACGGATTCACTCTCGAATACCTCACCCCACTTCTCCAGCGGGATTGTCGTCGTGATCACGAAGCTCATCCGTTCATATCCTCCTCGGAGGACCTCGAAAAGCAACCGCGTTCCGAGTTCAGAGAAACGCATATATCCCATCTCGTCGACAACCAACAAGTCCAGCTGATCAAGTCGGCGGTAGAAATGACGAAGACGCCGGCTCTCGTGACTATCGATCAATTCGGTGACTAGTGCGGAGGCCGTGGTGAACAATACCCGCTTTCTTTGAAAACAGGCGGCATAGCCGAGCGCTTCCGCGAGGTGAGTCTTGCCGGTGCCAGATTTTCCAACGATGACAATGTTCTCGCGACGCTCAATGTATTTGCCCTGGAGCAACGTCCGAACTAGGCCCTCGTCGATGGAAGGCTGGGCGGCAAAGTTAAAGCTCTCGATTGTCTTGACGACCGGAAAACACGCCTTGCGGACTTGGCGCTCACCGGCGCAGCTCCTCAAATTCTGCCGGATGACGATGCTCAGATCGACGACAAAGAGAAATATAACAATGTCGTCCACAAAGGAAATCACCGCCTGATCGCTCAGGAACTGTTCCAATCCCCACAGCATAAATGCCAATCCCATGAGAAACCCGACAAGACGTTGGCCAAGCGTTCGTCGCAGAGTGATGATGAGGACGGAGTAAGAGATCCCAATCGCGATCAGAGGGACGGCGGATTTAAAAGAAATCGGCGGCTGCGCTCCCACGATCAACGCCAGGGCATGGCGCGCGATTAGGAAGCACGCAGTCAAGATTGCCACCCAAAGCGCGACGAAACTTAATCCACGCAGTCCGGTTTGCACCCAATGCGCTACGATTCCGCGCCGTACTGCAGGTCTGCTCCGGCTCAGATGTTCAAATTCATCAAAGGGTGTTGAAAATTCGCCCACAAGGACCGTTACTTGCAATCCATGCTCTCAAGAGAGGCTATTCCTGTGCCAGCCGCACTTTGAAACTATCTGACAGCTTCGCACTCAGGACTTCCGAGGTAAACTTTGATTTATGAGAATTGGGAACGGCAGGCGTTCACTCGCAGAACGCGAGAGGTGAGATAGATGGAGACTCGCAAAAATGCGTTCACGGGCTGCCATCGGCGGTGGCAATGCCCAAACAAGAGAGCTCGGAATGGTCCTCATCGACGATCCCGACCGGAGCATGCTGGACCTCGGTTTTCGACCCCGTAGCCATCGCATAGACCGCCACGGTGAAGGCATAGGCGATCAAAAATAATAGAACAGGATCGGTGCGCAGACCGCGCAGCTCCTTAATTACCAGCCGAAAGACATTGTCCCACCGTACCCCCATATCACAAATCCGGCGAGCCTCGGGCGATTCTATCGAGATTTGTTGACTGACCCCGTCGCGATCGTTCGGCGCCCCAGCATGATTACCCCCGGAGCTCCATGCTGCCGCGTCATAAGCTGCTTAACATGAGTTATTTAGGCCTCTCACCCGATCGAAAACGTCATGGTTCCTTTTTAGTTTTTACGTTTCTGGCGGAAGCGCTTTAACTGCGTGGCCCGGCGGTCCAATGCTTTGCGTATGCGGCACGGGCGCCCGATCGGCTTGGGATAGCTTCTGAAGGCTTCAGGAATTTTTTTTGAGCGATAGGTCAGTTTTCCTCGTTGAAGTCATAGGAGGGAATCAAGCAGCTTATCCGGGTGCCGACGATTCTCACGATAGGACCCTATCGCTTTTTCTTTTATTCAGCCGACGGG
>Ga0209656_10001303_pt1 | contig 16218 bp, 15 predicted proteins | sample BogFormECP12_OM2_FD_188239 | JGI IMG/M metagenome (GOLD analysis project Ga0209656, IMG submission 188239) | Bog forest soil microbial communities from Calvert Island, British Columbia, Canada - ECP12_OM2 (SPAdes) (version 2) | ecosystem: Environmental > Aquatic > Freshwater > Wetlands > Bog ... | reverse complement strand
TCCACGGCGGTTCGGGTTCGGCGAAGTCGGAGATCGAAGAGGCGCTGGGTTACGGCGTGGTGAAGATGAACGTCGACACCGACACCCAGTACGCGTTCACCCGCCCCCTCGCCGGTCACATGTTCAGCAATTACGACGGCGTGCTCAAGGTCGACGGCGACGTGGGCAGCAAGAAGGCGTACGACCCGCGCAGCTACCTCAAGAAGGCCGAAGCGGGCATGACCGAGCGGGTCATCGAGGCGTGCAACGACCTGCACTGCGCCGGCAAGTCCGTCACCGCGGGGTAAAGCTGCCGGCTCGGCTCAACCCGTGCTGGCCTCGCAGATCTTCCACTTGTCGTCGCGGTACTGCAGGTCGAAGCTGCGCGTCGAGCGCACCTGCGGGGCGTAGGCCATGAACGCGGTCACATTGGCCTCCGCGTGGTTTCCGTTGACGACCACCTGGTCGATGTTGGCCACCACCGGATACTGTTTGGCCGCCGCGACCCGACGATAGGTGTCGTTCCATTCCCGCTCGTTGTAGTTGACGTAGTCGTCGCGCATGGTGCCGCAGGTGATGCTGCGCAGCGCGGACAGATCGCCGTTCTGCAACGCGACATCGAAGCTCTGGATGGTGCTGCGGACCTGGTCTTCTTGTGAGGCGTTCGCTTTTTTGTTGCTTCGGGTCATCAGCACCGTGCCCAGCACCGCGACGGCGGCCAACGCCAGGATGATCAGAATCAATGCCAGCACCCATCCCCAGCTGCGCTGGGTCGACGGTCGCAGCTTGGCGCCCAGCCGAGGTGGAATCAGTTGCGGCATCGCGGTTCTGGGCCGTGCTCCGGTCGCCGCAGACGGTGGATGGCCGGCGTCGAAGATCTCGGTGGCGGGCTCGGTGGCGGCGTTGATGACCGCCGTCTCTTTGGCGTCGAACCCGGGGGCAGTGAACCGACGCTCACCCCGCGGGCTGCGCGGTTTGGGCGCCCGCGGCTCGTCCTCGGACGCGGCCATCACCTCGGTCGGCGGGTCGGTCCGATAGCTCTCGGTGGGATCGTCGTCCGAACCCGCGACGTGTTCGGTGGTATCAGCGTCGGATTCCGCCGGGTCGGTCGCGTCACCTCGATCGTCGGCGTCTGGATCGAACCCCGGCGCATTCGACCTGTGGTCGCGGTCTGGCCCTGAGGGATTCGGCATAAGCGCTGCTGTCCTCTTCGCTGTCGAAATACGTATTGCAGCCTAGCGACTCGGCACCGGGTTTGGTGCGGCGGCATCGCACGGCACAATAGCCGCATGACGCCCATGCGTGATCTTCTGGGACCGGATCCGGTCTTATTGCCTGGCGATCCCGAGGCCGAGGCCGCACTGCTGGCCAACGAGAACCCGGCCGTCGTCGCCGCCGCGCATCCGTCGGCCTCGGTAGCCTGGGCGGCGCTGGCCGAGGAAGCGCTCGCCGCCGACAAGGCGGTCACCGCCTACGCGTATGCCCGCACCGGCTACCACCGCGGCCTGGACCAGCTGCGGCGCAACGGCTGGAAGGGGTTCGGGCCGGTGCCGTATTCGCATGAGCCCAATCGCGGTTTTCTGCGGTGCGTGGCCGCGCTGGCCCGCGCGGCCGACGCCATCGGCGAAACCGACGAGCAAACCCGTTGCCTGGACCTGCTCGACGATTGCGACCCGGCTGCCCGCGCCGCCCTCGGGCTGAGCTGAGCCGGCGTTAGAAGCCAACCGAGCAGCCGTCCGACGGCTCAACCTGGATCGTCGCGTGGCCTAATCCTTGCGCCGTGAGGATCGCTCGGGCCTCACCGAGTACCCGCGCCGAGTCGGCACCGCTGGCCAGGTGTGCGGTCACCATGTCCTTGCCGGGCACCAGCGTCCAGACGTGGAGGTCATGCACGTCGGTCACGCCGTCGATGGCGCTCAGTGCCGAACGCAGCTTTTCGACGTCGATGTGGCTGGGCGAGGCTTCCGACAGGATTCGCAACGCGCCGACGGCCAGCGACAACGCCCGCGGCAGCACCCACAGCGCCGACGAGGACGGCGACACCACGTCGGCGTAGGGCCAATGCGTGGTGATCGTGACCACACCGGCGATGAGCACACCGATGCTGCCCACCGTGTCGGCGATGACCTCCATGTAAGCGCCCTTGACGGCCAGGCTCTGCGTCGAGTGCGACCGCAACAGCAGCGCGACCACCGCATTGGTGGCCAGCCCCGCCAGCGCCACGACGATCATCGGAATCCCCGGTACTTCCGGCGCATGACCGATCCGGCTGATCGCTTCGCGAAGGATGATCGTCGCCACCCCGATCAGCAGGACGGCGTTGGCCACCGCGGTGAACACCTCGGCGCGGTGCCAGCCGTAGGTGCGGCGCGGCGAAGAGCTGCCGCGCCGGGCCAGCGCCAAAGCGCACAGCCCCATGAATGTGGCCGCCACGTCGGTGAGGATGTGGCCGGCGTCGGCCAGCAGAGCCATCGAGCCGATCACCAGCGCGGTGGTCAGCTCCACGACAAAGAACCCGGCCAACAGCGCCGTGGCAGCAATCATTCGCGGCACGGGTGTGTCGCTGTTGGTGTGCTCGTGGCCAGCGCCCATGCGGCTAAATATATGCATGAAAGCGCATATATCGCAAGGCTGGATGCGCTACACGCAACGTCGGGTCAGAACCAGTGATGCCAGAACCGGGTCAGCCCCATGCCGGCGAGCGCCCAGTCGCTCGGCACGCCGGACAGTTCGTAGAACCAGAAGACCATCCTGAAGAACCACTGGTTCAGCGGCGGCGCAATAAAGATCACCAGCAGAATCAGCCAGCCGAACTGCTTGAACGGTTCCAGCGCTCGCTGGGTCTCGGGACTCAAATGCGGCTCCAGCGCGCTGTAGCCGTCCAGGCCGGGGATCGGCAGCAGGTTCAGCAGTACCGCGGTGACCTGCAGGAAGCCCAGGAAGGCCACCCCGGCCCAAAGCACCGGGTGTCGCGGGTCGAAACCCAACCGGGTCACTGCCAGCAGCAGCACCGCGAGCAGCAAATTGGCCGCCGGCCCGGCCAGGCTCACCAGCGTGCGCTGCGCGGCCGTCATGAACGACGTCCGCAGATAGACCGCGGCGCCGGGCAAACCGATGCCGCCCAGCGCGATGAACAACATCGGCAGACCCAGCGACAGCAGCGGGCTGCTGTAGCGCCGCGGATCCAGGCTCAGATAGCCCTGCACCGCGATGTCACGATCGCCGAATCGCCATGCCATGAGCGCGTGACCGAACTCGTGCAGACACAACGACACCGTCCAGCCGGCGATCACGAAGATGAACACTGCGGCGTAGGCCAGCGCGCCCAGGTCGGCTCCGTCCCACCACGCGAGCACGCCGCCGAGCACCGCCACGCCGACGATGGCCAGAAAGATTGGGCTGGGCCGCACCGACGGGTGTAAGTCACGGCTGCTCACGTGACGAAGCTACCGACTGTGCCGACGATCCGGCTCCTCGCCCCTCGCGGCGCTCGTCACCGGACCAATAACCAGCCCTCGGTGTTGCGATAGAACGTCGACCGGCGCGCCGCCCTCGGCGCCGGCACGCCATCGCGGACCACGGCGACACCGCCGGTGCCCAGCTGCGCTGCCCGCCCGGCCAGCCAGCGGCGTGACTCGCCGCCCCACACCCGCGCCCGCAGGCCGGGCAGGGTGGCCGTCGGCTCGATCCGGACACCGGCAACCTCGCCGTCGAAAAGCACAGCGTCGTCGACGACGGCCTCGCCGTGCAGCAGCTGCTCGCCGTCGGTTGGTCGCCAATGCGCCGCGCCCACGATCGCCGTTCCAGTCTCGTCGCGGATCAGCGGCACCCGTCCAGCCGATCCGCGCCGCGCCCGTCGGGCCGCTCGGCGGCCCGCCGGCACCCGGTAAACCCGGGTGGCGGCGGTGCGCCGCCGCGGCGCATAGCCGACCTCGACGTCGAGTCGCCCGGCTCGCAGCAGCCGGGTGAGCACCGTCGCCAGGTCGGCGTCGACCCCGACCACCACCACCCGTCGCACTCCGACGATCGCGGCGTCGACGTCGCCGGGCTCGTCGATGTGCACCGCCGGCAGCCCGGTCAGCGGCCGCGGCACAGCCCCGATTGCCCCTCTGCTCAGCGGCCCGCTCGACGGGCCGCATCGTCGCGGGGCGTCTGCTTCGCCGAACATCAGCACGGCGATGTCGGGCCGTATTGTCACCGGGCGGTTTATTTGTCCGGCTCCTCCCCGCGCCTTTCGGCGCGTATCGTCGCCGGACGGGCCTCCTCGCAAACAGCTGCGATAGTGTGTGTCACCGGCTGGACCACAATATGCAGGAGAAACGCCATGCCGGCAATCGTCCTGATCGGCGCCCAATGGGGCGACGAGGGCAAAGGCAAGGCCACCGATCTACTCGGTGGCCGCGCCCAGTGGGTAGTGCGCTATCAGGGTGGCAACAACGCCGGACACACCGTCGTGCTGCCTACCGGTGAGAATTTCGCCCTGCATCTCATCCCGTCGGGTGTGCTCACGCCCGACGTCACCAACGTCATCGGCAACGGTGTGGTGGTCGATCCCGGCGTGCTGCTCGACGAGCTGAAGGGGCTCGAGGATCGCGGCGTCGACACCTCGAAGCTGTTGATCTCCGCCGACGCGCACCTGCTGATGCCCTACCACGTGGCCATCGACAAGGTGACCGAGCGCTACATGGGCAGCAAGAAGATCGGCACCACCGGCCGCGGCATCGGGCCGTGCTACCAGGACAAGATCGCCCGCATCGGGATCCGGGTCGCCGACGTTCTCGACCCGGAGGTGCTCACGCACAAGGTCGAAGCCGCACTCGAACTCAAAAACCAGATCTTGGTCAAGATCTACAACCGCAAGGCGCTGGACCCGGCGCACGTGGTCGAGGTCGTGCTCGAACAAGCCGAGGGCTTCCGGCACCGCATCGCCGACACCAGGCTGCTGCTCAACACCGCGCTGGAGGCCGGCGAAACGGTATTGCTGGAAGGCTCGCAGGGCACTCTGCTCGACGTCGACCACGGCACGTATCCGTATGTGACGTCGTCGAATCCAACCGCCGGAGGTGCCGCGGTCGGCTCGGGCATCGGGCCGACCCGGATCACCACCGTGCTGGGAATCCTGAAGGCCTACACCACCCGCGTCGGCTCCGGCCCGTTCCCCACCGAATTGTTCGACGAGTACGGCGAATACCTGTCCAAGACCGGCGGTGAGTTCGGCGTCACCACCGGGCGCCGTCGTCGCTGCGGCTGGTTCGACGCCGTGATCGCCCGCTACGCCACCCGGGTCAACGGCATCACCGACTACTTCCTCACCAAGCTGGACGTGTTGTCCAGCCTGGAGACCGTTCCGGTGTGCGTCGGCTACACGGTCGACGGCAAGCGTACCCACGAAATGCCCATGACCCAAAGCGATTTGGCTCGCGCCGAGCCGATCTACGAAGAGCTGCCCGGGTGGTGGGAAGACATTTCTGACGCACGGACCTTCGACGACCTGCCCGCGAAGGCGCGTGACTACGTGATGCGGCTGGAAGAGCTTGCCGGAGCACAGGTTTCGTGTATCGGTGTCGGCCCGAGCCGTGAGCAGACCATCGTTCGCCGCGACGTGCTGGCGGCGCGAGCGTGACCGAATCTTCGCAGAGCCCAGAACAACTCGATCCCGATTACGACCATCACGGCGGCTTTCCGGAATATGGCGCCGCCAGCCCGGGGCCGGGTTTCGGCCGGTTCGTCAGCGCCATGCGCCGGTTGCAGGATCTGGCGGTGTCCGCCGACCCCGGCGACGAGGTCTGGGAGGACGCCGCCGACCGTGCCGAGGCGCTATCCGCGCTGCTCGCGCCGTTTCACGCCCCGGAAGGCCAGGGTCCGGCCGGCCGATCGCCGCAACTGCCGGGAATGGGCAGCCTGCTACTGCCGCCGTGGACGATGAGCAGATTCGACCCCGACGGCGTCGAAATGCGGGGCCATTTCTCCCGGTTCCACGTGGGCGGCAACGGGGCGGTGCACGGCGGTGTGCTTCCACTGTTGTTCGACCATGTCTTCGGGATGGTGGTGCATGCCGCCGGTCGGCCGATCAGCCGGACCGGCTTCCTGCATGTCGATTACCGCAAGATCACCCCGATCGACACCTCGTTGGTCGTCCGGGGGCACGTCGGGGCTACCGAGGGTCGCAAGGCATTTGTCCGCGGCGAACTGCTCGATGGGGACACACTGCTGGCCGAGGCCAATGGCCTGATGGTGCGGCTGTTGCCCGGGCAGCCGTAATCGCGAGACGGTCGATCTCGCCCGCGCGTGCCTGCGGTTGTGACCGCGACAACCCCCGCCGTGTGGAGTAGCCTCGGACACAGCGGTAACTCACCCTCTCGACTAGCGGTCACCTTCCTTTCGGATCGAGGGTGGCGCTCGACCTCACCGATTGCAACGAGGTTTGTCTGTTACCGCGACCAGCGGGATCGTCGCCGACTCGGAGATGCGAGGCGAAGGCACCCTCGTCGGGATCTGGGCATGGATCGACACGATTCGTTCAGCCGGACCGGCGCTCTCGCACAACCCGTTTCACCGTTCTCCACCCGTTGGTGTGTGTTTGGAGTTTGTGACCTGATGCTTTTTCCCATGTCCCCAACCAATTCGATGTTCCTGCTCGCCGAGTCCGAGAGTTGTCAGATGCAGGTGGGCGGCCTGGCGTTGTTCTCCCCGCCTGAGGGCGCCCGCGCTTCGGACGTGCGCAAGATGTTCGCCGCGGCCGTCGGCCGCGACGAGGTGGCCGGCTTCTTTCGCAAACGGGCCCGCCGGTCGGTGACATCGCTGGGGCAGTGGGGCTGGGATTCCGGCGGCGACGTCGACCTCGACTACCACGTGCAGTATTCGGCGTTGCCGGAGCCCGCCGGGATGGCGGAGTTGTGGGCGCTGGTGTCCTGGCTGCACGCAGCCCGGCTGAACCGGGACCGGCCGCTGTGGGAGATACACCTGATCGAGGGGCTCGCCGACGGTCGGTACGCGGTCTACATCAAGATCCACCACGCGCTCGCCGACGGGGTGTCCGCGATGGAGATGCTGCGCGCGGCGTTGAGCGCGGACCCCGGCCGGCGCGGAGGGCCCGCGCTGTGGGAGCCGGTCGAGCCCGCATCGGAGCCCGCGCCGGCCGCGCCACGGGGCGGTCTGGATCTGTTACGGCTGCCGTCTTGGGCGATGGCGACGGCCTGGGGCGCGGCCCGGGAGGTCGCCGGGCTGGTGCCCGCGCTTGCCGGCACGCTCGAGCAAGCGTTGCGGCACCGCGATGGGCCGCTGTCGCTGGCCGCGCCCCGCACGATGCTCAACGTGCCGATTGACGGGGACCGATCGTTCACCGGGCGCTCCTGGCCGTTGGAGCGGCTGCGTCTGGTCGCCAAGCAGAGCGACGCCACCGTCAACGACGTGGTGCTCGCCATGTGCGCCGGGGCGCTGCGCAGCTATCTAACCAGTAAGGGGGCGCTGCCGTGGGCGCCGCTGGTGGCGATGGTGCCGGTCTCGCTGCACGGCACCCGGCCCGAGGGCGGCGGGGGCGGCACCGCGGATGCAGGGAACAGGATCGGGTCGTTGACGTGCGGCCTGGCCACCAACCTGGCCGACGCCGGCGAGCGGCTCGCGGCCGTGCGGGCCGGCATGCGTGAGGGCAAGGCCGCGTTGGCCGCGCGCAGTCAGCTGCAGGTCCTCGCGATGAGCGCGCTGGGGGCCGTACCGCTCGCGCTGGGCATGCTGGTCGGTCACCACCGGCTGCTGCGCCCGCCGAACGTGATGATCTCCAACATATCCGGGTCGCCGGCGCCGCTGTATTGGAACGGCGCCCGCCTCGACGCCCTCTACCCGTTGTCGATCCCGGTTGACGGTCAGGCGCTGAACATCACCTGCACCAGCACCGACGACACGATTGCGTTCGGACTTACCGGCTGCCGCCACGCCGTCCCCGGGCTGGGGGCGATGACCGGGCACCTCGACGACGAACTCCGCCTGCTCGAGCGCGCCGCGGGAGTCTGACGACCGCGCTCGGCATCCCTCGGCCGGATCGCCGTTCGCCGCCGTTTCGGTGAGCCGCCATATCCTTGAGCAGCGTGCCGCAGTACGTGCAGCACCCTGACTCAGGGAGAAGGTGAAACCGGTGGCCCAGGACATGCCGCATGACGAGTCGGCTCACGGAAAGCACGAGCCGCCGGCCCAGCGCGACCCTGACCACGTACACCGGACCAAGGTGATGTTGCTGGGGTCGGGAGAGTTCAGCCGCGAGCTGGCGATCGCCTTCCAACGGCTCGGCGCCGAGGTGATCGCGGTCGAGCGGTATGCCGATGCGCCCGTGCATGGTGTCGCCGACCAGGCATTGGTTGTCAACATGGCCGACACCGACGAGTTGGGCGCGGTGATCAGGCGGCTGCAGCCGAATTTCATAGTCACGGCATCAGACGCGGTCGCCGGCGACGCATTGACGGCCGCGGCCGAAACCGGCGTCACCGAGGTTTTCCCCACCGCCCGCTGCGCGCGGCTCACCGCCGACCGGGAGGGACTGCGCCGGCTGGCCGCCGACGAACTCGGTCTGCCTACCGCCCCGTTCTGGTTCGCGGGATCGCCCGCCGAGCTACGGGCGGTGGCCGACCACGCCGGCTACCCGCTGCGGGTGCAACCGGTCGCCGGGATGGCCGGCGCGGGGCAGTCGATAGTTCTGCTACCGGCGGACATCGAGTCGGCCTGGCAGCGTGCGGTGTCGGCCGGTGGTCGGCTGGCGCACAACCGGGTGCTGGCCGAAACCCTCGTCGAGATCGACTTCCACGTCACCCTGCTCACCGTGCGCAGCGTTGGGCCCACCGGGCCGACGATCGATTTCTGCGCCCCGATCGGGCATGGTGAGGCCATCGGTGACGTGCAGGAATCGTGGCAGCCGCAAGATTTGAGCGCGGCCGCGTTGGATGCTGCCAAGTCGATCGCCGCCCGCGTCGTCAAGGCGCTGGGCGGGCGCGGCGTGTTCGGGGTGGAGCTGATGGTCCGCGGCGACGAGGTGTACTTCAGCGATGTCACCGCCCGGCCCTTCGAGAGCGGCCTGATCACGTTGCGCACTCAGCGGCTTTCGGAATTCGAACTGCAAGCGCGGGCAATCATGGGCCTGCCGACCGACGCCATCATGATTTCGCCCGGCGCCGCGGAGGTGATCTACGCCGGACATAACGGTTCCGGCCCGCCGGCTCAGAGCCCTAACGCGGTCGGTGTGCTGGCCGATGCGCTGCGTGCGCCGGAGAGCGACGCGCGAATGTTCGATCGCCACGAGCCCGAGGGACGCCGCCCGTTGGGCGTGGCCATCGTCACCGCCCTGGACGTCAGCACCGCGCGTAGCCGCGCCCGGGAGGTGTCGACAGCACTTCGCAGGCTTTGGTGATCGGCAGCGACGCGTTACCCACCAGCGCCCACCGACGGCGCTCCCAGCCAGATATGCGAGACTCGGGCGGGTGAGCTACGCAGGAGATATCACGCCGGAGCAGGCCTGGAAGCTGCTGGGTGAGAACCCCGAAGCGGTGCTGGTCGACGTCCGTACCGACGCCGAATGGCGCTTCGTCGGTGTGCCCGATTTGTCCGGCCTGGGCCGCGACGTCGTCTACATCGAGTGGAACAGCGTCGACGGCACCCGCAACGACAACTTCGTGGCCGACCTGACCGAGCAACTGCCGGCCGCCACCGGGGACCGGCCGGTGATCTTCTTGTGTCGCTCCGGCAACCGCTCCATCGGCGCGGCGGAGGCCGCCACCGGGGCTGGTTTCGCCCCGTCGTACAACGTGCTGGACGGTTTCGAAGGACATCTCGACGCCGACGGTCACCGCGGCGGGGTTGGCTGGCGCGCGATCGGGTTGCCCTGGAAACAAACATGACTGAGCCGAAATCGGTGCGGACACCGGAGCCGCTGCCCGACGGCGTCAGCCAGGCCACCATCGGAGTGCGGGGCGGCATCCTGCGGTCGCAGTTCGAAGAGACCGCCGAAGCGATGTATTTGGCGTCCGGCTACGTCTACGACTCGGCTGCCGCGGCGGAGCAGGCCTTCGCCGGCGACATCGACCGCTATGTCTACTCCCGCTACGGCAACCCGACGGTCAGCATGTTCGAGGAACGACTGCGGTTGATCGAGGGGGCGCCGGCGGCGTTCGCCACTGCGAGCGGGATGGCGGCGGTTTTCACCTCGCTGGGCGCGTTGCTGGGCGCCGGCGATCGGCTGGTCGCCGCGCGCAGCCTGTTCGGTTCGTGTTTCGTTGTGTGCAACGAGATCTTGCCGCGCTGGGGGATCGAGACCGTCTTTGTCGACGGCGACGACCTCACCCAGTGGGAGAAGGCGCTTTCCGTTCCGACCCAGGCGGTGTTCTTCGAGACGCCGTCGAATCCGATGCAGTCGCTGGTCGACATCGTCGCGGTCACCGAGCTTTCCCACGCCGCGGGGGCGAAAGTCGTGCTGGACAACGTCTTTGCGACCCCGTTGCTACAGCAGGGTTTTCCACTCGGCGTCGACGTGGTGGTCTACTCGGGCACCAAACACATTGATGGGCAAGGCCGTGTGCTGGGCGGGGCGATACTGGGTGACAAGGAGTACATCGACGGCCCGGTGCAGAAACTGATGCGGCACACCGGACCGGCGATGAGTGCGTTCAACGCCTGGGTAATGCTCAAAGGCCTTGAAACACTGGCGATTCGCGTCGACTATCAGAATTCCTCGGCGCAGCGGATCGCCGAGTATTTAGAGGGACACCCGGCGGTCAGATGGGTGCGCTATCCATTTCTGACGTCGCATCCGCAGTTCGATCTGGCCAAGCGACAGATGTCTGGCGGCGGTACCGTCGTCACCTTTGAACTCGACGTCCCCGACAGCGCGGCCAAGCGACGGGCCTTCGAGGTGCTGGACAAGCTGCGGGTAATCAACATTTCCAACAACTTGGGTGATTCGAAATCCCTTGTCACCCATCCGGCGACAACGACACATCGGGCGATGGGGCCCGAAGGGCGCGCCGCAATCGGCCTGGGCGACGGCGTCGTTCGAATTTCGGTCGGCCTGGAAGGCACCGACGATCTAATTGCCGACATCGACCAGGCGTTACGCTGAAAACTAGCAGCATACTCACAGCATTTTTAATCTGGTCGGTTACTCCCGTTTGGGGTATTAGCGCTGCGCGTTATCACGTTATTTACCTTGTCGTTTCCAGCTTTTTCCAGCGGGTTTGGTCGTTTAGAACCTTTAGTGCGATGGTCAAAGTGCTCGGTACCGTGAGTTAAGGCGTGTATGGCAACATAATGCGCCGATATCGCTGCCGGCTGAACAAATACGCCTGATTGCGCTGCGCCAGATATGGAGAGACCAGAGTGATTTCGTGCATTCGCCGCCCGCGGACGTCGCCTCATCCGTTGACCCGCGATTTTCTCGACTGGACGGTCGTTGTCGACGGACGCGAAGTTGCCTGGCAGAGCTATGCCGGTCCGCTGCGACTTGATGAGACAGACATCGCCATCGCTAGCCGCAAGTTGCTGTCGATCGAACCCTGCGACTTGCTCCACATGGTGGATGAGTATGTGGAGTTCTCGTCTCCGAACGATGAGCAATCGCGCTTGATCGTGCATTCGACCACACCGTTTGCGCGCGGCTTCGAGACAGACCTAACCGCGATGGTTGAGGGGCGACCGGTCTCGGACCTCACGACATACGTCGAGACTCGCGGTTTGTATCTCGCTCGCAGCGGCGATACAGCCGTCGGACGAACTCGCCCGTGGCGTCATGCGATCGCCAAAGAAGGGGTCCGGCGCTTGACGCTCCCGGATACCGATTACTACTACATGTCTCACGCGCTGCTGCGGCGGGCGGTCGATGCCGGCGACCGCGATCCCGTGCTAGCTCAGATGATCGAGATTCTGCGCGAGCGACCTTCGACTGTGGTGTCTCCGTACGACTTCGAACCCGAGTTCCAGATATTTGTCACCTGGCTGGCACAGGCCGCCGGTCTTCGGCGAATTCGCGTGGATGCCAACAATTCCCGTCTGGGAGCTTGGAACGGTAAGCGGATGTTACATCCGACCGTCGACTCGGCGCTGCGGCTGAACGGCCAAGTGTCCGACGAACCTGCCCCGCTCATCTTGGATCAGGAACATCGTGCGAGCGAGGCGTTTCAGGCTCTGCGCACAGCAATTCCCGTGATCCCGGGCTATACCGTTCCGTGGCAGGAGAATCGCTACGACTTCGGTCGTGATCTTCTGCGTGCGAGCGCGCTTTTGAAGGAGCGCTACGGCCTCTCGCACGGTTGCCTGAAGCCGTCCGACGGCGGAAATGGCGGCCGCATCGTCGCCGACATCGAACTCGATGACACGCCGCGGCTGGAAGAGCTCGCAACGAAGGCGTGGAACTTAGGCGGCGATCAAGTTCTCGAGGCGCACGTCACCTACTTCGAGCGACACATCGGCGGCGAGCAAGTTCTGACCACGCCGTCGGCCCATGTCCGGTCAGGAAAGTTGTTGGACGGGTTGACCCTTCAATTCATGCGCGGTACTGCGTGGAAGGGCAACATCTTCGTGGGCGCCGCAGACTGGCAGGGCCTCGGGCTGGAAAAGGCCATGTACGCTAAGCTGCGCGGAGCGATGGGCGACCTGTCGCGGCGGCTGGGCTTGCTGCATTGTGGCGTCGACTTTGCGATCGGGACGTTGGGCGGAAAGTTCGGCGATACCGTCGTGGCCGCCGTTCAGGACATCAACCCGAAAGTCACGGGTGCCTTGTTTTTGCGCGAGTTCATGGCGCGCCATCCCGCCGTCGGGGGAGGGGCAGCGACCCGTGTTCTCCTTCCGGAGGCTACGGCGAATGCGGAGAAGATCCGATCGCTCGTGTCGAAATTCTCAACGGCACAACAGCCTTGCGAGGAGATCGCCGTCGTGCCCGGACGTTGGGCGATGGTCGCCACGTCGGGGCAAACTTCGCTATCCGCCGGTGCTCAGGCGCTAACCCTGGAGCGGATGCTTGCCGTTGGCGCCGGAATGTAACACCGAACGCGTGGCACTCGCCGTCAACACACTAAGTGCTGAAGGTGTCGACGAGATAACAATTCCCGCAACAAGATCGCCGCGTAAATAATTCAGCGCGACGCGCCAGACGAATACCGGGAACAGCGCCTTGCGCAACTTATCGTCACTTCGTGTACCGCCGTACGGTTCTGAAGCTACCGCTGCTGTTGGCAGCGGGCACGGCTCTGGCCCAATCACCGCGTGCCTCGGCGGAGCCGCCCCGCGCTTCTGCCGAACCCAGTCGGTGGTCACCCGACCGCGCCAACAGTTGGTATCAAGCGCAAGGTTGGCCCGTCGGCGCCAACTTCATCACCTCCAACGCCATCAACCAGCTCGAGATGTTTCAGCCCGGCACCTACGACCCGCGGCGCATCGATACCGAACTGGGCTGGGCCCGGTTCCACGGGCTCAACACGGCGCGGGTCTTCCTACATGATCAGCTGTGGGCGCAGGATTCCCGTGGCTTCCAAACACGTCTCGCGCAATTCGTCGGCATCGCTGCGCGCCATCGAATCAAGCCACTGTTTGTCTTGTTCGACTCCTGTTGGGACCCGATGCCCAGACTGGGTCTGCAGCACCCGCCGATTCCCGGGGTGCACAACTCCGGATGGGTGCAGAGTCCTGGCGCCGAACGCATCGCCGACCCTCGCTACACCCGCACGCTGCAAGACTATGTCACCGGCGTGCTGACTCAATTCCGCAACGATGACCGGGTTTTGGGTTGGGACCTGTGGAATGAACCCGACAATCCCGCTAAGCAGTACCGCAGCGTGGAGAGGTCCGACAAGCTGGAACGCGTCGCGGAGCTGTTGCCGCAAGTGTTCGCGTGGGCACGTTCCGTCGATCCCCGCCAACCCCTGACCAGCGGGGTGTGGGACGGCGAGTGGGCAGATCCAGCGAGCCGCAGCACAATTGCCGGCATCCAACTTGCCAACTCGGACGTGATCTCATTCCACTCCTACGCCGGACCTTCGACCTTTGAGTCCCGGATCGGTGAGCTAACGCCGCAGGGCCGGCCGATCCTCTGCACCGAGTACATGGCTCGGCCGCAGGGCAGCACCGTCGAGAGCATCCTGCCAATTGCCAAGCGGCACAACGTCGGCGCCATCAACTGGGGTCTGGTCGCCGGTAAGACCCAGACCTATTTTCCGTGGGACTCCTGGAATCACCCGTACACGTCGATTCCGAAGGTATGGTTCCACGATCTGCTGCGGCCGGATGGAACGGCGTTTGAGGGCGATGAATCTCAGACGATCAGAATGCTGAGCTCCTCGACGGCCGGCTGAACTACCCCGCTTCTTGCTCGACGTGTTCGGCTTCCTCGGCCGCTGTCAACGCGTCCTGCGCCTGCGCTTGCAGCTGGTTCATCGCCTGCCGGGCATAGATCATCTGGCTGGTGATCGCCATCTGCCCCCGGCCGCGACCCAAAAACGTGATCATCCAAGCGAGCACGGTGGTGATGCGGTTTTTGTGGCCGACCAGGTAGTACAGGTGCAGTACCAACCAGGCCAGCCACGCGATGTAGCCGCCGAACTCCAGCTTGCCGACCTGTGCCACGGCATTGTGCCGTGAGATCGTCGCCATGCTGCCCTTGTCGAAGTATTTGAACGGAGCGCGGTGGGCCGGATCGTCGTGGCCTTTGAGTGAGCGCTTGATGCATTTCGTTGCGTAGGTCGCACCCTGGATCGCGCCCTGCGCCATCCCGGGCACACCGGGCACCGCCATCAGATCGCCGACGACGAACACATACGGATGTCCTTTGACGGTGAGGTCGGGCTCCACGATTACCCTTCCCGCACGGTCGATTTCGGTGCCGTCGGATTGCTTGGCAATCATTTTGCCCAGTGGGCTGGCCGCAACACCGGCCGCCCATACCTTGCACGCGCATTCGATGCGGCGCTGGGATCCGTCGCTGTCCTTGACGGTGATGCCTTGATAGTCGACTGCGGTCACCATCGCGTTGAGCTGGACGTCGACGCCCATTTTTTCCAGCCGTCGTTGGGCCATGGAACCCAGTTTCTCGCCCATCGGCGGCAGCACCGCGGGCGCAGCATCGAGCAGGATCACCCGGCAGTCGGTCGGCTCGATGTTTCGAAACGCACCGGCGAGCGTGCGCTCGGCGAGCTCGGCGATCTGCCCGGCCAGCTCGACGCCGGTGGGGCCGGCGCCGACGACGACAAACGTCAGGCGGCGTTGCCGCTCGGCCAGGTCGGTGGTGACCTCGGCCGCCTCGAAAGCGCCCAGGATCCGGCCGCGCAGTTCCAGCGCATCGTCGATGCTCTTCATGCCCGGGGCGTAGGTGGCGAAATGGTCATTGCCGAAGTAGGACTGCTGCGCCCCGGCCGCGACGATGAGGCTGTCGAACGGGATCACCGTGTGCATGTCCATCAGCCGCGACCGCACCGTCTGCGCCGTCAGGTCGATCCCTTCGACGTCGCCGAGCAGCACCTTGACGTTCTTCTGCTTACGCAGAATGAGCCTCATGCTCGGGGCGATCTCGCCCTCGGACAAGATCCCGGTCGCCACCTGATAGAGCAGCGGCTGAAACAGATGGCTGTTCGTTTTCGAGATCAGCGTGACGTCGACGTCGGCCCGCTTGAATGCTTTGGCGGCGGTGAGCCCGCCGAATCCCGATCCGACGATCACGACGCGGTGGCGGTGGTCGGTAGCCGGCACAGTCACGGACCTCCTCGGTTACGACTCCGCTTGGGTTTCAGGCTAGGCCGATGTCACACCTCAACCGAAATCTTGCCGGATCCGCGGCCGACGCGCCCGGGGTGCCGCATCGATGATCGTGAACGGATAGCAAAATTACCGGGGCTGGTCGCTGACAAATGCGGAGGTGCGGTAAGTGAGTGTCGCCAGATCCATTCTGCTGTTCGCGGTAGCCGCGCTATTCGAGATCGGCGGCGCCTGGCTGGTGTGGCAAGGTGTCCGCGAGCATCGCGGATGGATCTGGGCCGGCCTTGGCGTAATCGCTTTGGGTGCCTACGGGTTTGTCGCCACTTTCCAAGACGATCCCCAGTTCGGCCGCGTTCTGGCCGCCTACGGCGGTGTCTTTGTCGCCGGGTCGCTGGCCTGGGGCATGGCACTGGACGGTTTTCGGCCGGACCGGTGGGACATCATCGGCGCCGCGGTGTGCCTGGCCGGGGTCGGCGTGATCATGTATGCACCCCGCGGGCGGTAGTCAATCTTTAGGCTCGA
>Ga0209656_10001300_pt1 | contig 16231 bp, 7 predicted proteins | sample BogFormECP12_OM2_FD_188239 | JGI IMG/M metagenome (GOLD analysis project Ga0209656, IMG submission 188239) | Bog forest soil microbial communities from Calvert Island, British Columbia, Canada - ECP12_OM2 (SPAdes) (version 2) | ecosystem: Environmental > Aquatic > Freshwater > Wetlands > Bog ... | reverse complement strand
CATTCCCGGCAGCATGGGAGCGCGTTCGTACATCGTGCGCGGCAAGGGCAATCCGGAAAGCTTCATGAGCTGTAGCCATGGAGCCGGGCGTGCCATGTCGCGTACGGAAGCGAAGCGCCGCTTCACCTTGGACGACCATGCCAAGGCAACGGCCGGCGTTGAGTGCCGTAAGGATGCGGACGTCATCGACGAAACGCCGATGGCGTACAAGTCCATCGACGCCGTGATGGAAGCGCAGCGCGATCTGGTGGACGTGGTGCAGACATTGCGCCAGGTAGTCTGCGTGAAGGGCTAAACAGGAGAGGGCTGAAACGCCCTCTCTTCAAATCCGGGTGTAGGGTAGCGGCCACCCACATGTCTTGGGCACATGTCCACGCAGGTTCAACTCCTGCCACCCGGACCATTTCTATTCGTGTGCTGATTTGTGGTGCGGTAGTAGGGTAGGACAATACGAACGACTCATAAACGCAGGTGCAAACCCTATGGAAATCACGAATCTGTCTGCTGAACCCCTGGGGAAGCTCCATTCCTGGCTCCCTCATGATCTTCAGGCGGAACAGGTTGTTTTTCTTCCGGACGCCTGTCCCGGTAAGTCTCCGCTTCCCACCGGCACCGCTGTCCTGACTCGACAGGCGGACTGGCGTAAGTTCGCCGTGTCCGATTGCGGATGTGGGATGAGGCTCGTGCGATCGTCGGTGCGACCGAATGATCTTGATCAAGCTCGATGGGACAAAGTGGCTGATTCTCTTCGGGCCAACAAAGGAGCCCTGGGGGACCTGGGAGGCGGGAACCATTTCTTGGACGCGATAGTCCCATATGAAGACGGTCCGTTGCATTTTCTGATTCATACCGGGTCGAGGAAGGAGTCAGGACATGTAGACGATCTAATCGACAAGCCTAGCCAGTTTGATCAGGAGTTTGAACGTGTCGTGAGTTGGGCGGCGGACAACCGCGCGGCCATTAACGAGAAGCTTGATTTGGTATTTGGGGCAACGGAGGTGCTTCTCGATCTGCCACATAACACATTTGAGCAACTGGACGATGGCGGAGTGATCATTCGAAAGGGCTCTGTTCGACTTCTTCCCGGAGCCCTGTCGGTTCTCCCTTCGCACATGTCGGGAGATGTTGTTCTTGTACAGGCTAAGAACAAAGTGCTGGAAATTCTGAGTTCCATGAGCCACGGGACGGGGCGGGCGATGTCGCGAAGCGACTGCAAGCCTCTCGCTGATGCCTATGACTTCGCAGGTTTGCGCAAGTCAATCATGATTCCATCTGGAGTGGAAGATGCATCGTTACGCACGGACGGCCCATTCGCTTATCGCGACCTGGACGAGTGCATGGTGCTGATCCAGGACTACGTTGATGTGGTTCTGAGGTTTGGAGTCATTGGGTACATGGGACACTTGTAGTAGCCACGCAAATGTCTTGGGCGCATGTCCACGCGGGTTAAACTCCTGCCACATTGACCATCCTTTGTACTTTCGAGGCGGGACATGCGCGCCAAAGCTAAAGATTTACGGACTCGTATAATTCGACCATGCTGCTGACGCTCACAACTACGCATAACCCGGCAACGGATTTGGGCTATCTGCTTCACAAGAACCCGGCGAAATTGCATTCGTTCGAGCTGTCGTTTGGGAAAGCACATGTTTTCTACCCGGAAGCGACCTCGGAACGGTGCACCGCTGCCTTGCTGCTCGATGTCGATCCGGTGGGACTGGTTCGCGGTAAGCGTGGCCAGCATGATGGCGGAACTCTCGATCAGTATGTGAACGACCGGCCCTATGTTCTCTCTTCTTTCCTTAGCGTCGCCATGGGCCGAGCTTTTGGGACAGCCATGTCTGGCCGCAGCAAGGGTAGGCAAGAACTCGCAGATCAGGCGCTCCCGTTGGTTGCAAACTTAACGGTGGTAGCCTGCCGCGCTGGTGAGGGGCTGATCCGCGAACTATTCGAGCCTCTGGGCTACAGCGTGAGCACAGAGCATCATCCGCTCGACGAGAAATTTCCAGAGTGGGGTGAAGGACCGTACTACTCAGTGACCTTGGCGGGGACCTTCCGCTTGCAGGATCTGCTCAATCATCTCTACGTGCTTGTGCCGGTGCTGGATGCTGAGAAGCACTACTGGATTGGCCAGGACGAGGTTGAGAAACTCTTGCGAAAAGGGGAAGGCTGGCTGGCGTCGCATCCACACAAAGAGGCGATCGTAAAGCGGTACCTTCCGCGCCAGAGGCAATTGGCAAGAGAAGCACTCGCGAGGCTAGCGGAGGAAGACAACCCTGATCCTGACGCAACAGAGGAAGCTCACCTTGAAGAAGAAGCGAAAATGGAGGAGCCGATTCGGCTCTGGCAGCAGCGCATGGGAGCAGTGGTCGCTGTGCTTCGATCTGTCGAGGCGAAGCGCGTCCTAGACCTAGGCTGCGGAGAAGGGAAACTGCTGCGAGCCCTGTTGGATGAGAAGTCACTGACAGAGATCGTGGGTATGGATGTTTCGTACCGGAGTCTTGAGATTGCGAGCCAGCGTCTGCGACTCGACCGGATGCCCACGAAACAGAAGGAGCGGCTGAAATTGATGCATGGTTCGCTGATGTATCGCGACAAGCGCCTGGCCGGGTACGACGCGGCCACGGTGGTTGAAGTCATCGAGCATCTGGATGCACCCCGGCTGGCGGCATTCGAGCGTGTTCTCTTCGAAGCGGCACGTCCGAAAACGATTATCGTGACCACGCCCAACTGCGAGTACAACGTGAAGTTTGAAACTCTGCCAGCGGGAAAGTTTCGTCATAAAGATCACCGCTTCGAGTGGACTAGGGAACAATTCCAGCACTGGTCACGCCAAATCTCTGAACGGTTTGGGTACGCAGTGAGGTTTCTGCCGGTAGGAGAAGAAGATCCCCAAGTCGGTGCGCCCACACAAATGGGGGTCTTCAGTCTTGGTTAAAAGCTCAAAATCGACTCTCCACCTGATTGTGCCCACGGGAACTCAGATCGTTTTGCGAACAGGTGTTTTCGTCCATGCTTCGCAGACAGAGTACCTCCGAGGCTCGGTAGCGGAGATCGTGCGCCCGCCCGATGACGGCGGCCACTCCTATCGCGCAAAGGTGACTGATGGAGCCGAGTTCAGCGTGCGGCGTCATGAATTCTCAATACTGAAGCAGGTAAAGGCAGGCCCAATGGGCGATCCTGCCCACGTGTTGGCAGAGTATGACCTCTACGAAAATGTGATTTATAAGTGCGTGGTCGGTTCCCAGGCCTACGGCTTGGAACGGGACAGTTCCGACGTGGACCGACGGGGCATCTACCTCGCTCCCGCAGAACTGGAGTGGTCGTTGTACAGCGTCCCAGAGCAACTCGAAAGCAGAGAGAGCGAAGAGTGCTACTGGGAATTGAAAAAGTTTATGGTTCTGGCTCTTAAGGCCAATCCAAACATTCTGGAGTGCCTCTACACGCCGATTATCGAAAAGCGGACACCGATTGCCGACGAGTTGTTGGCAAGACGTGAGATTTTCCTTTCGAAATTGGTCTATCAGACCTACAACGGCTACGTGATGTCGCAATTCAAGAAGTTAGAGCAGGATTTGCGGACTTCCGGCGAGATTAAATGGAAACACGCGATGCATCTGATCCGGCTGCTGCTGGAAGGTGTGACGATACTCAGGGACGGATACGTTCCGGTGCGGATTACGGAGCACCGTGGCACTTTGCTTTCCATCCGTGACGGACAAATGAAGTGGAGTGAAGTGAACAACTGGCGACTCGCACTACATCGAGAGTTTGAAGAAGCGTTTCGCGCGACGAGGTTGCCCGACGAGCCCGATTACGCCCGGGCGAACGGTTTGCTAATAAAAGCGCGTCGCTCGACGGTCGGGGGTGCAAGCGCGTGAACGAACAGCTGCTGCTTGCGGTCAAAGAACATCCGTATCCGCTCCTATTCGCAACGATCAGCGGAGCGCATCTCTACGGGTTTCCGTCGTCTGATTCTGACTATGACCTGAGGGGTGTTCACATCCTGCCCGCAGATGAAGTGCTTGGGCTGAGCTCAGTCCGCGACACCGTGGAGGTTTCCAAGAAAGAGCCTATCGACCTCGATCTGGTGACGCATGACATCCAAAAGTTCTTTGCGCTGCTTTTGAAGTCGAACGGGTATGTTCTTGAGCAGCTGTACTCCCCACTGGTGGTGCATACGACACCGGAGCACGAAGAGTTGAAATGGATCGCGAAGAGCTGCATCACCCGCCATCACGCACATCATTATTTCGGCTTTGCCGAGAATCAATGGCGGCTGTTCCAGAAAGAGGACACGCCGAGGGTGAAGCCCTTACTGTATGTCTTTCGCGTACTGCTGACGGGAATACACCTGATGCGGACCGGGGTAGTGGAAGCAAATTTGAATACCCTGAACGAGGAGTACAGACTGGCTTATATACCGGAGCTGATCGAGCGGAAGACACGAGGCACTGAGCACCAAAGTCTGGACTCTGTCGAAACCTCGTTTTACGCCAGCGAGTTCGATCTGCTTCGCACAAGACTGGAAGGCGAGGCAAATAAAACCTCGCTCCCTGAGTCCCAAACTGCGAGAGCCGCTCTAAATGATCTGCTGGTTCGAGTGCGCTTGAAAACTGTTGGTGTTCTTAGAGAACCCGGCACACAGTGCCCAGTCTGTCTGTTGCTCTATGCCTTTCAAGAACCGGGTGGACATCAGAACTGTTCTCAATGCGGATGGGAGGACGATCCGGCTCAGCGAGCTTGTCCGGAAATGAGCGGGGGTGCTAACAAGCATTCGCTAGTGGAAGCAAGGGAGTCGTGGAGAGGCGCGAAAATCAGTCAATGAACATTACGATCCCAGAACTTTCATTGGTGGTCCTCATCGGTCCTTCCGGCTGCGGCAAGTCGAGTTTCGCTCGGGAGCACTTCAAATCTACAGAGGTTCTCTCTTCAGACTTCTGTCGCGGCCTTGTGTCAGACGACGAGAATTCCCAGGAGGCGACGAATGATGCATTCGATGTTTTGCACTACGTCGCCCGCAAGAGGCTTGCTGCTGGCCGCCTGACGGTAGTTGACGCGACTAACGTCCAGCCCGAAGCGCGCAAGCCGCTAGTGGCGCTCGCTCGCGAGTTCCATGTTTTGCCGGTGGCCATTGTTCTGAACTTGTTAGAGAAGCTCTGCCACGAACGTAATCAGAGTCGGCCCGACCGCCAGTTCGGCCCTCACGTCATCAGAAATCAATCCCAGCAACTGCGGCGTTCGCTTCGGGGACTTGAACGCGAAGGCTTCCGTCATGTCTTCGTGCTGTCGAGTCCAGAGGAGGTCTCCTCGGTCACGATCGTGCGACAGCCCCTTTGGAATAACCTGAAACACGAACATGGGCCGTTCGACATCATCGGGGACGTGCACGGGTGCTACGAAGAGTTGACCGCTTTGCTTGTTCAGCTCGGTTACAAGATCAGTGAAGGACCGACAGCAACAAGTGTTACTCCGCCAGATGGTCGCAGAGCGATTTTCGTTGGTGATTTGGTTGACCGCGGACCCAAGATTCCAGGAGTGCTGCGCTTGGTCATGAAAATGGTTGAAGACGGCGCGGCGTTCTGCGTTCCTGGAAATCATGACATGAAGCTGATGCGGAAACTGAAGGGGCGCGATGTGCAGTTGACGCACGGATTGGCCGACTCCGTTGAACAACTCGATAAGGAGACTCCTGAATTCAAGCAGACCGTCATCAAGTTTCTCGACGATCTGGTCAGCCACTATGTGTTCGACGAAGGGAAGCTCGTCGTGGCACACGCCGGCATGAGAGAGGAGATGCAGGGACGCGGCTCTGGCAAAGTGCGCGATTTTGCGCTCTATGGAGAGACCACCGGGGAGACGGACGAATACGGACTCCCAGTGCGCTACAACTGGGCGGCTGAGTATCGTGGCAAGGCGATGGTGGTTTATGGGCATACGCCGGTTGCCGAGCCGGAATGGCTGAACCGCACGATCAATATAGATACCGGGTGCGTGTTCGGCGGAAAACTGACTGCCCTGCGTTATCCCGAACGTGAAGTGATATCGGTGTCTGCTCTCCGAACCTATTACGAATCGGCCAAGCCGTTCTTGTCCCAGGAGGAAATGGCACCAGCGCTGACTGCACAACAGCAACTGGATGACCTGCTCGACATCGAGGATGTCATCGGCAAGCGGATCATTAACACGCGGTTACACCGCAACATCACGATTCGAGAAGAGAATGCGATCACAGCCCTGGAGGTGATGAGCCGATTTGCGGTAAATCCAAAGTGGCTCATCTATCTGCCGCCAACGATGTCCCCGTGTGAGACCACTAAACGTGACGGACTGCTCGAACATCCTGAAGAAGCCTTTGCCTACTACCTGCACGAGGGTGTGCACAAGGTGGTCTGCGAACAGAAGCACATGGGATCGCGTGCGGTAGTCGTTGTCTGTCGTGACGCCGATGCTGCCCGCAAACGGTTTGGAATTATGGAAGGAGAGGCCGGAGTCTGCTATACACGGACGGGACGGCGGTTCTTCAACGACGCGCCTCTAGAGTTGGAGTTTCTGGAAAAAGTCCGCAAGGCTGTAGAAGTGGCAGGCATTTGGGAAGAGCTGAAAACTGACTGGGTCTGCCTGGACTGCGAATTGATGCCGTGGTCAGCCAAGGCACAAGAATTGCTGCGCCAGCAATATGCTCCAACCGGGGCGGCGGCCCGAGCGGCCTTACCGGTGGCGATTGCTGCGTTGAGAGCGGGCACGGAGAATCATGAAATTTCGGCGCTGGCAGAACAATACCAACAGCGCAAGGAAGCCGCAGATCTCTACGTCGAGGCTTACCGACGATACTGCTGGACGGTGCATTCTCTCGCCGACCTGAAACTGGCCCCCTTCCACCTGCTTGCCAGCGAGGGCGCCGTTCACTCCGCGCAAGATCACCTGTGGCACATGGGGATGCTTGCGCGAATCTGTCAGGCCGATACTGGTCTACTACTCGCAACACCATTTCAAGTTGTGGACCTGACCGACAGGTCCGACCAGGAGAAAGGAATCAAATGGTGGGAGGACATGACGGCAACCGGCGGCGAAGGCATGGTTGTAAAGCCGCTGGAGTTTGTGGCTAAGGGTCGGAAGGGATTAGTACAACCGGCCGTGAAGGTCCGAGGACGAGAATACTTGCGGATCATTTATGGCCCGGAATACACGCTTCCCGATAACCTACTGCGGCTGAAGAGTAGAGGTCTGGGTGCAAAACGGTCGCTTGCTCTCCAGGAGTTTGCTTTGGGATTGGAGGCGCTGGAGCGGTTCGCTCACGAAGAACCACTCCGCCGAGTTCATGAATGTGTATTCGGAGTGCTTGCGTTGGAGAGCGAACCAGTAGATCCGAGACTCTAGTTCACGCGGGGATGGCTAACAACCACCCACGTGGCCTCGGCACATGGCTAGGCCGGTTCGACTTCTCTTACCCGGAACCGCGTTTGCGCTGTAGGTTAGAAATCGGGCGCTGCGAACCTCGACACCTGAATGTGAGGGAAGGCAGCGAAAGTTGATTCCATTGCGGTCTCACTCGCTACGTCCCATGCGGGACTGGATGTGCTGAAAATGACTCTCGTCGCACCGAGCTTTACTGCCAAATCCCTGTACTTCGTGGCGGTTTCGCTTGCTGAAATGCCCTTTGTCGCAAGCGTGCCATTGCTCTTAGCCTCTCCAATGCAAAGTTCTCCGTCGGGGATGCAGCAGATGTCGAGCTCCATAAAGTTCTTTTTCTCTCCCTGGACGTTAATTCTCAGTTCGGGGCAGAAGAGAAAGCTGTCTTTGCACTTCTCGCGGAGGGCGTCCAACGTGAGGATTGGAACGACACCGTTGTTCAACAATGCCTGATACGTGATCTCATCCAGCTTGTAGAACCAAGACGGCTCGTCCGGATGCCTCCAGTTTGTTTTCGTGTATTGTTGCTTCTTGCCACACCGCCTGCACGTAAAGTTGTGAGTGATTTCATCGACGGAAAACCAGCCCACATCGGAGCAGTTGCTGCACCTTAGGATGAGGCCGCGGTAGAAGAGCTTCTTTGAAATGTAATCGTCAATGATCTCCGTCGCGTAAACATTGCTGCCCAGCAGTTTGACCGTCGCAGCAAAATTTAGGTACCGCCGCTGGTCTTTCAAAAAGACGCCATTGTTGTACACGCCCTCCACCGGCCCAGACTGATCAAGGAATTTCTCGAGCAGACTCCTGAGTTTTGAGTTTCGGAGGGCCCTTCCCGCCAGTTCGATGCCCCCCAACTTGTCAACCGTTTCACTCTCATATTTTCCCTTATCCGAAATCGCGCAATCATACGCGCCATACTCCAGAGCGCGCCGGAAGATGACGAGAGCATTAGGGATCCGAATCGAAGGCCGGACCAGATTGAAGTCCGGGTCAATGCCCCTGACGAATCCACCCGGGCAAATGTAGGCCAACCCGTCATTGCTGGCCCGAACGGAGTCTTCTCCGAGGTTTGGATCGTTTGCTAGAAAACTTCCCAGGGCTGGGTGGCGCGGAATCCTATGGTTACGGAAGCCGATCTCAACGATCCATCGGTGCTCTTGCGGGTTTACGGTCTTGAAAATGATAGGCCTAAGTGATTCAAATGGGCCGGGCAATTCGTCATCTAGCAGCTGATGAGTGCTCAGCTTTTCGATACTCCCTCTTGCGTAAATCCTGAGCGGATGCAAAACAAGCTTGGCGACAGAGGAAGCAGAGAGGGCTTCGGCGGAAAGTGAGATGTGAGAATAGATGGGCGCAAGTGACAGCCTAACCTTCTCAATCTCCGGCAGTGGTAGGGACGCACTGGTTACTGTGAACGACTTGGCGTTTTCAAGTCTGCCCAGAGTCAGTGCATTAGAAAGCGCAGATCTCAACCGATTGCCGACCTCGTTCTGATTCTCCAGGAACCACCCCGAAATCCAGATAGCGCGTCCATGCAACCGACGTAAGGAATAGTAGAGGCAGAAGTCCTGAATCGAATCACCGAGGACCAGCACTGTCGGCAACTCGAACCTGCGCGATCGTTTTGACCAGACCGTACCAAGCCCCAACAGAGAAATGTCGAAAGGTGTTTTGCCAGAGAAGTCTTCCCCTGGCCGTATCCCCCATCGAATTAGGTCCGACTCGTCATGTTGGTTGGTGAACACTGGGGTCGCAGGTACGCCCTTTGCGTTCAGCGCCGCAGAGTGCTCCGCTGTTGACCACCCAAGAGCTGCTGCCAGCCAGAGCACTGGAATCGTGCTCTCATTCCTGATTTCAACGATTTCCTTCGGGTGTTCCACCTGATCGAGCACATCGACAATAGAGGTGAGAGGATAAAAGGGAGCACAGCCTGCCGTAATGTTCTGCTGTGTAATATTTCGCTCCAACGAAAACGGCGCCAGACGCGTCAGAATTTCGTTCACTAACCCGTCGTCGATTGTGAAGTCGCCCCAGTGTGTTTGCGCAAGTGATTTCGGGATTTCGGTTCTTGCCCACTCGGAACCAACGCCTTCCAGGATCGCTTTATCCACTTCCTTCGTGACAAGTTCTTCAAATTGGCTGGGTTGATTCCGTCTCGCATCTTCGCCAGTTCTCTGGTACGTGAGGATCAGATCGGGATCATGTGCTGAGAGCAACGCCCAAAACACGCCGTCAATCGATGTACCGTCAGTTGGAACGATGATTGCGCTTGCGCCTCCCCAAAGCTGGGACAAAAACTCGATTATCGCGAGGCAAGTGGACTGCCACTCTGGATCGTCCGCCTTCGTGAATACGGCGACCCGGAGGGGCCGCACGCTCGAGGAAAATGTCTGAAATCTTGCCGCCATGAGTAGTGACCTGTCCCAAACGAGCATAGTGTAACGGTTATCGAGAAGATCTGGTGCCAGCGGAGAGATTCGAACTCTCAAACACCTGTTTCTAAGACAGGCCGCTATTCCAGTTCGCGCACGCTGGCACTTGGTGCACAGGGGAGGATTTGAACCTCCGCGTCCCACTCGGGGAGACCGGGTTACAGCCGGTCCGTTTCGGCCGGGCTCACGCACCTGTGCAAACTTGGCGGAAGGTAGACGAATCGAACGCCCATCGCTCATCACGATGCCCCGGTTTTCAGGACCAGTTGCCGGCCATTCAGCAGTACCTTCCGCGTGGCGGAGAGTACGGGAGTTGAACCCGTTAACCTCTTGCGAGAACCCTTGTTTAGCAGACAAGTGCCTTACCGTCCGGCCCACTCTCCGTTGAATTGTCAAAGAACAACAGAATTCTGGTAGGCCCGGTGGGAGTTGAACCCACAAAAAGGCTGCTCTTGAGGCAGCTGCGTATGCCAGTTCCGCCACGGGCCTGAAGCTATAAATTGTGCAGGAGTTAATAACTCAGTCGGGATGGACTGAGTCGTAATGACGATCGAAATTGAAGCAGGCGCTTCACAACGTCAATTTAGCATGAAACCGTTGGTAGTGCACGCGTTTTTCGACGGCCAGCCTTGGAACGGCAGGCCATCCACGACTGATGCAGATTTGGCGCGGTAGGGGCCGTTCGAGAAGAAACCAGTTCGTTTTCCAAAGAGACACCATCCCTAAGCCTTCGGCTTAGGTCGGTGCAATCCTAAATGGACTCGCGAACACTGCTCGAACAGCCGCGAACGTGGTTCGAGGCTGTTCCAATGTAGTTCGTAGCACGTTCGATGGAAACGCCCCAAGAGGAATTGCCTCCTTTCCACGGAGTGATCGCCAAGCGGTGGAGTTGAGAAACTCTAAGGTTCTAGTTTAGAAAACTCACTTATCAAGCAACACCAAGTCCGGTTGACATGTCGTCGGTAGAGGCACTAGACAATCTCCTGGGGAGTGCTTAGTCTTGGCTTGTTACAGAGCCCTGCCTCCCCCAGGGGAGCCAGGGCTTTTCCATTGCCGTGAGACGTGCCGAGCGGGATCGAGGCGGGACCGTTTCCACGTGCTAATATCCGTTTCGCGCCGAAGATGTCGTCAGAAGAAAACAAACACGATACGTTTGAGGCTCCGAAGGTTAGCGAGGAGTTCTCTCTCGGTAACGTTCACACTGGGCTTGAGAAGATCCGCACGCGACTGCTGGACTTAACCGCTCGAAACAAACTTTTGAATTTCCGACATCCGAAGACGTCGTGTCTGCGGTTCGTGGATACCGCACTTGACACGCTGTTCCAGCACCTAATGGAGGGGAATACCTTTACTGTCGAGGCCGTTCCTGAGCCGGATGGCCTGGTGCGAGGTTCAGGCGATGCCCACCGGTTGACCGATGACTCTCAGGAAGAAGACAAAATTCCAGCGAAGGACTGCGCTGGTGGGCTTGGCTGGAGCACGGACTTTGATCTGGATTCGCCTGACGAACCACCGCGACTGCGCGTACTGGCATACCAAGACGATCTGGACAGGACCGCAAAAAAGATTACGACTACAGCGCGGACCTCAATCGAGGAATCTGGTGCGAATATGCTTTATTTGTGCTTCGGATTCCTGGAGTGGAAGGATTCGGAGATCTCTCAAGCTTCCCATGCACCCCTTCTAATCATGCCGGTCACAATCGAGCGGGAGAAGGCCCCTCGGAATCAAGGATGGGTTTACCAAATCCAGTATTCGGGTGAAGACCTGACGACCAACCTGTCTCTCGTAGAGAAGATGAAGCGAGACTTTGGCGTGGCGGTGCCATACCTTCGTGAGGAGGACAGCCCGTCTTCTTATGCTGACGCCGTTCGCGAAGCCATTTCGAGTCGGCCAGGGTGGCAGGTCAGGAATTTTCTGACCCTGGCACTCCTGAGTTTCGGGAGACTTCTGATGTTCCTCGATCTCGATCCTACGCGGTGGCCGGCCAAGGCGCGGATCACAGATCATTCCGTCATAAAGAACCTATTTGAAGGTGTTAAGGCATCAAGCGTTACGTTCCCTGACGAGTATCCAATAGACGATGAAGATCTCAAGACGCCGGTTCCGCGATTGTTCTATGACGCGGACAGTTCGCAGCACAGTGCGTTGATCGACGCCCTCAATGGCAAGAATTTGGTTATTGAGGGACCACCAGGAACAGGTAAATCCCAGAGCATCACGAACCTGATTGCCGCGGCGCTTCTAAAGGGGAAATCAGTCCTGTTCATTGCAGAGAAGTTGGCCGCGCTAGAGGTCGTCTACCGCCGTCTCGACGCAATTGGCTTAGGTCTGTTTTGCTTAGAATTGCATAGCCACAAGACGCAGAAACGAGAATTGCTAAACGGTCTCGAACGAAGATTGAGCGCGCGCAATACTTTCGGGGGTGCTCCGAATTTGGAATACAAACTGAGTCAGGCCAAGGAGACTAGAGGCCAACTCAACAAGTACGTTCGCCTGCTGAATCTACCCCACCCTCAGTTTGGAAGCACAACCTTCGAAATCATATGGGCCAAACACCGCGCGGCGATGGCCCTCCCCGGCGAGGTCCCGGACCTAGATTCGTTAATGATTAGGGACGAGGACCGACTTAGCCGTCCTGCTTATGAGCGAGGCAAGCATGCCACGGATCTTTTCGCTGTTATTACTAAGGAGATGTTCCAGAAATGGCCCATACTGAAAGAACATCCTTGGTACGGTGTCGAGTCAGCTGACATCGGATATGCAGAACAGGCCGACTTGCTCCGACTGGTCCGCAGCGGCGGTGATTTGGCGAACGCCTGTGCAGATGCCCTCGCGAAGCTCCAAGGAAGAGGATTCGTACTTGCCGGGACACTGGGCGAGTTGGAGTGGTGTCGTTCAGCCGACGCGGGCCTTCCTGTTGCTAGCCCGAATCCTACGTTCGCTCTCTTGCCTGGGCTTCATTCAGATACCTCACGCCGGATTATTGGCGCCTTCTGCGACCAGATATCAAACTGGCGCAAGATTCGCGCTCAGATTTCGCAATTGGCCGATTTAAGCACAGCCACCCAAAGCTATCCTTCTTCTCTTCACGAACTTTCTTGCTTGGTGGATGGGAATGGCATCGGAGAGTTTTCCGCGTCGGAGATCAATGCCCATGCTACGAGAGTCAAAGAGCTACTTCATCAGATCCCTTATGCCACAAATTTGTCGTCTTGGGCGCATTCTAGTCTCTCACCGAAGGTTTCTAGCAGCCGTCAGGGCTTCAATTTGCTGCGTGAAGCATTCAGCGCGCTCGCTACTGCTCCCGATGAGGAACTCAGCTACCGGCATTCAGCGCTACAGCGTGAATCCTCACCGACCGTAATCAGGTTGGCCCAGGAGAAAGCAGCTGATATCCGCGCCAGAGGCACAAAGCTCAGAGAACAGTTTGAACTGAGCAACCTTCCTTCGTCCGCCGAACTGCATGATCATGCAGCCAATCTGTTGGAAAGCAACTCTGTCAGCCGTCTGTTTCGAAAAGATTGTCGAAATGCAAAGCGAATCTTTCGCCGGATTCTGAAAACACCTAGGAGGGTTGGTCACTCAGAGGCTATCTCAGGACTCAGGGACCTAGCGGAGTACGAGGATCGGCTCAGATCTTTCAATACCGACAAGCGTTTTAGCGAAGTCGCGGGAGTTCATTATGACGGCGTCAACACTCCCTGGCAGGCATTACTGCGTGTGGCGGAATGGCTCTCCGGTGCAAGTCTTAGTTTAGGGTCAGCGGGCAAAGAATTTCTGGACGTGCTCACCTCGATGCCGGTATCGGATTTTAGAACTTTGCGCCGACAGGTCGAAGGAAGGGGCGAGGAGGTCGACGCTCTGACCGGCATTTGCGATCTGGCCAAGCCGGCCACGGACGCCTTACCGGCTTCTATGAGGTGTTCGTGGGATGGGTCTTTGGAAGAATTCGGCGCCAATCTCAAGGGAGTAGACCGCAAACTGTCCCACCTGTCCACATTGGCAGGCCAGAGCGGGATAAAGAATTTTCTCAAGTTGGCTCATGCGGGAACGCTGCATGACTTATGCCGTGACGAGAGCCTATATGCGCGTGAGGTTGATCGCTTAACCAAAGAGCTCGGATTAGCGAACGTCTGTGAAGGCCCAGACACAAACATTGACGCGATCGGCCAAGCGGTGGACTTCGCTGCCGAACTCGACTCTGGTGCGCTTCCGCCCTCTGTTCGCTGTTGGCTGCTACAAGATTTCGACGCAAACTCTCCATTACTTCATACGGAGTTGAGTAGCTATATCGACCTGATGTCGGAACTTCAGCGAGCACTGCTGACTATAACCAAAATTGCCAAGCTGGATGCCGCGGGATTTTGGGGTTGTCAAACGATCTATGAAGTTCCGTTTATGGCAGTTGCTACTCGCTTAAGACGTGCACTGCATTGCCCTGACGATCTCCCCATGTTCGTCGACTGGCTTCGCTCATGGGATGAGTGCTCTGTGGCGACTTTGCCTGCGCTGCCACGCTTGGTTCTTAGCAATGCGGTAACGACTGACGCGGTGCCCCGAGTCTACGAATACCTTTTCTACAGTTCTCTGGCCACCAGTTGCATTAACGCTCATTCTGATCTGATGTTGTTTAAAGGGCTCGCTCACGAGAATGTCCGGGCCAGGTTTGCCGCGCTTGATAGAGAGATCATGTCGCTTAATGCTAAGTACGCGGCGTCCGTGCTTGACGCCCGTTCCGTTCCAATGGGCTCTCGATCTGGCCCCATAGGTCAGTGGAGTGACCTTTCGCTTATCGATCATGAGCTAGCGAAACAGAAACGCCACGTGCCGATACGGCAACTCGTGAACCGAGCGGGAGATGCCCTGAAAGCGCTTAAACCATGTTTCATGATGAGCCCGTTGTCGGTCGCTCAGTACCTAGAGCCAGGCAGGCTAGTTTTCGATCTCGTTGTCATGGATGAGGCATCCCAACTCAAGCCGGAAGACGCCCTCGGTGCAATCGCACGAGGAGGGCAATTGGTTGTTGTTGGAGATCCGAAGCAGCTTCCTCCGACCACATTCTTTGAACGAGTAATGGACGACGGGGATGTGACCGACGATGATCTTACGGCTGCGGAGGACGCTGAAAGCATTCTTGATGTCGCCACGTCGGTGTATCAACCGATCAGGCGATTGCGCTGGCATTATCGGTCACGCCACCACAGCCTAATAGAGTTTTCAAACCACGAATTCTACAAAAACCTAGTCGTGTTCCCGTCCGCATATTCGGATCATCCAGGATTGGGAGTGAAGCTCATCGAAGTCCCAGATGGACGATTTGTCAATCGTAGGAATGTCGTTGAAGCACAAAACGTGGTTCGCGCAGCGGTCGAACACATGCGCGTACATCCGCAAGAGAGCCTCGGAATCGTGGCATTAAACTTTGAACAACGTGAACTGATAGACGACTTGCTTGACCAGGAGATCATGAATGATCCCCACGCGGAGGCGTTTGTATCGGATTGGCGGGGGAAGTCGGAACCGTTGTTTGTCAAGAACTTGGAAAATGTACAAGGCGATGAGCGGGACGTGATTTTCATTTCGACGACCTACGGACCAAATGGGCAGGGCAAGCAATTCCAGAGGTTTGGACCAATCAACGGACCACAGGGCCATCGACGGCTGAATGTCCTGTTCACGCGTGCCAAGAGGCGAGTCGAAGTGTTTTCGTCCCTACAAGCTAACAACATCGTGACAGACAGCGCCTCTTGGGGAGTGAAGGTTCTCCGACAATACTTGGAATTTGCCAAGAATGGCACAATCCCCGAGATACCCGGAGCGGGAGGCGAACCTGACAGCGATTTCGAGATTTCGGTGGGGTATATTCTCAAGTCGGCAGGGTATGAAATTGTGCCTCAAGTGGGCGTTGCAGGGTTCTCCATCGACATCGGCGTTAAAGACTCGGCCAATTCAGGTCGATACCTCGCAGGAATCGAGTGCGATGGCGCAGCTTATCACTCAGCGAAGTCAGCCCGCGATCGCGATCGTCTACGCCAGGAGATCCTTGAGAGCCACGGCTGGAAAATCTATAGAGTCTGGTCAACAGATTGGTTTAAGAATAAACGGCATGAGGAGACTCGACTGTTGCAGTTTCTATCCGCCGCGCAACTAGAAGCAGCCCGCGCCTGAGTCCACATACTCCAAGGTGCATATTGACATCTTACGCAATATGCGTAACAATATACGCAATATGCGTAACTCTTCCGTGCTGACTGCGTTGTTCCCACAGGTACGGCAAGGTGTGCTTGCGGCAACCCTTGGCCAGCCCGACAAGTGGTGGTATCTTTCGGAACTCGCCGGCCGTTTGGGCACGAGCCCGTCGAGCCTTCAGCGGGAGTTATCAT